>Ga0315339_1000125_pt1 | contig 120880 bp, 104 predicted proteins | sample ASW17metaG_FD_204514 | JGI IMG/M metagenome (GOLD analysis project Ga0315339, IMG submission 204514) | Ammonia-oxidizing marine archaeal communities from Pacific Ocean, United States - ASW #17 | ecosystem: Environmental > Aquatic > Marine > Oceanic | place: USA: California | collected 2016-12-05
TTCTGCTGTTTGTGAATTACCCCCCCTACCCCCTGTTTTACACATTTTGTGTAGTTAGAGACACAGACTAATGGATTAATACCGGCTATTTTTACTACAATATTAAGATTAAAATCCAAGTAGTTTGATAAGGTAAATGATGGGCAGCCATATTAAAAATGAGACGAGCATCGTCCAATAAGAATAGGTTCCTCCAACGGTTAAAAATCCTAAGATAGGGTTTTCTTTGAAGCGTTTAGCCAAACGATGGAGTATCCACGGTGTCCCCAATAGTGCGACGATTAATGGTAAGGATCCTGTAAAGAAATCTTCAGGAGGGTTAGCAAATAAATAACCAATTACTATACCGAAAAGTAAAGTGGCTAAACTTTCACCACGATTAGCCGATTTAGCCTTCTTCACCTCTCTGTCATCTTCTTCAGCCATACGCTTATCTTGTTAGATCATATGAGTGAAGTCTATCTCATATTGAAGCGTAAATGCCTCTAGAAATCGTTTTGATTAGAAGGTGATTCTAGATATACCCTAGCCCATCAAAACGTTGTGGTTACTGGTTGTCGCTAATCTATTGATTATTACTTAGGTCCATTATTTCAGCCCAAACCTGAAAATCTATGATTATTGCAGCTATCTTTTCTGAAGGAATTCCAGTTTCTCTTTACATAAGAGTGAATGAAATAGAAATTTGATCTCTATGAAGAAGAGAGCGTTCAAGGGTAATCCGTCCCAGGTTTTAGTTGAGCAGCTATCGGCACTGGGAGTTAAGTATATTTTTAATAACACGGGATCACACGAGGCTCGTTTTTTTGATGCCTTACACGATCACCCTGACATTCATAGTATACTGGGTCTCCACGAGGGCGTGGTAACCAGCATGGCTGGGGGATACACCCAGGTTAATAACGATCCCGCGGTGATGGTCGCTCATCTCGATTGCGGTTTAGGCCAGACCCTGGGACAAATGCTTAACATTCATAATGCAAAATTGCCGGTCGTTGTCATTACCTACGCGGCTGATACAGGAAGCGGAACGGATCGCGTCGGTTGGGGCCATCATATCAACCCTAATGTGGGTCCCACTCATATTTCAGCACCTTATGTTAAAGCGAGTTGGACAGTGCTTAACCCCGAAGGAATGGCGCATGCGATTTATCGCGCGCTTCTTGTCGCGAAAACGCCCCCGGTAGGTGCGGTGCATTTGGCCATTTATGAAAACTCACTCACGACAGACACCATCGAAGCGGACATAGTTGAGAGCGGACTACCGGACCTTCGAGCCGGTTATCCCTCGGATAGTGATATAGAAACAATTGCCCGCGCACTCACTGAAGCTGATCGCCCAGTCTTATTTTTTGGGGACGGAATCTGGAAGAGCGGAGCTGAAGCCGAGCTCATCGCATTCGCTGAACGATTTGGCATCCCTATTAAATACGGGGAAGAATTTTGGAATCGTGGCATACTAGTCCATCACCAGCTCTATTGGAAGGATGATTTTAACGCCTTGGATCCAGACTGTGTCCTGGCAATCGGCGTTCGTCACCGTTTAGCTTACAACCAATTTTCAAACGCAAATAGCGTCGTCGCCATCGGCACGGATGTTGATAATTTAAAAAATTTTGAAGGACTTGATCGTGCAGTCCTCGCTGATGAGCATCGAACGCTCGAGCGATTAACAGAATGCCTGGATTCATCAGCAACAGATGCCGGCCAATTTGAGGAACGTCGTGAACGCTTGCTTGAGCAGACGGCTGCTCAGCAGAAAAAACGCATTACGGCCATGAAAAACGTCCAACCTCAAACAGCCCGCGTACGTCCCTGGGTTTTAGCCGACACGCTCGAAAAATCCCTGGAAGGTTTGGGTGGTGGGATTATTTCGATGGAACATTTCGCTCTCTTGAATTGCCTGGGCGGAATGCAGCCGACCGGTAATAACATTTATATTCCACCCGCCGGGGGATCAGAGGGCTACGGCATGGGAGCCGCCATTGGTGTGAAACTCGCGGCACCTTCAAAACCGGTTGTTGGCCTGGTTGGAGACGGTTCCGTCTACTACGCGGACACCGGTTTCTGGACAGCGGCCCACCACAAGATTCCGATTCTCTATGTTATCCCCAACAACGAGTGCTATGGAATCGTAGCGAGAAATTTTTCCGTCTTAGGGGCAGGTGGCACGATGCATAAGTCCGGGGATTACGCGGGTGTCGTATTAGATCAGATTGACCCGATAAAAATTGCCGAAGGCTACGGCGTAGAGGGAATGCATGTCGAGGAAGAATCCAAGCTCGAGGAAGCCATGGACCACGGTCTGAAATTGGTTGAAAATGAAAATCGGCCCTTTGTCCTCAATGTTCATCTGCCCATTGGGCTTCCCGAAGGCGGGCGTCCCGCGAAGCACTTTACACTAGGGGATTGATTACGATTGCAGAATTTAGATTTCCGATTGTCGATTGATCCTAGCGGGAGTGTGAACTATACTTCGGAAGTTAAAGAGAGTTTTGATGTAAGGGTGCGAACAAACTGTGCTCTAGCATTACATAACGCTGCTAGGTGGGCGGAATTAGATTAACATTCAGTGATATAGAAAGATGAAAAAACCCATTACACTTTTCTTAGCTATACGAAAATAATGAAAGAATTAGTAGAATCGATTAAAATTATTTAATTCAAAACTCAACTTGAGTATTAATTTCTGTAGCTCCTAAATTATACCACCGAACGACTGTTACGATACGCCCGGATAATTACACGACTGTTCTTACCCCTTTTTCACCATCGCCGCATACAAGGTAATGGATATATTAGAGCTGCTCCACTGTTTATGAATTACCCCCCTACCCCCTAAAATATCAGGGGAAAGTAATTAATTTCATCCAGCGTTATCCTTGGATATTGGTGAGTTTGTTATCAGTACCGTTGTCAGTTCAGCATAATCACACAAAACTAATAGCCATAAGGAAATGATATACAACAAGGTATAGATTTTTGATTATTAAGACCAATCAAACTGTTCATTTGAAGGGGCATGGTAATTGGATCAAAAGTCGAAGATTGAAAAATTGTTAATTTTTCAGTGTTAGATGTTAAGTTTTATCTAAGCTATGGGATTATAATCTGAAGGATCTATTTTTTAAATCCATATATTCTCATTCGACTTTTAACCTTCGACCAATTCCCTATCCATAAATCCGAACTTTTTTAAAGCAGACATCCAGTGTTTAAACCTTGGGTTATCTTCGGCATTTTCCAACCACATGTCATAACAGGGAGGTTCAGGAAAGAATCCCTTAATGATATCACGTGATATTTCTGCATCCAGTAATACCGCCTCTTTTTCCTCAGCAGTTTTGGGATAAGCACAAAAATTGAAACTAACCATGCGACGGCCTTTTTGCCCAGCCCAGGATGCGTGCCAGAGTCGAGAATCAAAGGTTATCATGTCACCAGGTTCTGATTTACAGACGAAAGCCGGGATATCATTGATCTCGAGACCCGATCTTTTCAAATATGAGCTGTCAGTTGCAACACTGGAACCTTTCAAGCCGATATGATGGAGTTGCTCGCTAAATTCAGCTTTATGGGACCCCGGAATAACGCGCAGTGCACCGCTGTTCCCGTCGATTGCAGGTGAATATAAAAGAAATTTAGCTCCCTTAAATTGATGGTTGTCTAAATCGGGATGCCACTCCGTGCGATTTCCATTAAAGAGATTGCAATTCGTACTGACACCGAAGACATCTTCACCCAGCAACTGTTCTGCTGCTCCAACTATACGCGGGTCTTCAATAAGACTAGTGATGTATGAAATTTGGAGATTTAAATTTGACCAGTTAAATTGACCGCGCTCACCCGTCTCTTTCTTATTATGGCTCAGGGTATTGGCCATACCGATTTCATACTCTTCATATATTTTTTCCATCTCTTCAGCGCTGAACAGTTTTCGACGCATGAGGAAACCAAATGTCTTAAAATGTTCGATTTGGGAATCGGTAAGGTCCCGCCCATCTGTTTGCGTAGATTTAATCATGATTCCTTAGAATTTTTTATGGCATCATTATACAGGTGAGAATAACTAAATATAAGGAATAAACTATAGCCAATACGCAGTATGTCAAAAGGAACTCTAGCTTCAAGGTTATGCACCCATCGCTTGGTTGGGAGGTTCGCTCTCCTGCCTGTCAGACTATGTTCCGTGGTTGCAGGGCGGCGGCTGATCACACGTCTCCTTAATAGCTCAAACTTCCCAGCGGCCACGACGGAGCGTGGCCCTCCAGAATAATAATTAATGCCCTGAACCTACACACTTGACCGATTTTCTCATGTGATGGTAATTTGTAAATGATTGAATTACACAATCACTTATAAATCGGAAATATATGAGAAAAAATCGAATTCAAGGTATTCTTGATGATGTGGGCTCCATCGCTTTTCCCGGTGTCTATGATGCGCTCTCCGCGAAAATCGCTGAGCGGATAGGTTTTCCACTGGGATTTGTCTCAGGCTACTCAGTATCGGCGTCAGAGATTGGTGAACCAGATATGGGACTGTTAACTCAGACTGAAATGAAAGACCGTTCGCGCCATATATGCGAAAGCGTGTCCATTCCGATCATTATTGACGCCGATACTGGCTACGGGAACCCACTAAATGTATTCCGCACCGTTAATGATCTCATCGCCGCTGGTGCGGCGGGTTGTTTCCTCGAAGACCAAGTCTGGCCAAAGAAGTGCGGTCACATGCGTGGGAAGAAAGTAATCGAGCGCGAACAGTATTTAGACAAGATTCGAGCGGCCGTCGAGGCACGCAATGACCAGGATTTCTTTATCGTCGCGCGCACCGATGCGGAGGCTGCGATTAATCTCAATGAAGCCATTGCCCGTGTGGAAGACGCCCGCGAGTTAGGGGCGGATGCCAGTTTTATTGAAGCACCGGGATCCTTAGAACAACTAGTTGAAATAGGACGACGCTCTCCCTCACCCAATGTCGCAAACATGATCGAAGGAGGAAAGACGCCGGTATTACCAAAAGATCAACTGTCGGAAATGGGATTTCATCTCATTCTCTACCCCCTGGCTGGACTCTATGGAGCTGCCCAAACGATGCGTATTATTTACGAAAAGCTTTACTACGATGGCACTACCTTGGGAGAAGATGATCGCCTTATGAATTTTAAAACTTTCAATGAGCTAATCGGCGTTGAAGATAAGTACGCTATGGCAAAACGATTCGGCGAAAAATAAAAGTCTGGATACAGGATACTAGAGGCAGGAGGGAGTTTACAATAAACAGTTTGATGATGAGAATATTTAATCAAATTAAAAAATTAAAGAAATGACACACCGTATTAATAAAGTCATAGAACTACTGGAACAAAATCAACCGGTATATTATACTGTCGCACTGGATGTAAGCTATGAAGGCGGCAAAGCATTAGCTCAAACTTTTGCTGACTATATTCAAGTAAGCATGGAGCACAATATTTATGACATGACTGCACTCGGTGCTTTCATGCAGGGTTTGGTCGACGGTGGTCCGACTGCCAGTGGTCATCGCACCCCGGCGGTATGTATCGACCTGCCACTTGAAGGTTGCAGTGAAACCAATATTCGTGCTAACGCCTGGATGTGTAAACAGGCCCTCAGTCAGGGTGTACATGGCATTCTTTTGTGTCATGCGGAATGTCCCGATGCGGTTCGAGCCTTTGTCCAAGCTTGTCGCTTTCCCTTTCAAACCATGGGGATGAAAGAGGGGGATGAACCGGGACGACGTGGAGCAGGGGGACAAATAAGAGCCGCTGAAATTTGGGGTATTCCACCCGATGATTATCTTTTAAAAGCTGATCCATGGCCATTGAATCCTAGGGGTGAAATTTTCCTCGGGCTGAAAATTGAAAATAAGCGCGCCCTCACTAATGCGGAGCTCACTGCCAAGGTGCCCGGTATTATTTTTGCTGAGTGGGGACCAGGTGACATGGGTATGTCATTAGGCTACCCCAATGCACACGATCCCCCCTACTCGCCGGATATGGAAAACGCACGCAATACAGTAAAGTCCGCTTGTCTAAACGCGGGAATACATTTTCTCGAAGGTGCCCATACAGATGACGTGAGCAGTAAAATTGATGATGGTGTAATGTTTATGAACTGTTATGATCGCGAAGCAGGGGTAAAAACTGGCAGGGCTTATACGAAACGGACAATGCCTGTTTAGTTTCAAAATATAATTACCTGATAATAAATGATAGAAACTAATCTAACTGATAAAGTAGCTGTTATAACGGGTGGCAGTGAAGGAATTGGGAAAGCCATAGCTAAAAAACTGGCCGAAGAAGGGTGTCGTATCGCTATATGCGCACGTCGTCCCGATGTGCTAAATGACACCGCAGAAGAAATAGGTAAACAAGCTGGTGCAAAAATACTCGCCATTCCAGCGGACGTAACCATCGAGTATGACATCCAACGATTTCTAGAAGCCGTGATCGCTGAATATGGCGATGTTGACATTCTTATCAATAATGCCGGGCGATCCGCTGTTCATTATTTCGAAGATGCCACGGAAGCTATATGGCAGGAAGATTTTGACCTCAAATTTTGGTCCGCAGTGCGCTGTTCCCGTATCGTGGTTCCAAGGATGAAAAAGAAAAAGAACGGCTGTATCATAAATATCACCCACCCAGGCGGCAAAGCCCCTGGTGCGCAATCGATGCCAACCTCTGTGAGCCGCGCTGCAGGTATCGCTTTCACCAAGGCCTTATCACACGATATGGCGCCACACAATATTCGCGTTAACACGGTCTGTCTGACAAATATTATTTCCGCCCAGGGCATGCGCACCTGGAAAGCGATAAAAAGCTCACTCAGTTATGAAGACTGGTGCGTCGAGCAAGGCAAAAACGTTCCGCTTGGACGCCTAGGAAAAGCCAGCGAAGTCGCTGACCTTGTAACGTTCCTCGTATCAGATCGGGGCACATTTATCACCGGTGCATCGATAAATATCGATGGGGGGACCAGTGCTACGGTATAACATTTTTCCAATGGAAAGATGTTAAGTTTTAGGTGGTAAATTGGTTATATAATCTCCTGTTTCAAGTATGATCGAATTGGGTGATTTATTATAAAGCGTAGTGATGACGTAAAGACCCTGCCAGTCATCCTGCAAATGATAGTCATGCCTTTTGAACAGACCCTTATTCATTTTCGCTGATACCACAGTTGCGACAACGGCGTTGCCGTTGCTACCATCGTCTATCACCCGCACATATGAGACGGGGCCTTTTTGCATGGAAGGGGCGAAAACCGTAATTTGATCATTGTTTGATCCTTTAAGCGCCAACTCATAGAGACACCTAGGTGTAACTCCTTCCCAATTTGTCGTCATATTGGCTTTCTGTAAATGCGCACTGTGTGCAATAACCGCTTCGATCAAATTATTGCGCATGATAAAATCGCCAATAATCCCGTCGGCCTCTTTCCCTCTGGGGAGCTGATTCTGTGTCGCTGGTCCCACTTCAAAAGCTTCCGAGGTCGCCGTAGAGATTATTATTTGAAATTAAAATATGCATTAGAATAAATCCTGCTATTATGGTTCTTTTCATTGCACCCTTTTTAATTATTTAGATTACTTAATGAACATACTTTAGACGGGCACTAACCGGAGGAAGCATTGGGGTAAAATAACGAGAATGCACCGGCCCTTCTCGTTAATAGTTCTATGCATATTTTATTTGCTGACTACTGATTCTGTATACTATTTATTTTAATCATTCTAGCCCTTATTTTATATTGGACGTTCAAATCCTATTCATGAACATTAAATCTCATCACCTGACCCTGCATCTTATCATTCTATCTGGATTTATATTATATCCTTTGGGTGAAGTATTGGGGCAAATATCCGATCCAAACACTGCCAAAGGGTATTATATTCGCGGGATGAAATATCAATTAGGTAAAGGGACGCAACAAGACTCAACGGAAGCGGTAAAATGGCTACGCAAAGCTGCGGCAAAGGGCCATGTTAAGGCGCAATATAACTTAGGTGTAATTTATGCCAAAGGGGTTGGTGTCGAAAAAAGTGATAGAGATGCTGCCAATTGGTTTTATCTCGCCGCCGAGCAAGATCATCCCAAAGCACAATATTATTTAGGATTATTTTACGGCATAGGGCATGGAGTACCTCAAAGTAATAGCCTAGCTGCAAAATGGATGATTAAAGCTGCCAGACAGCTCGACTCGCAGGATACTTACAAAAAAGCTGCAATATGGTGCAAGCGCGCTGCAGATGATGGCGATATTTTTGCGATCGAAACATTAGGCGATTACTTCAGCCAAGGAAATGGTGTAAAGAAAGATGTCGTGGAAGCATCCACATGCTATCGAAAAGCCGCAGAACAATTTAATGGGAAGAAACAATTTAAAAAAGCTGCTCGTTTCTATCATAAAGCGGCTGATCTGGGTGACGCAAATTCACTTTATAAATTAGGTTTATACTATGACAAGGGTCTAGGAGTATCGAAGAATTCAGAAGAAGCGGAAAATATGTTTAACGCTGCGGCGGAAGCGGGTAGTGCCAAATTAAAGTTCGATATCGGTATGCGTTATGTCGAAGGTATAGGTGTGCCATTGAATAGTGATAAAGCGATTTTCTGGTTAAATAACGCTAATGATTTAGGTCATCCTGAAGCACAAGAAAATATTTACATGCTAATTGGTTATCCCCCTGAAGAAGCAGCACCATTCGTAGAGCCCGTTGATGAAACTATCGACGAACCAGTTGATGATTCTGTAGAAGTACACGTTGAAGAACCGGTTACAGAAACAGTTAATCAAATACTCAATGAGCCAGTTGTAGAACCATTGAAGCAAAAAACACCTACAGCATCAACGGTTGAAGAATTGAAAACCTTAAGAGAAATTGAAAAAGACCAGATCCTTTACTTAAGTAAGGAATTAAAAGTTAAGGGTGTCATTCAATTAGACAGATACTATGATTTCGGCTATTACGATGCAGAACATACCCATATTTCATTCAAATTTATAGACAAGAGGTATTCCTATGCTTATCTCTATGGCAATAAAGATTGGGCGGGAGCCGTAGAGTTGAAGGATAAAATTATGGATACTGGCCCTCAAACCGGCACCTTTAATTTTATTATCTATCGAAGTCGCTATGCGGAAACTTCCGCCATCCTCGCTGAATTAATAGATTACACCTTAGACTCTGAATAGAACTCAGTGTCGAAGGTCGATAAAGAATACCTTAAATCTTAATATGAGATCATTCATATTATATATCCGTTCTCTTTCTGAAAACTTACTATCTATCCGCTATTTATTCAGGCGGTTTGTAATTGTTCGATGATTTCCGGGTTATAATGGTACCCTTCAGCCATCATGACAGCAATCGCTATCTTTAAGGCCTCTACTCCTTGAGATTTATCTAGAACGCCATCGGCTCTTCCCGCAACAGTCATGCCGATCGTATCAAGGGTTAAAAATCCCGAGTAAATTAGAACTTTTATTTTAGAATATTTATTTTTCAGCGGTTGTAAAATATCCAACCCGTTTTCACTCGGTAGCATTATATCGACAATCGTAATATCGGGTTGCTGATCCGGACTTGAATTTAAAACATCGCGCTCATTTTGGCTGGTCTCCACGAGTTCAAGATGCGGGGAGTACATATCGATGATTCTTGCGATCATATCCCAAATTATCGCGTTGCCTTCAATGATATATATTTTTGATGGCTTTACGATTGTTTGGTTATACCAATTACATTTGCATCCTGCACTAATGTAAAACTTTAAATTTTATACGAATAAAAGCGCGGGGGTCATATTTTGACAATTATTATGAGCATTCTTGCCCCTAATAAAAGCAAATTTATAGGACTATTCTAAAGTTATCACCTAATAATTGAATATTTAATAATATCTGCATAAAGCAATCATACCATCCATTAGATTATATTTTAGGAAATACGCATACCCTTCTCTTCATTTTTTCCAAATATGTCTTGGCAGTTATTCGATATAGTACAATAAATGTATAAAGGAGAAATTGAGTTATGGTTGAAACTAAAAAGTTCGATGTGAAAGAGATTTTTAGTCATTTGCCACCCAACCGGTGTGGTGATGCTGATCGCCGCTATGTTAACGAGGTGCTCGAAGCAGGTTTTGGAAACTGGGAATCGGCGGATATGCTTGAACGTTTTGAAGCTGCGTTCGCCCAGAAGTTTGGCGTCCCGTATGCTATTTCGCAGAATTCGGGTTCTGGCACCTTACTTTCCTGTTTACTCGGCGCAGGTATTGGGCCGGGTGATGAAGTAATTGTCCCGACTAATACGATGGCTGCCACTGCCTTTGCCGCTATCCAGTGTGGAGCCGTACCTGTATTCGCTGATAGCGACTCACGTACTTTCAATATCGATCCGGCTGACGTCGCGCGAAAAATCACACCCTTCACCAAGGCAATTATTCCCGTTCATATTTTTGGTTTACCAGCTGATATGGACTGTCTCCTCGATTTAGCAGAGAAACATGATTTGACCATCGTTGAAGACAGTGCCCAATGTTTCTTCGGAATTTACAAAGGTCGGATTGCTGGCACCATCGGTCACGCCTCGAGTTTCAGTTTTCAAGGATCCAAGCATATGACCACTGCTGGAGATGGGGGAATGGTTCTCACCTCCGATAATGAATACGGCGGTAAAATCCGTAAAGCCGCAGTCCAAGGTTATCGCACACTTACAGCAAAACCCGGTGAAACAATGATTCCACGCGATGAACGGCAGGACTGGGGATATAAGCGGCACGATAGCCTCGGCTATAATTTTCGCATGTCTTCCATGCAGGCGGCCCTGGGCCTGGGTCAACTTGAGCGGCTTGATTATCTCGTTGCCGCGCGTCGCTACATCGCTTCGCAATTTGACGCCGTAATCAAAGACACAAAGTGCAGCTGGCTCATTCCACCTGTGGAGCCCGAGGGAATTGTACACTCCTATTTTTCCTATCCCATTATTCTCGATGAAGAAGCCCTGGGGGTGGACTGGCACAACTTCCGCAATAAGTATATCGAACTGGGAGGCGATGGACTCTACGGCATGTGTTCACCTGTGCACCTCGAACCTATTTTTCAGACGATGACATTTTATGGACCACCAGAGCGATCGCCCCACTTTGATTCAAGGTATAAAGGCGAAATAAAAAGCTATCATGAAGGAGATTGCCCGAATGTGGAATCCTTCCAAAAGCATATTTTTCTCTTTAAAACGGGTATGCAGACTCTCGAGAAGATCGAGCGAGAAGTGGACGCCTTACAGGCGACGATCGAACATTATGCGTAGAGAGCAGGGTAGGTTCTTCACCTGCACTCAATTCTATAATTCTATCCGGACTTCCTTCAGTTTAGGCGAACCACAGGCGTATGGAGAAACGAAAGTGGCTTTATACTGCAGCCAACGAGCGGTCATTGGAATATCTCGAATTTCTTCTCCTGAACTTTCAAAATGAGATGCCTCTCCTTTCGGTCCCATCCATGCCGCATCAGCCAATTTTTCTTCGCTCTCTGCCGAACGAAGCTGAAACTTCAATTTTAATAGTGCCGTCTCTTCAGCCACCCATTGAATGCTGCGAGGCAGCTTATCTCCTATCTCGTAGGAAGGGGAAATATAATGCTCTACCGGTTCCCGGGTATAAGAATTCCCACGATCAAAGGTTGTCATCGCATGGGGTCCCAATCCAGGTATGCCCGTAACTCGGCTAGGTGAAAACCCTTGGGTACTATTCCAGTAAATCAATGAATCCACTTGGTGGCCTATATCATTGCGATGGCAGCCAAGGATAATATCGATCCACCCATCACGATTCAAATCGACCTGGGTAACCGCACCGGCGGCATATCCTGGGAGGTCTACAGGATTATCGAAGTCCAGCGTCTCACCATTGCCATAAAATAATTGAACTGGTGGTGTCCTTGAGGTGGGATTGGCATAGGAAGTTGCGAGGAGGTCTAGATTGCCATCGTTGTTATAATCTGCAACCCCGGTGAACCCGCCACTATAACCAGCAAGCAATTCCTGCACATTATCAGTTTGATAGCCATCAGGCCCGCCGAAGAAAATTCGTAACGTATCTTTATAGCGCAAGCGATGACCGAGAATACCAACAATAAGATCCAGCCACCCATCCCCATTTATGTCAGCTAGATTAGGCGTTGCTGCATCTAAAAGGCCATGGCATGGCACTTTGATTGTACGATCCTCAGAGTAGCCTTCAGCATCACCTGTATAAATTAGTATAAAGTCTCCTTTATCGTGGAATAAAACGTCAAGATAGCCATCTTTATTGACATCACCGATGACCGATCGGATTCCCGCACATTTCAGAGCATCCATGCCTGATTCAGAAAATCCTTTTGCCGAACCATAAAAGAGGGGCGAAGGTTTGTATTCACCCGAGACGCCAGAAGCGACGGCTAGCAAGTCAAGGTATCCGTCGCGGTTAAAATCGGCAACCTCCATATCAGCGTGATGTCCATCAGTTGATAAGTCGACATATCGATCCAGTCTGGGCCCCTCTCGGCTCCCTTCGTAGATACGAACTCCATCAGGAGTACTAAAAACCACTTCCGGAAATCCATCCAAATTGAGATCAGCAATAAGAGAAATACCGCTATTTTTATTGTGAAACTCCAAACGATTTTCGACTCCGTAATCAGCTTTCTCATTGCCCAGATAGATATAGGAAGGCACGGAATGGACATGACCGTCATAAACATTATTGAATATTACCTCTGGGCGACCATCTCCATCCAGATCACCAGCCGTATTACCGACTACACCTAAAGTGGGAACCCAACTTGCTTCTTCAAATGAAAAACCATTTGGTCCGTTCCAGAATATTGCAGACTTGGTCTTAAACTCATTTTCATCATAATTTTTACTGACGATAAGTTCCAACCGATTATCGCCATTAAGATCGGCAGCCGTAACCCAACGGGCATGTTTAATGGGAAGTTTCATTTCAATATTTTCAAGACTCTCACCATCCCTGATTTGCACTCCGTCTGAAGTGGCAATCATCAATTCTAATTGATCGTCATCATCGACATCAGCAATTTCAATACGCACGACATTCGCTGAAAATTCACCGGATTCACCTTTGGCTTCTATGATCATAGCACTACTGGTATCGATACCCTCATCTCCATTCCAGAAGATCTTAACCTCACCACTACCACTAAAAATAACATCCGTATTTCCATCACCGTTGAGATCTTCCAGAATCACCTGCCGTGCACCGAAAGTCGGTAATATCAGAGGCGATTCGCTAGCAACTCCACCCGCTGTTCCCCAGAAAACTTTTGACTCGGTGTTTAAAGGTAAATTTCTTTGGCCTGCACGATAACTGGCGGTTACAATTTCAGGAAAAGTATCATTATTTAAATCGGCCACCGCGATAGACAAGGCTCCCGTCGCGATCATACCATATCGCTCACCTTCATCTTTAAAATGACGGTCTGCACTCTGAAGATAGACATGAACCAACCGAGGTAATGCAGGATTATGATTGTCTCGCCAAGCGGAGGGGAAAATTAAATCCAGTCGACCATCGCGGTTGATGTCTACGATAGCTACATCGTAGGCACCAATCGTAGGCAGGTCTGTGCGACTTTCCTCCGGTCCATCAGCCCCCCCCCAATATATGAAAGCAGACAACTCTGAAGTCACTCCATTATAGCAATTGACGGTAATGAGATCCTGGTATCCATCCGCATCCATGTCGGCAACCCGGCTCATCCAACCACTGTCGGCAGACATTTCATAACGTTTCCAGTTTTCGCCGGGCCCTTCATCAACGATATAGCCCCAGGTCGGACCACGCTCGATTTTATCATGATCATTCGAGAGAACGAGGTCGACATAGCCATCGTTGTTAACGTCATAGTGGTTGATCATCTCAATCGTGCCCTTGGCATTGACGTATAAATTAGCACCCCCATTATCGAAACTGCCCTGAGAGAAATCTTTAAATCCACCATGCACCCAGTATTCTGTCAGCAGCGCTGAATCAGCTTTTTCTAGTTTTTCCGCCATCGAATAGTGCGGTGATAAGATAAAAAGGGCGCTAAGGATTATACCAATTGTAACGATCATTACCTTCGGTCCTTTGTGGTTTGGTAAGAAATATTTATTTTTTTTATACATAAGGATTCTCTCCATACTAGATATTATTAGACACCGTCATTGAAACTTTAATTAGAGTGAAGCTACACATGCGTTAAGACAAGTTAATGATGAGATCCTCAAAATTCAACTCTTACAGCCAATTTACAATGCCGATTTCATTAAGCAGCTTTTCGTCCCCGTATTACCAACCGATTTTCCCTCTTTGCTTCCAGTGAATTTTTCGCTGCTTATTTAATATAAAAATGCTGGGAGTAATTTCACTTTCGCTCATATCCAATACCAGCTATTGAGAAATGAGAAATTAAGGAGTCCAACAGCGACCCTGTTTTTCCACCATATTTGTGTTGAGGGTCGCGCCAAGTCCACTCTCACCAGGGAACCATAATCTCCCCTTTTCGATCCGTTCTGATGGGGAAAGGATATCCGCTCGCCACAAGATTTCATTAACTACATGTTCCAATAAGTAGGCACCCTTAACCGCTGCCGTGGCATGAGCACTAGCTAATAAAGATACCGGACCTGAAGGGCAATGCGGAGAATACTTAGCACCCGCAGCAATTATCGACTGGCCCACCCTTTGGGCCTCGGCAACACCTCCACAAAATTTGATGTCTGGCATAACTATGTCACAGGCGCTATTTGAGATTAATTCCAAAAATTGTGACATCCCGTATCCGCACTCTCCACCTGCCAAAGGAACAGAAATAGCCTTTAAAATACGCGCCATGGATTGATTGTTTCCCTCAGGCACAGGTTCTTCAAACCACCCGATTCCAATTTCAGCTAACTTCTCAAAAATGATGAGCGCTGCTTTTTCATCAAACCGTTGATGACAGTCAACGAACAACGTTATATCATTACCCACCGTACGTTTTATCTCCGACACACGCTGTATACCCGCTTCCGCACATTTGAGTTTGTCCGCGTTTGAATCTTTAATTGCAACTTCATCGAAGGGCGCGCACTTAATAACATTGAAACCGCTTCTAACCGCCAGTTCAGCAGCATGGGCAAATGCACCTGGAGAACGATTTCCTAAGAGTGATCGATTTATATTTGCATACAATGGTATACTTTCACACAATTCACCGCCTAAAGCCTGAGTCAGACTGATACCTCTATATTCTGATTGAAATTGAGTTACTGCAGTGCGTAGCGCACTTACTGCGCAAGCAAGGTCAAGTTCCCCTCGAATATTTTCATCAACAAGACCGAGAAGATCAGGTATATCTTCTTCTCTCTTTATTGCAACTCCGCGAATTTTTTCGATCCCCTCGACTAAATACTTAACCGCATTACCCCGACTACCCGTTTTCATTATTTCTACTAAACTGACGATTCCATTATCGTCTCGGAATAAGGCGTGCACCCATTCCGTGCGGACGGTCGCAGGAAAGGCGACAAATTCTAAAGAATGAAATTTCACACTGTCACTCACGCTTAACTATTAAAATATCCCACTATGCTCCCTTCCCCTCGAATAGAAAATGTTGCCTGCACATGACGAAGTAATGGTAATGATTAAGTTTAAGGATTACATACATTTATGAATCTGGGGACCCATGGAGAGCCAATAGGGGCACCGGTAAATAGAGAAAAAGGACCAGTGGTAATATTGGTAATATGATTAATTAATTTTGTCCAGTTCTCGATCAAGAAATATTTTCACATTAATCATCAAATTATCCTTACTTAATCATAATGACATATAGTATATCATAGCATCCATTAAATAATCCATTTAATAGGACAAGGATTCTGTTCACAACGTCCCGTCATATGCGGTAAATAAATCAGGTTTTTGCTCCTGTAATAACACTAGCCTTGCGATCATCTCCCCCAAGTATGCGTCTCGTCTGAATCGGTCGTTTAGTGACCTATAAATAATCTATAATCGGCACCCGTAACGGGAGCTGAAAATCAGTGAGTATCGATTGCAAACTTTTGCCATTGCCTACCTATAGAAAATAATACTCCATCTTAAAATGGTTAATTCAACTTTTATTCTTTGTCTTCATTAGTTTGCAATGGATCCCTGGCTTGGACGGATTTGTGATTCCAGCAATGGCCTTTATCAGTTACAGTATATTCAGCGCGCAGTTCCGTATTCAAACTGGCATTTAGATAATATGAGTGCGATCAACAAGAATTTAGAAAAAGGATGACTGATAATACACCCAGTCAAATAACTGGATCAACAGACCTGCGATTACCTGACGAATTGCGTGAACCGCTTAAAAAGCATCTCAATTATTTACGTGACCGCTATCTTGAAAAGAATTGGGGTGGCCGCGTAGGTTTTGGCAAGCACCCGGCTCTCGTAGTTATAGATCTAGCGCTATTCTGGACTGAACCCCAACACCAAATGGGGAGCCATGTCGATTCCGTGGTAGAAGCTACCGCTCGACTTCTCGAGGCCGCCCGGAGTACGGATATTCCCATTTTCTTTACCTCTTTGGATTACAATCCCAGCAATACACCGAGTCCTCGGGACAAGAAGTGTCAGTTGGATTTAAAACCTGGGGATGAACCCCTTTTGCAATTGGACCCTCGTCTTAAATACAGGCCATCCGAAAGAATCATTTTAAAAAAATACGCCTCCGCATTTAAGGATACAGGTTTTCACGATATACTTGCGGCATTACAAGTGGATACCCTGATCGTAACCGGTGTCAGCACCAGTCATTGTATCTATGCAACCTGCCGCGATGCAACTGATAACTATCATATCATTGTACCTGCTGAAGCAGTTGGCGAACGTTGTGAAATAATGCATGAAGTGAATTTACTGGACATCGATATTGATCTCGGTGATGTGATGCCCATGGACAATGTTATAGAGTATCTAAAAGGAAAAAGTCATGCGAAGTTATCAAGTGATTGATTGGGGGACCCCCCTCGAACAGCGGGAAAGGCCAACGCCGAAGCCCAAGGGAACGGAAGTTATCATACATGTTGACGCCTGCGGTGTTTGTCACAGTGATCTTCATATTTGGGAAGGCTATTTGAATCTGGGAAACGACGAGCGGCTAATGTTTTCAGAACGCGGGATAACCCCACCTTTTACAATGGGACATGAGGTTGTCGGTGAAGTGGCAGCGATCGGACCTGAAGTCAAAGGTATCACCAAAGGTGAAAAACGTATTGTTTATCCATGGATCGGGTGCGGGACATGCAAAGCGTGCACCCGAGATGAAAATATGGTTTGTGTAAACCCGCAATACATAGGTGTATTCCGCGGTGGAGGCTATAGTGACTATGTTATTGTCCCCCATCCTAAATACCTGGTTGATTACGCTGGTATTCCTACAGAACTTGCCTGTACCTATGCCTGTTCAGGGCTCACCGCCTACAGTGCTCTCAAGAAAACAGAAATTAAAACTGAATCCGATGCGATTGTAATTATCGGTGCCGGTGGTCTTGGTCTAAGTGCATTAAAAATTGCACCCAACGTAGTAAAGGGAAAGGTAATTGTCGCCGATATCGATGCTAATAAACTAAATATTGCACGAGAGGCTGGTGCCAAGGAGACGGTTAATAATAGTGATTCATCAGCAATCGAGCATATTAAGGAAATCACTGGAGGTGGCGCGGTGGCGGCAATTGATTTCGTTGGCATGCCGTCAACAGCCCAGTTTGGCATCGATAGTATACGCAATGGAGGCACCCTAGTTTCGGCAGGCATTTTTGGGGGAGCATTATCCTTACCGCTGGTTTTAGTGATGCAAAGATTGCTAAAGATAAAGGGGACAAAGATGGGCACCTTAACAGAAATGCTCGAATTAATCGAATTGGTTAAAGCTGGCAAAGTACCACCTATTCCTATCGAAACACGCCCCCTCGATCATGTAAATGAAGCATTAACTGATCTCAGGAAAGGCCAGGTTTCAGGACGAGTTGTGCTTAAACCCTGATCCAGGATATTTAATTATCTGCCATCGGATCGATAAGGTTGATATCAATGACACAGACTAATAAATCACGGTGAGTTATTCCCACCAAACCTAATAGCAATCAAAATAGGATAAACAAATCAATGAACAAGAAATACAAAGAAGAATTCATCACCTATTTTAACGGAAAAATGGTTCCTGATTCCGAAGTAAAAGTTCACTACTCAGACTCGAGTATGGGCTGGGGATATTCGGTAATTGACTGCGCCCGCACTTTTGCTCATCGACCTTTCAAATTGCGTGAGCATATTGAGCGTTTCTATCTCTCAATGAAAGCGGTGCGTATTGATCCAGGCATGGATCTCGATGAAATGGAACGTATAACACGCGCCGTTTTGGAAGCTAATATACCTCATCTCGAACCTGAAATGGATGTATGGTTAAATCAGCAAATCTCTGGCGGGAGAACAACAAGGGCTATCGGTGGCTTTGAATTTGCCGACCCGGTACTCATCATCAGTAGTCCACCTCTTACTTTACCAGATTACGCGCATCTTTATGATACTGGTGTTCATGCCGTAACGCCATCTATCCGTCATATCCCACCGCAAACATTAGATTCAAAGATCAAACACAAGAGCCGGTTGTTCATGTGCATGGGTGAATTTGAAGTGAAAGCTGTAGATCCCGAAGCATTCTCACTCTTTATGGATCTCAACGGAAACCTCACGGAAAATAAGGGCGCGAATTTTCTTATTTTCTCCAATGGTGTTCTGAGAACACCCAAAACTGATAATGCTTTAGATGGAGTAAGTCGCACCACGGTGTTAGAATTAGCAAAGCAATTGGATATTCCAACGAGTGAAGAAAACATCCAACCCTTTCACGTTATCACCGCAGACGAAGCCTTTTTTTGCAGCACCTCCTATTGCATATTGCCGGTGACTCGTTTTAACAGCTTCACTGTGGGGAGTGGCATGCCGGGACCCATTTTCAATAGACTCATTCAAGCCTGGAGCGAACGCGTCCATGTGGACATCATAGCCCAGGCAAAAGGTCGAGTTGCAGATATAGTCAGCTGAAAATTTAATTGTCTGAACGTATATCATTTTGCGAAATATATTTTGCCTTTCTTAAACTGGGGTTAATGTCTTTTGGAGGTCCGGTAGCTCATTTCAGCTATTTCCGAGATGAATTTATTATCTGACGGTCCTGGCTTAAAAAAATACCTATGCTGATATAGTCGCTTTGTGCTAATTCCTCCCCGGGCCGAGTAGTCAAGTCGGAATGACGATTGGGCTAATTCGAGGTGGATTGAGGGATGGCTTCGCGGCATGGCTAGGCTTTACCACACCATCAGCGATCGCACTTATAGTTTTTGCCTATGGTATAACTGCGCTCAATGACAGCCTATCTCGTCACAGGGATTGTTCTTTTTGGCTCATGTATCGTTATCCCTATATTTGGCGGACTGATTCTCAGCCTTATCCCGGGAAATTCTTCACTCATAGAAAACATGGTCTAATACTTTGCATTCTACCATCATCCTCTCTTTCCCTTGATTGCGTTTATCGAGAGTTATACACCCGTTTAAAATATATACCTTTTCTATAGGTTGGGGTTTTGTTGCGCCGTATGGCTTATCATCGCGCTCTGTGGTTTTACTATTTCCGTAGCTGGATTAAAGCGCGAAGTCTATTAAGATTAATCGAGGCCGAGAAGGGTTAAGGTTTCTCGATGAATTATTTCTTCAATTAAAGTTTGGGGGATTTCAGTCATCCCCTTATCGGGTATGACTTGATTGACATTGCGCAAGCCTTCGATTGTATCCTCGACCGTAACAAAGGGAAAATCTGTTCCGAATAATAACTTGTGCCCAATACGGAATTCATGAAAAGCAAGCAATGCCTGGTAACCCCAATTGGGTTTGGTCATTATCCCGGAAATATCGGCATAGAAATTCTGGTGTTTTCTCACTACGACCATGGCATCTTCATACCAGGGGATTCCAACATGGGCGATTATAACTTTTAAATCGGGATAGCGAATTCCAACTTCGTCAAAGAGTAAAGGATTCGCCCATTTCATGGGCGTTTGCGGTATCATCTGAAATGCGGAATGGGTCAGGATAGGAAGATTGTATTTTACCGCGCGTTTATAAATCTCCTGCACACGTTCATCCATCGGCTCATAGTACTGATATACCGGACTCATTTTAATGCCGCGTAGTTTTAAGTCATGCACACTCCTTTCCAGCTCTTCAATTACCCCTGATTCATTTGGATCAATTGACATAAAACCAATAACTTTATCTGGATGAGCATTTGCATAATCCGCAATTTGATCATTTGGCGTATTCATCTTTAAAAATTGTGAGTTAATTCCAAAGACAATCACTTTATCTGCGGATGCGGAGGCTTTCCAATGCCTCTCCGGTGTAACGTGTAAATCAATCCCTGTTTTTTTATAGGCAACAGCGAATTCATTTAAAAAAACCTCACCCCACTGTTCATTCGTCGATAAATGGGTATGGCAATCAACAATCATCGTTTGATTAGGCAGTTAGAAAATTAATTTTTTATTATATTTTAACATCTCAAGGCAATAGAATAATTATTTCAGGTATAAATGATGATATAACATAAGCGTTTATCCACCTAATTCAGCTGTTAGTAATCGAATAGAAAGAGTTTACTCAGTGAAGATTAAAATTTATTATACAGACTCTAAATACCCCTTTTAATGGAAAGCTTCATCCAATTCGTTGTGACCTTGATCACGCTATGCTTGTTATCGTTAACGGGTAGCTTCATTTATGCTAATGAATTTGCTACGACTGAGGGACAACCACGCGAAGAAAAAGAAAAGACAATTAGTAAGAACAAACCGGAGAATGAAGAGGCAGTAGTCGAGATGGAAGACTTACTGATTACCGGTTCACGAATAAAAAGTATCCACCTTGAAACAGCAGCTCCTCTCCTGACTATCGGCCGAGAAGAGATCAGTTTGATCCAATCTCCACAAATTTCAGACCTTATCCGTCAACTGCCGATAACCGCTGGAGCCTCCGAAGCAGACCAGTCGGGATCTTTTGCCGGTGACGGGGCCCAAGCCAATTTGCGTGGGACGGGAGTTGGAGGAACATTGGTATTGCTTAATGGACGTAGGTTAGCTCCCTATGCTTTTTCAACAGGGAAAGGGGTAAATTTTGTAGACTTAAACGCTATCCCCATTGGTGCACTTGAAAAAATTGAAATACTGAAAGAAGGAAGCTCAGCCATTTATGGTTCTGATGCACACGCCGGAGTTATAAATTTTATACTACGTAAAGACTTTGAAGGAGCTGAGGTACAAACCTCCTATGGTAACACTTCACGAGGTGATGATTTCTCCAATACCAAGATAGATATCGCCTGGGGTGGAAGCTCGCCAAAGTCTAGCCTCGCTGTGTTCATCAATTACATGAATCGCAATTCCATCAGATTGAGTGACCGTTCATTCTCAGCAAGTGCCAATCACTCGGATAAAGGGGGGTTCGATTTACGCGACTGGGCTTCTTATCCGGGATTATTCTCATTCACCTCCGGAAAAGACGTCTTTTTTTTTATCGGTGATGGAACCTCTGAAACGGCAAATTCCTATGAGCGCTTTAACTTCAATGAGTTCAAAACTGCAATAAGCGCCGCCGAACGACATGGCACCACCTTGATTGGCAACTACGAGCTCAGCGATAACATCGGATTTTTCACTGAGTTTAGTTACCAAAAAAATAAATCGGGATCTCAATTTGCACCTTCTCCCCTGGATCGTAATTTTACTATTCCGTCAACTAACCCCTATAATCCGACCGTCAATATAGTTCCTGAAGGGATAGATTTAACCGACGTTCTACTGCGACCAACTGATACCGGGCCTCGTCTTTTTAAAATCGACTCTGAATCATTACGCGTGGTGATGGGACTCGATGGGCAGATTGGAACGGCAACGCAATGGGAAATTGCTTATCTCGAGACCCAAAGCGAAGTCAATAAACTATCGACCAATCTGATACGCGTTGACTTATTTCAGGAAGCTTTAAATGCATCCAGTGCCGATGCGCTCAACCCCTTTGCTTCGGGTCCAGGCGAAGACAATAATGAGACGATCTACAACCGCATAACAACAGATGACATCAGCTATGGGAAAAGAGAATTCAATCAATTCAGCGGAGGTATCAGTACCGAACTCTTTGAACTACAAGCAGGTAAAGTATTGGGTTATTTGGGTGGCGAGTACCGTAAGGAGTCGATGGCGAGAAACCAATCTCATCTCGCAGAAAATTTTCTTCTGTTCGGTTCGGGGGGTACGTCCGCAAAGGGAGACCGAGATATCAACGCCATTTATGGTGAACTTGCAATTCCTTTAACTCCCTGGCTGGAAAGTCATTTTGCTCTGCGTCGCGAAGAATACAGCGATTTTGGTAAATCAGTTAATCCAAAAATAGGTTTAAACTTTCAACCATCCTCCAAGTTACTAGTACGCGCATCGTATGCCGAAGGGTTTCAAGCACCTTCTTTGGAACAGGCTTTTGGTGGTACCACTCGCGGCTTTATCCAAGAGCGCGATTTGCTGCGCTATAGCTTAACCTTTAATCAAGAAACGGGATTGCCCTTTCCCTTTGATGACTTCAGGTCGCGTGATGTCCGAACGACCGGCAACCCAAAACTCGAACCGGAAGAATCACAATATTTTAATATTGGCGTCGTATATAATCCGGCAAAGATAAAGGATTTAACGATTGGTATTAATTTTTGGCGATTAGAAATTGAAAGTGTAATCAGCACCAGGAGGACGCTCGGTCGGCTTCAGGAAGAAGTGAATTTATACAATAAAGACCCTTTAGCTTTTTTAACGATGGATCCCGAGGCCCGTGCAGAGACAACTGGAATCTTTAGAAAACCAAATACATTTCACGGCGGCTTAACCGTACCGGGGCACATTGATTTTATCCTCAACGAACAGAGGAATTTTGAAGGAGTAGAGCTTCAGGGGATCGACTTTGAATTATTTTACCATTATCGGACTCAGACACAGGGTGATTTCTGGTTGCGAAGTTACACTGTATTCCTTGACCAGTTCGTCAGTAGTAGTTTTGATCTCACCGGTTTCAGAGGAGTACCGGAGTATCAAACGCGTAATTCTCTGCAATGGATCAGTAGTAATCGCGATTTCTCAGTTTTTCTCGCCTCCAACTATTCATCGGGGTACAAAACCATATATGTTGGAGTCCCTCAAGTAGGTAGTTTTACCAACATTGATTTAAATCTTACTTATTCCGGTCTGTGGAATATGGACATTACAGTTGGTTTCCGTAATTTATTTGATCGCGATCCTCCTGCGGATGTAACTCGATCTGAAGGCTATGATGAAAATAATGGCGCTCACAACCCCTATGGTCGAATGGTCTTTTTATCATTAAAGAAGAGATTCTGAACGATGAAAATATGGGTAGCAGGATTTCTCAGTTTTATCTTGAGCGTTATAGGGCTCCAACTTTGGGCCGACGATATCCCCGTTGAATCATTTTTTAAAAGTACCGGTTTTGGCAAGTTTCGCGTTTCCCCAAATGGAAATTATTTGTCTGCATTGGCAGACTGGAAAGGCACGACAAACCTCTATGTAATTGATTTGAAATCCCGTACTCCTGTAAGAGTAACCGCAATTAAAGATCAGACGATCAAAGATTATTTTTGGGGAAATGATGATCGACTGGTTTTCACCATGGATTACCACGGGAACGAATCGTGGGGACTATTCGCGGTGGATCGCAATGGGGGAAACCCAAGGGTTCTGGTTCCACCACTAACATCCACCGGCAGCTTTGTATTTCGCTACACCTGGCCTTTAGACCTCCTCAAAAAATCTGATGATGAAATTCTTGTCGTGAACAACGAAAGGAATGTCGATTACCCGGATGTCTATCGCCTGAATATCAATGATGGTGGGAAAATTCTAAGTGTTGCAAATCCCGGTACTTTCACAAAATGGTTTACCGATCAAAACAGCGATGTTCGCCTCGCTGAAGCAAAGGACATTGATGGCAATACGAGCTATTATTATCGGGAAAGAGAGGGTGCGGAATGGGAGATGATCGCTAATTTCTCCTTTAAGGAAAAAAAATGGTCTCCTGCTGGACCTCAAAATAGGGAATACTTTCAAAAACTAAGACCACCGCAGCAGCCATTTGGATATGACCGCGATATCCTTTACATCTCTAGCGATATCGACCGCGAAGTAGCCGCCCTGTATGAGTTTAATTTAAAAACACTTAAATACGGAAAGATGCTCTATGAGTGCCAATCGAATGATGTTTCTCACTTAATTCTGTCTGATTTTATTCAAAAACCGGTAGGTGTTTATTTTGAAACTGATAAACTGCAGTCTTATTGGTTTCATAAAGAAAAACAAATGATCCAGGAATTTATTGATCATAAATTCCCTGGACTAATTAGCGTTATCACTAATGTGAGTGATGATCATTCACGTCTTGTGATTGCCAGTTATAGTGACCGTCATCCGCTAATTTATTCGCTCCTTAGTATTATAGAGGGGAGATTGGATCTTGAAATCTTAGCTGACAACAGCATCATTGAACCTACACGCTTGAGCGAAGTGAAACCCATTGTATTTAAAGCACGCGATGGGGTTACTTTGCATGGTTACTTGACTTTACCTAACGGTAAAAAACATAAAAATCTTCCCTTCATAGTGCATCCCCACGGAGGTCCCTGGGTAAGAGATTCATGGGGCTATAATCCGGAATTACAATTTCTCGCCAGCCGGGGATTCGCTGTTTTACAAATTAACTTTCGTTCATCACAGGGCTATGGACGTGATTTTCTTCACGCAGGGGACAAACTTTGGGGAAAAACGATGCAGACAGACTTAGTTGACGGAATAAATTGGGTTGTGGAACAGGGCATCATTGATAGGAACCGCATTGGCATCTACGGCTCTAGTTATGGTGGCTATGCTACTATGGCTCAATTGGTTTTCTATCCGGAACTGTATCAATTTGGTATTACCGCTTTTGGCCCGATAGATTTAGTCAGTCTCATTAATTGGCGAAAAAAATGGAGGCAGAAGATTGCTTATGCTTTCTATACGAAAACAATTGGAGACCCTAAAACAGATAAAGAGATGCTCAAAGCCTACTCACCTGTCAATTACCTGGAACGTATTCAGGCCCCTGTATTCATTGTTCATGGAACACGAGATGCCAGGGTACCCATCGATCAAGCAAAAAGGTTGCGCGCAGGATTAATCAAAGAAAACAAGGATTACGAGTGGCTCATTAAGAAGGATGAAGGTCATGGATTCAAAAAGACGAAAAACAAAATTGAACTTTACACACGGATGGATGAGTTCCTCCAACCCTATCGCGACCATTTATATGAGTGAGAATAAATTAACCTCTTCGTCTTGTAGGGTACTGAGCAATGATAAGAAAAGGTTATGAGTCCTTCCAAGAATGGATCGATAAAACTTGTCGGAGGAAGGACTGGAAAAAGATTCCAGCAGTCTCTACTGTTGAGAGTGCCAGGAACTCCCAGCCTCCAATCTGGGGAGCCGGGAGCAAATAGGAAGACTTCATTCCACGTCTGGAACCAGCGATCGACGAGTTCAAGACGAAGCCTAGAAATCTCCGATTTTACCTGACTAATCTCACACAATTAAAAGAGCCCAGATTATACCTCTGCGAGCTCATCTTGACAAAACGGGGATAGCCATGAATGAAAAAATACACACCCTCATAGCCATAGATATAGCCAAAAACACCTTGTAAGTGCAGAGCAAAGTTACACTCGAAGGATCGACAAGCAACTGCGAAAGGTCATCAACGAGAATGATTTGTTGCGGCGATGATAAAACTTCTTATTCATCTGCAGTCACTTCTTAACAAACATCAGCTTCCTCTTCCTTTATGACACAATTGCTTCGTCTGAGTATAGGTAATATATTCCTAAGTATTTTATGGAAGCAGATGAAGCAACTAAGTTGCTAACTGAGCGATATTAAAATAACACTAATATCTTCGCACCGTTAGAATAACTTTACTCCACATTCTGTAACTGCTCACGGATACGTTCGATTTCATTTTTGCAGCTGAGGACGCGGTTAATAATTTCTGTTTGGTTCGCTTTGCTCCCAATCGTGTTGATCTCACGGTTGATCTCTTGAAGAATAAATTCTAGTTTTCGCCCAATTAATTCGTCACCGCCAATCGATTGTTTAAATTGAGATAAATGGCTTTTCAAACGCGTTATTTCCTCGGAGATGTCACAGCGATCGGCAAAAAGAGCGATTTCCTTGAGCACGCGTTCGTCATTTAAGTCCAAATCCAGGTTAGCTTGCTTCAACCGTTTCATGAGTGCCTCACGATAATCCTGAACGCCTTCACTCGAGATAGCACCAATCTCATCTACCAGGGTATTAATTATACCTTTGCGCATTTCTAAATCTGTGGCGAGAACAGTCCCTTCCTCATACCGCATCGCGCATAAATTATCAACCGCCTCAGACAAAGCTTTTTCCATTAGATGCCAGCCATCCTCCGCATTCGGTAACTCTGATCTTATCAAATGAGCGCGCGCGACGTCGAAAAGAACACGGGTATCCAGATCGAATGACGCACCCGATTTTTCGGCAAGACTTTCAAGTTTTTTTAAAGTCGCTTTTACCTTATCTTCATCCCATGACAGCGCAGCGCCCACGAGAATATTCTGAACTTGCACGACAATATTAATCCGCCCGCGCTTTAATGATTGGCGTAATAATTGTGATAGCTTATGTTCAAGAGACTGCCATTCTTTAGGTAGTGAAGCGGCCAATTCAAAGTTCCGCCTGTTAACTGATGTCAACTCGACAACGATTTCCAGTTGATCGTTAGCCGCGGAACCGCGTCCAAAACCGGTCATACTGTTCATCTCTTCCCTTCTTTTGATCCCGATAATATTTTCTCAGCCTGATCCACATCTTTATCCCCTCTTCCACTCATATTTATTATCATGATGTCTTTGGAGTTCATTTGTGGGGCACGTTTAAGCGCATAAGCGACTGCGTGGGACGATTCAAGGGCAGGAATAATACCTTCATGTTCTGAAAGCTGCTGAAATGCTTGAAGCGCCTCATCGTCGGTCGCAAAACCATAACTGATCCGCCCTCGATCACGGTAAAACGCATGCTCCGGACTGATCGAGGGATAATCTAATCCTGCAGATACGGAATGCGTTAATTCGATCTGCCCATCCGGATTTTGAAGCACGTACGTTTTGCACCCATGTAGAATCCCGATCTTACCGCCCTCAAAACGGGCCGCGTGCTCACCAGGATTTAATCCATGGCCGCCAGCCTCAATTCCGATCAATTTCACACCTTCGTCCTCGAGAAAATCAAAAAAGAATCCTATCGCGTTGCTTCCTCCGCCTACACAAGCTATCAACAGGTTGGGTAGGCGTCCTTCTTTTTCCAGTATTTGCTCTCGCGTTTCCTGTCCGATGACACGTTGAAAATCACGATTAATCATCGGATAAGGGTGAGGTCCAAGGGCCGAACCTAAAAGATAGTGAGAGGTTTGCACATTCGTCACCCAATCTCTAATCGCCTCGTTAATGGCTTCTTTAAGCGTTTGCTGTCCCGCGGTTACGGCGCGGACCTCGGCGCCACAGAGACGCATACGGAAAACGTTAAGCGCCTGTCGCTCCATATCGATTGCGCCCATGTATATGACACACTCGAGTCCAAATTTTGCGCAGGCTGCAGCGGTCGCAACTCCATGCTGTCCGGCGCCTGTCTCCGCGATAATACGTTTCTTACCCATGCGGCGAGCAAGCAGTATCTGACCAAGTACATTATTGATTTTATGTGCCCCGGTATGCAGCAGGTCTTCGCGCTTGATATAGATCTTCGCTCCGCCCAGCTCACCACTCAGTTGCTCAGCATGATACAAGGGTGTAGCACGCCCAGCATATTCATGCAAATGAAGTGCTAATTCATTTTCAAATGCAGTGTCTTTACGTGCATCTTCATAAGCTTCACGCAACGCGTACAAGGCCGTCATCAATGTTTCCGGGACATAAATACCCCCATAATCTCCAAAGTGCCCGTCTTTGTCAGGCAATGAAAACCGAGAAATTTTATCAATACCAGATGTTGTCTGCATGTTTAATTAAATAACATTCAATCAGCCTTCACATCTTTTTCCTCAATTTGTTATACTCGGTAATAGATATGTGTATTATAACGGCGGGTATTTAAAACGATATTGTCTTAAATTACCTGAAATGATCAAGTAGTAAGTGTTGGCTGTTCATTAATGGTAAAAGCCTGTCCTCATATCTATAAGTCAGACTTTCACTGTGTGAAAAACTAACGGTGTTTCACTGTCACGAGGGTAATATCATCTCGCTGTCCGGCAGAACCGGTAAACCGGGAAACACTGTCGAGTATTCCCTGATTAAGTTCAATTACCGGCAAATCATGCAGTGATTTGAGTAAATCAGCTAATCGTGAAGAGGAAAATTCTGTGCCGTCCCAATTGGCAGATTCTGTTATTCCATCGGTATAGAGAAGTAACACATCATCCCTGACAAAGGGGATTCTTTTATCTTCGATAACGGACTCAAATAATTCTGGTTCTACCATCCCTAGGGCAATCCCCTCGGAGCCAATCATTGTTGTTTTATATAATCCATCTTTAGTATTGCAATGACAGTGCATGGGCAATTCATGGCCAGCCCGTGCTATTACAATTTCGTCCGTGGAGCTATCGACAATAGCATAGATTAGTGTAACAAACATGTCTTCACGTGTTTCTCCCGCGACATCACGATTCATCTCTATGAGGACCCGCGATGGGGAATCAAATTGACGGGCTAAATAGCGCAGCTTACTTTGACAGATCGCCATCAATAAAGATGCGGGTATCCCCTTACCCGAGGCATCTGCGATCGCCACCCCAATCCTACTCTCTGATAAGGGAAAAATATCATAGAAGTCCCCGCCCACCTTTTGCGCAGGTAAATAGCGCGCATCGAGATCAAATTCCGTTTGTTGAGGGAAGGTCTTTGGCAAGAGCATACTTTGAATACTGCTCGCCAGGGATATATCAATATCCAGTTTGTTCTTTTCTAACTGAAGGTTCATTAAATCAGCATTGTGAATAGCTAGTCCGGATTGTTCAGCGAGAGAAAGCGCGAGGGAATAATCTGTTTCACTGAAAGATCTCTCATCTGCCCGATTCGCGACTACGAGCACGCCAATATTTTCCTCCTCATATAGGATTGGTGCAATAATCAGTGAGCGAATAACTAATGACGGATCATCATGTACAATCACCCGAGAATCAGTACTTGCGTCAGGAATAAATTCACCCTTTCCACTTACCGCTACCGCACCAATTAATCCTTCTCCTAATTCAAATTCTTCCGACCGCAGCACTTGTTCAATAAATTTGGCGCGGGTTGAAATTTTTCTCTGCGCATTTGTCGGAAGCGGACGCTGTGGGGGGAAAAGACCTTCCACCGCTAATCCGCGCAGCTTGTTTTCTTCTGTTTTTTCGAATATACAGGCACTGAGTGCTCCCGTACTTAAAATCGCGGTGTGTAATATGCGTTGATATAGTTCTTCGCGGGTTACCCCTGCGCCAATCGCCTCTACCATATTATGCATGAATTCGAGAACAATCTGTTTTTCCTGAGCGAGGCGCTGCTTTTCCACATCCACACGTAAATAATCACGGCGGGTCATAGTGTAGAGAATCCAACCGATAAGCCCACCGAGGATTAAACCCAATGCAAACGGAATCATTTTAATCCTATATGACAGGAAGTTATGCTATTCAACCTGGTTTTTTAAATACGCGATTACATCCTGAAACCGAAATTTATTCTTTTCATCAATTTCAATGAGATTTTCGTGCGCCTGCAGCACTAATTTTGCGTTTTCGATTTCGCCGTTTTTTGTCGCTTTCAGGCATTCTCCCGGTAATTCATATTCCATTGGAAAGTCACCCGCATCGACACTCGCAATGCGGTGTAGCCCCAAATTTCTCACCGATTCAAGATTACGTGTGCCTAAACGACAAAGGACAAAGCTACCGGGTGGATTTTTTTTCCTGACCCTTAACGCGGCACCAACAACAATCCCAAGAAAGGTGCTGTCCATCGACGTACATTTGGCAAAATCGAGTACAAAATTTCGCTTATCGAGTTTCTCCATGCGTCTGAAAAAATCACTTACCGGTAACGCGTTAAGGTAACTGACTCGCCCCGAAATCTTTAAAACTACAGGTTCAGAGTAAGCATTCACCTGGAACACTGGCTCAGAATTTTCAGTCATTGTATATGGGGTATTATTAAGAAGACTGAACGATATCCCTTAAAACATATTGAAGAATACCACCATGTCGATAAAATTCTATTTCACCCAAAGTATCGATTCGAACAATTACCGAAACTATTTCAGTCGTGCCCTCTTCACGTTTAATATGAAGAGCAAGATCCTGACTCGATCGTAAATTGTCATCGAGATCAGGAAGAGAAAAAGTTTCTGTTCCCAGTAGTTTTAAACTGGAAACATTATCACCCTCTTTAAATTGCAAGGGAAGAACTCCCATCCCAATGAGATTACTGCGATGGATGCGTTCAAAACTACTCGCTACAACTACCTTGACTCCCAGTAAAAGCGCGCCCTTTGCTGCCCAGTCGCGTGAACTACCCATACCGTAATCATTGCCCGCAAATACGATTAAAGAATTTTTACGCTCAGCATATAATTGACAGGCATCATATATAGGCATAACTTCACCCTCGGGCATGAGTTTGGTATAACCTCCTTCTTTCCCATCCACCATTAAATTTTTGAAGCGGACATTGCCAAAAGTACCACGGGTCATAACACGATCATTACCACGACGTGAACCAAAAGAGTTAAACTGCGCAGTTTCAACACCCTTCGCTAGTAGAAATTTTCCCGCAGGACTATCTTTAGAAATAGAGCCCGCAGGTGAAATGTGATCGGTGGTAACGGAATCGCCAACAATGGCTAAAGGACGCATCTCATGGAAAGATTCTATCTTCCCATGCTCAATTTCAAAATCTTCGAAAAACGGCGGGGGTTGAATATAGGTACTGTCATTATCCCAACTGTAAAGCTTCCCCCCTGATACTTCAATTTCGTCCCACTGCGGATTGGCATCCAGTATATGTGAATACTTTTCTCTAAACATAGACGGCTTCAGACCAACCGTAATATTCTTTTGAATATCTTCCTGCGTTGGCCACAGATCTTTCAAAAACACCGGTGTGCCTTCGTTATCCTCACCGAGTGGTTCAGTAGAGAGATCGATATCAACTCGACCCGCTAAGGCATAAGCAACTACAAGCGGCGGGGACATTAAAAAATTAGCCTTAACCGAGGAATGGACTCTTGCTTCGAAATTTCTATTCCCTGAAAGCACGCTTGCTGTAATCAGGTCGCCGTCCTTTATCGCCGCGTCAATAGGTGCATCGAGTGGACCACTATTACCTATACAAGTGGTACAACCATAGCCGACAAGATTAAAACCGAGCTGGTCAAGATAGGTCTGTAATCCCGTTTCATTGAGATAATCTGTTACCACTCGAGACCCAGGTGCAAGACTGGTCTTAACCGTGGGATCAATACTTAAACCTCGCTCAACGGCATGCTTAGCGAGCAGGCCAGCCGCAATCATTACACTGGGGTTGCTCGTATTGGTACAACTGGTGATTGCGGCGATTAAAACTGACCCCTGCCCAACTTCACAATTTTTCGACGCTTCATCCTTTCCATTCCCGTATCCACTCCAATCGCGAATCAGAACACTTGTAGATAAAGCATCACGAGCTAGCCCGTAACCGCCCTCACTTTTATCACGTGTTAATAAATCAGTAAAAGTTGTTTTCAACTCCGGAAGTTCGATTCTATCCTGTGGACGTTTGGGTCCTGCGACGCAGGGCTTTACTGAATTCAGATCCAGTTCGATTATTTTCGTATAGTCGATCTCTCCTAAACGGGGGATCCCAAATAATTGCTGTGCCTCATAGAAAAGTTTTACGCGTTCAACCTGATCATCGGAACGACCAGTGATGTGCAGATAATCCAATGTTTTATCATCAACGGGAAAAAACCCGATTGTCGCCCCGTATTCTGGGGCCATATTAGCTATAGTCGCGCGGTCTGCTACGCCCAGATTACTTGCGCCCTCGCCAAAATATTCGATAAATTTGCCAACCACTTTTTCATTCCGTAACATTTCTGTGATACGAAGGGTAAGATCGGTAGCGGTAACACCTTCTAATAAGGATCCTGATAAATGAACACCTATTACTTCAGGTGTAAGGATTGAAATGGGTTGACCGAGCATGCTCGCTTCCGCCTCGATACCACCTACACCCCATCCGACAATTCCCAATCCATTTATCATCGTCGTATGCGAATCTGTACCGACGAGTGTATCGGGAAAATACAAAGTCTCACCACCAGTTTCATGTTTAAAGACGAGACGCGCCAGATATTCGAGATTGACTTGATGCACTATACCGATCGATGGAGGAAAAACACTAAAGGTTTTAAAGGCTTGCTGTCCCCATTTTAAAAACCGGTAACGTTCGCGATTTCGCTCAAACTCGATGTTTAAGTTATCTAGAAAAGATTGTGTCGTCCCCGAACGATCAACTTGTACCGAGTGATCAATTACTAGATCTACCGGAACTAGCGGCTCAATAAGATTAGGATCACGACCCAGCGCTTTTACCGTGTCACGCATCGCAGCGAGATCAACAAGCAATGGAACTCCCGTAAAATCCTGTAAGACGATGCGCGAAACAGTAAACGGTATTTCAACTTTAGCAGGTTGCAATGGATTCCAACCTGCTAAAGTTTCAATATCTTTTTCATTTATATTTCTTCCATCACAATTGCGCAAGACCGACTCCAAAATAATACGTAGACAAACCGGTAATCTTGAAATCTTTCCCAACCCTGCTTCTTCCAAAGCGGGAAGCGAATAGATGCATCCCTTTTCAGCCTTTACTCCTTTAAATGATTTTAAAGAATTAAATGGATTAGGTAATGCGCTCATCGTCTCTTCACCTATTTACAATACAGTGAAATAAACATAAATATTCCCAATAAATAAAATCAAGAGCACGAGGGATTTTTTTTGATTAAGCAGATAACGCTACTTTTATTTCATCAAATGGCGGAAGATTGTGAGGGTCGTCACTCGACCAACTGTAGACGATATCTCCATCCTTATTAACAACGAAGGCGGAACGTTTTGCCACTCCCTTAAATCCCAGAAGATCTTCATAAATAACATCGTAGGCCGCACAAACTTCTTTATTAAAATCACTTAAAAGAGGGATCGTAATTTTGTTTATCTGTGCCCAGCCTTCCTGGGAAAATGGGCTGTCCACGCTGATCCCATAAACACTGGCATCAAGGGATTCATATTCGCTAATCCCCTCACTAACCGAACACATCTCGTCCCGGCATACGTCAGTGAATGCGAGTGGAAAGAAGAGGAGCACGGTGTTCTTATTACCATAATTATCACTCAACTTAACGTCGTCCAGTCCTTCTGCATTTTTAGATTTTAAAGTAAATTCTGGTGCTTTTTGTCCTTTTTCAAGTGCCATTTTTAATTGCTTTATCTTGTTTTTGTTAGCTTAGTGTATGAGCTTTAATCTTTTGAGACAGGAGCAATAAATAAGCAAGAAGAAACCGAATAGTGGCCACCGATAATATTTTAACACTTGAATTCTCGATTAGTTTTTTTAATTCCATTGATTTAATTCATTTATTCCACATCGGGGTTTATCCTTGGGTTAAGCTGCCTGTAGTGTGTTAACCTTTCTGTCATGAGTGCCCTGGATTTAATTAAGCTTAATATCGATCAGCTAATCACCGATGATGATCTTGCCAAACGATTCAAGGAAAAACGCGTGCTGCGTGTCAAGCTGGGTGTCGATCCTACCCGACCTGACCTTACCTTCGGACACTGGGTCGTGTTTAACAAGCTGCGCCAATTTCAGGATCTCGGTCACGAAGCCATTTTAATTATTGGCGACTATACAGCCCTCATCGGCGATCCCTCCGGTCAATCCGTGCTACGACCGGTCCTAACAAAGAATGAAATTAAAAAAAATGCTGAAACTTATTTACAACAGGCATTCAAAATTCTCGATAAAAAACATACCACCGTACGCTACAACAGCGAATGGTTTGGAGACATGAGTTTCGAAGATGCACTGCGCTTGACACGAAAGATGACAGTGGCGCGCATGCTGGAACGCGACGACTTTGCAAAAAGATACAAAGGAAATACTCCTATTTCGATTATAGAATTTCTATACCCTCTCGTTCAGGGATACGACTCCCTCGTTCTCGATGCGGACGTAGAGATTGGCGGAACGGATCAGCTTTTTAATATGCTCGTTGGACGAACAATACAAAAAGACGCAAAAAAGCAGGAGCAAATTGTCCTCACTATGCCATTGCTCGTGGGTCTCGATGGCAAAAAGAAAATGTCTAAAAGTGCAGACAATTACATTGCCTTTAACGACACCTCAAAGGAGATATTTGGGAAAGTGATGTCTGTGGATGACAATGTAATGTGGGATTACTATCGATTATTACTCAATGCCGATGATGTTGAAATTGAGAATCGCAAGCAGGGGCACCCCATGGACGCAAAAAAAGAACTAGCTCGACACTTGACCGCTAAAATCCACAATGAAGAGATTGCTGAGAATGAGCTCAACCAGTTTCAGAATGTATTCAGCGGAGGAAAAACACCCGATGAGATGCCCTCTTATTCATGGGCTTCATTAGCCAAGGGCGAAACTTCACGACTTATCGATCTACTCGGGACAACTAAGCTCTTCCCCAGTAAAAAAGAAGCACGCAGGTTGATCGAGCAAGGCGCCATAAAAATTGATGGTAAACGCTGTCAGGATCCCAATACATCAGTTCATAGACCTAAAAATGAAATTGTCATTCAAAGCGGTAAACGCACTTTCTTAAAAATAATAACTGAACCTGAAAGAAATAAACTAAAATAATATAAGGATAAATATGGCAGGCCAAAAAGTTGAAATAACCATTGAAATACAACCCGACGCACAAGAGATGTTAAACACGATCAAAGATAAATATGGGCTGCCGGACATTTCAAAAACAGTCAGATGTCTTCTAGATTATGTTGATGATGATGGAGACTGGGATGAGATTTTTAAAAAAATTCGGTGCAAACGCTGTTAGATCGCTGACCAACATTTCCACGATTCGAAAAGAATAATAAATCTCTTGTTTTTAGTTAGACGAGCCTGCGTGTCCGATTACCTGGCTCTCTTTATAATAGCAAAATTCGGGATCGGTACGATTGACTAATCGTTGAAAATCTTCGAATGGCAGCAGGTAGTTTACATTCATTGTAGGAAGTCGAAATAGATCGGTCTCCTTAAAAATATATTCTGCGCATCCATAACACTTGAAATGTCGAGCGGATTTATAAACTTGCTTCACTAATATTTCAACACGCTCATCCCAAAGTCCATTAGGATAAGCAAAATGATGAGGGGTAACACCGAGGTTGATTTCAATGTCAATCAGCCCCTGTACCAGTTCACGCATAATTTGCGCGTCGCCCTGGGATCCTTGGGGAACGGTCGTAAGGTAAAGATGCGTTCGCGTATGTGCTCCGATTTCCCAACCGGCTTCGATCAACACCTCCAATTCTGACCAACGCATACGCGCTATACTCCACATGTCGACGGGTAGAGTTGGATCACCATCGGCAACCCCACTGATTGTATACATTGTCGCTACTTGTCCGCGCTCCTGCATCACAGGCAATGCGTTGATATAGGAGACCATTGAATGATCATCAAAATCGATAACAATAGGCTTAGAGTCTAATTCCTCATTCCCGGTCTGCCATTGATATAATTGATCATGCGTTATGGTAGTAAATCCCTCCTCTGCCAGGTAATCCATATGTTGAATAAAATCCTTCAGGTATATTTGTCCTGACAAGACTCCTTCACCGGGTTTACGCGCTCGAACCGGCATATCTTCAGACAACACCTGGTGATAAGTTATTGAGGGTATAGCATTCATTTTATTTCTTATTAAAGATGATATTGATTTTGTTAAATCGATGACTCTAGAGGAAAGGGGCTAGAATAGCCTAGGTGGATCAAGTGCTTCAATCCCAAACTTTTTCCCAATGACCTGATTCAGCTGATCGGTAGAGTGCGAGAGCAGTACGCAATTCACCGTAAGCCTGTTCCGGGCCGGCTTCTAATGGTTTGTCTTCTAAAACGGCTCGAGCAAAATCCTTTAATTCGGGACCAAAGGACTGGGGATAACCTTGCGCTTCCATTATCTTTTTTCCTTTGCGATTATCAACGTCATAGAGGATTATACTACCTACTAACCCCCCTTCAATATGGATTTCCCCTTTTGTTCCTGTTATACGAAACCAGGTACTCGGTCCCATAATAGTTTTTGCTAACATCGCTTCAAAACTGGCAATTTTCCCCGACTGAAAACGAAAGACCGCTTTGGCCATTGATTCACCTTCCATCTCTTTAAGGGGATAGTCCAGGACCCCAATAACTTCATCAATTTCTCCCATCCACATACGTAAGGGCCGTATCCAGTGAGCGCCGCCATCGACAACTATGCCACCACCCGTACGCGTCTTATCATAACGCCATGGTTTTTTATCTTTAAACCAGTAATCATTAAACTCCATTTCATAAGCAGCGCGTGCGGTTATAACCTCACCAATCATTCCCTTTTGAATCATTTCTTGAGCTTTTACAATTTCTGGCCAGTACTGCGTGTTTTCAGCTACCATAAATTTAGTGCCCGCTTTTTTGGCCGCCGCGAATATACGATCGCACGCTTCTAAAGTTGGAGCTATGGGCTTTTCTAACATAAGGTGTTTACCTGCTTCAAGTGTCTGAATGGCTGCACTCTCGTGGAGATCATGAGGTAACATCAAATCAACCGCATCGAAATCTCCCTCCGCTAGACCTTCCTCTAAAGAAGTGTATATTTTAGCTCCAGTTTCTGCCGTAATTAATTCAGCTTTTTCCCTCACTGTATCAATAGCTGCAGTAACCTTAATCTCTGGGGAATGTTCTTTTATTCCATTGAGATGGTAGTGGGCTATGGCTCCACAGCCGACGAAAGCAAGTTTCAATATATCCGTGTTACTCATATCTATTCCTTAGGTTCTAGGGAACAAGAACCGTATCATTATAATTCACCACGCGCGGTTTTGGCCCATCTTCCGGAAATTTTGAAGCCCATTCGTCAGGTTCGTAATTACGTTCAACAAAACACTGGTAATGAGAGGGAAAGACCTGCTCCAGTCCAATGCGCTGAGCCATCTTTACGCAACCCTCAAAAAACGGGAATTCTCCTTCTGTCGGATGACAGGTTACCCAACCAACTTGAGGTGCAAGTACTTTGACGGGTTCTACTAAGGCATCGATATTAGCAAAAGTATTGATCGGATCACCGGTAACATAAAGGCGAACATTATCACTTTCGATGACGAAACCGATATGGGTTACATCTGGTCTATCGATATTGTTATCCGGATCACCCTCGGGCGGTTTCGCGTAAACGACATGAACATTTAAGTCATCTATCGAATAGGAACTTCCCACCTCCACGGTTGTAAAATTATCGTCACCCACACCCAGCTTACCGACTCGTATTTTACTTTCAATAGGTCCTAGAAAGACCGTTTCTGGTGATTTATTAATAACACGCTCCAAGGTCTCCAGATGTGTATGATCTCCGTGATCGTGAGTGAGAAGCACCCCGTGTACAGGCAAGGTAGACTCGTCCAAAGGTGGTTCTCTATGAATGAATACATCTGCGGGTCGATCGTGAGGAAAATATGGATCCACGAGAATAATCGTGCCCTTTGGTGTTTTAATCGCAAATGAACTCTGACCGAACCAATGGACGGCTAGTTTACCTGACGGGACATGAAATTTTACAAGAGAATGCATAGGTCATCTTTGTGGCAACAAGACTGTATAGTCAAGTGATGTTCCTTAAGGTTAGTGCGATATAAATTTTGATAATTGCCCGCATAAATCAGGAATTAAAATTTAAAAATAATGCCTCGCCGAAGGCTGTCTCTAGTTCGAATAATTTTATGGAAAAAGGAAAGGTTAGATCACCTTTTCTAAAATTAGCCCTTAATTCTCCTAGATTAGTTTCTTTATTAACTTTCCAATAGAAAAATCAGTTGGTAATAGATTATCAATACTCAGGTTGTAGATCGCTGGCAGCTTGCGGGCAGTAAGGTCACCAGAAATGCCAAAATTCACAATAATTATCGGAGCCACACCATGGTATTTACTCAATCCCTACAGGAAAGGATGTCTGCTTTCTTCACTCATTTAATGCTTAATTCGGGTGATAATACTTGGTAAACAAATCAATATCCTCAAAGAGACTTACACTAAAATCATTTTCCTTTCCATAGTTCACTTTGACGATGTCAAAATGAAAATGATTTGGTGGTCGTCGCATGCCATTCATATAAGACTGGCATGTGCAACGTAAAACATTCTTTTTGTGATAATCTACCGTATAAAAGTCGTAGACGAGAGCACTATTACGGCGCGTGCTACTCCGATAAAGACTAGCACCTCATTATCCCAGGCAACCAGATCGATCTATCCGTGAGGATATTTCCAGTTGCGGTAGATTATACGATTTTTTACCCGCCGCAGATATTCTAACGCTCGATATTCACCAAAGCACCTAATTTCAATCGGGGTTGCTGTTTTATGTAAAATACGTCCATGCAAGATACGGTTAATAAAATCCAGCATTAACAAAAAATTTTCCTCAAATCGTATTTTCTCCTTACCAACCCCTTAATTACTTGATTGCCAAACCTTTAATTCAATATTATTTTAAATATGTTTTCACAAAAAAATTGCATAATAGTATTATTATATTATTAAATTTATATCGAACAGCACCCGATTATATTAATAGCGTTTGTTCATATTGTCTCATTTAAAATATTTGATTTATGGCTATTATCTCCCAGCCGGGTTTATCGGGAACACTGAGAAGAACACTCCTTCTCAAGGTCATTTCAAAACCACAACCGAATAAGGAAGATGTCAGTTCCGTAATCGAACTGACATCGAGCAAAGTGGTGGAAGGATTACAGGCCCAATCCATGACCCTTTACCTCGTAGATGGTAATGATATCGCATTTAAATATGTTTATTATTCCCCCACCTTGTGGAATAACGACTTGGACAAGGAAAAAGAATTTCAGGATAAAAAAGAGAAACTACTCGAATTAAAAATACCCTTGGGTACCGGCATCGTTGGCCAGGTCATCAACTCGGGCGAACCCGCCTTCTTCTCACTTTCAGAAAACAGTGAAGCCATGTACTCCATGGCAAAGGATACCGAGTTCGAAGTTACCTCAATGCTTACGGTACCCTTAAAAACGAAAAAAGTCATCGGTGCTATTCAACTTCTCAATAAGGAACCGGACGCACCAACGCGGGAATTTGGCGATCCTGATCTTCTAGTTGTAAATGAGGTAGCAGAATATTCGGCCCCGCTTATACAGCGCATGCTAGACCCGAAATTTGAGATCAGTGATATTGAAACCGCGCAATTCATTGCCAAGTTTACTAATTGCCCCATTATCACTAAAGAAGAAGAGATTCATATCGATGATAAACTCCTCGAAGTTGTCGGTGATGCGGTAATTAAACGTGAGGGAATATTTCCCTACAAACGGCTCAGTCCTACCAGTATTGCCGCCCTCATGACCAACCCGCTTGATTATCCCAGGCGAGAAAGTTTTGCTACTACCACTGAACTCATTGTCGAGGAAGTTAACGTCGCCTCTGCATCATTCTTCAAAAGTCTGCTTAAAAAATATTTTAAAGATGATGGTGGTGGCAAAATTGACCCCAGTGAAATGGGTGCCGAAATATCGGAATTAGCTCATGTTATTGGATCGGAGTTCGATGGTGGTGGGAGTGGTAATATTTCCGACGATGAATTAGGCGATGAGGAATCAGCTCCGTTAATTCTACTCGCTAACCGTGTTATTGAAGATGCCTATCTCTCAGGAGCAAGTGATATTCACATCGAACCGCTGGAAAAGGAACTGCTTGTTCGCTACCGCATTGATGGCATATGTCAGGAAAAACTGCGTCTTCCGATAGCGGTAGCAGGTTCGCTCGTCGCCCGCCTTAAAGTTATGAGTGATCTCGACATCGCAGAAAAGCGACTTCCGCAGGACGGACGTATCATTTTTAAACATTATACAAAAAAGAACATCGACGTTGACTTGCGTGTGGCTATTGGACCGATGAATTTCGGTGAAAAAGTGGTCTTGCGTATTCTTGACAAATCCCAGGCTGCTCTCCCCATTACCGCACTTGGTTTCTCGGATTATAACCTTGAAAAATATCGAGCCTGTATACGGCAACCCTATGGGATGCTTTTACACTGCGGCCCGACGGGTTCTGGTAAATCGATGACCCTGTTCTCAGCGCTGCAGGAAATTGCCTCTCCTGAGATTAATATCATGACCGCTGAGGATCCGATTGAGTATACCCTCGCAGGTGTTAATCAGATGCAGATGCACAAACAGATCGGGCTCAACTTTGCTACAGCCTTGCGTTGTTATCTGAGAATGGACCCCGATGTCATCCTTGTAGGGGAAATTCGTGACCAGGAGACAGCGGAGATTGCGGTTGAAGCTGCGCTTACGGGTCACTTACTTCTCAGTACGCTCCATACCAATGATGCGCCCAGCACGGTTGCTCGTTTTACTGATATGGAGATTGAGCCTTTCATGATATCCGCCTCGCTCCTTGTTGTCTGTGCCCAGCGATTGGCTCGCCGCGCATGTAAAAACTGTAAGGAAACCTACGAGCCAGAAGGAAATGAGAAAGAGATCATTGAAGGTGCTATTCAATGGAGCGGTCAAATTTTCAGAGCTCCGGAAGATGGTTGTCCAACTTGTGGATGGGTTGGCTATAAAGGTCGCGTTGGCATCCATGAACTCATGCAAAATAATGAGGATATTATTAAAGCTATTAATGATAAAGCGGATACTGCTACGATCAAACGTCTCGCGATGCGCACCGGTATGAGAACGCTTCATCAAGACAGCATGTATAAAGTTCAAGCAGGCGTGACGACAATGATGGAAGCGATTGCTAATATCCCACCGGATATAGTCAAACTCGAGGCTGGGGAAATGGAAGAAGCCATTCCTGCAGAAGCCGCAGTATAAGCAATTTCAGCGGGTGATAAGCCGGATTCGAAGCAACGCGTTTGTTGGTCTTCTCTCAGCGCTATTCGGCTCAGCGCATTCGTTGTAAAGCTTGAGAAAGCTAATCCCTTGACGAATCATGCTTAAACGGTAACTTCGGGGTTTAGACTCAGCATGAACAATAATTGAACAGATATTTCTGTTCATTCACCTTATAATTAAGGAGAAAAAATGAGCGAGAACAGTGTAAGCGAGATGTTTAATTTAAAAGGCAAAGTATCGATTGTAACGGGCGGAAGTGAGTGGCTCGGTTATGATATGGCCTGTGCCTTGGCTGAGTTCGGCAGTGATATCATAATAACGTCACGCACCCGCGATCGCGCCGAAGATACTTTGGGGAAAATAAAAACGGAATATGGCGTTGATACGCTAGCTTTAACGATGGATCAATGTAACCATGAAGATGTCCAGGTGATGGCAGAAAAAGCCAAAGCGTGGAAGGGACATATCGACATTCTGATAAATAATGCCGGCGGTGGCAGTGGAAAAAGTACCGGTTACTTATTCAAACGATCACCCGATGATATTATTCAATTGATTTACACGAATCTCATAGGCTCTCTGTTTTGCTGCCAGGAAGTGGGTCGTCACATGGTTGAACAAGGGAGTGGCAAAATCATTAATATTGCTTCTGCGGGAGGGCTTGTCGGTCGAGACCGTCGTATGTATGAACGCAATAATAAAGAACAACAACCCATTGATTATGCCGCAGCCAAATCTGGGGTAATTGGAATGACTATGGATCTGGCGGGGCTACTCACACCCATGGGTGTCCACGTAAATGCCATTTCTCCTGGTGGTTTTGATAAGGGAGATTTATCTGATGGATTCGTGAAAGATTTTGGTGATATGACAATGGCGGGAAGAATGGGGCGTATGGGAGTGGATTTAAAAGGAGCAGCCCTTTTTCTTGCCTCTTCTGCCTCCGACTACGTATCTGGCCACAACCTGGTAGTTGACGGCGGGTTCAGCATCTTTAAGTGATTGAGACTTGGCATGAGTGAGAACAACTGGACAGAGAGAACTATTCTGATTGCTGGTTGTGGCTCCATTGGAAAACGCCATGCACGTGTGCTGCGCTCTTTGGGATTGCGTGACATTCGTGTATGTGACCCCTCAGAAGAACAGATAAAAAGCCTGACCGATGAGGGTTTCGTTAGTAAAACCTATACCTCTTATGAAGAGGGCCTCAGTGCGAAACCTGATGCTGTTTTAATCGCAACGCCTCCCAGATTACACATTCCCATGGCGATCCAGTCATTGGAGGCTGGCATACATGTCCTCAGTGAAAAACCCGTTTCCGATTCTCTTGAAGGTCTTGATAAATTGGCCAAGACGATCGAAAGCAGTGGCAAAACTTATATGGTTGCGCTGTGTTTTCGCTACCATGAAGGGCTGACAAAAGCTAAAAAATATATTGAACTGGGGCGAATCGGTGAAGTGAAGTCTATTTGCTGTCGCATGAGCGAAAGCTTACCTGAAGCGCGTCCCGATTATAAATCTTTATTCACCTTAAAGGAGTTGGGCGCTTACGATCTATCCCATGAAATTGATCTTGCCTGTTGGTATGCAAACGAACCGGTAACTGAAATTCAAGCCATGGATGGTGTTTATGGTGGAATTGGATTTACTGCTCCGGATTTAGCTCAATTAAATTTGTGTTTCGGTAAAAAATGCATCGCCAGTGTCTACCTAAATTTCTTCGGCACACCACGAACGCGAATAACCGAGCTTATCGGAACCAGGGGCACGATCACAGTAGAATTCTGCAGCTGGGATCAGTGCACGGTCTCAGTCTACGAGACAGAAAAAGGGAATTGGGAAAGAGAAGTTGTGGCTACGGAAAGGGACCACATGTTCCGCACAGAAGACATGGAGTTCCTTCAAGCAATTACTGATAATACCAAAACTCTCTGCCCTCTTGAAGAAGGCATAAAAAGCTTGAAAATAATCTGCACTGCAATCGCGGACAATAAATAGTTACCGCCCGTAAAATATTATTAAGGGTAATGACATCTTCCTCTGCGAATAAGTGGCAAACATCTTCGCTTTGAAAGTTATTGCTCATCGAGGCGCTTCAGGAGACGCGCCTGAAAACACACTCGCTGCTATTAAGTTGGCTTGGGAATTGAATGCCGATGGAGTTGAAATCGATCTTCGTCTAAGTGCCGACAATTGCCCCATCCTATTTCATGATACTGACCTGCAGCGTATTGCGGGCGTTAATTTACCCATTCGTCATCAAACAGTGGAATCACTCAAGCAATATGACGTTGGACAATGGAAGGATCCAAAATGGAAAGGTGAAAGAATCCCTACTTTGGATATTGTAATAGCTACAATACCGGATAATAAAACTCTCCTCCTCGAACTAAAAGGAGGTCCGGAATTGATCCCCGCGATTGAACGCACACTCGTATCGAAATCAGTTAATTGGAATAACTTGTGGGTTATGAGCTTTGATCTCCCAACTGTAAATCAGGTCAAATCTATGCACCCAAATTGGCAAACCTTACTCCTCGTCGATAATCCAGGGATTGATCCTTTAAGAGAACTTTCCAGTAAAATTGTTGATGCTGAAAACGTGCGTGCCGATGGGCTGGGTTTAGCCAATTCATGGTTTGAAACCCTTCAATTAATCCCAAGCCTAAATTATTCTCAGTTCCTATTATCTGTCTGGACGGTGAATGATGCTGTAGATGCCCAAAACTGGGCTTCACTTGGTGCAAAAATGATCACTACCGATTTCCCAGCTCAAATTTCCGCATCATTAAGATAATTACCCGTTTAGCAGATAAATCGACAACAAATGACTTCATTTAGCCTCTTTTAATAATATATTATCATATATTGGTTGTGAAACTAAGCGTTTGATGTAATTTTTCTCGCCACCAAAATTTTTCCCGATTGGCTAGAGCTTTTTAAGGAACTAAAAGTAATTATTAAAAGAATAAAAAAAATTCGGGAAACAGATGGGGCACTTTCTCAATCGAAAGATAGTGCATGTCGCCAGTCATATGAAAACAGACGCTACAACTCTACAGACGAGTATAACTAAAGAAGCGATTAATCACCTTCCGCTTCACCGTTTTAATGGACCTATTCGTTTTGTAAGTAACACCAAAGAAGCAAAAAAAGCAGTTGCTCTATTAAAAAGGGAGCAGATTCTGGGGCTAGACACGGAAACGAAACCGGCCTTTCGAAAAGGTGAATCTTTTCCACCAGCGCTTCTACAGTTGGCAGGCCAACAGACAGTGTATCTTTTTCAATTGCGTGGACTAAATGGATTGAAGACCATTGCTCCCTTGCTTTCAGATCCCAAAATTATCAAAACCGGCGTCGCTATCCATGACGATATTCGTAAACTCGTAGAACTTGATACCTTTAAACCAGCTGGTATTGTCGAGATAAGTGATATCACGCAAAAACTGGGAATCATTAATACCGGTTTACGTAGTTTAGCCGCGATCTTCCTCAAAAGCCGAATCTCTAAAGGCGCTCAGATTACGAACTGGAACCGTAAGCAACTAAGCGAAACGCAAATCAAATATGCCGCAACCGATGCCTGGATCAGTCGGGAACTTTATATCTGCCTCTCAAAATTAGGACACACGAAATGGAAAACCGCTCCCATGGTAAAAGCAAAGATCAAGGTAGAAACAACCACAGATACTATGCCTGTGTCGAATAATTGACGAGTTAAGGATATTCACCTCCCCAGCTAACTGTTGTAATTTAGGTTCGAATGAACGTACTTGGAATTGATATAGGCGGTACCGGGATTAAAGGTTCTCTTATAAATGTAGAGACCGGTGAACTGCTGGGTGATCAGCTACGCGTTAAGACACCATCGTCGCTAAAACCTGAACCTGTTCTCGACGTCATTAAAGACATTGCTGATCATTTCAAATGGGAGGGGCCTCTTGGCTGCGGGTACCCGGGTGTGATACTCCAGAATGTTGTGCATACCGCTACGAATTTTGACTCCAGTTGGATCGGCATTAACCTGGCCGATAAAATTATCGAAAAGACACACAACCCAACTTGGATAGTTAACGACGCTGATGCTGCCGGTATTGCTGAAATGCATTTGGGAGCTGGACGAAATAAAAATGGGGTAGTTATCGTTCTAACAGTTGGAACCGGTATAGGCTCCGCGATTTTCACTAACGGGCAGCTATTGCCAAACACCGAGATGGGCCTGATTATCATGAATGGAAACTACGCTGAAAGGTCTATTTCATCAGTCGTGCGCGAGCGAGAAAATCTGACTTGGGAAGACTGGGCCAAGCGATTTGATCACTATCTCCAATATCTAAATAATTTATTTTCACCTACTCTCTTTATTATTGGAGGTGGGGGTTCTAGTGAACCGAATAACTATGTCCCTTATCTAACAATTGAGACGCCCCTTGTAGCTGCAGAACACCGCAATAATGCAGGAATGATAGGTGCAGCGATGGCAGCCTTTAATCAACTAAAGTAGAGGGCATCCAAATGCCCAAGCTTAGCGGGAGGATACAATCTCTCTGCTACCGAAATCAGAGGCAGAGAATAAGTAATCAGGCTTTACCCAAGGTCACATCAAGAAACACGACGTTTACTTGTTCTTACAGGCATCTTATCGAGTTTTTTCAATAACTGGTCACGATATTGACGTGCCAATAGCAGTGCTTTTCTTTTGCCTCCGCTTTTTAGATCACTGAACAGCTTAGAGAAAGTTCTGCCATTTTTATAACCTCGCACAAACCAACCATGCGTAGAATCGGAATCTATTCTACTAATCCCTTTATTCTGTCTGATATTTTTAGCCATTATAGTATGAACAAAGAATAAATCGGGTCGTTAGCTATCACTAGATATTTCAACAATAATAAGAAACACCATTATGCTGAAAGATTCAAGTGATAGATGCAAATAATGACAACACAAGCCAAAAAGCCCCTGGCTAAGAACGCGAGGCCTTGAGAAAATGCTTCCAGCTTTCATTGTATTTAGGACCCAAAAAAAAGCTGATGAAGGGCCGCCATTTTGGGCGTATCGGCTTGTGCTTTAATCGAAGACCTGCTTCGTGGGGAAAACGATTACCCTTTCGTGTATTACAATGGAGACAGGAAGTAACGATATTTTCCCAGCTGGTTTTACCGCCTCGATCTCTTGGAATAACGTGATCTAAATTAAGCTCACGTTGTGAAAAAAGGCCACCGCAATATTGGCAGGTATATTTATCCCGTTCAAACAGGTGTTGGCGGGTAAACTTCACCTCCTTCATGGGCAATTTATCATAATAATTCAGCAGGAGGATGCTGGGGATACGAATTTTGTACCGCACCGTATGGACACAATCTTCATCGTTCAGAGGGGGGTTGCTCATAGAATAAGCAATCCATTCATCAGATTTTAAAACCTGAAAATCGTCATCTGTAGAATGAATAACTTTAGCATTATCCTGGAGTAATAACCCAAATGCCCGCTTCGTACCAACAATATTAACCGCTTGCCAAAGCCGGTTCAGAATCAGCACACGTTGTGATACTGCGAACCCCATTGTTGCTTTGTGGTATGTGTTGATCAACAAACAATGTCAACTAAAACCCCAATCTGCCTGATTTGGCTTCTCATCTACCGAGAGAATCAAGGTAAATGAGATCTACAAGGGCGATCTAACGCTCTGTATCAAAAAAAACTTACTGGAGCTGAACGTCACCTTGGCCAGTTGTGACTTCACCAATAAGGTATGCTCTCTGTTTTTTCTCTCTACAAAATTTAATTATGGCATCGGCAGCACTCGGCGCAACGACTAAAGTCATTCCTATTCCCATATTGAAGACTTCGTATAATTCCTCAAATGAAACCTTACCGTATTCAATCAACGCTTTGAAAATCGATGGTTTCGGCCATGATTGAGTATTCACCGTGACATTACAATTTTGCGGGAGAACGCGCGGAATGTTCCCCGTGAAACCTCCCCCCGTAATATGAATCGCGCCGAGAACTGCGTTCTCCTTGCGCTTTCTTGAATGCGTTGCACGGTTAAACCTCCGAGTAAGACCCATCAGTATATCACTATAATTGAGATGGGGTTTTAACAAAGCCGAACCCAGGTTTCGTCTCCCACCCGGTATATTGTCTGTTGGTTTCATTTTTAGTTTATTGAAAAATATGTCACGTGCCAGGGTATAGCCATTTGTGTGCAATCCATTGGATGCCAATCCAATTAACCGATCACCCGAGCGGATAGTCTCACCCGTTAGTATGCGGTCCTTTTCTACAATACCGACGATTGTCCCTACCAGATCGTATTCACCCGGTTTATAAAATCCTGATAACTCACAAGTTTCACCACCAATAAAAGCGCAATTGGAAGCTTTACAGGCCCTCGTTACACCTGCCACTACAGCGTGGAACGATTTCTTCTCGAGTTTGCTCGTCCCAAAGTAATCGAGGAAAAAAAGTGGTTCAGCACCCATCACTGCTATATCATTAATACAATGATTAACGATATCAACCCCTACCCCTGCATGCTTACCGGTCATGAATGCCACTTTTAATTTTGTCCCCACCGAATCGGTACTGCTAACGAGAACGGGCTTTTTGTATTTAGTCTTTGATAAATCAAATAGACCGCCGAAACCACCAATCGCTCCCATTACTTCTGGCCGCGACGCTCGCTTCACATCAGCTTTAATCGATTTCAATAAGTGGGCTTTTAAATTGATATCCACGCCAGCTTTGGCGTAAGCTTTATTACTATTCATTGCCGATTACTTTATTTGGAATATCATAACTTCGGCCTTTTTTATCTTCGTAATAATTGATGTATGCCCTATTAAGTACCTTATAGCCACCCAAAGTTGGATAGTCCCCGGTAAAATACCAGTCACCACTATGCTCGGGTATCGATTTATGCAGGTTCTCTATATTCTGGTAAATTATCGCAATTTCACCATCCCACTCTATTTCCTTTGGTCTGATTAATTCGGCAATTTTATTCGATATTTCAACCGTGCTGTGGGGCTCATAAATTCGCAGGACATGATTTTTAATTTTTTCGGGTGATTCTTCTGCCTGCTGTATACAATCCTGGTAAACATCTAGGAGAAGATCGCTTTTCCCTTTGTCTTTCAGAAGTTCCACCGCGGCCTGAAAGGCTATAAATTTCCCCAGTTCTGACATGTCAATTCCATAAAAATCCGGATAGCGGATTTGTGGAGCGGTTGATGCGATGACAATCTTTTTAGGATTTGTTCTCGAAAGAATTTTTATTATTGATTGTTTAAGCGTAGTACCGCGCACGATAGAGTCTTCCATACACACCAAGTTATCATCCGGCCTAATGACACCATAAGTGACGTCGTAGACGTGTGAAACGAGCTGATTTCTCCCCTTCTCCTGGCTAATAAAAGTGCGTAATTTAATATCTTTATGTGCAATTTTTTCTCCGCGGGGCCAGTTATTCATTATCAGTCCTTCGAGTAGGGAATCATCAATTTCTCCCTTTTTGTCAGCTTCCAAGATTGCGGATTTCACTTCTTCTCGACGGTTATAATGGAGAGCATCCATCAATCCATAGTAGGCTGTCTCCGCAGTGTTGGGAATATAGCTGAATACGGTGTGTTCGAGATCATGATCAATCTCCTCATTGATCTGTGAAACGAGTGCTGCTCCTAATGCTTTGCGTTCAAGATATATGTCGGGATCGTTGCCTCTACTAAAATATATACGTTCAAAGGAACAGGATAATTTTTTCCTGGGCTCGGCAAATGGTTGGTCAATAAACTCACCATTACTTTTAAGAACAATGACATTACCAGGCGGCACTTCTTTAATTGAATCCTTAGACTGTTCGAATACCGTCATTAGAGGCACTCGCTCAGATGTAAATGCGACAATTTCCTCATTCTTAAAGTAAAAGCAGGGACGAATGCCATGGGGGTCTCTCATCACAAACGCATCTCCATTGCCGATGAGACCAGCTATACTATAACCCCCATCCCACACTCGCGCGGCCTGGTTCAGGATTTTGGCGACGTCGAGATCGCCGCTGATAATTTCTTGAATTTCTTTACCGGCAATTCCAGAATCCCTCATGGCGCGGTATATCTTCGTGTGTTCTTCATCCAGATAAAAGCCAATTTCCTCCAGGATCGTTTGCGTATCAGTTTCAAAAATTGGATGCTGACCACGCTCAATAAGACTGTCATTAAGCGCTTTAGTATTCGTCATCGTAAAGTTGCCAACGACCATCAGATTCTTTGTCGGCCAATTACTGCGTCGAATATAGGGATGTAGACTTTCTTTATTATAACTACCCGAAGTCCCATAACGGAGATGGCCAATTAACGCTTCAGCTCCAAAATCGAAATGCTCTTTTACAGTCTGTAGAAATCCTGGAATTATATTACCATTGCGAACCTGGTTGTTATATTGACCGAGCTGCCGGGTGAAGATCAGATCAAGTGAATTGGAATTTTCAACGCGCTCGCGAAACATATAGGGCTGACCCGGAGTGACATTCAGCTTCACCGCGCCAATGCCAGCACCATCCTGTCCTCGGTTATGTTGCTTTTCCATTAAGAGGAAAAGTAAATTAAAACCATAAAGCGGCGTCCCATATTTTTGTTCATAATATTGGAGGGGCTTCAGGAGCCTGATAAGGGCTATACCGCAATCATGTTTTAAATTCTCACCCATAATAATATCGATTATATTTATAATTTGTTATTCATAGAATCGGCTAGAGAGCATTCCCAAGCTTCTCGCAAATCGCCTGTGTCCCACACAATTTTGTCATTTCCAGTAATACTTTGGATAATTAAGTAGGGATCATTAGTGGCAAGGCCTAAACGCAATGCGGGCACTTTCACCGCTTGAGCTGATTTAAGGACGGAATCAAGATCATCAGGATTCACCGCAATAAGGACTCTTCCCTGACTTTCCCCGAAAAGTTGTGCATCAAAACGGATCACCTCTGTTTTCCATGCCATATCCAATTTTGCCCCAAAGGTTTGCTCTTGAGAAAAAAGCATTTCAGCGAGAGCAACAAGGAGTCCACCTTCGGAAATATCATGCGCAGCAACGACCTGCCTGTCTTTGATAAGCGATAAGAGAAGGGAGTTAATCCGCGCTTCTGCCGTAAGATCAGGCATGGGTGCCTCACCGGTCTTTAAATCGTGAATTTCTTTTAAATAATAACTGCCGCCAATCTCGTCACAGAGCCCTCCCAGTAGAATGATCGTTTCGTCTCCATTTTTTAAATTTTGCGTCGTAATCATCTCCTTGTTATCGATAATTCCGGCAACGGAGACAACCGGTGTTGGATCAATAGCACCACCCTGGTTTTCATTGTATAGACTTACATTGCCTCCCACAACCGGCAGGTCAAAAAACGTACAAGCATCGACCAGACCCCGCACACATTCTTTTAACATGTAAAATACTTCCGGCTTGTAGGGGTTACCAAAATTTAGGCAATTGGTCATCGCAAGTGGTCGTGCTCCACTACAGACAAGATTACGAATGGATTCAGCGACAGCAATCTGTCCCCCTCGATAAGGATTCAGGTAACAGTATCGATTGTTGCAATCGTTAGTTATCGCTATAATTTTTTCCAAGTCCTCGCCGAGTCGCAACCTGACGATCGCCGCATCACTTCCCGGGCCTACAACCGTGCTTGTCATAACCATGTGATCATACTGTCTCCATATCCAGTCTTTGTGGGCGATGGTCGGCGCAGACAGCAAAAGAGGTAACGTCCTTTGAGCGCCAGCATCATCGAGGTCAGGCAATTTTGTCTCATCCCAGTTTTGTGTTTCATGGAGATAGCCCGGTTCTTTAAATTCACGATTATAAACTGGGGCATCGTCAGCAAGTGCCTTGGCAGGTATTCTCGCAATTGGACTATTGTTCTGTATTAATTCCAGATCCTCTCCTTCGGTCACTTTACCAATAACCACTGCTGGTAAATCCCACTTTTTAAAAATGGCTTCTAATTCGGCTTCACGTCCCTCCTGCGCGATAACCAACATCCGCTCCTGGCTTTCTGAAAGTAAGATTTCATAGGAGTTCATCCCGGTCTCTCGCTGCGGAACACGATCGAGGTCAATTTCCAATCCAGAGTTTCCGCGGCTTGCCGTTTCACAACTGGAGCAGGTTAATCCGGCTGCACCCATATCCTGAATGCCAACGACCAGCCCGGGAACGGCCATCATTTCCAGGCAGGCTTCCAAAAGCAATTTTTCCATGAAGGGATCACCTTTCTGAACTGAAGGACGATCCGCCGCACTCTCTTCTGAGAGTTCTTTTGAGGCGAAGCTGGCACCTCCAAGCCCATCGCGGCCTGTCGCAGGACCAACATAGTAAACTGGATTACCTATACCCACTGCAGCCCCGCGTTTAATTTGATCGTGCCGCACTATTCCCAAGCAGAGCGCATTGACCAGCGGGTTGCCCTCATAACAGGAGTCACAATATACATCTCCGCCCACATTGGGAATTCCTATACAATTTCCATAATGAGCTATTCCCTGCACAATACCCCGTATAAGGCCCTTGACGGAAGGGGAATCTATTTCACCAAAGCGCAGGGAATTGGTGAGCAGGACGGGCCGCGCACCCATCGTGAATATATCTCTGATAATCCCCCCTACCCCCGTGGCTGCACCTTCAAACGGTTCAACGGCGCTTGGGTGATTATGTGATTCAATTTTAAAACAAATAGCCCACCCGTCACCGATATCGATAACCCCGGCATTTTCCTCACCGGCTTTTACCAGGACCTGGTGAGGGGCATTGTGATCGGACTTTTCAGTAGGGAAAGAACTGAGGATATGTTTGGAATTTTTATAAGAACAATGCTCCGACCACATAACACTGAAAACACCCAGCTCGGTAATATTGGGATCGCGCCCGAGGATTTTCTGGATCCTCTCATATTCCTCAGGCAGCAACCCTAATGCTTCAACATCATCAGGAGTAACGAGAAGATTCAGTGCTGGATCGGGGTTAGTAAGCACCATGGTGGAAACCGGCATAGCGCATTAATGATCAAATGGCGTAAACACAGTAAATTGCAGCATCCATTTTAGCATAAATTTTACTTTAAGTATTAGTAGAAATATAAGATTTCTCATCAAGCGTGAATAAGATTTGAGACGAGAACAGATTTCAAGACTTTTATCCCATCACTTGAAGGATGAAATTTTTCCACTGCTCTCTCCGGATGGGGCATCATACCAAATACATTGCCTGCTCGATTGCGAATACCTGCAATATCACCCATCGCACCGTTAGGGTTACCCGAGGGTTCACTATAACGAAAAAGAACCTGGTTATTTGCTTCGATTTCCGCCATGCCTTCAGCATCAATACAATAATTGCCTTCTCCATGTGCAATGGGTAGACGCAGACGCGCTCCCAGTATATCGCGATTAAATTCACTTGTTGAATTTTCAACCGCAAGGTCGACAGACATACATCGAAACTCCAGGCAGTTATTGCGAATGAGCGCTCCCGGCAACAAGCCAACCTCACACAAAATCTGAAAGCCATTACAAATACCAATGACAATTCCACCATTTTCAGCATAAGGAATTAGAGTATTGACTATCGGGGAGAACCGCGCGATTGCGCCGCACCGAAGATAATCACCAAAAGAAAACCCACCCGGGATTATTACTACTTTTGCATCGCCAAAGCTCGTCGACTTGTGCCACACCATTTCTGTGTTCAGGCCTAGACTTCGGGAACATGCATAATATGCATCCCAATCACAATTCGATCCGGGAAACTGAACTACAGCTACCTTCATTCAAGTGGATAATGCTTACCACTAGGTAAAGGGACTGCTTCTGTCGAGCTTCTTAACCATAAAATTTAAAAAACATTTCATTATTACCCTGAAGTAGAAATTAAACTCTAACACAGAGCATCTAATACTGGAAATATCGTCTTTCTTGACTTAAAGAACCTTGCCTCTCCTCTAGAACCACGATAGGCTACCGACAATATGTATCATCTTTAATAGTTAATCCATTAAATCGAAGAACGGGATCGCATCGTATGAAGATAACGGTCAAGACCTTAATTTACCCCCACAAACGGCAGTTACCGCTGAAATCAATTTAAATATTCACCCACTGATATGGCTGTATCTCATAAAAAGTTGGCTTCCTGGTATCTGCAATTGGCGCATAGCTTAGAAGCTGGTATAAATCTGTCCGAAGCTTTACGCATGGCTGGAGGACCTCCGCGAAGAAATACGATGACAATGGCTGATAATATTACCGCGGGTTTTGCGATCGATGATATGCTCAAGAATGTCCCATCATGGCTACCGCAAACCGATCGTTATTTACTATCTGCAGCAGGATCGAACGGCCGTCTGCCTGAAACTTTGCATAAACTTAGCGAGAAACATCTGCAAACAGCAGAAAATATATCAAAAACTATATTGGCCTCGATTTATCCGCTTGCAGTATTGCATTTGGGAATATTTTTATTCCCCGGTCTCAACTTAATGGAATTCGATGTGGAAACAGGAAGCAGGATGGACCTGGATCATTACTTTTTAGCTCTCATCCCCGTTCTCCTACCCTTTTGGTTTCTCTTAAGCGGAGTTATCGTTCTTGTTAAAAAAAGAAGTTCTATCATTAGGAGGATCATGGGAATTGTTCCCGGTTTGCGCGGTTACCGTAAAGCTCAAGCCATCGCCGATTTTTCATTTGCCCTCGATGCTTTTATTAACGCGGGTGCACCGATAGACGATGCCTGGTATGGCTCAGGGCTTATCTCTGGGGATCCTGCGCTCACTAAATTTTCCTTGAACGTTTCTCAGGAAATTAAAAACGGCAAGCCGCCCGGATCTATCCTCGAAACAAGCAGGATATTTCCTTTTGAATTTATATCTCTCTATAAGAATGGAGAGAAAACCGGCCAATTGAACACGGTCCTTGCTACACTGACGCATCAATTTCAAGAAAAGGCCAATCGCCAACTCGCCGTCGTCAGCTTTTGGTACCCAAAATTGCTTTTTCTCCTCCTGGCAATATTTATTGCGATCAAGGTAGTCGGCTACTACGCGCAATATTTTAAATTCATATACGACTTTATGGAGTAATAGTTGTGGAGCGTGGGTTCACTGTGAGTCTTTGACAAGTTGCTCTCTTCGTCTTCGTCTAGATTAGATTGAACAAACAAAATTATGGTGGAATGCGCGGTCTTTAGCGCGTTTGAGTGAGTTGTAAATGAAGAAGCGTGCTAGGGACAGCCCGCTCCACCTAGTTTCACAAGATTTATGATGAAATAGTAATTAATCTGAAACGAAGATGGAGATTATACTCCTTTAGTCGTAGTTCAATATCACCAGGACTTTAGCAAAATCAGCGAGGAATTGTCGCATTTATCATTCTTTCTGTAAGCTCCAACGACCGGGCCCAATAAACATAAAACTGAAAAAGAGGAAGGTCATTGTGAGTGGATGGGCTACACTTCTAAAACTACTTTCGATTGAATAATTTAATAAAGTGGCAATGACCATTGTAAAACCCAATAAAAGACAAGCTGGCCGAAAGAGAAAACCTACAATCAAAAGCAAACCGCCCAGGACCTCTGAAAAGGCAGCCATAAAACCCCAAAATACAGGGACATAAGTCACACCTAGATTGACCATTGCGGAACCGACTTCTTTCAATATCTCAGTCCCGCCTAAAAATTTGGGAACACCATGAATGATCATGATGACACCCACTGCTACGCGTAAAAGGAAAAGTCCTAAATCGTGCTGTCGGAAAAACTGCTTGATGGATTCAACGATATTCACTGACTAGCTTTGAAATAGATAACTTTTACGTTTCGTCAACTCTTAGTAAATCAACACAAGGGTTAATTTCGAGCCTAAAATCCAGTGATTCCCTCGAGCTCACGGTAATCATTTCGATAAAGAGACGACACCTGCTGGTCGCTTATAAATTAATTTATGAATTTTCGTTCCAATCATTTTAATTGAACCCATCACCATCAACCATAAACTCAATCCTTTTACTAAAAGGATCATGTGTATAAAATCTCTTTATATGAGGTAAAGTCTTATCCCATTCAACAAAATAACCTTTCTCTTGAAGTTTTACTGACAGTTCATCTATCTCCTTAACACAAAATTCAGGGTGCACCTTTTTTTCCGGCGTAAATTATTTTTCCACACCCAAATGAAGAATGACATTATTATTTTGAAACCAATAACCGCCTCAAGATGCCACTGGTTTCGATTTTTCAACTTCTGACATGTCTAAAATACCGGAATAAAACAAGCGGGCATTCACTTGCCGTGTAAGGTTACCGCAGTCAGGCTACCCGTTCCGCTACTGGCCTATAGGTTTATATCTATATTAAATGAACGGGATCAACATCAATAACATCGATCACATCGGGGTCCATTTTAAATTCATCGCGCAGTGCTCGCAGTTGTGGAACAATTTTAGAAACATTCGTTATGAAGTACCAAACCTGGAAACGATAATGGTTTTTTACTTTTTCAATTGGGGATGGCGCCGGACCCCTGATTTCAATTTTTTCTCCCATCTTTTCTTCGACATATCTCACCCAATGTTCAGCATAGAATGCTACCTTTTCAGGGTTTGTTCCACGAAATAGGTGATGTATGAGATGACGGAATGGTGGATAATGAAATTCACGTCGATGATTTAATTCCTCAGTATTAAATCCATCAAAGTCTGACTGACGGGCAAACTGTATTGGCTCACTATGAGGAAGATAACTCTGCACGACTACTTCACCCGAGCGATCCCCGCGACCGGAACGACCTGCCACCTGGACTAAAAGTTGAAATGTTCTTTCACTAGCCCGGAAATCCGGAATGTGAAGAGATAAGTCGGCATCGATCAATCCAACTAAGGTCACATTGGGGAAATCTAATCCTTTAGCAATCATCTGTGTCCCTACGAGAACGTCTATGTCTCCCTTACGAAAATCCGTAAATATCTTACGGAAAAGATTTTTCTTTCGCATCGTATCTGCATCCATGCGCGTAATCCGTGCCTGAGGAAGTAATTTCTGCACGATATCTTCTACTTTCTGTGTTCCTTGCCCTCGCCAGCGGATTTTAAATGAATGGCACTCTGGACACTCTCGAGGTGCAATTGCCGTATCTCCGCAGAGGTGACAACGTATGCTATTATCTGTTCGATGGTAAATAAGCGGAACGCTGCAATTTTCACACATCACGACGTACCCGCAGTCGGGGCAAAGCATACTTCGGGAATAGCCGCGGCGATTGATAAAGATAATGGACTGTTCTCCTTTTTCATAGCGTTCTCGCATCTTTTCTGCAAGGAGTCTGGACAGTGTCATTGAACCTTTGCCATTAATGATTTCCCGCTTCATATCGATGACATGTATGAGAGGGAGCTTTTGATCATCAACGCGCTTTGTTAATCGGTTAAGATGATATTTCCCCATCTTAACATTATAGAGGGACTCTAATGCAGGTGTGGCAGAACCTAAAATACAAGTAGCATTGTTTAATTTTGCACGATACACGGCAACGTCTCGCCCGTGATAACGCGGTGTCTCTTCCTGTTTATATGCCGGTTCGTGTTCCTCATCTACAATGATGAGACGCAGGTTATCAATAGGTGTAAAAATAGCCGATCGCGCGCCAACTACGACGCGGGCTTCGCCATTGGCAAGCGCATGCCAGGCATCGAGTCTCTCTCCATCGGAGAGGTGACTATGCCAGACTACGATATTAGCATCGATTTCTTTTTCCAGTCGCGAGCGAAGTCGGCCAACAGTTTGCGGGGTAAGCACTACTTCGGGAACAAGGAAAATCACACCACCTCCAAGCTTGAGTGTTCGTTTAATAGCTTGAATATAGACTTCAGTTTTACCCGAACCTGTTACACCATGAAGTAAATTTACGCGAAATTTTTTCCTCTCTATTCCGGAAATAATATCCTGGACTGCATTATTTTGTTCGGGATTGAGTTCGAAATTCAATGCCGACACTTCTTCTCCCAATGCAAGTTCATCATCGTACGCGCTGCGCACCACTTGCTTCCAACTCTCCTTGATCATTCCTTTTTTTATCAAAGCGGCGCAACTTGAGATTGATATCTTTAAATCTTTGAGCACGGTCAATTTGGGCAGCGGACCACGATTTTTTCTTAGAAAATCAACTATCACTGCCTGCTTGGGAGCACGATGTTTAAGTAATCCCCAATCTTCCTGACTTACATCATCGTTCAGGCGGATGTAACTGAGCTTTTTCCTGCCCTTTCCTTTTCTAACAAAAGAGGGAATCATCGCTTCGAAGATTGAATCTGCAGACACTGCGTAATATTTCTGTATCCAATCGGCTAATCTTAGTAAATCCGGCGTTAAGACCGGCCTAAAATAGACGACGCTAGAAATGTATTTGAGCTTGCTTAGAGGATAATCTCTAGGGGCTTCCAGCTTTTTCACTATCCCAAGTTCTGATCGCCGCAAAAGTGGCACACTTACCAGTGACCCTATCTGAACGTGGTCTAACATTCCCCTTGGCACTTTATAGCCAAGGACCTTGTCCATCCCTGTGATCGGAACAACAGTGACCGATCGATTTTCCATTTTTACCATAATAATATTATTCTACACTTATATTTTTTGCGTTATAAGATTCTGACTTGCGCTCTAATTAAGGAATCTTATTGTTTAATTAGTCTCATTATTAATAAGCCGAGCATTGAATACACTAAAATCTGATATCGTCGATAAGTCGAGGAACACCTTTAAGGATTTCCTTGTGACAAAAAGCCTTCGCATCACCAATCAGCGACTGGCAATTTTCGATGCTGTTTTCAATCACGCGGAACACTTTACAGCGGAAGAATTACTCGATGTATCAAGAAGAATCGATCCATTAGTTTCCCGCGCTACTGTTTATCGAACCTTACCTATTTTAACCGAAAGCGGACTGGTTAAAGAAATCGACATCGGTCGTGACAACAAGTTTTACCTCGCAAATAAAGGTCAAAAAACTGAACGGGCACAGGTAGTTTGTCTCGATTGCGAAAAAATTTTTGAGATAGATGCACCCTTTTTAGAATGGTATGGAAATACAGTATCAGAAAAGCTAGGGCTCGAGCCGGAATCACAACGCTTACAAGTACATGCCCGTTGCTTAAAGATGAAGGATCTACAGACTTGTGAGAATCAGGAAGAACGCATGGTATAACCCCTATCAATAACGCTATGAGTGATAAATTTGAATTCGAAATTGAATTTTTCGAGAGCATACTACGAAAAGACACCAATAATATTGAAGTCATTCAGATACTAGGGGAACTTTATACCCGCAGTAAACGTTACAGTGAAGGATTGAAACTGGACCATAATTTGGTGCGGTTAAAACCTGAAAACCCTACGGCCCACTATAATCTTGCCTGCAGTTACGCGCTCCTAGATCACAAGGCAGAAGCAGTCCAAAGTTTAAAAGATGCGATCGAAAAAGGCTATAATGATTTCAAATGGATGATGCAGGATCAGGATCTTAAGGGACTTCATAATTATACAAAATTCAAACAAATCCTCGAAGAGCATAAGATTGAAACCTGAAGGATGAGCTCCACGAGTTCGCAAATTAGCGGTCATCACATTTGAAAAATGCTCGATGATCAGTTATCTGATTAATAGGAATAAGCCATGCCCACAACTAAGTTAACTTTTGAACCCATGATCTTCCAATCTGACTCTGGCCGGGATAAGGATTCCTTTACCCCAATAGAGGAGGAGATCTTAAAATTAAAAAAAACCCGCAATGCGATCATCCTCTCTCATAATTATCAGATTGAACCCATTCAGCAGGTTGCTGATTTCGTGGGTGATTCTCTGGGATTATCTTACAAAGCAGCTGAAGCAGACGCCGATGTCATCCTTTTCTGTGGCGTACATTTCATGGCTGAAACAGCTAAAATAGTAAACCCGGACAAACGTGTTATTCTACCCGACCTGGAGGCGGGTTGTTCACTCTCAGATTCCTGCTCCGCAGAAAAGTTAAGAGCTTATAAAGAAGAAAACCCTCATCTCTATGTAGTCGCCTATATAAATTGTTCAGCTGAAGTGAAGGCCCAGAGTGACGTGATTTGCACGAGCAGTAATGCGGTAACTATCGTAAATAAAGTTCCTGAAGATCGTGAGATTCTTTTCGTCCCTGATCAGAATCTGGGCCAATGGGTGGCAAATAAAACCGGACGCCTTATGCGCTTATGGCCGGGCAGTTGTTATATCCATGTACTATTTACGGTGCGAACCTTGGAAGATCTCAAAGAGAAATTTCCCGGTGCTCCTATTGTTGCCCATCCTGAATGCACAACCATGGTCCGTGATATGGCAGATGAAGTTTGCAGTACAGAAAAGATGGTTGCTTTTTCCAGGGGACAAGCAGCGGACACCATTATCGTGGCCACAGAGATGGGTATGCTCCATCGACTCCAGCGAGAAGTTCCCGAGAAAACATTCGTTGCCGGTCCCACCGATCGTTGTGCCTGTAACGAATGTCGCTACATGAAGATGAACACGATCGGAAAAGTGCGTGACTCCCTCTTAAGCCTCGAACCTCAGATAGAAGTGGATGAGGAGATTCGCAAAGCGGCGTATAAGCCAATCAAACGAATGCTTGAATGGAGCTAAATCAGGCTATCGGGCTTGGCCCTCGGTACCGATTGCAGGTTGCGGATTTAACTTATAGGGTTTTGAGTGAATAAATCACGGATGAATATCTCCCCTTTCCGAAATCTAATTTCGAGTTAAAGTTGACCGAAGATAATATCCAATATCTGGCGAGATCGATTCCCTATTTCCGGACCATTTTCTGTCAGTAATATTGTTTCTCTGCAGTTGTTAGTTTCCAAACTTTTATGGTCATAGCTTATCACGCGCACTTGGCCTGTTTCTATTGAAGAAAAGTTATCAGCCTTGAGGGCGGTCCAACCTATGGGTAAACCCCACCAGGTAAAACGAATATCCCAACCGGCAATAGTGTCGGTTGGGATTTGGCCGTGAATAAGCTCAGGATAGAAGCGTAAAAATGCGGGAAACTTTTGAGTAAAAACTCTCAAATTATAGTCTGTAGGTAACGCTTTAATATAAGCGTAGATGCTATCAACTTCCCGCCGTTTATATTTCTCAAAAAAGTTGAGCGGATCAATTCCCAATAGATTTATGCCATTATAGTTACCATGAAAATTGGGATCTGAATATTTATTACTCTTATACCAATTATCAAACGCATCACTGAGTCGAAGGCCCATTTCAAAATGGAGGTGCGCCCGCTCAGCCGGAATTGCATAACCTCCAGCAGTACGTCCCATGATACCAATTTTATCGCCTGCATTTACTTTGTCCCCAAATCTTATACCCGGTTTTATGGTTCGCAAATGGGCGTATAAAGTGTAAACCGCGGGTTTAACATAGGGATGCTCAAGCACTAAATATAAACCGTAATTGCTATTCGCCTCTGTCCGGTTGAGATAAACAACTCGACCATCCATTGCCGCAAGAATGGGGTCCGTTGGTTCACCCTTTCGATCACGTCTCATGGGAGCGAGGTCTAATCCTTCATGAAACTGCTCGCCGTCATTACGAACGCAACCAAACAAAGCCGATTTTATCTTTCCTGACTCAGTTGGCTGAACAAAGTCTTCCAGATTGCTGCCTTTGGTGAAAGTGTAGCCAGGGATTGGCCAAAAAAGAGTATACTTTGCTTCCAAAGGCCAATTAAAGCCCATAAATGCAGCCAAGTATATTATGAGAGCCCATAGCTTAAACTTCATATATTCCCATCTGTGATACACCTACGCAACAAAGCGTTTTATGTGAAAATTAAAATCTTTCCCAAAACTATTGAGACTTATTTTCCGCGGATCAATTAACAATATTGGCTGGCTTCCCGTCCAAGAAAGCGCGAACATTATCCACCGCGATATTCAATAAACGTTCGCGGGCTAAATTACTGCTCCATGAAATATGCGGGGTGAGGATACAATTCTCTGCTTTCAGTAGGGGATTATCGGTACGTATGGGTTCCTCAGTGACAACATCTAATCCCGCTCCCGCTATAATGCCATCATTAAGCGCATCGGCCAGATCTTGATCATTGATCAGAGGTCCACGAGCAGTGTTGATAATATATGCCGTTCGTTTCATCGTTTTGAGCAGGTCGGCATTTACAAATTCTGTGTTTTCCGGAGTCAAGTTACAATGCAAGGTAATGAAATCGGCACCGGCAAACAAATCTTCTATGCTTTTCCAGGCAAATCCCTCGTAATCGGGAGGATTCGCTTCAATAACATCAGCAGCCCAAATCTTCATTCCCAGGGCATGTGCAATCTCACCAACGAGACGACCGATGCGACCATATCCGACTATCCCCAGCGTAAGTCCAGTCAGAGCCAGTACATCTTTATTCCAATAAGTCCAATCTTCGTTGCTGCTCCATTCCCCGCTTTTAACTGACCGGTCGTGCATCCCGACGTTATTGCTTAATTCAAGAAGAAGAGATGTCGCATGCTGGGAGACAGAATCGGTCCCATAAATTGGGATATTGGAAACCGGGATACCCCTACTTCGCGCCGCTTCAATATCAACCACATTGTAACCCGTTGCAAGGACAGCAATAAAACGCAGCTTAGGTAATTGAGCTAAGGTTCCAGCGCTTAACGGAACTTTATTTGTAAGGACTACATCTGCATCTTTCGCCCGCTCGATGATATCCTTATCTTCAGTTCGATCGTATATTGTTAACTCTCCAAAGTCTTTAAATTGATCCCAGAGTTCAGCGCCCAAGTGCATAGTAAAACCATCTAGTACAACAATATTCATGGCTTCTGGTTCTAAATATTATCCATTTAATGACAAGTTATTTCTTGTCCTAACTACCATCATCTTCAAATATTAACGGCAGAAATTTACGATGATTAAAAAATCTACCCAAATATCATTTGAAAAGGTAGGGAAAAGCTATAGCCAAGGAAAAACTGTAATTGAAGCTTTCGATCTCACTGTTTTTCAAGGCGATTTTGTCAGTTTGATCGGGCCCAGTGGGTGTGGTAAATCGACGATCCTCAAGTTGGTCGCGGGCTTGACTCCTATCACCGAGGGCAACCTCAAAGTTGACAGCAAAAGTCCAAAAAATGCGAGAGCGGCGATGGCTTTTATATTTCAAGAAGCAACCTTGCTTCCCTGGTTGACGGTTACCAATAACATACAGGTTCCGCTTCGATTGCTTCATTGGGGGAAAAGTAAACGAGAGGAAGTCGCAAATCAGTTGATCGAATTGGTCGGTTTGTCATCGGTGAAAAATTACTACCCGAGACAATTATCGGGGGGGATGCAAATGCGTGTTTCCATTGCGCGCGCACTCACCCTTTCACCAAAACTGTTACTCCTCGATGAGCCCTTCGGCGCTCTTGATGAAATGGCTCGAGACCATCTTAATGAAGAATTATTGGCGATTCGTACGCAGGAAGATTGGACGGCTCTTTTCGTAACTCACTCTGTCCCAGAAGCAGTTTTTCTCTCCTCTCGAATCATCATACTTTCTGCTAACCCAGGTCGTCTTTATAAAACAATCCCGATCAATTTTCCTTATCCACGTAAACCAGAACTGAGAGAAACCTTAGAATACCAGCAAGCTGTAGCCGATGTTTCACATCATCTCAGATCTGTAGAGAGATAATAAATGAATAATCGTTTATATTGGGCCCTTCCTCTGATTACTGGTTTTCTTATGATTGGTATCTGGTATGGCATTAAATGGACTAATGATCTCCCTCACTATATTTTGCCCAGTCCCGATGAAATCATGCGTGCCGGTTTTGCAGAAAAAGATATTCTATTTAAAGCCGCTCGGGAAACCATTGTCGGCGCAGTTATCGGATTTCTTTCTGCTGGCAGTATTGGTTTCGCTCTCGCTTTGATCCTTTCTTCTTCCCCTTGGATAAAAGCTTCACTTTATCCTTGGGTATTGTTCCTCCAAATGATTCCCGTAATCGTTATGGTACCTATATTTATCCTCTGGTTAGGTCCCGGGTTACCCAGCGTAGCGATTATAACTTTCATGATTGGTTTTTTTCCCATCGTTGCCAATACGACGCAGGGACTTATATCTACAGAAAAAAATATGGTTGATCTGTTTATCCTCTATAATGCAAGCAAGCCACAAGAAATTTTTTTCCTGCGCGTGCCCTATGCGCTGCCCTACTTTTTGACCGGACTGAAAATTGCAGCCTCCTTAGCCGTTATAGGAGCTTTGACGGGAGAAATATTCGCCGGCAGTGCTTCTGGCAGCGGAGGTCTGGGATTCATGGTAGTCATCTATAATTCACAATTAAAAATTCCGGAACTCTTCGCAACCGCCATTGTTGCCTGTGCTCTTGGATTTATTTTCGTCTCCATCGTATTAGTATTAAGCTGGTATCTTCTTCGCCATTGGCATGAATCGATCGCTCAAAAAAATAGCTAAATAATACCGAATTTTTATCTTAACCGTATTTTTTATCTCTATGAAAACACGTGTCCTCTGCTGTGGAACTTTTGACTTTTTACATTCTGGCCATCTCTATTTTCTTAAACAGGCTTCGGATTTGGGGAATGAACTTTACGTAGTCGTAGCTCGTGATGAAAACGTAAATAAGATTAAAGGGAGATATCCCTCCTACAAGGAAGTAGACCGTTTGGAAAAAGTTAAAGGACTTGATTACGTCGATGACGCGAGGTTGGGTTATCCTGGGATGAATTTTTTAAAAGTGGTAAAAGAAATAAATCCGGATATTATTGCTCTTGGGTACGACCAAAAAGCACCTCTTCGTTTAAAAGAAGGATTTCCCCACTGTAAAATTATTACTCTTAGCTCTCTTCATCCCAATAAATTCAAGTCATCAATTTATCGAAATTCAAAGTCCGAATCTTAACGCATAGATAGAGCTAAATATTTTTAGCCCCATTCTCTACCAGTCGGTTGTTTCATGTATGCGTAGAATCTCGTAATGTTCACGGTCTATTTCATCGAGAAATCGACTTGGATTCAACCGCATCGATGGGCTTCCATATTCATTTATCATGGGATAGGATAAATAGAGTTCATCTTTAGCGCGAGTAATAGCTACATAGAATAGTCGCCGCTCCTCATCCAGATTATCTTCGTCCATGGCACGTTTATTAGGGAAAAGGCCTTCCGCTAAGCCGATAATAAATACGATAGGGAATTCTAGTCCTTTAGCCTGATGTACTGTGGTTAGACGAAGTGCATCGAAATCTTCATCTACATCTCGATCACTTATTTCCGAGTTAAGTAGAACAAGCTGGGATAGTAATTCGGTCATATCATCAAAGCGATGCGCAAATCCCACTAAACTCTCAAGATCATCAATCCGGTCGCTCCAATTGCTATAAAGATTACGAATATAACTGCTGTACCAGCCTTCAATTGTTATTTTTACGATTTCCTTTGGCGTTCGGTTGCCAACAGCTGCAGCCATATCTTGCAACGTGTATGCCAGGTCATGCCAATCTTCCTGCGCATCGACGGGCACTTTTTTAATTACTTCATCAACACTAAAGGCTTGAATCGGACTAATATTTTTCTCTCCCGATTGCTCTAGTACGAGACGATGGAGTCGGCTGGCCGTTTTTTCACCTACCCTTGGTAAAAGGCATGTAAACCGCTGGAAAGCGGAACTGTCTTGCGGGTTGTAGACATAGGCCAGTTGCGAAACTAAGTCCTTAATATGTGCCTGTTCAAAGAATCGAACCCCGCTCGTGATGACAAAGGGGATACTTGCCCGGGAAAGCTCGATCTGCATATCAATCGCATGGTGGTGGGCACGGTAGAGTACGGCCATATCTGAAAGCTGGTAACCTTGATCGAACAACCCCTCCATACGTTTCATAATAAATTGTGCCTGTTTTTTCCCATCCATGACAGGAACGACAAAGGGGATCAGGTTTGAAGAGCGCACCGCGCGGAGTTCTTTTCGATAACCCGTTCCCAACGGTTGGGTAGATAGAATCCCATTAGCGAGATTAAGTATTTCAGGAGTACTGCGATAGTTAATTTCAATTTTATGGATGACCGCACCAGGATGGCGGTCAGTAAATGTCATTATATTTTCAAAGTTCGCCCCTCGCCAGGTATAGATACACTGGGCATCATCTCCTACCGCCATGATTTGGTGGTTTAATCCCAATAGGTCAATTAGCTCAGATTGAATTTTATTGGTATCTTGGTATTCATCAACAAGGATATGTTTGAACCGCTCCTGAAATTGCGTAGCTAAAACTTCATCCTGGCGCAATAATTTCAACCAGTGATCAAGGAGGTCGTCGAAGTCCACTACCTGCTGTTTGAGCTTACACTCCTGATAAATGTGGTTGAAATGTCTGATTTTATCGGCGAGATGTTCAAAATAGTTGTAGCGATTATCAATAATTTCATCGATCGGAAGTAGCGTGTTCCGTGCTAAACTAATGATATCTGATATCACTCTTGTTTTGGGATTATCCTTATTTTTGAAAAAGTTTTTATCATCTTCTCGAATCGTCGCATTTAAAAGTGATTCTGCATCGCTCTGATCGAGGATGTTGAAATGGGGTTCCAAACCAATCGCTTTTCCATGAATGCGAAGGACTCGCTGTCCAATATGGTGAAAAGTGCCACCCCAGAATTTATGCATCGCAACACCGGTTAAATTTTCTACGCGACTCAACATCTCATGAGCAGCTTTGTTTGTAAATGTAAGGAGCAATATTTCCCACGGATTAACACCGTGAGTGAGAAGCCAAGCCACGCGATAGGTGAGCGTTCGCGTCTTACCCGAACCGGCACCGGCTAATACTAAAGCTGGACCTGGCTCAGCACTAACTGCTGCATACTGTTCATCATTTAATTCAGCGCGAAAATCAATGGGGGAAAAGCCCGCAGGAGACTCGTTGAATGAACTCGGTAATTCCATTTATTATCAAAATAATCACAAGGTCCGCACCAATTGAAAAGTATATTCGTGAATTAATATCACCTTTAAGATTTCTAAAATCCCCTACTCTCGCTTGAATAGACAGATTCTAATCGGCGAGCATGACTAAGCTGTCACGATGTACAATTTCATAACGCTTACGATTGGGATAGCGAAGTTTTATCTCCTTTATATCTTTGCCTGAGATGCTTGAAAGCTCTTCACTGCTGAATTGAGATACCCCGTTAGCAATGGCGATTCTCTTTGAGTTTTCGATCGTTATAATATCACCCGCTGAAAACTCACCTCTATGCCCTTTCACCCCTTTGGCGAGCAAGCTACGACCGTCATTGCGCAAGGCATCACCTGCACCCGCATCAATGATCACTGCGCCGCGAGAACGTTCAAAAAATGCAATCCATCGTTTTTTTGAAGCAAGCGAGATTTTGCTCGGCACAAAAAAAGTTCCCTTAGCCTTACCCTGCAATAGATCGGTAAAAACATTAGGATTGCGGCCACTGCCAATATAAACACCGCATCCTGAATGGCTTGTTATTTTCGCGGCCTCTACCTTGCTGCGCATCCCTCCGGTAGCGGTTTCACTTTTTGTATCTCCAGCCATCGCTTTAATACTTGAATCAATTTTATCGACCACCGGCACAACTTTACCTGAACCCTTATGGTCGATAAGACCCGGAGCAAGACCGAGAATAATTAACATATCTGCTTTAACTAAACTGGCAACTAAAGCGGACAGCACATCATTATCTCCAAATTTTATTTCTTCAGTACTGACTGAATCATTTTCATTTACAATGGGGGCGACCCCAAGGGATAGAAGCTTATCGAAACTGTTTTTAACCGCTATGTGACGATCCCTTGCCCTCAGATCTTCTCGCGTTAAAAGCAACTGTGCAACTGTTAGATCATGGGGGTCGAAGCCAGACTGCCAGGTCTCGATTAAAATGGACTGTCCAATCGCCGCACAAGCCTGGAGGGTAGCAAGATCTGTAGGCCGTTTTTTATATTTTAATTTCCCCATCCCCAATGCGATTGCACCTGAACTGACAATAATAACCTCCACCCCTTTATTCCGTAATAACACAATTTGCGCACACAACATGTTAATGCGCTCGACATTCAGTTTGCCGATGCCGGAGGTTAGTAAGCGTGAGCCGAGTTTAAGTACAACACGCCGGGCATTTTGCAGAAGAAACTGCATTTACAAGAGGTATTCAGTTAAAGGATAGCGGATTTCAGGACAGATCCCATTATAGTGTGCGATCTTTAAATTCCTATAGTTTCATCTCCTTAGAGCGTCATCAATTCTTTTTCTTTATGCTCAAGGTACTGGTCGATTTCAGCATTCTGCTTATCCGTGTCATTCTGGACTTCTTTTTCTGCACGCTTTTGATCATCTTCGGAAATTTCTTTGTTCTTTTGCATTTTTTTTAGTGACTCAAAAGCATCATGACGCGCGTGACGCACGCTAATATGTCCTTCTTCCGCCATCGTGTGCGCTACTTTTGTAAGTTCTTGACGACGTTCACGGCTCAACTCGGGAATCGGAATCCGTATCAGGGTTCCATTCACTACGGGGTTAAAACCTAAGTTCGCCTTCTGAATCGATTTTTCTATGTCACTGACAACTGTTTTATCCCATGGCTGAATCTGAATCGTCCGCGGGTCGGGAGTAGTAACTGCAGATACTTCACGCAAATGCATTTTTGAACCATAGACATCCACCTGCAGATTTTCCACCATACTGGGAGATGCTTTTCCCGTATGAAGTTTATTAAATTCACCTAGCGTGTGCTCGACAGCCTTGGCCATCAAATCGCAAGCATGCTTAATAACGGTATCTTGACTCATATTACTTTATAAGTGCTGATTATTTTACTAAAGATCCTATCCTTTTCCCGACGACGGCTTTTTTAATGCTACCGGCTTTACTCATATTGAAGATAAGAATCGGCATCTTGTTGTCGAGGCAAAGAGAAAAGGCCGTGGAATCCATGACATTCAACCTCTCTTTAAGTGCGTCGATGAATGAAATCTCATTGTACTTTTTTGCATCCTTATATTTAATAGGATCTTTATCATAGATGCCATCAACTTTAGTTGCCTTCATCATAATATCTGCACCTATTTCACTCGCTCGCAATGCCGCCGAGGTATCAGTCGAAAAGTAGGGGTTACCGGTGCCCCCGACAAATATAACTAACCGCTTCTTTTCGAGATGCCTTATTGCTTTTCTCAAAATAAAGGGTTCAGCAACTTCATGCATCGGCAAAGCACTCTGAACGCGAACAGGAACACCAAGTTTTTCAAGGTAATCCATAAAGGCCAACCCGTTAACAACCGTAGAAAGCATACCCATAAAATCTCCGGTTATCCTGTCCACACCGCGTTTTTCTCCAGCTAAACCGCGAAAAATATTACCCCCTCCAACAACAAGTCCTATCTGCACACCCATCGCGTGAACCTCTTTAAGTTCAGAGCTGATATTTTTTAAGACTCTTCCATCGATCGCCTCACCGGTATCAGGATTACGCAGACCTTCACCGCCCAGTTTAATAATAATACGCTTATATTTAGGTTTTGGGGCCGTGCTAGTCTTTTTTCGCATAAAAAAGGTATCAAGTCGTAATTTTACTAGGAGGTCAATCCCACGCTTAGCAATTATCGTATATCAAGCAATTTGACAATTTTCTCAGTAGGGGTCTTGACGGCTATCTCTTCTCCCCTATATACCTCCATGAATTGCCCGGTGGTGTAATGGTAGCACATCTGGTTTTGGTCCAGGTAGTCGAGGTTCGAACCCTTGCCGGGCAGCCAATCATCGGTGCCATGTTTTAAACAGCATTACAGGAGATGACAGCCGATCATTTCACTCTATATTTACGGACCTTCTAACCCTTCCTTAACTCACATTTAACTCTATATCCCTCTAAATTGTGTTCAGTGTTTATAATCTCTTGAACAGCCTTTTTGTCGCGCCGCACCGCAGGGAAACTTTTGGCATTGGCAATACGCAATGCAACTTGCGCAGCAACACTGCTTCCCGCACGTAAATTTGCAGTTTCAATTTTATCCAAAGTATCGTAGCGGGTATGCCCAAATCCTCTGCCACTCGGCCCACTTACCGGATCGCCCATATTTCCAGTTGGAACTCCCTCCAAAAGAAAGGGGAAGTGATCTGAATAAGAATTTACATGTTGTCCAACCGGTAATTCAACAGCCATCTCCTCTCCAGCACGACGGAAAAACGGCTCTAACTCATGCCAGTTGTGGAGAATTACTCCTTTGCGCCCGGGTCCGCCAGCGGCATCGAGATTAAAATAAAATCTAATCTTATCGAGTTCGTCTCGATGGGACTCAACATAACGGTAGGATCCGATAAGACCGATCTCTTCCGTGCTGAATCCTATAAACCTGATCGTACGCTTAAGGTTATCCCTAGCGTAAGTGGATAACGTGCGCGCCGCTTCCATCACCAAAACCATGCCTGAAGCGGGATCATGCGCTCCCTGGGAAATGTCATGGCCATCGAAATGGCATCCGATTACTACCATTTCCTCTGAATTATCATTACCCGGTAAATCTGCTATCACGTTCTGCGAAGTCAGAGGTTCATTAATGTCCTGGGTACGGACCATCAGTTCTACCTTACCTTTTCTTTCCATTAACCGTGTGAGAAACTCTCCATCTTCTTTGCAAACGGAAAGACCTGGTATCGGTGCTGGTCTATCATCCTGCAAACTACCTGTTTCTGGCCCTACCCCCGGGAGCTCGCTGATAAAAATAAAAACCTTAGCCTTTCCAATAACCGTACGTTCATACTTCTCCTGACGGTGCACCCATCGTCCTAGATCCGAGGGTGAAGCGCTGCTCGCTAGCACTATTTTCCCTCCAATTTCATTACCCAGTCGCTCAAAATCTGCAGGTGTCCCACAACCCACTGAAATCAACTCTCCTCGCACTTCCTGTGCCGGACAGTAAGGCAATGAGATACATGAAATTTTTTTCTGTATCGGTTCCAAAATCTCCAAAGTCGCTTCTCCTCGTCTCCATCCAGCGTAAGGGTAGGATTCTAAATGCGAATTTGTAAGACCATACCGATCAAAAGTTTCAGCTATAAATCCCGCAGCTTTTCGCTCTTCCGGTGTTCCCGGAAAACGTGAACCGAAATCATCACACAACACTGTCAAATTATCCATCACCTCATTTGAGGTGTATATATCACCCACCATTTGGCGGTCGATATTAAGATAGGGATTCTTATCACTCATGTCCTTCTTTTAGCTTAACCAAAAAGGAGGACAATCTTATTCTCGTCTCTCAAAACCGCAGTCCTCTTTGACCCAGCATTCCGCGATTATCCATCGCAATGAAATCTCTATCCGGCATACCAACAAGTTCACCATCGCGAACCCAGTCTTCGTCACCATTGTATAAATTCTGAATTAATAAATCTTTCAGGCGCTTCAACTCATTGGCATACTGCTCATCTTTAGATAAATCTGTCGTTTCCCGGGGATCATTTTCGATGTCAAAAAGCTGCGCATAATTCCCCGTTGCGTAATATATAAGCTTGAATCGTCCAGCTCGAATCATCCGTGCTGCATATTCTCCTTCGAAATGCTCACCGTAAAGGTAATCACGGCGCTGATCGCCCCAGAGAGAATTACTATCAACTGTTTCAGGAATAGGTAATCCACACATATCGAGCAATGTTGGCATGATATCACCAAACTCAGCAATTCGGTCATCCTTTGCATCGATCGGATAACGCTTATCTCCTCCGGTCGGTAGAACGATGAGCGGTATTTTAGAGGACATTTCTAAAAAGGGCGTCATCACCCAAAGCCCATGCTCACCTATCATATGACCATGATCACTGGTAAATACTATTATCGTGTCATCCAGGATATCCTCTTCTCGTAAAATACCGATTAACAACCTGATTTGATGGTCGATGTGCGTGAGGGTCGCATAAAATGCACGCCTTGCGAGGGCCTGTTCCTGCCAGGACGCGTTAACGAGAGCACCTAAATTTCGCGACCTCAGAGAATTGGGAAGACGCTCGGCGTCCATTGACCAATTACCCGTTGTCGGCTTATCCATTTCGATATCCCGATAAAGGTCAAGATAAGCTTGTAGTGGAGTAAGGGGTGGATGCGGTGCAGATAAGGATAAATACCAAAACCCGGATTTGCCTGGATCACGGCGAGAGATAACGCGCGACATCTCGCGCACCGCCCAATTGATGGGATGACAATATTCCGGTAAATGCCAGGGACGTGCCAGCCAATCATTATGTACCATTCCACCGGCATATTCCATTCCGGCGTATCCTTGAAGAGCAAGGAATCGTTCATAATCATCTGCTTTAATTCCAAACTGATGCCGTCCCTGTTCTTCTAAAAGCACTTCATTAAATCCGATCCGATTGCGCTGAGGATACACATGTAATTTACCCACACAATAAGCCTGATATCCACCATCCCTGAAACACTGCGCCATCGTCGGGGCATCGGGCATCGGTTGTTCCTCATTAAAGATTCTGTCGCCGTGTGAACGAGCTGTCATCCCCGTCATTAACGAACGCCGTGCAGGGATGCAGGAAGGACATGCTGAATAGGCGTTGGTAAAGGTCACTCCATTGCGGCCGAGTTGTTCTAAAGTCGGCGCCATTACCACTGGATGCCCCGCTTGCGGCGTGAGGAGACCACTCCAGTGATCCGTGCATATCAGGAGAACATTAGGCTTTTTGGCCATAGCTTGTTTGCAATTGGATTATTCTGCTATGTCAATTGAATAAGTCAGCCGCAGCATTCCAGGGGGTGTCTATCTGATGGTCAATAACCTGTAAAATGTAAGACGTGAGTTATGTCTCCTGAGCAATGACAAATTGAAAGTGTGGTGCAGGTATTGACATAAAAATATTGTTGATGAACACTTACATTTTCAGATTTAGCACTCAGCAACAACGAACACATAAGTATTAATCAATACAAGCTATGGAAAAACGCGCATTTGGAAACACCGGTTTAGAAGTCACACCCTTGGGATTTGGGGGCGCGCCAATCGGCATGCTCGATACGGAAGAGTCGAGAACAGACATAATCCTTAACCTTCTTCTCGATTCTGGTGTCAACCTTATTGACACCGCTGCTTCCTATTACGGATCTGAAGACTTGATTGGTAAAACCATAGGTCATCGTCGTGATGAGTTTATTCTCGTCAGTAAATGCGGGGGGAAGTTTGACGAATTTGATGATCCCGCGTGGTCGCCCGCCGTGATCACCAAAACTATCGATCGCTCTTTGCAACGCCTGAAAACAGATCGCTTGGATATCATGCTCCTACATACCTGTGATTTAGAGACTTTACAGAAAGGGGACGCCCTCGCCGCTCTGGTCAAAGCTCGCGATGCGGGTAAAATCAGGTTTCCCGGTTATTCCGGAGACAATGAAACGGTTGCCTATGCGGCGACACTTGAAGATGTAAAAGTCATTCAAACGTCCATCAACATCACCGACCAGGTCAATATAGATGGTCTATTACCGGGAGCGAGGGAGAATAATATAGGGGTGATGGTAAAACGCCCCATTGCGAATGCAGCCTGGAAAAAATTGAGTGACCAACAGGGTATGTATAAAGATTACGCAAAAACTTACACCGAGCGCTTGAAGAAAATGAACCTCACCCCCGCCGATCTCGGGTTCGATGGAGCACCGGAAATAGTGTGGCCGGAAATTGCTCTTCGCTTTACGATCAGTCAACCGGGTGTTCACGTAGCCATTATTGGAACCACTAACCCCGACAACGCGCGTGCGAACATCGCGGTAGCCGAGAAGGGGCCTCTCTCGGACGAAGTCGTAAAAAAAATTCGCGACGCTTTTAAAGTCGCCAGCTCCGATGGCTCATGGGTAGCTCAAGGATGAATTTATGGGATAAGTATCAGGTGGTTAATGAGGAGGATAGCCACAAGAAAAACAAAGAGGAAAAACAATATAATAAATTTATAACGAGAATTCCGGATCGGCGAAAAATGAAGATGTTGAGTCGAACTCGCGTTAGCAAAAAGTATTAATCGGGAATTGCATTCAAGCATTTCCACATTATCGCTTCCACGCATATTCGCTTAATCTCTTTATCACTGTCGCACAAATTTTTGTAACTGACCATCTACTTGAACCTGACCGACATATAAGTCACCGCGTGAATCCGTCCAAATACCGTGAGGACAGGCTTTAAATTCACCCGGCTTGTCACTTTTTTTTGCACCACCCCATTGGGAGAGGAGTTGGCGATCTAAAGTATAAACACTTACCTGTTGCTGCAACTCAGCGAGATAAAGAATGTCCTCATTGGGATCAAAATAAATCGTATCCGGTTGCAGAAGTCCCGTCCACTCGCTCAAAAAGTTACCGTCTGTATCGAATATCTGGATACGATTATTTTCACGATCACAGATCCACACCCGGTCATCTTTATCCAAGCGGACACTATGTGAGAGATTAAATTGACCGGGCTCATCTCCTTCCTCACCCCAGGAAATTAAATGTTCACCATTAGCAGTGTACTTATGCACGCGGTGATTACCGTACCCGTCAGAAATATATAATTCACCCGTAGAAGCTATAGCCAGGTCAGTTGGTAAATTGAAGGGATCTCCATCTTTCTCCCCAGGTTTACCGGGTGTGCCGATTGTCATTTTCAGCTCACCTTTATTATTGAACTTAAAAACACAATGATTTTCTCGCTCGATACAGTAGACATTGTCCTCGCCATCGATATAAATACCATGCGCATCGATTAATACATCCTCACCCCACGAGTCGATGAATTCACCTTCACGGTTAAATATGACAAGGGGATGTTCACTCCGAGAATAAACGAACACCCTGTCCTGGGAATCACAGGCCACGGCGGGCATCCAACCCCATGTCCATCCATCGGGTAATTTACCCCACCCCTCTACTACTTCATAGGTATATTTGCCTGATCCAAATGACATATTCTTAATCCTTTTTTAGTTGAATTTCTAATTTATGGTAGACCTATTTCCGATCATATAAAATTAATACTCAATGCAATTAATCCATCACGCGTTGTAACCGCATCACTTGTCGACCGTGATCAGAGAGGCTATTCCAGAGATCGCGCGGAAAATACTTTTCTGTATTTTCATGCAGCCATGGGTTGAATAGCCAGGGGCGGCTGAATCCCATGGAGAGCTCATCACGCGAGTGATCTGAAACGTTAGGTGTTCCCCGGTGAAAAACGCGAGGATCACAAATCCAAACGGATCCGCGTTTCACATTGAGACGAACAGGGTAGTAACTGCCCTTGCGATTTGGGCCCTCCCCAAAAATATTATCGTACCACTTCCCTCTTCGCCCTTCGATTTCTTTATTACAGACCTCTTCATCAGCGATGTAGTGACTGGACGGAATCACTTCTATACTGCCATTTTTCTCAGTGGTATCAACGAGCGGAATTCTAAGCGCGACATTTATTGCCGGTGTCATCAATCCGGGAAAAAGCATTGCGACATCCCGATGCCATTTTTGATATACGGATCCCGGGAAAGGTGTATTCGAGTCAAAATGTTCACAAACGTAATCGGCTCCAAGAACACCTTCAAAAAATTTTACGAGCGAGGGATGGTCGAAAATATTCGAATCGAGAAAGGGATGCTCAAATGGAATATTAATGCAATAGCGGTTCGGTCCTCGGTTTGGATTATCTCCCTGTCTTTCGATTTCCCGGTCCCTAATCGGAATCCATGCCTCGTATATCCGATCGAGAGCTTCTTGTGGAATAAGGTCTTCAAAGACAACGAAACCATTGATTTTATATTCTTCGAGCAACTGATCGACATTATACCTTGTTGCTACGCTCATCGCTGGTCTTTTCCTCTTTTATTTTTAATTCAACCTAACTTTCTTTAATCCATTGCCAACGTAAAACATGACGCGCATGATCAGATAGACTGTCCCAAAGATCCTGCGGAAAATCAGTCTTCATTTCTTCTTGCTCCCAATGGCTACTAAACCAGGGGCGATTGAAAGACATACAGAGTTCATCGCGTGTGTGATCTGATACGTTCGGTGTTCCCCGATGAAAAGCACGGCCGTCTTGCATCCATAGTGATCCTTTTTTTAAATTTAAACGCACCGGGTAGTAACGACCTCTATGTTCCGCACCGCTACCGAATACATTGTTGAACCATTTATTCTTACGACCGTTGATTTCTTTTTCACAGAGTGCTGAATCGGCTAAGTATTGTGTCGAGGGGATAACTTCAAAACTTCCATTATCTTCAAAGGTGTCCACAAGGGGAAATTTCACACCAATATTGTAGGCGGGAGTCATCAGATCAGAAAACAGCAAGGGGGTATCGCGGTGCCATTCCTGGTAATCGACACCAGGAAAAGGCGTGTTCGAATCAAAGTCGCCCCAAACGTAATCCGGTCCGAGCGCCTTTTCCAGGAATTGTACTACTGCCGGGTGCTCAAATATTTCTGGTTCGACGAAAGGTTTTTTAAAGGGGACACTGAAATTGTAGCGTTTTTCTATTAGATCAGGGTCTCGTTTTTTGATCTCTCCATCACGGTACGGGATCCATGCCTCACGTATGCGGTCGATGGTAGTGAGAGGAATCAAATCTTCGAAAATAGTAAACCCATTTATTTTCCATTCCTCTAAATGCTGATCGATATCATATTGAATTGTCGTATCCATTATCTGATAACTCTGATTTCTCTTTTATTAATACACCCTATCCAAAGGTTATTTAAATCTCTTCGTTAAGTAAATACACTACATTATTAGAATCGGAATTTAATTTAAAACCGCTGGCAATTTTAAAAGCATGCGCAATGACAAATTTCGGCGCCATTGACTCTGAAAGTTTTCATTCTCTAAACGCAAGTCGGGAAATCGCTTAATAGCGGAGCTGATCGCAATTTTTGCCTCAAGTCGCGCGAGGGGTGCTCCGATGCAGACGTGGTGTCCATACCCGAAGGCCAGGTGTTGATTATCCCCTCTTGAAATGTCGAACCGATCCGGATCCGGAAATTGATCGGGGTCCCGGTTGGCGCCGCTCATCATCAGAAGCACCGCTTGACCTTTTTTAATGAGCTTGCCGCGGAGATTAATATCTTCCGACGCTAATCGCGTATTCAACAATATCGGCGGTTCATACCTGAGAATCTCCTCCACGGCAGTTTCAATCAGTGATGGGTCACGTTTTAATTTTTCGAATTCCTCGGGATTTTGAAATAGCAGGAGAAACCCGCTAGCGAGGAGACAAACTGTTGTCTCATGTCCCGCTACGAAGAGAAAGACAGCCATCCCTAATAACTCTCTTTCATCGAGCGCATCTCCGTCTTCGTCAACCCTGGCTAGAACACTTATTAAGTCATTCTTGGGCTCGCGCCGTCGTTCAGCCGCAAGCTCACGGAAATAATTGGCGAGATGATTATAACTTTCGTTAGCTTGATCAGCTATTTTAATCATTTCAGGCCCCATGCTACCGACAAAAGTGGCTAAATATTCGGTGTATTTACGAAATCTATCCTGATAATCGGCGGGGATCCCCAACAACCCGCAGATCACGGTTGCCGGTAATCGAAAAGCATAGTCGTCAATTAAATCCAGTTTTCCTTTTTCCTCGGCCTTATCGAGTAAGCTATTTGTGATTTCCTGAATACGTGGCTGCAGGTTTAAAGTTACCCTGGGAGTGAATACCTTGCCCACCAGATTGCGTAGCCGCGTATGCTTAGGTGCATCGGTAAAGCCAAGCCAATTCGATACATGTTCCCCCAAGGTTTGATATTTATTTTGCAGGGGTTCAGGCAGAGATTTCATATTAATCGACGCCCGGTCAGATAATAGTCGCGGGTCGCGATAGCCATTTACGACGTCATCATAACGGGTAAGCATCCAACCTCCGATATGCTCATTCCAATGAACGGGATCTTCGGCGCGCAGCCGATGCATCAAGGGGTAAGGGTCATTCAATCGCCATTCACAAAACGCCTCGTAATCTGCTAGGTCCGTAAGATTGGTTTTCGCCATAAGCACTCCTGGGCTTCCCAGGTTAAAATATTTCTAATAGAGATCTACCTTCAATGGGCACCCTATGTGTAGCTTAAATCTTAATATCCTGAAAGGACTCTTTTAACTTCCTGAATCCCGATACGATGATCTCCTGATCATTAACTGTTTGAATTATTCTCGCACCACGATTGAGAATAGCTTCTGCCTGTTCACGATTCGACACCGGGGCGCCCCACCATTTACCGTGTTTATCACAGGCATCTGCCATCGCATTCGTCGCTTTAACAATCAATTCATGATCAGATTGACCGAATATTCCATAACTTTGTGAAAGGTCACCAGGGCCCAATAAAAGTATATCTATACCTTCAGTCGCAGCAATCGCATCAATATCTTCGATCGCTTCTTTATTTTCGATTAGAGCGGCAATAAAGGTTTCGCGAATTGATTGCTCAATATACTCTTCTCTCGCTTGGGTACCGTAGACCGAATCTGTACTTCCACCGGCTCCTCGAAGCCCCATCGGACTGTACTTGGCATCGCGGACAATGGATTTAGCATCCTCCCCATCCACGACTTGGGGAACAACCAATCCAGTTGCCCCTGCTTCTAAAGGTTTAATAATGCCCGTGTAGCCGCACCGTTCAACACGTACAATGGAATCCATATCATGCGCTCTGGCCGCCAGTATCATTTGAGAAATTTCGCTATAATTAAAATCGCTGTGTTCATTCTCTATCCAGACGCCATCAAACCCAACTGTCCCCATGACATCTACCATTTTCCAGTGCGGTATAATCCAAGACTGGGTGATGACCACATACTCACCTCGTCTTAATTTTTTAAGTATCAAGCTCTGTCTCATTTACTGTTCCTTTCATCCTGTTATTTCACTCTACTTTCAACATCGTCTAGACAATGACGGTTTTTGCGTTCTGACTCAAAGTTTTATTTATCCGTTAAAATAATTTCTCCACTCCAATTTTTAGGTAAATCATTTCCATTAGATAACTGATCAATCTGATTGAGAATAAATTCAGAGGGACCATCTCCTTCCGGTCGGATGTCAATCGTTTTTTGAAAACAGTTTTTCGCTTCATCAAACTTTTTCTGGGAGAAAAGAGAAAGCCCTTCGGAATAAATTGTCTGCCACTCCGGTTCTGGCTCCTTTCCCTTGCTTTCTCCTAGTATTTCATAAACTTCAACCGCCTTTTCTTTTCCCACGAAAAGAAATCGCCCCATCAATCTCACTTTATATAAATCTGATACTTGTCTCGCAGTTGTCTCAGACACCACAATGTCAGTCCCCGTATATTTATTCAGTCCCTCCAGTCGCGAGGCCATGTTGACCTCATCGCCAATGACCGTATAATCAAATCGTAAATCTGATCCCAGGTTTCCAGCCAGACAGCTGCCACTGCTGATACCGATTCGTGTTCGCAGGGGATGCCCGTATACTTTTTTGTCCCGCGTTGACTCTATTATACCCAACGCAGCTTTGATCGCATTATTCGCCTGCTGCGGATCTTCAAGGGGAGCTCCCCACACCGCAAATACTGCATCCCCGATATATTTAAGAATGGTGCCGTTTTCGTGTAATACATGATTACTAGTCAGACTAAAATAGGTGTTAAGTATTTCTGATATCTCACTGGGATTGGAACTGTCTGATAGCATAGTAAATCCTTCCAGATCGGTAAATAATATTGTCACTTCCTTAAGTTCTCCACCCGGCGCAAAATCAATATCACTCTCTGCCACCTGCTGAGCCATGACCGGCGAGAGATAGGCGGAAAACGCTTTTTTAAGCCTTAGCTTTCTCCTTGTTTCCTGATAGTATTTTGTCCCCACGGCCCAGACATAAGCAATCATTGTCTGTACGCCAGCGGGAACCAACCAGCTGTAAAAAGTAAAGGTTTGCCAACTCAATAAAATAGATGAAACCGCGATCGTAACCCCTAAGAAAAGGGCAACTATGATCCCCACCCTTGGAGTGAGTAAAACTAACAATAGACTGACTAAGATCCCGTAAACAGTGACAATTGCAAATTCTGCCCCGCGGTTTAGACGGTTCAACCAATTACCTTTTAATAGATTAATAACACTGTTAGCATGAATCTCTACCCCATTAGCAGGGGGAAATCCTAAAAGAGAATAAGGGGTAAAAAACGTGTCTTTGACGGTACCAGTAAAGCCCGTAATATATCTTGAACCAATAAAAACAATTTTATCTTTAAACAAATCTCTACTTTCAGGATCATCTAAGTAAGCCTTATGAAAACTAATCGAGGGAAAAGAATTGGGAGGGCCTAAATAATTTATCCAACGTTCGCTCAGTCGATTATCTAAATGTTCATTTATACTGGGATTGAGAATTGCAGCTGCTTTCCAAGTCGCTGATTCGAAGTCGGGCGTACCGGTTAAAATCAGACGTGGGTTGACCGCATGCATTTGCAGCACACCCCAGGCGCGTGTCACCCGCCGGAAACTTGCATCGGGCGGTATAATTATTTCCTGACTGGATAGGGATTCCCTTCTCTGGGTTAAACTTCCTGCAAGAACGACCGAACCATTTTTCTTAATAGCATCAGCGAGTGCGGCGTCGCTTTCAGGTTTAGAACTAACTATTTCAAAAATAATGTCGTAAAAGACAAGACGCGCTCCCTGCTCGGTAATTTTATTAAGTAACTCCGCATGCAAGCGACGGTCCCATGTTCTATCATACGGCTGTTCAAGTACATGATGAGATTGCTCATCCATATAAACAAGAACCACATCATCGGGTGGTTCCTGGTTTTGAAATAGGAATAAAAAATCATAGCTTAAATATCTTAATTTATTGCCCAGGGGTAAAAGGATAAAAAGCAATCCAATGCCGACAACGAAAGCTGAACCCCAAATATATTTAGCCCATAGATTTTTAAAGATATTCATCTCCACTAATGAGTACGCTATAGATTCAAATCGAACTTAAGCCAGAAAGTTACTTCGCGTGGAAATTCCAAAAATGTATTTAGAGGATTGAGTCGATAATTCTCATCCGTTAAATTCACAACTCCCGCGGTTAATTGCCACTGTTGGCCGGGGGCTCTATACCCCAAAAAAGTATCAATCTGGAAAAAGTCCTCGTTTCCGAAATCGGGTAAAAAACCACGATTGTCCTGATTCACCCATCTACCCTCTGCTTTAGCGTGCCAGCCTGAGGGATGATTTATAATCGCGAAAAGATTTAGCTGATGTAAGGTAGAGCAAAAATTAAAATTTGCGTCGGGAATAGTGCTAAAAATCTGGTCCAGATCAGATCGCGTATATTCATAACGCACACCTAGAGACCACATTTCCCCGAGGAGATGGTTTAATGTAACTGTAAAATTATCCTCCTCGTAATTGAGACCTTCGCGAATTACTCCTGGCCTGAAGAAAGTGCTGCCCGTATCATTGAAAACACCATCAAAACGCACAACATCAGCTTCGCGAATCGTGGCATGAAGATCGAGGTAAGTTTGCGCATCTAAATTAAGCGTGATCCCTAAACCGGCGACTTCAAACTCAGACGCAGGGACCGCACCGACTGCGGATTCTGAAATGAGAGAGCGAAAACCCTGGGTGAAACCAGATATCTGGCTCGGCTCGAGGCGAACACTTTGATCAAAACTAAATCCCCCGAGAGATTGGCTATAAGCAGCGCGTATACTTATTTGATCATTTACGTCCCAATTCATGCCGACTTTGGGTGAAACCTGGTCATCTTCCAATTGCCCACTACTAATAGGCGAAGTTAAGAAATTTAAAGGATAATCTATACTGTCGTAGGAAACTCCGGCTGTTACTGTTAAATTATTTAATACCTCCCAGAGTGAGTACAAGTATAAGTTTACTCGGTTAAAACCTTCCTTAAATTTTAAATGCGCTGGCGGATCGTCAAAGAAGGGTTCCTGAATGAGAGTAATCCCAGTTAACCGATTCTCGACTTCAAAATCCCCATCCTGGTACCGCAGTCCACCTATAAATGTCCATTTATCGAGCTGGAATATCTGGGTTATTTCTGTTGAGTACATCTCCAATTTGTTGCGATAAAATAAATCCATATCGGCTGATGGAAATACAACTCTCTCCCCTGCCTCATCAGTGCTGAGAATGAGCTGTGGAACTTGGAGATCTCGATTGACTAAGTCATCTGTAAGTCGTCCAAAAAGAAATAAAGTGTCGATTCCCGGAGACCACCGGTGGTGATATCCCACAAAGATAAGCGGAACTTGCTTTTCTTCAAAATGAAAATCCGGTCGGAGTTGAGAATTGTCCCAAATCTGAGAAACATCGCCTCCATCAAAATCTTGAAATTTCAACTGTAGAAATACAGTCCCTTGTTCTGTCAATTGATGCTTGAGCTGTGTAAAAACTTCAATTCGATCGAATTCATTATTCATGCGATACCCGTCAAAGGTATAATAGTCAAAATCTACCGTATAACTGGTGTCACCAAAAAGTCCGTATTGAGTAATGAGCTGGCGAAATTCTCCATGACTTTGATACGTACTCTGCGCGTTTAAACCTAATCGATTTCTCTCAAAAAGGGGTGTGTATTCCTGCTGAGAAACATGTTGAGAAAGTGTTCCTGCACTGGCTGGGGAGAGTAGATTAGCTAAGAGTAATTCATTAGCCCACGGAGTTTCAAACCGGAGTTGAAATCTTCGAGGATCGCGCAAAGCATCGTAACTGTTCGCAAGAAAAAGATGGGCCGAGTAATTAGTATAATCATTCTGCACTGCTCGATGAGCTTCACGAATACTTATTTCTCTCATCCCTACATTATTATAGATCGCAGCGAGATTAGCGCTGCGGACCGCCTGATCCTGGTCGAGAAAAAACTTAGATCGATAGAGCCTTCGGTTTTCGTTGAGGGCCATAGATCTTTCCAAGTCAGTAATCGCAACATTGTAACGATTTATTTTTTGATTCAAAAGAGCAGAAAAAAACCAGGGTGTGGGATCACTGGGATCGAGCCTTTCAGCCAGCATTAATTCATTTCTTGCAAGAGAGAATTCCTTGGCGTCGGAAAATGCTTTAGCCAAATAACTTCGTAATAAAGATCTGTTTGGCTCGATTGCCGATGCAACCTGTAGATCCTGCATTCCTTCGTCGAGATCATTATCACGTATCTTGGTCAACCCTCTACCCAACCAGGCGTTGCCTAATGCACCATCAATGGAGAGGGCTTGTTCAAATTTTTCACGCGCTATATTCAGCTGATTATCTCCCGCAAAAATAAATCCTTGCAAGGCTAGGTTTTGCGCGTTTTCTGGTGCTAATTTTTGACCCAAGTCCAGGGACTCTTTGACTGCATCTGATCGGCCAAAGCTAAATTCCAACTCTGCTACTCTCCCCCATCCAAAACCAAATTCAGACGAAAACTTAACGGCTTTACGGGCGGCTTTCAAAGCAAGCTCTAAATCCCCTTCGGCCTGCAGAAGATAAGAACGTGCCAGCCAATGAGAAGCCGATTGCGGCTCCGCATGAGTAGACGGTAGTGGCTCTTTCACCGCGTTGATCAATTCTTTAAGGGCCCGGGTGAGCGGGTGATCATTTCTTACTTCCGCTATTAGTTCTTCCGCTTTATTAACCTGTCCCGTCGCAAGGAAAAGCCCGGCCGCGTAAATGCGACTCGCTTCGCTTTCAGGTTTAGAACCACTTGCGAGATAACGAGCCAGCGCTTCCAGTATATTACCCTTACGATAAGATTCTATGGATGCGGTGAACGCGCTCATTTCTTTCTGTGAGAATGAAATTTCATCGACGTCAATAATTGCGGGATAATAGAGACACCATTGAATGATGTTAACCGCATTAATTACCGCTGTTTTTATCGGTGGTAATCCCGATTTTGCTGTTCCCTGCTCTCCACTTAGGAGAGCAATTGATCCTTGTGCATTAGATAAATCAACTTCACCATCGAAAAGTGTCATCATAGTGTTCTCTTCTGAATCCAGATGAAGTTCAAATTCAGTGCCTTTAATCGCACCGGTGACGCTTGGGGTACCAAATTCATATTCATCAGGTTGGTTGCGACTGAAAAAGTAAAGCGCTCCTTTTCGTAAATCTATGCCGGGTTTTCCTGTTGATTTTTTCGGTGGTTTTAAGGTGATCGTCGTGAGTTCATTTATCCGCATGACACTCTCATTGGGGAGGTGAATCGTGGCTCGGCTGAACTCGCCGGTCCGCACTCTATCTCCATAGTTGAGCTTCTGACCCACTTGCGCTTTTATCCAGGGACCTTCCTTGACCGCAAAATCAACCTGATTTTCAATCGCTACGATGACACTGTTTTCTTTTTGTCCGAAAACGGAGAAAGGGAATAACCCTACCAACAGGGAAATAATTAATATATTTTTCATCCTATTTTATGAGCAGCGTTGATAACAAGAACGTCGATAAATTAAACCTCTTGATTTACAATATTAAGCATACCTCCTTGATATTCGACTCGGTAACATTTCATCGCTACACTCAATCCATATTTTTTATTAATTATCTACTATATCTAAAATTTTTGCGAAGGAATAATATTTTATTTTCACATTATGCGCCAACTATCGGCATTTCTATTAGCGTTTTTATTTCTTACCCTCTTTGTATTTACAGAAGCTCAAGAAGTCTCGACCTGGAGAACCCCCGTCCCTAAGGGAGAGAACTTATCCGAAATCGCTTATGGAAATAATACTTATGTTGCCGTCAGTAATGCCGGTACTATCTTAATGTTTGCCGACGGCCAAAATTGGGAAGAACATATAATTCCTATCACCAGTAACAGGGTAGCATCATTAAAAGCTTTTGCCTTTGGAAATGGATTTTTTGCTGCGAGGGGGCATTAAAGGGGCTATTCTATTCTCTCGAAATGGAAAAGATTGGAACATCCAAACATCCGGACAGAGAATTCAATTAAACGATATTAGTTTTGGAAACGGCCGGTTTGTCACCGTCGGAAGTCGGGGCATATTTTTATCTTCCATCGATGCAGATACTTTTGAAGAACCTGAACCACCTCGAAAATATAATCACCCCGATGTTAATTATGTTAAAAGACGTTCAAGCATTGTTATGATAGGGCTGAGATAGCACTTTTTTTAGCATATTTTCGGTTGGCCATCTGAATTCAGTAAACCAAAGTCTATTCCCCGAGGAGGAAATTTACGATACCCAGGCTGATGTCTCATACGTTGAAATTAAAAATTCGTCAGGCATGGGAAGAATTCTCTGTGCGAATACAAATGTTAGTGCATCAATAGGAAATGTTGGATTCAATGCACTAGGGGCAACTGTCTCGGTCAGGATTCTAATAGGTGATATCGATGCCTTGGGAGATGCCGTGCCACTCCTCCTCTTCGGTGATAATCCTTTTACCATAGCGGCGTCTAACTCCGAGTTCAGAATTACGGGAGACGATCTTGTTCAGACCAATGCATCTTCAATCTTTATTGGACCGAGCGGTTCGAGAACACCGAGTTTCGAAACATTGATTTTACAAAACAATGTAAAATTAGACGGGATCACACAGCTCACGCAAAGTATCAATGCCACCTTTTCAAATACTGACGGTGATGTAATCCCGCTCACGATTGAAGAGGAGACGATCAAGTAGGTATTAAGAATGGTGGAACGTGCTGTCCCTAGCTTGTTTTCTTATTGAACGATCGATAAAGAAGCGTGCTGGGACAGCCCACTCTACCTCCTAATCACTTATATGTTCTCAATATTCACTGGTTCAATTGGGTCAGCCGGTTCGAAGCCAAATATTTTCGCATAAAAACATAATTCCGCTTCCGTCGCCCTTTTAATATTTTTCGCATCTCGAAATCCGTGTTGTTCACCCTCGAAAGCTATATAGGCCACGGGAACTCCCTTCTTTCGCAAGGCCTCAACCATCATCTCTGCCTGGTTGGGAGGAACAATTTTATCTTCCAATCCCTGGAAAAAAATTATTGGCTTCCCTAATTTATCTAAATTATAGAGCGGTGAACGGCCGCGGTACAATTGTACGGTTTCCGGGTAAGGACCAATAATTTTGTCCAGATATCGTGATTCAAATTTGTGCGTGTCTTTAGCTAAATTTTCAAGGTCACTGACTCCATAGTAACTCGCACCTGTTCTATAAACCTGGCCAAAGGTCAGTGCACTGAGAACAGTATACCCCCCCGCACTTCCACCGCGTATCGCCATCTTTTCGAAATCGACATAACCCTCGTCAGCCAGGTAACGCGCACCATTTTCGCAGTCATTCAGATCGATTTCACCCCATCGTCCATTTAGCCGTCGCCGGTACTCGGTGCCGTATCCGGTGCTGCCTCCATAGTTAATATCAAAGACGGCAAAACCTCGGCTTGTCCAGAATTGGATTCCATAATCCAGAACCGCATCCGTTGCACTGGTTGGTCCGCCATGCATGATAGAAATAAGCGGGGGTAATTGTCCCATTGGTCCAGTTAAATCTTTGTTAGTGGGAGGGTAAAAAAAACCATGGGCTTTAAGCTTATCTTCGGTCGGAAACTCAATTGTCATTGGGACTGAAAGATAGGCTGCATCAACCGTGAGCGAATTGGACCTACGTATAATTTCGATCTCTCGATTTTTTAAATCCATCGTGAGAACCGCACTCGCTTCAGTCGGTGATCCTCCTAAAAATGCTACTTTGCCTGCACCGACCTGTATATTTTCAATTAAAGTGTAGGGGGTATCTATTTTTTCGAGCGATTTATTAACCGTATCGAGTCTCGCCAGGTTCCAGACGCCGGCTTGAGAATAAGCACAGAGGATAGACTGCTCCGACTCGAATCCATATTTAGACATGCCGAATACCCATTGGGGTTGCCCAAATTCAGCTTCCATTGGAAAGAGTGCCTCAATCTTACTCTCTTTATACCGATAAATATTCCACCACCCCGTCCGATCTGATACAAAGTACAGAATATTATCCGGTGACCATTCCGGTTGGAAGATTGACTCGTTGAGCCCACCCGCAACGAGGACAGGATTATTAAGCCGACCATCATCTGCAAATTTTGCGATGGATACTTCACACCCATCCCAAGGCATATTGGGATGATCCCAACTTAGCCAGGTGAGCTGGCTACCATCGGGACTTATGCGTGGTGAGGAATAGAAATCCTTTCCCGATTCCAATACTTCAACCCTATAGGGTTGTTTAAGGTCGACACTGACAATTGTATTAATTGGCTCATGATTTTCATCGCGGTGGTCTTCACGTACCCCTATCAGTCTATCTCGTTTTCGGTCGTACCTGAAATCAGCATAAAGACATTCCCCCTCCTCGGTAAGGGGAAAGGGATCGGCATCTACTCGCTTACAGTAGATTCGTTGATCATTGAAATGGGTGAAGTAAAGTGTGCCATCATCAACGACAAAAGCACCACCCCCGTACTCGTGAACCCGACTTCGGGTATTAAAGGGTGTGGGCAATTGATCTGATTGCTTCCCCCCTGGACTTCTTTTTACGACCACACACCGCCCACTTTCCTGGGGCCGTCCTTCAAGCCAATAGATTGATTCACCATCCAGATCTAATTCAAGAAAGCGTACGCTATCAGCGAGAACCGTATCCATCGTTATCGGCGACTCCCAAGACCCATAGGGGCTGACTGTCTTTTTACTCACCCGCAAACCACCTACAACAGCTTCTTAATCTTATCCTTTTCCTTCACTCCGTATTCGAATCGCGGGATCAAACTGCGATTGAGGTAAAGTAATATCATTCTCAAAAAAGCCTGGATGATAGCGCTCCATAATTAATCCCAGATTCTGTTCCAGCGCACGGTTTACTGCTTCCTGCAGTGAAAGTTCACGAGAGATATCAGTTCCCTCTTCCGCACCTAGCGCGTTTAAAATAAGGCAAAGTAGGATAATGACGATATAGAATCGCCTTACTAAATAAATACAATGTACTGGCAATAGAGTCATTCTCTTTTTCAATGGGAATAGCTTCAGAGCTCGTGAGAATATTTATATATCTGCCCATCACAAAAGGGTTTATTAAATATGCATCATCTTTAAATGAGGTAAAGCGGTCATGAGGTAACGTAAAGTTAAAATGATTTATTGCTAATTACACTAATTAGCAAGTCTTATCCAAAATTTTTATATTCCATTATGGTTCACGACAATATTGGCATCATAGTATGGGTTGAAACAGTTGATAATTCACTCAAGTATTCTCATCAATTTTGGGCTCTTTTTTCTACTATCTTCATTTTTAAAAAAAATATATTGAAATGGCTGGATTAGTGGAAGTTGTATTGTTTTATTATTTACCGTCAGCCGATGAAATCATCTCTAATCACTCTTAATTTAAGTATAATTTCCCTCGAAGTGTGAAAAAATCCTATGAATACAATTGTTCAAATTTCTCTCGATCTTACTAATATAGAAGAAGCTCTGGAAACTTCAGAGATGGCGATGCGAGCAGGCGTCGATTGGCTCGAGGCGGGAACTCCACTCATCCTCGCAGAGGGTTTACATGGGGTTAAAGCACTGCGCGAACGTTTTCCGGACACGCCGATTGTAGCTGATCTCAAGACTATGGATGGAGGTTACCTCGAAGCCGAAATGATGGCTAAAGCCGGAGCGACCCAAGTAGTAGTGATGGCTAAAGCGCATGATGAAACAGTAATACGTGTGGTTAAAGCCTGTCAGGATTTTGGAATTGAGGTGATGGGTGATAATTTAGCTTGTTCCGACATGATCGGCGCGGCAAAACACCTGGAAGACCTGGGATGCAACTATATCGTTCATCACATCGGCTATGATGAGCGGGGGGGAATGCACGAACGGGGAGAAAATGCGCCTAGTCCACTTGATCAATTAAAGGAAGTCGTGCAAGCAGTCAGTGTCCCCGTTCAAGCCGTTGGCGGGTTGACCATCAAACAAGCGATGCGTACACCGGAGTATGGTGCCCCTCTCGTAGTCCTCGGAGCCCCCTTGACAGTTGATGCCGATTCTTTTAAAACAGCATCAGGTGATGTTGAAGGATCTCTGAGATTGATTTGTGAAAAAGTTCATAGTTATAATAGTTAATTACCTTAAATTGAGCGATGAATTCACCCGCTGTAGTAAATTTCGAAAATAAACCTAACGCGGTTGAATTGCGTGAAGTCCCCCTGCCTACAATTGGTGATGAGGATGTTCTACTAGAAGTCCATGCCGTCGGAGTATGCGGTAGTGATCTGCACCAATGGGCGGCCCAACACAGCTGGGCGGTGAATTATCCCGTCATACTCGGACACGAATTCAGCGGAATAATTAGTGAATGTGGTTCGCGCGTCGATAAATGGGCCGTCGGTGACCGTGTGGTCAGTGAGACCTCGGCGATTATCGATAATGACAGTCCGATGACTCGACGGGGTCTTTATAATCTCGATCCCAATCGCCAGGGATTCGGCTACGGTGTCAATGGAGCGATGACTAAATTCGTCCGCGTTCCTGCCCGTTTACTTCATAGAGTACCGGATAATTTATCGATGCAGCATGCAGCGTTAACCGAACCGTGTTCGGTTGCTTTTAATGCGGTTGTAGAAAACTCGCGCCTCAAACCTGGAGACCGTATCGTGGTATTGGGACCGGGGACAATTGGAGTTCTCTGTGCAGCTGTCGCTCGCCTCTGTGGCGCTGAAGTCGCCATCGTTGGACTGGAATCTGACAAGCACCGGTTTCAAGTGGCCAAAAAGTACGGCTGTGAAACTATTGTCGGCAGCGCCGATGACTGGGCGAGACAGCGAGATGGTTTGGGAGCTGATGGGGTAATCGATACTGCCGGTGTTTCAATAACCATGATGACAGCACTCGATCTCGTCCGTCCCGCAGGTTGGATTACTAAGGTTGGTTGGGGAAAACAACCGCTCGGCTTTTCTCTCGATCCCCTCGTGGCAAAAAATGTCACGTTGCAGGGCAGCTTCAGTCACAACTGGCCGGTTTGGGAGAGGGTGATCGCTCTCTTAGCCTCCGGACAATTGGACATTGAGCCTATCGTCGGCGGGATCTGGTCTCTCCAGGAATGGAATGAAGCATTTGAGACGATGCATAGCGGGCGAATTGTAAAAGCTATGCTCGATCCCAAGATCGATTGACCGCTTCTCATGGCTAAAAATTCAAGTTTCCCGACCTTTTCCGTCAGTGAGTTTACCACCTGGCACCAGAGTTTTGAAGAGGATGTCAGGCTCTATCATTCCCTCGGGGTTGAAGGCATTGAGATTTGTGAACGCAAGCTTTCCACCGATTATAGTGAGGCGCTCAATCAATTGGCGACCGTTCGCGAGTGCGGATTAAAAGTGACCAGCGTTCAACCGCGTGTCCATGCGCTCTTCAAAGACTTTATGTGCCCGGATATCGAAAATCCCGTGGAGCGACACGAACGGTTTCGTCAATCTATTGATTTATTTTCCGAGGCTTTTCCCGATGAAGATCTCATTCTTGTAACGATTTCCGGGAGTGCGCCGGATATGAATTTTCAGTCAGCTCACAAAACCGCGCGCTTACTCTATCCTGATCTAGCAGATTATGCCGCTGAAAAGAATGTTCGCATCATGTATGAACCCTTGAGTCCGGTTCTGATGAATAATGACACTTTTACCTGCACCATGCACGAAGCGATGGATCTTATTGAAGACGTCGACCGTTCCAATTTTGGGCTGATGCTCGATGTTTATCACGTGTGGCGCGAGCCGGAAATTCATAATCGGACTGAGGCTCTCGGGGACCGATTGTTCGGTGTTCATTTAAGCGATTGGCCGGAAGGTGAACCGCGACATCCCGGTGATAGACGCATTTGCGGTGAAGGGGTCATTGATTTCCCGCGTCTGCTTGGCGCGATTGAGAAGACTGGTTATCGAGGAGCGTACTGTCTTGAAATATTTTCCATCGACGAGCTTTCGGACTCCCTATGGCTGGCTGATCCGTCGGAAGTTATCTGCAAGAGCCGCAGCAATTTTGAAGCGGCATGGGAGAAAAGACATTGCGATTAAAAGACAAAGTAATAATTGTTACCGGTAGCACGACCGGCATTGGTGAAGCGATCGTTCGCGCCTGTGCGGCTGAAGGGGCGAATGTTCTCGTGCATGGACGTAATAAGGAACGGGGTGAACAGATCATTGCTAGCTTAAACGGTAAAGCCAAGCTTCACATCGATGATATGAGTGATCCCCTCGCTCCGCAACGTGTAGTTGACACGGCGATAAACACATTTGGCAAACTGGATGGGGTCGTCAATAACGCCGCTTATATTATCCGCAGCAATCTCTACACGACTGACGCGGACCTTTTCGATAAAGTTATGGCCGTCAATGTCCGCGCTCCTCTTCTCATGACAAGGGCGGGGATAGAATACTTAAAGTGCACCCAGGGGGCGATTGTAAATATTGGATCCATCAATGCCTATACCGGTGAACCCAATCAACTTGATTATAGTATGGCGAAGGCTGCATTAATGACACAATCCCGCAACTTAGCCAATCTACTGGCCTCTGATCAAGTGCGCATTACCCATTTCAATGTGGGGTGGGTTATTACGCCCAACGAATATAATCTCAAAATCTCAGAGGGGTTACCCGAGGGCTGGTCTGACAAACCGGATATTGAATATGTCCCCACCGGTAAAATGACGCGACCGGAAGAGATTGCACCGCATGTCGTTTTTTGGCTCAGTAATGACAGTAGGCCGATTACCGGCAGTGTCATTGATCTCGAACAATTTCCAGTAATTGGTCGCATTCCTCTTAAAGAGGGTGACGATAAAAAATAAAAATAATATGCCCAAATTAGCAGCATTCCCAAAAGCGTATTTAGACGAGTTGTGCATCAACGGTAAAATGTCTCTTAAAGAATGGATTGAGCTGGCAGCCACCCTCGATATTGATGGTCTGGAATTCTATACAGGAATAATCGACTTGAAAGACCCGAAAAAATGGGCCGACTACCGGAAAATAGTTGAGGACCATGCGCTGGAGATCCCCATGATGTGTTGCTCGCCTGACTTCACGCATCACGACAAAGCGTTTAGAGAAGAACAAATTAACTTGGAAAAAGGCTGGATTGATATGTGTGCTGAATTTGGTGGTTCTTATTGCCGCGTGCTCTCCGGCCAACGACGCCCTGAAGTATCGCGCGAAGACGGCCTGCGTTATACAGCGGATGCTATTAACGCATGCATCCCTTACGCCTCTGAACGCGGCATTACGCTTATTCTCGAGAATCATTACAAAGATAATTACTGGACCTATCCCGAATTCGCCCAATATATCGACGTATTTTGCGATCTCGTCGATCTTATTGACTCCCCTCAGTTTGGGGTCAATTACGACCCGAGTAATACCCTCATTGCAGGTGAAGACCCATTGGAATTACTAGACCGTATTAAACACCGAGTCGTAACCATGCATGCGAGTGACCGTTATGTCGCAGAAGGTACATTGGAAGACCTTCGCAAAGAAGAAAATGTTGAAGGGTATGCCAGTCGTATGCGACATGGTGAAATTGGAGAAGGTCTTAATGACTATGATAAAATTTTTACCATGCTTCACGATGCCGGATTCAATGGTTGGGTCAGTATTGAAGATGGGGTTGATGGCATGGACCAGATGCATAGAAGTGCTGCTTTTCTGCGAAATAAATTCACACAATATTGGCCCTAGCGGAAAAAAGTAAGGGATGTTATTTTAGAGACCGTTCGGCAGCCTTGCAACCTGAGGTTCTATTCAATACCAATTCTATACATGGCTGAAGAGATACCCATTGAAATTATTGCCATCTATATATCTCCGGGCCATAACTTCAAAGGACGACACGGGATGGAGAGAAATCATAATCCTGTGCACGCCGTAGAGAGTGTCGATTGTGTTACAGATAAAGGGTTGGTCGGTGATCGCTATTTCGACTTTCGAGACAATTACAAGGGACAAATTACTTTTTTCAACTGGGCAATATATGAAGACATGTGTAAGACATTTGATAAGCCCGATATCTCTACCAGTGTCTTTCGTCGAAATCTCATTTTAAAGGGTATAGATTTAAATACTCTCATCGGAAGGGAGTTCATTATTCAGAATGTGACTTTTTCGGGCAGTGAGGAATGCGCGCCCTGTTATTGGATGGACGAAGCGGTTGCACCAGGCACCGAATCTTTTTTGAAGGGTGAAGGCGGTTTGCGCGCGCGTATTCTCAGTGGTGGATCATTGACCAGGGGAAACACGCAACTTACCTTAAAATAATAGATAATAAGTTTACAATCTGTTATACAGAATCTTGCTCTTCGTTAAGAAACTTTCCGGTAAAATATAACGAAAGTTTATTGATAATTTTTGCGTCGTAATAATTCAAATCACGCGCTAATTCCATTCCTAGTTTTACTTTATCTCTGCGTATCAAGGCAAAGGGAAAGTAATTGCTTTTATCGTTTTCTGAAGATGAATCCATTGATTGATTTATTACCCAGCCTAATATTTCTATCTCCATCAGATGACTCTGGCGTATGGCGGTACATGTAATTGTTATTGGATAATGCGAATATCTAAATACCTATACGGGATTTTCCTCTAAAACTTTAATAACTCTTGCTTACATACTAACATCCGTCGATAAAGGCAGATCCTATATTTATATATATGATTGATATACAAACATTTGTAAATATTTAGACATTTATATCTTCATCTGCACGACCAATCACTGGCTATTCATTTTATTCAAATCGGTGTTAATGAAAAAACAGGATATTCTAAGAAATAGCTGCCATTTATCCTTATACCCTGTGAATGCTATAAGTTCACATATCAACATAAGGTAATGGTGAGACAGGTAACGCAAATTGTATTGAATAATTAAACACATTCAACCATTATGAACCTGGTATTAAGTCCTATATGTTCTTCGTTAAACTAATGAGCAGGTATTTATATTATGATTCATAAGATAGTAGAACCCACTAAAATTGGCCACGCGAGAACAGCTTTAACGCGGACCGAAGTTCAATATTATGATACTTTTGGTTTTCTCATCCTGAGAAAACATTTCGCTCAAGATGAGATGAAGACGATCAGTGATGAATTCGGTCACGCCGTAGAGTTAGAATTTAAAGATAAGCCCTTTGAAAAAGATCTTCCGACCAGTGAGCGCGCCCAGTGCGTGGCGTTTACAGATTCTACTACTCCTCTATTAGCAGCATTACCAGAAGATCCACGTTATTATAAAATCGCGGAGCAACTCTTAGGCGGTGAAATCATAGGTAGCCAATGTGGCGGTTGTCTCTATGTGGGCGATACACGTTGGCATCCCGACCGGGTTCCTGATGGTCGTTATAAAACTGCGGTGATTGACAAACCAAAAGAATACAGTCGTTATTCCAATCATAATTTCGGCTGTAAATTTGCCTTGTACTTAGAGGCTGTCGATGCTAACACGGGAGCCCTCCGCGTTTTACCACGAAGCCATCAACAACCTTTTTATGGGGAGCTTCGAAAAATACCAGGCATTACAGATGCGGAAAATATTCATAGCCTCCCTGGATTTGTCTGCGCCACAGAACCAGGAGATGTCCTTATTTTTAACCATAGCTGCTGGCATGCCAGTTTAGGGGGTAAAAGCGGGCGACCCATGATTTCTGCTGGATACTATGCTTATCCACGCACTGAAGATCAGGCCCAGGAACTCAGCGAAACATACATGCACGGTAAAATCCTAAGTAGAGATTACTCAAAAGGAGGGAAAGAATCTGAATCTTTATCAGAATGGGATCAAAACCCTAATCAAAGCCTCTTGCGTGCAAAATGGATAGAATACAAGCGGGAGTTTGGTTACTATAATTATAAAAGTGAATCTTTAGAAGAAGAATTAAAAGAACCTTAAAAGAAAATCAATATGATCCAATCTGTTAAATTTCCAAAAGCAAATACAGGTCCACGCTTATCCCTAAATAGTGATGAACTCCAATTTTTTGATTTGTTTGGCTTCATAGTCCTTAAACAGTTTTTTTCTGAGAGTGAAGTTGAGAAAATACATAAGGAAATTGAAAAAGCGAAGGAAGTTACTTTTGCTGGTTTGCCTTTTGATCCGACTATCCCCTCAAGTGATCGACTACAAACGATCCAACTTTCCAGTAATTATTCGCCTTTTATTTTTACGCTTTCGGAAGACGAACGAGCTTATGGTATAGCAAAACAAATTTTTGATGAGGAACTCATCGGCCATCAATGTCATGCTAGTATGTTTGTCGGCGATACACGTTGGCACCCAGACCATCCACCCATTAATCCTTATCCCGACCATCGCTATGGAATCAAGTTTGGGTTTTATACCGACACACTCACTGCTGATACCGGCGCACTGCGTATTATCCCTCGCAGCCATAAGCAACCTTACTATGGAGATCTAAAAAAAATGCCGGGGATCAGCAATCCAGAAAATATTGAAGCCTTTCCAGGCTTTGCCTGTGAAAGTAACCCAGGGGATATTGTTTTATTTAATCTCAACTGTTGGCATGCTAGTCGCGGAGGAAAAGCAGGCCGGACAATGCTGGAGATTGTTTACTATTCGTACCCTAAGTCCACTGATCATATTGAAGCGATGCGGGGACAGATCAAGTGGTCGAAACAGGTGTTTAAAACTCGCACTGATGAAAAAAGTGCCAAACCCAATTACAGAAAAGAGTGGTATTTAAATAAAGGGAATAGCCCTCTCCGTGCTAGCTGGATAGAAAGACAGGAAAAACTTGGCATAGCCGATCTCTCTTAATCGTATATCTTGAACCAAAACCACTGAAATTATTCAGTTTACCACAAGCTCCTCAGAATCAGATAGGCTCAATAAAATCGGCTAGCGCCTCATTGGATTGCCGTACGTGTCGACAGAGAAAGTGAGACATTCTCTTGAGTAAGATCAAGCCAATATCTTGATATCTATCGACGATAATATTGAAATTATCTTTTTTAAGTTTCAGGACCCATGCTTTTGTTTTTGAAACAACGGTTGCTGAACGTGGTTGGTCATCAATTACAGACATTTCTCCAAAAGAATTTCCCTCAGTTAAGGTGGTCAACTTCACCGTTTCTCCCCAATCAGAATCCTTGATTACTTCGAACGTACCCTCAATTATAAAATATACGGAATCACCAATGTCTCCTTCTGAAAAGACCTTAGTTTCTGGTTGAAAATCAAGTGATTCAATATGACCCGAGACTGTAGCCAGTTGATCATAGTTTAATCCTGAAAAGAAAGATAGATCTAAAAGTTCTTTAATTATTTTTTCATTTCCCATCGTATTTATACCTATTTAATTATCGTAGTTACTTAACCCTCTCCCTATAGGGAGAGGTTGGTGGGAGATACTGGATTCGAACCAGTGACTTCTTGCGTGTCATGCAAGCGCTCTAACCAACTGAGCTAATCCCCCCTAAAACGATCTATAAAATCCCAAAAGCTATCCACTTAAAGCAAGTTTAAATCAGGCAATGACAGAAACAACATAATTATTTTTGCCGTTTCGGTTAGTTATAATATAAATCTCTCACCTCTATTTTATAAATAAGGATATCTAGCGATTGTAAGACCTGGTAAATGTTTAATTTTTCTCGTTTGCGAGGATGAGCAAGTCGCGGGTGGACATCAATGGTTTGGCACTATTGAGGAAGGTCTGGAAAAGTTGATCCGGGGTCAAGTCAGAGGTATCGATCTCTAGTTTCTGCGTAAGCCAGGAAGCTTTAACTTCTTCTTCGAAGCGGCCGAGAACTATCGGGATGTCCTCTTTTTTGACCACCGGATAATCGTGAGGTTGGGATTCCATACGGGTTTCAATGACCTCCGGCCTAGCTGTCAAATGCACGAGGATCCCGTCGTTGGGCAACTCTGTTTCAAATTGCCGGGATCCGACTACCGCACTCCCTGGATAGTAGTAAAGTGGGCCGTAAACTTCTTCTTCTATATGAAATCCGCCCAGCAATATATGATCGAAGATGTTCATGAGGCGGACATGATAAACAATCTGCATTTGCTGCCACCGCTGTTTCAGGGATGGGGATAAGGTAACTATCGTTGCCCTATCTTCAGGTGACAATTGCTGCCGATCGGGTATCGTAAAATGGTCATCGAGATGGAAATTTATTCCTCTTTCATTTCCCCAATTAATGAGACTTTCACATAAGGTTGTCACTCCCGTATACTCGCATCCGACTATAATTAATTTCATTTTAACCTCTCTGTTTGTTAATAAATATATTCTTTCAAATTCAGGTGTTCAAAATTGTTGATTGCAACTTTTTTTTAATTCGATGTGCAATCCCTTGTTTTTAAACAGGATATTAAATTCAGGTAATAACGTTTGTAAGCTGAAATTAAAGGTATTAACATTACATTCTATAATTTTGCTGAAATAGTGAATGTTTTGACGATGTTTATCGGACAAAATAATCTTGCATAGATAATTAATGAACATACGGTTTCGCATTATATATTATAAATTCCTCATCTTTGAGGGACACCCTACAAATTAGTATATACGCAATGATGAAAAATTGTTTCTTACCTATTACCGTGCTCTTGATTCTCATGATGGGAACAGATGCAAAAGGAGATTCATTTTCAGCTATAAATGAGCGCTCTCGTAAGGGTGACGCAGAAGCCCAGTACCAGCTTGGTGTTATTTATGAAAAAGGTGAAAACCAGGAGCAAAATTTTTATAAAGCAGTTAGATGGTATCGCAAGGCGGCTAAACAGGGACATGCCAAGGCGCAAGCGCACTTGGGAGAGTTATTAACCACTGGGCAAGGTGTAGGAGAAGTGAATTATGTGGAGGCCATCAAGTGGATGCTAAAGGCAGCTGATCAGGGACAGGGCATGGCCCAATTATTTCTCGCAACAATTTATAGCGAAGGAGCCGGATTATCGATTCCAAAGGATTATGTTAAGGCTTATATGTGGTTGAACATTGCTAATGCATCCGGTGAAAATATAGACAATAGAGAGATAACCAATCTCAAAAAGAAGATGACTGCAGCGCAGATCGAGAAATCTGAGCGAAATATAAAAAGCTGGTTTGCTAATCACAAGAGCAAGCTGTAAGAGGATTGTGCTAATGCCTAATTGGCATGGCGTAAGCCAACTATTATTTATCTACCCTATCCTGGAATAATTTCCAGCTACGACCAGGAGATTCGTTGCGAAAACATTCTATATTTCCATGGTCGGCAACCGTGACATAGCAAGTCTGCCCATCAGGCCCACCGAACGCGATATTCGTGCATTCCTTTCCAGCAAGTTGTACCTCTTCAAGCACTTTACCCTGAGATGAAACTTTTGCCACCGTGCCTTTACCATGCCGCGTCACGAGAAGATTTCCATCGCTATCGCAGCGCATCCCATCCATTCCAAAGTCAGGAAACTGGATTAATAGGCGCTTGTCGTTAATTTCCCCTGTGGCAGAGAGATTGTATGCCCAGATATTCCGCTGCACCGTTTCATTGACATAAAGAGTACCTTCATCCGGGCTTACCTCGATACCGTTAGTAGTTCCCATTTCTGTTTCAAGTAAAGTGACTTTTCCCTTGGTATCAATACGCTAGATCTGGCCCCAGGATTCACTCCAATTGGGATCACTGGCATAAACAATATCATTAGCGCCAATCGCAATATCGTTGGGTTGGTTCATACTCGACTCATGCCCGAAAACTGAGATATCCCGTGTCACCTTATCAACTTTTAAAATGTTATGATTAGTATAATCGGCTATTAACATTTCTCCGGCTTGATTAAAGCGAATACCGTTGCCGATGCTACCGTCAGAGAGTTCGACGTAAATACTGCATTTGCCATCCGGGGTGACACATCCAATAGTATGCTCGCGGGCATAGTTAACGGCATAGAGATTGCCCTTGGAGTCACAAGAAGGTCCCTCAATGCCATGTGTAAAGCCATGGAGAGGAGTGAACGTTTTACTTAAGTATAATTCGTTCATTACGCCACTAGTGAAGCGCGGCTTAGCGATAGCTTGTCCAGTGCTTCTACCTTGGGTTCAACCCCAATACCTGGTTTCGTTGTTGCTTGAAATTCGGAAGGACCAGAATGCACCATTTCCGGCTCACCTAAATCGTCGTGATAAAAACGATCGGTGGGAAAAATATCTGCTGGATATTTCATGTTAGAAAGTGTTGCAAGAGCAACGCAATGGGCAGCACCTACTGCCGACTCGAGCATGCCACCTATCCAACAGGGGATGTCTGCATCCATACAAATTTTATTAATCGCTACGGCATTGGTAATGCCCCCCACTCTACCGGGTTTTATGTTAACCCATTGGCAAGCGCCACATTCAATAGCTTTCCGCGCGCTATGTGTAGAAACAATACTTTCGTCCAAACAGACCGGAGTTTTGATTTCAGCTTGTAGCTTGGCATGATCGAGCAAGTCGTCATGCATGAGCGGCTGTTCGATCATTGCAAGATTATAGCGATCCAGTTCTTTTATCGTATCGAGATCTTTTAATGTATAGGCGCTGTTGCAATCGACATGAATGATCGTATCGGGAAATTCTTTGCGTACCGCTTCAATCATCCATAGATCCCATCCAGGACGAAATTTCAATTTTACGCGTTTGTATCCATGTTGCTGAGCAGAATACATTTCCCTAAATAATTCATCGATGGTCTCCATCACACCGAAATCTGCGCCTGCCTCAATGGTCGCGTTCTTCCCGCCAATCAATTGCCATAGGGGGGTTCCTTGCATTTTCGCATGCAAATCCCACCAGGCGAGGTCAAATCCAGCTTTGGCGAAGTAATTTCCCTTTAACCCTGATAAATGGTCCTGAAGGTCATCGCCTGATTCGATATCCTGTCCCAATAAAAGTGGCGCCATGATGTCACGGGATATTAGAAATTGAGCGCTGCAACACTCTGGGGAATAAGCAGGTAATTTCCATGGGGAGGATTCTCCCCAACCATAATGTTCACCTGATAAAAGACGGACAAATACGGATTCAATGGTGTCGTTATTGCCAAAGGCGGTCCTGAAGGGGTAGATCAGAGGCATCGCGACGTGCACAATTTCGATCGCATCAATTTTCATAGCGCAAAAATCTAGAGACAGTGGAGCAAAGGATTATAAAGTTAATAGCAGGATCAGGAAACGTCAGCCATGGCTTCCAGTTTCGCGAGGAAATCTTTCGCTTTTCTGCGTTTAGCAGGATCATTGTCGCGCGCAATGATACGTTGCAAAGTTGAGACTGCTTGTGGATCACCATTTTCAGCCATCTCAAAAGCCATTACATCACGTTTATGATGATAGCTATAGTCATATTCCTTAATTTTAAGATCCCATTTTTTCCAATAATATTGGAAGTCTTTAGTTGGCCAGTTAGCATAGATATCCTCCCATTCAGCTATCCCCCCATGAGGAACCAGGGTTTTGGGTGAAATAGGTTCGCTGACTTTTTGGTATCTGCCATCTAACGACAGACGCAATTGATTGGATCGATTGGGTAAACCTTTATGCACTGCCAAACTGTGAAATATAAGGAGATCGGATTGTTTGAATGGATTACCGACCCAGGTGCCTTCGAGTGGATCAATGACCTCCATACCACCCGCACCGAGCGAAGGTCGATGTTCATGAACACCCTGTCGATGTGAGCCCGAAGCAATCTGAAGGCCCCCCAGTTCTTCCGGAATATCAGACAAAGGAATCCATGCGGTATAGGTATCGGGAGTCCCTTGAATGGGAATGAAATCCTGGTGCGCCGGTGTAGTGAATGCATCCCGTTGTGGAAAGATCGTTCGGCCGATAACACTCGGGTGTAATAATATAGTGTCACCTAAGAGTCTTTCAAATAAAGCGATCAAATCAGGATGATGATAGATCGCTTGAAAATCCTGAAGTTTATACATTTGAAGATAGACTTCATTATACTTCGGCTCAGGCTCAATACAAAATCCGTTGAGATCGGCAATAGCCTCATCTAGAGGCGCATCTTTTTTAACCCAGCCCTCATCGCATGCAATTTTCAATAATTGTAGTCTCAGACTTTCCAGCTTGTCTGTGGACATCAATCCGCGAATAAATAAATAACCGTCACGCTCCATGCGTTTGCGTAGCTCAAGTGCGTTATCAACTATATCTGTAGAATCAATAAATGGATCCATTATTTTATATTAGAGGGACAAGATAATACTTCGCTAGACCAAACACTGTATCAATAACTCATGCGATGATACAAGTAAAGAAGCTAGACAATCTAAATTAAATGGATGATCCGAGCAACCCTCTTGTCAGTTGAAAATCGGTATTTTCCTGGGGAAATGAAGTTGGAGTAAAATCTCGCGAGGCAACAGCTATGATAAGGTTTAGCAGAGCTTCTGCATTCTGGCTATGATTATCATCGAACATTAAATGGATATCTTCTTCAAACTGAGCTTGGATATCCTTTTTATCGGTAACTTGAATCACTGGAATCATGGGGTGGCCTTGCATGGGATGTTCTCCGATACAGGCGACTATGATTTCGACACCCGTGCCACCTAAACCGGTTAAAGATTCGACCCAGTGATTTGTTGGGCATTCGAGGAGGTGGAACCCGGGAAGCTCAACTTTTTCTCCATAGGCAAGGGTAGGTATTAGAGGATGATCGCCCAGGATCATTTCGCGAAAGGATTGATTTTTAAAGATTTCAGCATTTTCGGGAATGACCACAGTCGTTCCTGCACCGACAAGATTCTGTATAAGATGGGCAACACTCATTGCGGTATTTTCAGATACGGGACCTGAACTGAGAAAGCCTATGCCCAAGGTGTCTAGTCCGGTCTGCTCATAAGTGGGTGAATTGTCGGCTGATATTTTCGAAGTAAACCAGTCCTCCACTTTCTTTAATACATTTTCCATACCACCATCTAATTGAATACTGGCCCAGCCATAATTTTCACTGTTGAGATTGCATTGATGAAGTGAGTGACGCATAAAATCGTTATGTGTTTTCTCGCATCCGTGTTCGAGTAAAAGTCCAAATTTGACGAAAGGGTGTGTGAGATAACTAATCAAAGTTCTTTTGTAGAGGCTAATCGCAGATTCCCCACCTAAACCACAGCCCTCAGTATGAACTAAGGAGACAAAACGGGATAATCCCTTTTTGCGACCCAGTTGTTTTTTTGTTAATTGAATCGCGGCTATATTGGCAATTTGACCGGCGCAAAGACTGGTGGGGAGAATAAGCCCGATACAATCAGTGGTATAGCCATCTCCAGAACGAATGCCGTTAAAATTTCTTGGAGTGATACTGTCATTTGTCCTGATCGAAATGGGCTTCCCTTCGGGCGAAGGGCTATGAAGCAGTTGATCGAGATTACTTCCATCCACTTGTTGCCAGTTTCTCCAGAAAGATACCTGGGAGTGGCCTGCTATTTCCCCTTTGCTCAATCTCCCCGAGGCAATCTCCACGGTGTAATCCAACATGTGACCTCCCAGTTCATCCATTTGCTTGCCATCCATGTATTCGCCGGCGTTTACATCCATTTCATGTGACAAAAGTTCATAACGGTTGGTCGTAGTTATGACTTTTATCGTCGGGACAAAGGGGAAATTAGTAATCGACCCATTGCCGGTGACGAAAAGAATCATGTTGCACCCTGAAGCAACTTGACCGGCAATACTTTCAAGATCATTACCTGGACTATTCATAAAGTAGTAACCCGGAGCGTTCATCCTCTCACTGTAATCTATCACTTCATCTAAACGAATATCAGGATGCAATTTGTTAGCGGCACCGATAGATTTCAGGTAAATATTATAGAGACCTCTGAACTTATTTCCTCCAGATGGATTATCCTCGGCAGAATTCCCATGCCAGGAAGAGTATTCTCTGTATTTCTCGATCATCTCGAGAAAGTGTTGCGCTGTAGAGAGGTCTTTCACGTTTTTTAGAACATAGGATTCGGCCCCGATCAATTCATTCGTTTCTGCAAGTTGAGCAGATCCTCCATAACAAATAATCTCACGTGCGACCCAGGAAACAAGGGGATTGCCTGAGATCCCTGAAAACGCGTCCGATCCTCCGCACTGAAGAGCAAACTTTAAATGTTCTACCGATTCCTGGGTGCGGGTAGTATCATTTACTTGAGGTAACCATGAACGGATTACGGCTTCACCTTTATCTAGGCTTTTCTGAAAGCTACCCTTAATCGTTAAAAATTTATGAAGCACCGAATCGAGAGGATAATTTTCTGACCGTAAATACTCTTGAAGCATTTGATTTGTCAGTGGCTCTGTACCGTAGTCGACAGCGAGAACCGCGCCGACATTAGAATGAACAATGAGACCAGCCAGGGTGCGCAAGAGAAGATCGATATTATTGGGACGTGAAAGGTTGCCCCCTTCGGTGTGAGCGACAGCAACGATCTTATCCATATTATTAAACTTATCAGATAAACCCTGCATACGCTCAGCTAGCTGGCGGGCATAGCTTGCGGTTCGTGAAGTCGTTCCTAGAATTACAATATTATTTCTGGTACCTACACCTCTTGCTTCCGATCGCCGGTAACCTTTAAAAGTGAGTGAGTAATCATGACGATTTACCTGAGTGCCCGCATTAAATTTATTTTCATTAAGGACATAAGGTGGAACCTTGTCTTTAAAATTGGGTTCCTTAGGAAGTTTTATGCCGAGATTTCTTATTTTAAGTTCTGAAAGGATAGCGGCATTGCATAGGTAATCACCAGGTGCAAGCTCCACTGTAGCTATGCCAAAAGGTAGACCCCATGAAAGTAAAGGCTCACCCACGACAATCTTTTCTGCCGCAAAGCGATGGCCGAGAAGAACAGTGCAATCCAGGTTAAACTGCTCACCCTCATGATTAATTTTCAATCCAGCATCCAGATTTCTTGTCGCAACTGCCACGTTATCTTCCGGCGATGGAAGCCGTGCTATTTTCTGGAAATCAATTGATTGAGACATCGTAAGAAAAAATTGTTTAGCTCATTATCTAAAATATTCAAAGGTGTTCAATATAAGAAGCGATGTTTTTCCTGAATTGACGCATTAGAAAGTATGTAGCATAAATACCCTCCCATATTATGGGGGATTAGCTCAGTTGGTTAGAGCGCTTGCTTCACACGCAAGAAGTCGGCAGTTCGAGTCTGCCATCTCCCACCAACTTTTGCCTAGCGGCGAAAGTTGTGCGCTGTAGTCTCGGGACTGAGGCGGACATTTTAATTAACAGTCCGCTACAGTTATGTAAATAACCTTTGATTGCCAAAGAGGCTTTCAGCTGATTTATAACAAGAACCAGACATGTTGCAGTATCTGAAGATTAAAAATCTCGCCCTTATGGATGAGGTGGAACTGAATTTTGACCGAGGATTTATCGCGGTTACCGGTGAAACAGGAGCGGGCAAAAGCATCTTACTAGGCGCCCTCGCTCTTCTCTCTGGATCCCGAGTAGATAAAACGATTATCCGCAAAGATGCAGAAGTCTGCGAAGTGGAAGGTGGACTTTATTTTACTGATACTCAACGGCTCGACTCCCAACTCAAAATCTTTGGATTACCTCCCTGTGAAGACGGTAGTTTGATTTTACGTCGATCGATAGCGCGTTCCAAAATGCCCAAAATACAAATCAATGGAGCACTTACAACATTAGTAAATCTGCAGGAATTGGGAGAGTCCTGGATTGATTTCCACGGTCCCGGAGAACCTCAAAAATTATTAAAAGAAACGTGGCAACGCGGACTTCTCGATCGCTACGCGCAAATAGGAACAGAGTTAAAGGAATACCAGGATCGCTATCAAAAGTGGAGGCAGATCTTGCAAAAAATCGATACGCTCCGAACTCAGGATCAATTGAGTCCAGATGAACTTGAATTTATCCAGAATCAGATCCGCCTTATCGATCAGGCAGACATAAGTGAAAATTCCATCGATGCTCTTGAGCGTGACTATAATCGGTCGACTAAAGCGCGCGAGCTCACCGGACTGAGTACTAATATTGAAACTGCTCTGCGAGGTGATAAGGGAGTAATCAAGCAACTTGGAACCCTTCTCCAAGCAGCGCGAGAACTTGCCGAAATCGATGGTGAATCAAATGCCTTGGCTGATCGCCTTGAGTCTACAATCATTGAATTAGAAGATTTGAGTGAGTGTTATGGGCAGTTGGCAGACGATTGCGAATTTAATGAGGAGGCCGAGCATGCACTCCAGGAAAAAATGAACCTATGGCTCGAGCTCAGCCGTAAGTATGGGAATAGTGTAAAGATGGTTTTGGAAAAGCAGGAGAGCTTGTCGAACAAGATTTCAATGCAAGGTGATATTAATGGTTCAATTGACCGATTGGAAAAAGAAGCTGAAGAACTAGAGGAAAAACTTGAAAAACAAGCTGAATCATTAAGAGTGAAACGGCAGAAAGCTGCAAGGGAACTGAGTAAAAAAGCAGCTGTGCTTATAGGATTATTAGGTTTTAAGAAGGCAGACATAAAAATAGAAATAACACGTGAGTCCGAACTAAAATATCATGGCATTTGTTCCTGCCAATTTCTTTTTTCTCCCAACCAGGGCCAGGATCTCTTGCCGTTAAATAAAATCGCTTCGAGCGGTGAAATTGCACGCGTGATGCTTGCGCTTAAAGCAATCCTCGCCCAGGTAGACGATACTTCCGTCCTTGTCTTTGATGAAGCCGATGCCAATGTGGGAGGTGAAATCGCTAATGTCGTCGGCGTGGAACTCGCTTCTCTTGGAAAACGACACCAGGTTTTTAGTGTAACCCATCTTCCGCAAGTAGCAGGTAAAGCAAATGCACATTTTATTGTCACTAAAGACCAAAATAAAAATTCTACCTCGATTGCAATAAAGTCGATTCACGAAAAAAAGTCCGCCCGGCTTGTTGAGTTAGCGCGTATGCTTGGTGATCGTCATTCTCAATCTGCACTCAATCACGCAAAAGAATTACTTGTGAGCTAAATCAATTGTTGCTTGTCAATTATCATTGATGCAGGTCCGCTAGGATATACCTAGCAATTTCCCTTTCTTCGCTTATGCACATCCTCTGACTTAAATACATAAATTAAGCAAAATTAAAAAGCTGAAGTTTTATACTTTTGTTGTATTTTATTATATAACTATGAGAGCAGTTTTCTACACCAATTATAATTGGTGCTGCATTAATGATTCTAAGCGGGTGTAAAACTTACGAGAGGTAAGGGCTTATGGTGGCACGACAAGTGCGGTGGTCGGCCATCAAAGTGATGAAACAGGAAATCGACCGGGAAGAGGAAATAAGATAGCGCTAGGCTTGCGAAATTGATTCTGAAACTCTACCTGTAGGTGGTCTAGTGATTGAGTAAGATTGCTATAATGCGTATAAGCGAAGCTTCTTTCACTTTTCACTGACTCCTAGTTGACTACGCCAATAGCCATGCGGCAACAATCCAATGGCGATAAAAATAAACTGATTTAACCAAAATAATGTAAGCCAGAAAAAAGCGCTGTTCGTGAAACCATATGAATGCAAGCCTACACCCAGCATATTTGTTCCAAACCATGACCAGCTTGTAATAATGTTACCTACGACAGCGAGTACCATTAAGCCACGTTGCAAAACTATTTTACCCCAGATGGCATGAATCACGAGGGCATTCCAAATGACGATTAAAAGTGCTCCATTTTCTTTTGGGTCCCACCCCCAGAAACGACCCCATGACTGATCTGCCCATATTCCACCCAAAACAGTGCCAACAAAACTAAAGAGTAAGGCAAAACATACGGTCCCATAAACCATCCGATAAATTGCAAGAGCGGTAGAATTATCGAGACTCTTGGTTAAGAATCCACGACAGATATAAATGATTCCAAGAAACCCGGCTAAAAAAGTTGCGGAATAACCTAGCGTCACCGTTACGACATGAGTGGCCAACCAGAAATTTGAATCCAAAACAGCTTGCATCATTTCGAGGGTATCTCCAGAACCGCCGAGGTGGTGCGCAATGAGCAATGTACAAAAACCAAGTAATGCTGCAACGGCACTCCCTATTCCATTACGGTAAATACGCTCAAGAATAACACTAAACAATACTGCTCCCCAACCAACAAATACTGCAGACGAGTAGAGATTGGTCACGGGTGGTCTCCCCTGAATGAAAATCCGTGCGAGCAACCCTAAAGTATGCACAGAAAATGCAAGTATTAGCAGCCAATAGGCAGCACGCCCCAGGGTATCTGGCCAAACGAGCCATGAGATACACACAAGGATAAACACCAATACATAGATCGTCAGACTGAGATAAAAAGGGGAAAAATAATTAAATATGTATTCCGATCGAAAGCGATTCCATCCGGTGTTATAGCGCCTGTCGATGAGCGTTTGTAAATCTGTTAGTGCAGCATTGAAATCTCCGTGATTCTCTGATCGGTAAGCATCGATCACCCCGGCATAAGCTAATACCACTTCGTCGATTTTTCCCATCATGATCGTTTCAATCAGACTTTGCCCCGTTGATTGCCAATCAGTAGAGTCAGGTGACCCAATTCGTGGTGGGATGATCCTAAAAGCTGCTGTCTCGGAGAGAATTTGATAACGATGGGCGAAATTCATAAAATAATTGAGCGCGTCTTCATTGTGATCTTCGCCTGCTTGTTGTTGATTAAAAGCCCTCACTCCCGCAGGCATTAATCCGAGGTAAACCTGATATTCCTCTTTGAGAGAGGATACATATTGAGGGGAAGTTAAACTATGCGTCAGTTGTTGATAGAGGACTAAGTCTTGTCTCAATTTGAGTATCGAACGCTCATAGGGGGTTTGCAATTGTGCTTCTGGATTAGCTAGCTTTGCTTGTCTCTCAATTTCTTCAAGATGAGGTAAGAGCTCATTAAATGAAAAGTTAAATTTAAAATCAGCAGCTTTTTCATGCGGTATATTGAATAGCCCTAATATATCGGGATGGGACGCATAAAATACTTTATAATGGTCAGCTACATCAGATCGCATCATAAGATCCATTAACCATTCAATGGCACTTATTCTTTTTCCTAACTCATTTTTAAAAGTCTGTTTACCGTGAATGATAAGCAGCGTATTGCGCGCTGTTGTATCCATCGGTTTAAGCCGTCCCTTGTATAAAAGCGGAAGTTGGGCAAACTGTTTTACCTCAATCGCCTGGTTATATCGCGGCGGAATCAAACTCCGTCCGACATAAAGGATACCAAAAAGAATGAGACTCAGTGTTATCGCTTTTTTCATCAGTTTTTATTTCCGCTAGATCTCATAAACCTATATCCGAACTGAAAAATTAGTCCAATTGTAATCATTCCACATGAGATGTAGGGAATTAACCATCCGGGATTATTGACTACTTGAAACATCGAGCTTTTCTCTGTTTGCTGGTCAAAGGCAGCTTGAAAAAAGGTACGCCCCTTATAACGCAGGGGATGATTCATATAAATCAGTGTTTGGCGATCCTCTGAAGATTGAGGATTAACTATACGCACTTTACTGGAAAAATTTTTGGGGATATCCGTTCCCATATAACGGTCGTGCGTGAAATCAATGAGTTCAATTTTATAAGGCAGGTAAGTGCGCTTGATTCTCAGAGCGATTTCATAATCACGCTCTTCATATCTGAAGTGTTGGTGGGGAAAATTTTCATCAAATACATTGGATACCAACCATATCCCAAGGGACCCTTCAGTTCCTATCAGCTCTATGATCGCCGTAGTAACATTACGTTCATCCTGCATATAGGTCATCGGTCTCTCCCATACGACGAAATCTTTTTCACGCCCCAATCCGCGGTTAAATATCATTTCCGGCGATTTTTTTGTTAAATGACTGCGTTGCACAATCGCCGCATTTGGGTAAAAAGCTTTAGTCTCAACGCGAAAGGGAAGGCGCGGATGTTGTAATGATGTTGGCTGTTTATCAATGAGATCTATGGGGATACTGACAACACCATCAACTTTCGGGCCTGTAATATCAGTAATAATCAGTTCGTCGTGATGATGACTTTCCAGGTAATTTGCACTCTTCCCTTCTTCGACCCACATATAATTTTCCTCCTGAAATAATTGTGTGCTCAGTTGGCCTAAGAGAAGAAGAATCAACCCGAGGTGAATAATAAATATACCTGTCTTGTTCCATCTTAAAACGAAACGAGTGGTGTGGGCAGCAATGAGATTAACGAGGAGCAGTGGACCAATCAAATAACCTCCGGGTATGGGGAAATGAAGCCAATGCAAGGACTCGCCCAGAGGCCATTGCAGAGGATATTGCCAGAGTGCGATGATACTTTCAAAATACTTCTGCTGCGTTGCCCGGATTCCAAAATGGACTTGATCTAAGGTGCCAAAAAAAACCAACACCATTGAAAATACCAGTAACCATACGGTTAGCTTCAAGGAACTGATGAGTTTAAGTAACATGATATAAAATAAATCAAAAATGAACTGAAGTCAGAAATCCCATAAAGGGTTCCTCCTGCAAAGCTACAAGGGGAGCATCTCCAGTTATCTTAAAAAACCATGAATTACCTTCGTGGTTTATTGTAGCGACGATTGTGCGTTGTAGATAATTATTGTCCAGATTCGGCAATTCCGAGCTAAAATCAACAATTCGGAATGTCATATCATTTATAGTTTTTGTCACTATATGCTCATCAAGAAAATCGATGCCGATAGGACTCAACCCAATCTGCCGTCGCCAGCGGTTTATATTCATTACCTCACCGCCGACATCACCGGGGAATGTTGTGACCGAGATATCTACCCCTTGATTGTCAGGACCCATAACGGTAAAACTTCCACGTCTCATCGTCGAAGCTTTACCCGGCAGCCATCCCTCAGGTAGTATCCAGTGTGGATTAGCAGCGCTGCCTAGTGTTTCGGGGGGAAGTCCCCTACTTTCCATATTAAGTTCCGAATTCCCTGAAATGTCTCTTGCTACCTGCTCAATTCTGTTATCTTTTTTCGCAATTTCGTAATATACAATCTGCTGTCTTTTACAGCCTATTAAGAATATTACTGCAATGGACATAATACTGCGACTTGGATATTTGAATGAATTAACCATAAAAACTAATCATTTAATGCCCTGAGCGGGAGCTCTGACGACACCTATTTTCAACCTCATTTCCTCTCTTTATAAGCTTTTTTCTTTAAGGAATATTATGAATTACCAGGGATGCACGAAAATTTTCTCTCTAGAGACAAACTATTCTTGAAGTTTAACTCATGTAGCCTTTAATATTGTTCATTGCAATCAATCTAAGGAAAAAGGACATAAGAGAGTCAAACCAGCTTGACAATCACCTCAGTGACTACATTTTTGTCCTCTTTTCCCTCTTCTAGAGAAAAGTCACCCATTTACCACAATGTCACTTAAGATCAGGCTACAACGCCATGGGGCCAAACACTCCCCTCATTATCGAATGGTCGTCGCAGACTCTCGCTTTCCGAGAGATGGACGATTCGTAGAAATTCTTGGTATCTTTGCCCCAAAAGCCAAACAGTTTGGGGATCGCATTAATCTTAAAATTGAACGGATTGATCATTGGATGGGTCTGGGTGCTCTCCCCTCTGATACTGCTCGCTCGCTTATTAATAAAGCTAAAAAAGGGCCCATTTCCGAAGCTAAAAGAGAAAAAAGATCCCAAAAAAGAGCTAAACCTGCTGAGACTGCTGAACCAGTCGAAGCGACCAGTGCAGAGTCTGTTGAAGTGACAAGTCCCCAAATCGCTGAAGCGGTGGCTCCTGTTGAAGCATCCAGCCCTAAGACTACTGAAGTGGCTCCTGTGGAACCAGTCGAAGCAACCAGTGCTGAGTCTATCGAATTACCACCTGTGGAGCTTGCTAAAACGCCAGTTACAGAAAATGCCGAAATATCCCCTACTGAACCTATTAAAGAACCCAGCGCTGAGACAGCTGAAACGGCCCCTGTAAAACCCATTGAGACTCTCCCTACTGAGACTGCCGAAGTTAAAAGCCCAGAACCTGTAGAGGTGGCGTCAGAAAAACCGGTCGAAGAAAACCCAGAGAAACCTGCCAAAGAACCCAGTGCAAAACCGGTAGCCACTGTTAAGAAAAAGACTGCAACTAAAACAACCGCAAAGAAGGCAAAAAAAAGTACTTCATCAGTAGCCAAAGGCACGGTAAAAAAAGTCAAAGCAGTGAAGAAGGCTACGACTAAAAAAAAGACCCCCACTAAAAAGTAATTCATTGGGACTAAGTAAATTTATTTTGTGATGTTATCCATAACTGCTGAAAACCATGCCATCTCAATTAAAAATCGATTTGCTTACTTTGTTTCCCGAGATGATCAGCGGTTTTCTCTCTGAGAGCATTATTGGCAGAGCCAGAGAAAAAGGAATCCTCGATATCAGCGTCCATAACCTTCGAGATTGGGCCACCGATAAACATCACATTACCGATGACCGTCCATTTGGCGGTGGCGCCGGAATGGTTTTAAAACCAGAGCCACTTTATGCGGCGATCGAAGAACTTCGGACGGAAAAAGCCAAGGTCATTATGATGGCACCTTATGGCGTAACACTCACTTCTTCGATCGGTAAGAAATTAGCTGCTGCTGCTCATTTGATATTTATCAGCGGTCATTATGAAGGCATTGATGAAAGAATTCGTGAAGATTTAGTCGACCTGGAATTGAGCATTGGTGATTATATTCTCACAAACGGAACACTTCCTGCGGCAGTAATGATCGATTGTATCTCCCGTTTTGTTCCGAATGTCCTGGGTGATGAAAATTCTTTGACCCAAGACTGTTTTAACGAGAATTTACTCTCTTTTCCTCAGTATACACGGCCTGTTGATTATCGCGGGAAAAAAGTACCCGATGTATTGCTTACAGGTAACCACGCTGAGATCAAGCAATGGAGGGAAGAACAACGTATTGAACGCACAAAAAAATATAGACCCGACTTAATCTCTAAAAAGAATGTATAATAATGAAACCGATAATAGACGAAATTACTAAAGATCAGCTAATATCTGGTCGTGATCAATTTAAGGTCGGCGATGGTGTTCGCGTTCACACTCGGGTGCGTGAAGGAGGAAAAGAACGCATCCAGATTTTTGCCGGAATCGTTATCGCGCGCAAAGGACACGGTATCCACGAAACATTTACGGTACGAAGAATTTCCTACGGTGAAGGTGTCGAAAGAGTGTTTCCAATAAACTCACCAAATATTAAAAATATTGAAATCGAGCGTGAAAGCGTAACCAAGCGAGCTCGCATGTATTTTCTTCGCCAACGTATTGGGAAAAAAGCAACAAAAGTTGAAGAAAAGAGAATCGCTGATAGTGGCGGTAAATCTTAATGACACTTCCCCCCTCGCACTTGAATACTTACTCGTGCGGCAAACGACTCGTGTGATAATAGGAGTCAATTAATCTGAATCACCAGACAGTGTTCTCCTATCATTAGTGCGGCTTAAATTCACTGATGAAGGCACTCAAATACCTCTCCGTTCTTGCACTCTTAGTCGTGATCCTTGCGGGTATAGGAGTCGGTCTTCTTTTAATACCGGGAATTCAGAAAAAGATCATTTTAGAGATCTTAGATCAGCCAGGTACTGAAATCAGTATTGAGCACATAAAAATGGGGTGGAGGGGAATTGAGATAGATAGTTTTCATTTCTCCCAGAATGGTACGGAGATTAAATTCAATAAAATAAAAGTCGAGCTATTGGCCATAAGTTTATTAACCGAAGATAACATTAATTTTAATCATCTGAACGTTACGAATTTAACGGTAACTTTTCCTTATCAATCTCAACCTGGAGAAGGCCATTCCGTAAAATTGGGTTCAAAACTAGAGATAGAAAATCTCCAGGGAAGTTTTATTTTAAAGAGAATGTCCCAAGTTTATGAGTTGATTACCCCTCAGCCTATTCATTTTAAAAATGCTTTTTTTGTTCATAATGACAGTTTGTTGTTAAAAGAAATGGAAGTAACTACCCTTCTCAAGGCTGTTATCGATCCAAGTTTTGAAGAGATCATACTCACTGATATAAACATGTCATCTAGAGGGACATTGCTTATGACCGGTAAATGCAGTGTTTTGCTGACAACTAAGAATGAACATCTTTTCGTACAGACAAAGGGAGAATTCAGTGGCAACTTGCCACCTTGTCTTGAACAACCGCTATTGCGTAACTTTGGAAACATAGAAGAAGGCAAGTTCAGTTTGGCTGGTGAGTTATTACTTAACAATCTCTGGAATACCAATCTCAAGCTGCTAATTGAAGAGCTGAAATTATTTAAATCTCCCACCCCGATATCAATTGCAGAATTTGATCTTATCGGAGGCCTGAATCAAGAAGGGACTGTCGATCTCATTGTTCCATTCACCGTGAAAGGGACCGAAGGCATAAGTGATGGAAATCTTCAATTGTCATACAATTGGATTAAAAATAGATATGAAGTCGATGCTTTACTCACAGGAAAACGTTTATTCCTGCGCGACTTCATTTTTTTACCTACGGTCTATCAATCGGCAAAAACCAGTTCATTTGAAGAACCTGTTTTACATATTCCATTATTAATTAAACAACCCACGTCTTCCAGTTCTCGTCATTTCACCCAACTTCCGCTTCATGACCGGCAACCTGCGATGAAACCATTCTGGTCGGACTATTCAGGTCGAGCGGTTATTGAATATAAGAGATTTGATATTAATAGCGAATATTACCTCGATAACATTTCGAGTACGATTCAGATCGATAATGATAAAATCACAATTGAAGATTTAGTCGCCATGATATACGAGAGCCCCTTGCGTCTCAAAGGTGCATTAAATTTTATTACTGATAATCCGGACCCCTATTACCTTGAAGCCCAGTCTCAACTTTCCAATTTCGACACTGGAGCGTTTTTAAAAAAGAAAGAGCCGAATAGTAGACCGGTATTGGAAGCCGTTGTTGATATAACAAGTGATTTAAGAGCTAATGGCCGAAACCTGGGGGACTTGTTGGATAAGGCGCAAGGACAGATAAATATAAATAGTGATAAGGGCATATTTCGTGCGCTTGATACAGCAGGAGATAATGTCAGTACGGGTGCAGATTTATTAAACGTAATCAATTCTCTCTTGGGTAATAAGGTGCGGGAATTGAGAACGGCTGATCGACTCGTTGAGTTTTTTCGAGAAATTAATTTTGGCACATTTAAAATTGAAGCAATTCGCGATAAAAATCTCGATATCCATTTGACTGAGTTTCTTGTCAAGAACCAGGATATTCATTTATCCGGGCAAGGTCGGATTTCCTATCTAGAAGGGGTTCCCATTTTCAATCAACCCGTTGATATAAAAACGCAGTTTTCTGCTAAAAATGATGCCGCGACTCTACTTCAAGAATTAACCCTTCTTAGTAATGAGCAAAATAACCTGGGATTCGCTCTCGGCCCGAGCTTTTCCATCGGTGGATCACTTAGCGACCCTGATTTCTCTGATCTATACCGAATAATATTTCGAGCCAGTTCAGGTATGTTTTTCCAAAAAAACCAGCGCTCCAATTGACTGGATCATTCAATTGCAACTCTAAAGATTTCTTGGAAGTTTACTTTTATGTGCTTAGTATTCTGCTAAATGCTAGACAGACGCACAGGGCTTTGATAAATATGCATCTTTATCTCATTATTGATGAAAGAAAATGTCAGAACAGAAATCAACAGTATATGGTCCCGTCCTGACCCCACTGGTCGCGTGTAATAACTTACCGCCCCTAGATCAAGGTGAAACTGACAGTTCTATTGAGAGCTTATTTAATGGTCTTACAGAAATACTCGCATTTGAGGAATTCGAAATCAAAGACCAGGCAATGGCGAAAAGTTGTGTTGCGGGAATACACCTTCTGAATAACCGACTTGAAGCTTCGCACATAATCAGCCAGAAAATCGAAAGCCCGACCGGCAGTTACTGGCATGGACTGATGCATCGACGAGAGCCAGATTTCAGCAATTCTAAATACTGGTTCCGGAAGTTCAAAAAACACCCCATATGGATTGACCTCTGTCCCAGTGCGAAGGAACTTGCTAAAGAATATAGATCAGATGCAGCTACTGATTTTCTCCAAAAACAGGATGTATGGAATCCTTTTGCATTTATCGATCTATGTGAATCTGTGTTAGGCAGCGGATCGGATAAAGAAAAGCTCTGCCGTGAGATACAGATATGTGAGTGGAAATTACTCTTTGACTACTCCTTTAATCATGCGATCATAAAATCCTGATTATCATAATCTTATAAATATTTAGTTTTTCAATATATGCATAATTACAACAAGAGTTACAACAGATTCGCCAATATCCAAGGATAACGCTGGATAAAATTAATTACTTTCCCCTGATATTTTAGGAGGGTACGGGGGGGTAATCATTAACAGTGGAACGCCGTCTAATATATCCATTACCCTATAATTAGGTTCAACAAATCGAACCCATGTATTTTTTTTTATCTCCTTGATCAGTTCTGGAACAGTCGTGCTCTTGTTAATTTGATAGTGGTATATATTTATATGCTTAAATTCTTTAAGACGCTTTAGCTGATACACATTTTCAAATATTGTGATTTGTTCTTTAGAAATTCCTTTTTTAAAACTAATCAACAACTCGTTTTTAACGTATTGATTTTCAGTTATAGGAGATTGACTGAATAGAAGAGAAGCATGGCATAAATGTATTAATAGTAAGACGTAAACTGTGGCTAAATAATTAGAGAAAACGATTACCCTACAATTCATCCAGTTTTTCATATACCCCTTTTAGGTTAAATTTCGTATTTAAAAGTGTATACCTTATAGAGATGAGTGTCAATGGCGGTTCACGTTAAGCTTCAATATGAGATCGCCTCCACCCATCTAATCTAATAAGATGAGCGTATGAAAAAGAAAAAAACATGTTTTTAAGAATCTGAATAAATTTTTAATCACTTGAATCAAGTCGCAATTGTTAATAATTTTTCGATTATCAAAACGGATTCTTGATTTACTCCACTCGCTTGTAGTCGGATCACTAAATGCCGCGTATAAGAAATTATGTGAGAAGGAGAATAGAACGATTCTAAAAGATCTACACAAAAAAAAAAGGTTCAAGAGAAAGCGCGAAAGCAGTTACGATCAGTCAGGCGCTAATGCCGACTTTGTGCGTATTGATGCAGGTGATGTCCACCACGTCTCTCCCCTCACGGGGCCCGGAATCATCCGTCATATCTGGATGACGATGGATGGAGCATCATCAGATTTTTATCGTGAGCTTCAATTCGTACTGCGATTTGACAATGCCTCCACAGCGCAAATCGATATGCCTTTAGCAGACTTTTTCCTCTTTGGTCATGGCTTGCTTGTCGATGTAAACGCGGCTCCCATTCAAGTGTCAAAGCAACCTCATATTACCGAGAAACCCTTTCGAGGTGGACTGAACTGTCTGTTTCCCATGCCTTTTGAGGATACAGCGGCAATCGAGATCAGGAACACCGGCGACACGCCGGTTATGTTTTTTTACTATATCGACTGGGAAGCCTACGAGACTCTTTCAGATCCCCTGTTACATTTTCATGCGACCTTAAATGAAGAGCACACTACCCCTCCTGAAGGTCAACCTCGACAACCCCATGGCAAGGGCGCCGGCAGCATTGTGAATAAGGGGTGGAAGGAAAATTTTACCTTGCTTGAGATCAAAGGTATAGAGGGACATTATGTCGGGACCGTTCTCAATGTAGAATGTAAACCTGGAGATGCGGGAAAATGGTGGGAAGGTGACGATATGTTCGTAATCGATGGTGAACCGTGGCCACCCCGCCTCCATGGAACGGGGACGGAAGACTACTTCGATTTGGCCTGGGGGTTCAGACAGGTAAAATGTCGACCCGAATACGGAGTCACCTACTTAGACAAGAATGAGACTGACAGCGATCAGATCGACGGCCGCTTCACCATCTATCGCTTCCACCTCAACGATCCGATAACATTTGAAAAATCTCTTCACTCCTCAATAGAGCATGGCCACGCCAACGACTGCGAAGCCTACTATCGATCCGTAGCTTATTGGTACGGGCGTGCGTTACCATGACTTCAGATAAAGTCCCAAGCCCGTCTACAGGGCGGGATCTCCAAGCGCAGCATTAATAGAGAGCGCAAAAGGAGGTATGTCTAGAGGCAATTAAGCTTCAATATGAGATCGACTCCACCCATCTGATCTAACAAGATGAGCGTATGAAAAATCTAAATTATAAATGGGTTCTATTGATCGGCGCAGTTCTCGGTTTTATTGCTGGCCGCCTTATTCCATACCTCACCTGTTGTGTGATTGGGTAAAAACATCTGAGCCAATTCATGGTTGGCAAGGTGTGCTCTTTGTGTACCGCAAGTATAAACGATAATACTTTTTTTTTAAAATAAAGTGTTCTCTGCCGGTATTAATGAGCTTTACGCCTATCAATCTCTTTAGTACTTCTCTGTTTTCGTTTACCCATATTATCTGTATAGCATGCAATCTAGTATTTTGAATTGGGCAGTTTCCTTAAAGAGGCCATGTTACAATAACGTAGATGTATTAATGATTTTAATCCAGCTGTTTAAAGTCCCATAAATAACCCACTAGTATAAATTACTCTTTGACTACTCCTTTAATCATGCAATCGGAAAATCCTGATAATTGCTGCGCTCCGTCGACCGACGATAGGGCTTACAGCGCGGGTAATCAATTGAGCAATCCTCAATGCCATGGCGATAAAAGCGATCCATTAATTTTTGCAAACACCGGATCTACAGAAGGCATGATCCGTTTTGAGAAGGCCCGTTTTCTCATGGGCACTGAAGACATTGATGCGTGGGTTGAAGACGGAGAAGGACCTGTGCGTCAAGTCACAGTCAAACCTTTTTATCTAGATGCTACTTCAATTACCAACGAACAGTTTGCAGCTTTTATTGAGGATACTCATTACAAAACTGAGGCGGAGCAATTTACCTGGTCCTATGTTTTTCACTCTCTGCTTCCAAAATCAAAACAGCGAAAGCTGAAAACGACTCATACGGTAATGGGCTTGCAATGGTGGTATGCTATCAAAGGAGCTTACTGGAAAAAACCTGAAGGGGCAGGTTCTAATATTAAAAAACGGATGGATCATCCTGTAGTTCACATATCATGGAATGACGCTATTGTCTACGCCCGTTGGGCCGGCAAAAGATTACCCACTGAAGCTGAGTGGGAGTACGCAGCACGCGGTGGGTTAGAACAAAATCATTTCCCCTGGGGGGATGAACTAACACCTAGCGGGAAACACCGTTGTAATATCTGGCAAGGTGCTTTTCCCGATCAGGATACAGGTGAAGATGGTTTTATTGGAACAGCTCCAGCTCGATCATTTAAGCCAAACGGATATGGGATACATAACACTTCAGGAAATGTTTGGGAATGGTGCAATGACTGGTTCAGCCCTACTTGGCATCTCACGGCTTCTCGAGAATATCCTCTTGGCCCGGAAAACGGAGAGAGGAAAATAATGAAAGGCGGATCATTTTTATGCCATAAAAGTTATTGCAATCGTTATCGCGTTGCTGCACGCACTTCTAATACCCCTGATAGTTCTACCGATAACTGCGGCTTTCGCTGCGCTCGAGATATTTGATTTTAAGTAGTTCATCTACCACCTGCTATAAAATTTAACGGTAAAGCTCCCACCTCATTATCTGCCACCCTTTATGACACTCCTCATTAAACTCTTTATTTCGATTCTCATCCTGATCGTTATTACGGTACCCTGGTTTTATACCGCTGAAGCCAACCCGGGAGATGAGGGGCTTCCCAACTGGTTCATCTATTCTCTATTTATGACTGTCGTTTTCAGTTTATTTGTTAGTTTTGCGATCGGTCGCTTTTGGGATCAGCTTGAAGGTGAAAATATTATGGATTCCGATTCAGATAAAAAAGCCTGATGGAAAAGGGTATATTCATTCTCGATTCTACCGGGATTGTGGTCGTAATAGTCTACCTAATATTATTGATCATTATTGGCCTCGCCGGCCGCTTTGCCCGCAAAGAGAATAGCTTGGATGATTTCTATTTGGGGGGGAGAAATCTAGGCATCATCGTCCTCCTGTTGACTCTCTACGCTACACAATACAGTGGAAATACGCTTTTTGGATTCTCAGGATCAGCCTATCGCAATGGATTCTGGTTTTTATTATCCGTTACCTTCATGATGGCCGTAATCGCGGGTTATCTCCTCTTTGCTCCCCGACTCTTTTACCTTTCGCGGCAAAAACGCTATCTGACTACATCAGACTTCATCCAAGACCGTTATAAATTCCGCCCCTTAAGTATTTTAGTTAGTCTCATTGGTATTGTTGCCCTATGTAATTTTATTTTAAGTAATCTAAAAGCCATTGGATTATTCGTTGAAAGCGGTTCAGCCAACATCAGCATGGCTCAGGGTGTGATCACTTTTGCATTTATCGTTGTATTATATGAGACTCTCGGAGGGATGCGCAGTGTGGCTTGGACAGACGTCCTGCAGGGTATAGTTCTTTTCATCGGATGTCTCTTCATTTTTGGCGTCATCATCTTCCAATTGGACGGACTGCATATCCTATCGGTAAATTTGCGCGAAGTGCGTCCTGAATTCTGGAATCCCCCAACTTTTGATCAAAAAATGAGCTGGCTGAGCTCAATACTCATTGTTGGTTTTGGGATTTCGCTCTATCCCCAAGCAATACAGAGGATTTATGCTGCTAAAAGTAAATCGGTGTTAAAACGCTCACTTCAAGTGATGGTATTTTTACCAATCGTCACCACCCTTTTCATGCTTATCGTTGGCTGGGTTGGCGCCGTGAAAATTCCAAATCTGGGTAAGGAAGAGAGCGACACAATCACTGTTCAAATGCTGAATTTTATTATTACAGAAGTGCCGCAACTGCAGGTTCTATTAGTTGTTTTCGTTGCTGCGGTATTTGCCGCCATCATGTCAACTGTGGACTCCAGCCTTCTTTCCATTTCTTCATCTATTACCAAGGACATTTACGCTCCCTTGCGCCCGCATTCTTCGCAAGCTGAGCTTACTTTATTTGGAAAATTACTTTCCTGGATGCTAATGGCGGCAATGACTGTTCTCGCTCTCATTACTCAAGACACTATTTGGCGACTTATAGAGATAAAATTGGAATTACTTATCCAGATCGCCCCCGCAATTCTTTTAGGTATACATACAAAAAGAGTCTGCGCGGGACCAGTTTTTGCCGGACTAATCGTAGGGACAGCAATTACATTGCTCTATGTCATAGCTATTAAACTAGGGTCTGATATTCCGGTCAGGCCTTTCGGTATACATGCGGGGCTCTGGGGCTTAATTGTAAACGTTGCAATTATTGGATTGGGTTCATTCATAAAAAAATGAATCACCAGATGGGGAAAAACTAACTAAGTTGCTCATCAGGATGCTGTCTCCATATGAAATTATAAATTCACGCGATAGATTGAGTATGTCCTCTCACTTCTATTTTATTTTTCTCTTAAGAATATAAATCTCCACCGACGAGTAGAGAATAACTTCTTGAGAACTTTATTCTTAATTATAAGATATCTTTCTCATACATGATAATATTTGTTCTATTTTAAATACATAATGATAAATCTACTGAATAAACTCATACACATCACCTTTGTCACCATGCTCTTTGGAGCTGTAAACGCATCGGGTAACTGGGAAACCAACTATGAGAAAGCAATCGCCATAGCTGGCAATGAAGGAAAACATATTCTCATAGATTTTACGGGTTCAGACTGGTGCCCACCATGTATCAAAATGAAAAAAGACATTTTTGATAAACAAACCTTTAAAGATTATACTGGAGATAAACTTGTCCTTATCGAATTAGATTTTCCTCGCAAAAAAAAAATGGATAAGTCCATAAGTGAGCAAAACGACCAGTTATTAAAAAAATACGCAGTGCGCGCGTTTCCAACGATCATCCTTTTAAATCCAGACGGGAAAGAAATAACCAGGCATGTCGGATACAAAGTGGGGGGAGTTGAAAACTATTTAAGATATATTGAAAGGAATATAGCCTCACATTAAAAATGGAAAATACTTAAATTAACTACGTTCTCAATCCGGTTTGCAGGTGGTGACAGTGCATCACTCAAAAGCGTGATATGGGCGTATTTATACCCCACCTACTACAATTAATATAACCGATAAAACTATTATTAATTATTCTGAAATTCTCACTATACTGGCTATAGCTCAGAAATGTCGGGATCTTAGCACTAAATATGATGTA
>Ga0315339_1000127_pt1 | contig 119121 bp, 103 predicted proteins | sample ASW17metaG_FD_204514 | JGI IMG/M metagenome (GOLD analysis project Ga0315339, IMG submission 204514) | Ammonia-oxidizing marine archaeal communities from Pacific Ocean, United States - ASW #17 | ecosystem: Environmental > Aquatic > Marine > Oceanic | place: USA: California | collected 2016-12-05
TAGGTTGTGACGGCTTTTGAGTCTTCGGAAGCCTGTCTGGTTCTTACTACGGAGAGGGTGGGATTCGAACCCACGAGGGCTTTCGCCCGCCAGTTTTCAAGACTGGTGCATTGAACCGCTCTGCCACCTCTCCTGTGCGGACGCGTCCGCGGTGGGAAAGATGACGGAGGGACCCACTGGCTTCAACCGATCAGGGTGATCAAATCACGGGGAGTGATCCGTTGATACGATTCCTTGGTACGGAGTATGCGGTCGGGTAGATTCTCTCTGCCCGTGGGTGTGCCCCGAGCCACCCGCATCGCTTGTCTGTCCGAGGTGAGGCGTGATCCCGGTAGATCGCAGAAAAACAGTCCCCGTCAATGTTGGTGGCGTCACGATTGGTGGCGATGCCCCGATTGTTGTTCAGTCGATGACCAACACGGACACGGCCGACGTGGCGTCCACAGTCGACCAGGTAAAGCTGCTGGCGGACGCAGGGTCGCAGTTGGTGCGGGTTACGGTGAACAATGATGCTTCGGCCCAGGCCGTCCCTGAGATCGTGTCGCAGTTGGCTGACCAGGGGTACGCCACCCCGATCGTAGGGGACTTTCACTACAACGGGCACCTGCTGCTCACGAAGTACGAAGCCGCTGCGCAGGCGTTGGCCAAGCTTCGGATCAACCCGGGTAACGTGGGGACGAAACACCGGGACAAGAATTTCACCGAGATCGTCAAAGTTGCGATCGCTCATGACAAGCCTGTCCGAATCGGCGTGAACTGGGGCTCGCTGGATCAGCGACTCCTCACGGAGTTGATGGACGCCAACGCGGCGTCTGATCAACCGAAGGGCGCGAAGGAGGTTCTCCTCCAAGCGATGGTGGAGAGCGCTGTGCGGTCTGCAGCGCTCGCGGAGGAAGTGGGCCTGGCTCACGACAAGATCGTGCTCTCGACGAAAGTCTCGACGGTTCGTGACCTGATTACGGTGTACCGCATGCTCGCAGCTCGGACCGAACATTCCCTGCATCTCGGACTCACCGAGGCTGGGTTGGGCACGAAGGGGATCGTCGCGACCACTGCTGGACTCGCTCCGCTGCTCTTGGACGGCATCGGGGACACGATTCGTGTCTCGCTCACTCCGAAGCCCGGCGGTGACCGAGCGGAAGAGGTGCGGGTCGCACGACAGATCCTTCAGTCCCTCGCGATTCGGCACTTCGAGCCGCAGGTCACGTCCTGCCCAGGGTGTGGTCGAACAACCAGCACGTTCTTCCAGGAAATGGCTGAGGACATCACCGACTACATTCGTGAGATGATGCCCGAGTGGCAGGAAAAGTACCCGGGTGTCGAAGAAATGGACGTCGCGGTCATGGGGTGCGTCGTAAATGGCCCAGGCGAGTCGAAGTATGCGAATATCGGCATCTCCTTGCCGGGTACATTCGAGGAGCCGGTGGCCCCTGTCTATATTGATGGGAGCCACTCGGTGACCCTGAAAGGCGACGGCCTGGTGGACGAGTTCAAGGACATTCTCTCGGACTACGTCCGCCGCACCTATGGAGCCGAGGCCTGATCACGGCCGCTAGAGCCCGATAGTCTCGCCCCGCCATGGCGGGTGGGGACATGCGGTGTTTAACGTTTGGCGCCGTTAGCGGATCATCTACATGTGTCGGTGCAACGGGCGCGCAGGGGTTTGTGCGTCGTACGTTCTGAACACAGCAGCGGTTCATTTCGCAGAACCTCCTGGCTGTCTCACACATGCACGTCGAGGATGACAATGAGCTTTTCCAGGCGCACTCTGAGCTTGGTGACTGTGCTGATTGTTTTGGGTGGCTTGAGCGCCGGGGTTTGGTGGCGATTGGGCGGATCCCCGGCCCCCGATTCGGCCGACGGAGAGGGGGGAGGTGAAGTCGCGGAGGGTGTAGACCTTCCCGAGACCACAGGCGGCAGTCAGTTCTCGACCGATGTCCCGCAGCCCGTACTCGGCGCAGAGGTCCAATTGGACACTCTTTGGATTCGCGTCGGCGCAGCTGGGCAGGCGGAGGCGTTCCGCCGCACCTTGGTGAACGCTCAGGTGGCAGGAGTGATCCAGTCCGTGCCGATCCGAGAGAACCAAAGCGTTCGACAGGGGGCGAACTTGCTCCTCGTCGACACGACCGAGTACGCGCTCGGCGTCGCACAGGCACAGGCTGATTTGCTTTCCGCCGAGACCGACTACCGGCAACTCGTGCTCTTCGACGACGAGATCGAAGACCCTCAGGTCCGAGCCGAGCGCGAGCGGATTGCCCGGTCGCGGAGTGGGGTCGATCAGCGTGAAGTCGCTCTGAGGCAGGCGGAGCTCCAGCTGGACCGTGCACAAACGACTGCACCGTTCGGTGGACGCATCGCGGACGTCCGGGTGGTCCAGGGACAGCATGTGACCGCGGGCACCGAACTCATGACGGTCGTGGACCTCGATCCGATCAAAGTCGAAGTGCAAGTGCTCGAGGCCGAACTGGGCTTCTTGGATGAGGGCAGGCGGGCTGAGGTGACGTTCGCGGCGTATCCCGGTGAGGTCTTCGAAGGGTCGATCGAGACGATCAATCCGGTTGTGGATCCTGAAAGCCGGACGGGCCGGGTGACGGTGTTGCTGTCGAATCCGGAACATCGGATCAAGCCGGGCATGTACGCCGAAGTGTCGCTCGACGCGGAGGCGCTCCCGGATCGAGTGATCGTGCCCCGATCAGCGATACTGGAACGTGGTGACGGGATTCGCCGGAAGATGTTGTTCGTCTACGAACCCAACGGCAGCAATGGCGTCGCCAAGTGGCGATACGTAAACACCGGCAGAGAAAGCGACACGCACGTCGAGATCCTGCCCGAGGGTCAAGAACAGGGCATGGTCGCTGCAGGTGAGATCGTTCTCATCGACGGACACCACTACCTCGCGCATGATACTCCGGTTCGTTTGGTCGAGAATGTTGCGGCTGAGGGTGGGAGGCCAGGGCGATGATGCGACGGTCCGCCCTTGGAGCGCCGCTCGCCGCGTTGCTCTTCATGGCGCCGGCAGCGGCACAAGATTCCGGAGCGTCCAGGCTTACGCTGTCGGATGCGCTGGACATCGCTGAGGGGCACAACCCGGGATATCGACAGGCGAGCAATAGTGCAGCGCTGAACAGTGTCGAGATGCGCACGATATGGCTGGACCAACTGTTGCCTCGCGCAAGCGTGTCGCTCTTCAACACCGGATTCACCGGCAACCTCCAGCGCGTCGGTCAGGACAACTTCGGGAACCCGATCCAGAATCCATCTGCTGACTGGAATTATTTCTCGAACACCAGTCAGCAGTTGGGGCTGACGTGGGCGCTCCAGGGGCAGTCCCTTCTGCATGCATACAAACGTCAGGGACTAACCGGGGAAGATCGTGCGCTTACTGAGACCCGGGCGCTTACTGAACTCCAGGTTGAGGTGCAGCGCTCCTACATGGATGCGCTCGAACAGCGTGAGCTGCTGCGTGCGGAGGCCGAACTGGGGGAGGCCCGCGCAATCGACCTCAACGTCGCCGAACGACTCTTCTCCTTGGCGCTTCGGACTCGCGTCGATGTACTGAACGCCGAGTTGGCTGTGGAGCAGCAAGCATTCGCACTTCAGCAGCAACAGACGGCATACGACCGGGCCGTGCTCGCGCTGCGCACGCGGTTGGGAAATGACGAGGTGGGTGCCATTGAACTCGTTGAGGAGTCTTTGCCGCTCTTCGACCCCGCGAGTTTGGATCCCGACGCGTTGGTCCGCATGGCGCTCAGAGTAAATCCAGAGATCCAGCAGTCGGCGGTGGCGGTTAGATCGTCCGGCCTCGGAGTCTCGGAGTCGAAGAACGCATGGTGGCCCGAAGTGTCCATGAATCTCTTCGTCTATCGGCGCTCCCAGCAGCCCCATGGGTCATCGCTGTTCAACATCGGCATCAACGAACCGCTCGAGAGCCAGTTTCAGATCCAGTTCTCGATCCCGATGTTCAACAATTTCTTCCAAAACAAGCTCACGATGGACCGAGCGTCAGTTCAGCTCGAGAACGATCGTGAGGTGGATCGCGCGACGCGACTGCGTATTGAAGAGACGGTGCGGGTCGCCTCCCTTGAACTCACGAATCAGTGGGAGTCACTCCGGCTTGCCGAGCGCTCGCTTGAGATCGCTCAGGAGGCTCTCCGGTTGGCTCGAGAGGAGTACCGGATCGGGACGAGGACCTTTGAGGACCTTCGGTCCAGCTTCGATCAGGAGGCTTTGACTCGCAGGCAGGTGATCACGTCGCGGCACAGTTTTGTCGACGCATTGTTGAGCCTCGAGGTCGCGGTTGGAGAACGCGTGAGATCCGCCGTAGTGCCGTCGACCCGTGACGTGGGAGTGCGCTGACGTGTCGATCCCTAGCGTATCGACCACAAGACCCGTCGCGGTATGGATGCTCTTCCTCGCGGTGATCCTGCTGGGGGGGATTTCCTACGTCCGGCTACCGATCGACCTGTTGCCGGATGTCAGCTACCCGCGCCTGGTCATCTACACGTCCTACCCGGATGTGGCGCCAGCAGAGGTCGAGCGGCAGATCACCGAGCGGATCGAAGGTGAGGCCGCTGCAGTACCCGGTGTCGAGCGTGTCACGTCGGTATCGCGGGAAGGTGTCAGTTTGGTGACCCTGCGCTTCGCGTGGGGCACCGATATGGACTTCGCGATGCTGAACGTCCGTGAGCGGATGGACAACGTTCGTGATGCGCTCCCCGAGAGCGCGACCCGGCCATCGATTCTCAGGGTCGATCCGGAGTCCGAGCCGATCATGACGCTCTCCGTCGCGGGCGGATCGGATCTGTGGCAGACGAAGGAGATGGCCGAAACGGTGTTTCGGCGGCGTCTCGAACAGCTGGACGGGGTGGCGCAGGCGTCGGTCAGCGGTGGACTCGACCGAGAAATTCAGGTTGAAGTCGATCCATGGCTGCTCGACTCCTATGGTCTGACCATCGCAGAGATCTCGCGCGCTTTGGACCAAGCCAACGTCAGTGCACCCGGTGGGACGATCCTCCAGGGCCGATATCGCTACCCGCTGCGAACGCTGGGTGAGTTCCAGGACGTCGAGGAGATCGCGTCGGTGGTGGTTGCTCGTCAGGCGATCGGCGCAGGGGCTGGTGGCGGGGGGTCCGGAGGAGCTCCGAACGAGGGGTACCGTGTCGTGCGCCTCGGTGACATTGCCCGGGTGACCGATGGTTTTGCCGACCGTGAGTCCATCGCGCGGTATGCCGGCGAGGAGTCGGTCGGAGTCCTTGTGTTCAAGGAAGCCGGCGCCAACACAGTTAGCGTTGCCGCCGCAGTGGAAGACGTGCTCGAGGAACTCGCAATCGAGTATCCGGCGATGCGCATCGACGTGGCGGACAGCCAGGCAGGCTTCATCGCCGATTCGATCTCGAATGTGGTCCAGGCGCTGATCTTTGGTGGCGTTCTGGCCTTTCTGGTCCTGTTCTTTTTCTTGCGTGATCCGCGATACCCGGTGGCGATCGCATTGGCGATCCCCATCTCGGTGGTCGGGACCTTCACACTGATGGAAGCCGCAGGTGTGAGCCTGAACATTATGAGCCTGGGCGGCCTCGCGCTCGGGGTCGGGATGCTCGTCGATAACTCGATCGTGGTGTTGGAGAATATCTTCAGGCACCGCGAGGAGTTGGGCGATGACCCGGTGGCTGCCGCAACGATCGGGACTGAAGAAGTCCAATCGGCAATCACTGCCTCCACCCTGACGACGATCTCGGTCTTCGGACCCATTATCTATGTGGAAGGCGTGGCGGGTGAGCTCTTCAAGGACCTTTCTCTCGCCGTCGCCTTCTCACTGCTCGTGTCGCTTCTGGTCGCGCTCACTCTGCTTCCATCGCTTGCGGCCCGGTTCGCCGGCGGTGAAGCCCCGGCCCGCGTGGCGCCTGCAAAAGCGGGACGGCCCAAAGGAGTGTTCAGGACGATCGGATGGGCGCTCAAGGGTGCCTTCCTTGCGCCGTTCCGTCTCATGCGGGGGGCTTGGCGCCTCACGGCGGACCTCCTGAAGTTTTGGGGCGGCGGGCTCGGCAAAATGTTGTCCACGGTATTCACCCCGATGCTCAACGCCTTTGATCAGCGCTTCGACCGCTTTGCCGAGTGGTATCACGTCGTCCTCGAACGTTCCTTGGAACGGCCGGGGCCGGTCCTCGTAGGTTCGGCGGTGGCACTCATCTTGACGGTGGCCACGGGAGCGGTTCTTCAGCGAGACCTGCTGCCCGACGTAGATCAAGGCGGCTTCAGCATCCGTCTCGAGTTGGACGAAGGGACTGCCTTGGACGCCACGATCGAGGCGGCTACGCAGATCGAGTCAGCCGCGCTTGCGGATCCGGACGTGGCGGCGGTTTTCAGCAACGTCGGTCGGGATGTGAGGGCCTATGCTGGAGGGGAGGAGGCGTCCGGGCTGCACACCGCTTCCTTCCAAGTGCGCGTGAAGGAGGGGGTTCGCACCCATGCCGTAGCCGAACGCCTTCGCGGGTTGGCGAACCGATTCCCGCCCGGAGCACTCTCCGTGGAGACGGGGCAGGCGACCGCGCTCGGCACCATGCTGGGCGGATCTGAGGCAGATGTCGCGGTGCGGGTCCGTAGTGAAGACCTCGATGCCGCCTATGAGGTTGCGGAAGAGGTTCGGAGCCGAATGTCGGTGCTGCCGACGATCGGGAACGTACGCATCGGTACTGAGCGCGGTCAGCCCGAAGTGCAGATCGAGATCGATCGTGCGGCATGTGCCAGCTACGGAATCGACCCACGGCTCGTGGCCGAGACTGTGGATCGATCGATGCGTGGTGACATTGCCACGGAATTCGTCGACTTCGATCGGAAGATCGACGTAGTGGTCCGATATCCCGACGACATGCGCTACTCCCGCGCCACGCTCGACGGCCTTCGGGTCCAGGGCGTTCCGATCCGCGAGCTGGTGACCATCAGGGAAGCAATGGGGCCGGCGCAGGTGCGCCGCGAGGACCAGGCACGTGTGCTCCCCGTCTACGCCGATGTCGTCGAAGGTGGCCTCGATCAGGGGATTGGGGATATCCAGGTGGCGTTGAGCGATATGGTTCCGTCACGGGACGTCCGCTGGCAAGTCGGTGGCGAGAACGAGGAGATGCGTCGGTCTTTCAGGGATTTGGCTTTTGCCTTCGGGTTGGCCCTCATTCTGGTCTATATGATCCTCGCCGCTCAGTTCGAGTCGTTCGTGCATCCGCTCACCATCCTAGTGTCGGTTCCCTTGGCCTTGGTGGGGGCTGTCCTTGCCCTCGTCCTAACAGGACAGGGACTGAACACGATGAGCCTGATCGGGGCGGTGATCCTGGTTGGAATCGTCGTGAACGATGCGATCGTAAAAGTCGATTTCATCAACCAGTCACGTGAACAGGGGATGCAGCTACGGGCGGCCATTTTGAAAGCGGGAAGGGTTCGACTCCGCCCCATCATCATGACGACAGTCACCACAGTATTGGGTCTTACCCCGATGGCACTCGGGATCGGCAGAGGGTCGGACCTACGGGCCCCGCTGGCCATCGCCGTGATCGGCGGTTTGCTCGTAGCCACTGCACTGACGCTGATCATCGTGCCGGTCGTGTACCAATCGATAGAGAACATCCGCCACATGGTCACGGGTGGCGCGCTAGACCCTGAGTCGGTGCCGGCGGGGGACTGACCCATGATCCGGATGAGCTTGAGGCGGCCGGTCGCGGTTGCAATGACCTACACGGCGGTGGCGTTACTGGGCCTCGCCGCCTGGCAGAACATCCCGATCGAGATGCTCCCGGAAACGCAACTTCCGCAGCTGACGGTGAGAGGGGCATGGCGTGGAGCTTCACCTGAAACGGTTGAGGCGTTCCTGACCGCGCCTCTCGAAGCCGCCATCCAGCAGGTGGACGGCGTCGAGAAGATCGTTTCGGAGTCCTTTGAGGCCGAGAGTTCGGGCGTAGGAACCGCCCAGATCGTGGTTGAGTTCGATCGCGACACGGATATGGACTTCGCACGCCTCGACTTGGCGGAGCGAATCGCCACTCTAGGGGAGTCGCTGCCGCCCGGCATCGACCGGATTAACGTCGAGCCTTATGTGCCCGAGGAGTTCCAGGAGCAGAGTCAGCCGTTCTTGTCGTACACCTTTTGGGGCCCGTACACGCTCGAAGCGCTTCGCCAACACTTGGACGATGTGGTGCAGCCGGAACTTGCTCAGGTAGATGGCGTGGCCTTGGTGCGGGTGTACGGTGGGCGTGAGCGACGCCTCGAAATCAATCTCGACGAAGTACAACTTGCAGCGTTGGGCCTGGATCCCTGGACGATTCAGCAGGCCATTGGAGACCTCGATCTCGTGCGCGAGGCCGGAGCGATCCGAGAAAGCGACAATCAGCGCACGATTACCATCGTGAACCGGCCGGCGAGCGCGGAGGACGTTCGCAACGCGGTAATCTCTGCCGCGGATGGGACCCCGATCCGTGTGTCAGACATCGCGACCGTTCACGACACCTACGAAGAGGCATTGTCCTTCTCGCGCATCAATGGGCGACCCGCGGTTCGATTCCAAGTCATCAAGGATATTGGGGTGAACACCGTCCAGGTCGCCGATGCGGTGAAGGCCCGGCTGGTCGAACTCGAGAGACTCAGCCCCTTCGGCACAGAATTCGTGCTGGATCGGGATGAGAGTGAGGACATTGAGCGGCAACTCACGGATCTGCGCACACGCGCGTTGTTCAGCGCCGTAGTGATCTTCGTGGTGCTGTTGCTCTTTTTGCGCTCGTTCCGGTCCGCGGCGCTCGTATTTGCAACGATCGTGTTCAGCGTCCTAATCGCGCTGAATCTGATCTATTTCGGTGGTCTGACGCTCAATCTCCTCACGCTCATGGGTCTCGCCATGGGTTTTGGCCTCATCGTCGATAACTCGATCGTCGTGCTCGAAAACGTGTATAGGCGATGGCAACGCGGAGAAGACGCGTTCGAAGCAGCGGAGGAGGGAGCGAAAGAGGTCGTTCTTCCGATCCTGGCGTCCACCGCGACCACACTCATCGTCTTTGTCCCGTTCGTGTACCTACAGGGTGAGCTGAGGGTCTTCTACGTCCCTTTGGCGATCGTGGTCGCACTGACCTTGGTCGCGTCCATCTTCGTGGCGTTCACGTTCATTCCGACGCTCGCAGCACGCTTCCTGAAGGGCGGGGCCCTACGTGGGTCCACAGGACCGAAACAGCCGCTCTACGTCCGCTTCTACTCCGATGTGGTCTCGTTCACCGTAAGGAACCCATGGTTCGCCATCATGGTGGCCGGGGGCGTGTTCGGAGGCTCGTACCACCTGTTTGACCGCTATGTGAACACGTGGGCGATGTGGGGCGGGGGATTTGGGGGCAGGACCTACATCCAGGTCTTTGTAGATCTCCCGCGGGGGTCGAATCTGGAGCGATCCGACCAATTGGTGCAGTTCTTCGAGGAACGCATCGAGGAAATGCCCGAAGTGGAGCAGTACACGGCGGATATCTACGGAAACCGTGGATATATGGAGATTACGTTCCCGGATTCGTTGGAGAACACACAGGTCCCGGGTGCCATCAAGGAGCAGATGGTGGCGTACAGCCACACGTTCACGGGTGCCACGGTGCGAGTGTACGGCTTCGGGCCGTCCTTCTACGGAGGGGGGTCGAGTGCCCCGAACTATGCGATTCAGGTCCTCGGCTATAACTACGAGGAAGTACGAAATATTGCCGAAGAATTGGGCAGGCGACTCGAGAGATTGAATCGGGTTCAGGAGGTGGATACCAACTCCTCTTCGGGGCGATTCAATCGTGACAAGGCATCAGAATACGTCGTGTTTGTGGACCGTAACCGACTTTCCCACCATGGACTTACGGTCGATGGTCTCGTGCGAAATATGAATGCTGTGATTGGTGGTGCCGCACAACTCGGGTACGTGAAGCTGGGCGGAGAAGAGGTCCAATACCAAGTGAAGCTGGAGAAGACGGTCGACATGGACGTCCTGCAGCTCACCGAGACGCTCATCGACACACCTGATGGCCGCCGGATCAGGCTCGGTGACGTGATGCGCATGGAGTCCCGGGACATCTTGGCCCGAATCCGCAGGGAAAACCAACAGTACGAACGGACCGTGGCTTATGAGTTCCGGGGCCCGCAGAAGCTCGGGGACCTCTATCACGAAAATGTGATCAACACGACTGAGGTCATGCCCGGATATACAGTGAAAAAGGGCGAATCTGGCTTCTCGATCAGCCAGGAGCAGCAGCAACAGATCTGGCTCGTGATCGCGATCGCGCTCCTTCTTGTGTACATGGTGACGGCGGCGCTCTTCGAGTCGTTGCTGCAGCCTCTGTGCGTGATCTTCACAGTCCCGATGGCGTTGATTGGGGTGTATCTCATCTTCTTCTACACCGGGGCGTCCTTCACGCGGGAGGCGTACATCGGGGTGATCATGATGTTCGGAATCGTTGTAAACAATGCGATTCTGCTTGTGGATCACGTGAACGGGGTCCGTCGAAGGGCCCCGGAGCTCCCTCTGCAGGACGCGATCGTAGACGGGACTGTGGAACGGGTACGGCCCATCTTGATGACCACCGCGACGACCGTATTAGGCCTGATGCCCTTGGTGTTGTTCGGTGACAACACCGGCTCGAACATCTGGGACGCATTGGCTCTGGTCCTGATCGGAGGTTTGTTGTCCTCCACTCTCTTTGTGCTGACGATCACCCCGGCTGTCTACCACATTCTTGAACGCGGGAAGGCTAGGGCTGTTGCGGTTCCTGCTAAATCCGTGGCCTCTGTCCCCCAGCCAGCCCCGGTGTCCGGCTAACCGAGGTGTCCCTGTGCGGGGACGTAGATGTACCCTCGGGTGGATCACACCGCTCTCCGGGGGAGCACAGGCCGCTAAAATAAAGGGGTTTCTGGGGCCACATGTTTGGCACAAGCCTTGCTTTTAGTCCTATTGCGGGAACATGGTGTTGCACACGGAGAGACGACATGATTCGGAAGCACGTTCGAGGGACTCGCGCGATCTTGGGGGCTGTGGCTGCTTTGGTGGCCGCGCCTGCTGCAGTTGTGGCCCAGTCCGGTGGGGAGGGATTCCTCTTCAATCAGCCGCGTGTCACTGTGAGCATACGGAGCGGCTACGCGTTACCACGTGCCGGAAGCGACATCTACGACCACACAATTTCGCAGCTCACGATTGATCGTGGTGACTTCGCAAGCGGCTACTTCGGTGGTGAAATCGCGGCCCGGCTGACGAATCGTCTCGATCTCGCACTCGGCGCAGGTTACTCCAGCTCCTCAACGCAATCTGAGTTCCGCGATTGGGTAGACGGGGACGACCTGCCCATTGAGCAGACGACGGACCTGTCGACGACAGCCCTTACGCTCAGCGCCAAGTACTACCTGACGAATCGTGGACGGTCTGTGGGGCGCTTCGCCTGGATCCCCACCAAGTTCAATGCTTTTGTGGGTGCCGGGGTAGGAATCACGAACTTCGACTTCTTACAGCGCGGGGACTGGGTCGATTTCGAGACCTTTGACGTCTTCAACACCAAGTACCGCTCAAACGGGGCTACGGGGTCGACGCACGCGTTCGCGGGTCTCGACATGTCTCTGACTAAGAACCTTTTCCTTACGGGAGAGGGTAGATATAGCTGGGCAAAAGGTGACCTCGATCGGTACCATTTCGAGGGGTTTGAGAAGATGGATCTTTCCGGTTTGCAACTGTCGATCGGCATTTCGGCCCGCTTCTAGGGTGAGGAAGAGAAAGATGAACAACGGATACGGACGCAGGTCATGGGTAACGGCTCTTGCCGTGGCACTCTCGCTCGCCTCTACGGTCGCTGCGGCGGCCCAGGAAACGGACGGCCGGTGGACTGCCTTCTATGGATGTTGGGAGCCGGTGGATGAGACCGTGGATCGTGGAGTTCTGTGTGTCCGTCCTGAAGCGGGCGGCGTCGAGCTCTACACGGTTGTCGACGGCATCATCACCACCAGCGATGCAATCGTCGCGGACGGCGGACGCAACGAAACAAGCGTTGAAGGTTGCGAGGGCTGGGAGTCAGCGACTTTCTCGGACGACGGGCGCCGCGTATTCACGTCTTCCGAGTTCGTATGCGGCGAGGAAACGCCACGTTCGGCCACCGGGGTGATGTCACTCGTTGCTCCGACGCGCTGGATCGATGTCCGCTCGGTGGACGTTGATGGCGAGAAGGTCGCCTGGGTCCAGCACTACCAGTTGGTCGGCCCGGAACGGTTGGCTGAAGAAGGAATTGAGGACATCACGGCTGATATTGGGATGGCTGTGCGCACGGCCAGGATGGCCGCTTCGGGGTCAATCGGGATCAACGATGTGGAAGAGGCCACCGTCTTGATGGACGCAAAGGCCGTCGAAACGTGGATTGCGGAGCGCGGCGAGCGCTTCGACATCGACGCGGACGAGCTTATCCGTATGGCCGACGCAGGAATACCTGAGAATGTGATCGATGTCGTCGTTGCCGTGTCGTACCCAGAGACCTTTACAGTCAACGGTGGCTCGGAAATGCAAGAACGACCCACGGCACGCGGTGCCCGAGCTGGTGTCTTCGGGGACGCGTATGGACTCGGAATTCGCACGGGCGGTCGCGGCTACGGGGTCCGGTCCGCCTTCTGGGACCCGTTCTACTACGGGTATAGCCCTTACCGGTCCTCGATGGGGTACGGGTACGGGAATAGCTACGGCTACCGGAACGGCTACGGCTCATACGGAATGCCCTACGGCGGCTATTACTACAGGCCGATTACGGTGGTCGTCGAGCCGAGGACGCCGGAAAACCGGGCTCGTGTCGTTAACGGCCGCGGTTATTCGCGGCCTGGTGGAGGTAGCAGTGCCGGCGCGGGTTCGTCGCCCAGATCGGGTGCCAGTTCTTCACCGCCTCGTAGTTCAGGGGGGGCGACGGGTGCTGCCTCGAGTGGTGGGTCCAGCACCGCGAAGCCGCGCACCGCGAAGCCACGGGGCGGTCGTTAGATCAGCACCACTTCGTTGAACGAGAAGGGCCCGAGGCGAAATGCCTCGGGCCCTTCTGTCGTTCTGCTTGAGCCACTGCTACCGCTCCACTGAGACTGGCCCATGTGCTAGTTTCTCACCCCATGGACGAGACCAAGGGCGCGAGCCCAAACACCGACTTTATCCGCCAGATTGTGGCGTCCGACCTCGAGAAGGGGCGTTATGACGAAGTCGTCACGCGTTTCCCGCCCGAGCCGAACGGCTACCTGCATCTGGGTCATGTGAAAGCGATCTGCGTGAGCTTCGGGATCGCCGAGGACTTCGGCGGCCGATGCCACCTTCGCTACGACGACACGAACCCGGAGAAAGAGAGTGAGGAGTTCGCGCTCTCGATGCAGGAAGACATCCGCTGGCTGGGCTTCGACTGGGGGGAGCACCTCTACTACGGCTCGGACTACTTCGAACAGATGTATGACTTCGCGGTGGTGCTCATCAACAAAGGGCTCGCATACGTCGATTCCCAGGACGCCGAGGAGATCCGAGAGCACCGTGGGACCGTGACCGAGGCTGGCGTACACAGCCCGTTCAGAGATCGTTCGGTCGAGGACAATCTCGATCTCTTCGGCCGAATGCGTGCAGGGGAGTTCGGGGATGGGGCCCATGTCCTGCGCGCCAAAATCGACATGGGCTCGTCCAACATGATCATGCGTGACCCGATCCTTTATAGGATCCGGCACGCGCATCATTTCAGGCAGGGCGACGATTGGTGCATCTACCCGCTGTACGACTATGCTCACTGCTTGGAAGACGCCATCGAGGGAGTGACCCACTCTCTTTGCACTATGGAGTTCGAACTCAACAGGACTCTGTATGACTGGGTGCTCGAGAATGTCGGGTTCGAAGAGCCCCGTCCGCACCAGTATGAGTTCGCCCCTCTCGTGGTCGAACATGCGGTGCTGTCCAAGCGGCAGATCGCTCCATTAGTCAACGATGGGGTCGTAAGCGGTTGGGACGATCCCCGACTGTCTACGTTGCGGGGGTTCAGACGTCGCGGAGTGCCGCCTGAAGCCATGCGCAACTTCGTGAACATGGTTGGCATTGCGCGGACCGAGTCGACCATCGACGTCGCGAAGTTCGACTTCTCCGTGCGGGAGGTCCTTAACCAGACGTCTCCGCGTGTGATGGCGGTCCTAGATCCACTGAAGATTGTCCTCACGAATTACGCCTCGGGCGAAGTCGAGTGGCTCGACGCTCCGTACTTCCCGCACGATATACCGCTCGAGGGTACCCGCCAGGTGCCTTTCACACGTGAACTCTACATTGAGCGTTCCGACTTCTCCGAGGATCCGCCGAAGGGTTATCGGCGACTCATCCCGGGTGCGGAAGTACGCCTCCGGTACGGATATGTGGTGCGCTGCGACGAGGTCGTCCGAGATGACGACGGCCGGGTGAGCGAGCTGCACTGTAGTTACGACCCGGAGACGCGTGGCGGAAACACACCCGATGGGCGAAAGGTGAAGGGGACGATCCAATGGGTCTCCGCGTCCGAGGGTCTGGAGGCTGAAGTCAGATTGTACGATCGCCTCTTTCTGGACGCCGACGAGGTAGAAGGTGGAGACGACGAGCCGGATCTTCTCGCGCTCGTGAATCCGGCTTCGCTCACCAGGGTCGAAGGTGCCTGGATCGAGCCGTCTGTTGTGAACGACGACCGAGATGTTCGCTACCAGTTCGAGCGGACGGGGTACTTCTGGCGCGACCCTGTCGACGGCGCCGGGGATGCGCTCGTGTTCAATAGAATCGTGACGCTGAAGGACACGTGGAGCAGGAAGTCCGCGGAGAAACTTCAGGGTCAGCCTGTTGAGCCCAAGAGACCCAAGAAGGTAGCCAGCCAAGGGACGGCGCCGGGGGATCGGCCCGTCGTAAGCGAGGGGCGCTCTGAGGCTCGTGATGCGGATCCGGAACTGGCTGCTCGCTTCGAACGGTATCAGAGTGCAATGGGCCTCAGCGTCGAGCATGCGGACCTGCTGACACGGTTGCTGACTACGTCTGATTTTTTCGAGGCGGCGGTCAGTGTTCAGGCCTCGCCGGTGGACCTCGCGGCCTGGATGGCGACCGATCTCCGTGGCCTTCTAGGAGACCGAAGCCTTACGGACCTGACGTTTGGTGGGGAGGGGCTCGGCGCCCTAGTGGCGCTCGTGGAGTCCGGGCGTCTGACCCGGCGCGCCGCGAAGGACGTACTCGCTCGAATGGTCTTGGACGGGGGTGACCCCGAGTCGCTCATGACCGAGATGGGCCTTGAAGTCATGGGCGTTGGCGACGCATTGGGTGCCGCCGTCGACGAAGTCCTCGGCCGGTGGCCGGACAAGGTCGACGCGTATCGCGCGGGCAACAAGAATTTGCTTGGGATGTTCGTTGGGCAGGTGATGAAGGCTACCGGTGGTGCCGCGGACCCGCATGCGGTCCGATCATTCCTATCTGAGAGGCTGGACAGCTGATGACCCGGGTTCGTTTTGCTCCGTCCCCGACGGGGTACCTCCATGTGGGCGGCGCGCGCACTGCGATCTTCAATTGGCTCCTGGCGCGCAAGGAAGGTGGTGTGTTTGTGCTCCGGATCGAGGATACCGACCGCGAGCGCTCTAAGGACGAACACACCCAGCGGATCCTGGATGGACTGGGCTGGCTGGGCATCGATTGGGACGAAGGTCCGTTGTTTCAAAGTGAAGGAGCGGACCGTCACCGGGCAGATGCGCTGCGGTTGTTGGAAGAGGGGAAGGCCTACCGGGACTTCTCAGATCCTGCGGCGGTGCGAGCCGAGGCAGAGGTGCGAAAGTGGCACCCCAGTCGGGTCGCTCGAGAATACGCCTTCGAGATGAGCGCAGATCAGGTAGCGGCGAAGATCGACGCAGGTGACTCCTTCGCAATTCGATTCCTCGTGCCTGACGGAGAGACGCTCTTCACGGACATGGTCCACGGCGAGATGCGCTTCGGTAACGAGGACATCGACGACCTCGTGATCCTGCGAGCAGACGGTACCCCTGTGTACAACATGGCAGTGGTGTCCGACGATGCGGACGCGGAGATCACGCATGTCATTCGTGGCGACGACCACCTCTCGAATACACCCAAACAGGTACTCCTTTGCCGCGCGTTGGGGTTGCCCGAGCCTGCCTTCGGTCATGTCCCAATGATCCTAGGATCGGATGGGAAGCGACTTTCGAAGCGGCACGGAGCGACAGCCGTGGGGGACTATGCCGCAGAGGCCGTCCTCCCCGAGGCGATGCTCAACTTCCTCACCCTCCTAGGATGGAGTCCGGGGGACGATCGGGAGTTCATGGATCGAGCGGAACTCGTTGAGGCGTTCACTATGGAACGCGTGCTCAAAGCGAGCTCCGTCTTCGACCAGGACAAGCTCGCTTGGATGAACGGGCGTCACCTTGCGGCCAAGCCGGCGGCGGAGTTGGTGGCTGCGGTGCGCGAGAAACTGGAAGAGCAGGGCGACTTGGATTCCTCTCGCCTGGCCGACAGCGATTGGATGGCCGGCGCGGTCGAGGTGCACATCACTCGGTCTCGCACCGTGGACGATCTGGCGTCCCAACTCACGCCCTTTGTGGTCACCTCACTCGACTTCGACGAGAAAGCCGTCGTGAAACATTGGGAGAAGGACCCGTCTGCGGCTTTGCAGCGATTGCAGGCTGTCTTGGACCTGCTCAAGTCCGTCGATTGGGAACATCAGGCGCTCGACGACGGCCTCAGGGGATTGGCGGAGAGCCTTGGAGTTGGCTTAGGAAAGGTGATTCATCCGCTCCGAGTGGCGGTGACTGGCCGCATGTCCAGTGCCGGTATTTTCGACGTCTTGATGCTTCTGGGGCGAGATCGCGCACTGTCTCGCGTACGTGCTGGAATCGAGTCGGTGATGGCTTTGAAGTAAAAGGTTTCTTGACACTGTTCCGACGCGCACATTAGGATAGTCGCCCCGGCAGAATCCGGGCGGAATCACTGCTCTTATAGGACTTCACGTTGGCCCGTTCTAACACAACGACGGAGCACCAAACTCCGACCACGGGTCGGAGGGTCGAGCCGCTCAATGAGATTGAGGAGAAGATCCTCGATTTCATGGTTCAGTACCTGCGCGCGAACACGTATCAGCCTTCGATCCGCGAGATCGGGGAGCGGTTTGGTATCAAGAGCACCAAGACTGTCTCCGAGCAGCTGCAGGCGCTCGCGGACAAGGGTTTCCTAGAACGAGATCCGTCGCGGTCACGCGGCGTGAAGATCTTGGACGTGGACTTGAGTGATCAGGCCGTGTCGGTGCCCTGCCTTGACGCGCTTCCTGAGACCTCCGGTGCTGTTCCTTCTGAAGACGCCGAGGTGCACCTCTCCATCGATCGTCGAATGGGCGTTGAGGAGGGCTGCTTCATGGTGAAGGCCGGAGCCAGCGACTTGGCCGTACTCGGAATCACCGAAGGTGATTTCGTCATCGTGTCGCCTGCCGACATCGAGTCGATTGACGACGGGGCCATCGTAGTTGCGAAGGTTGGCACGGCATCCGCCTATCATCGGTTCACGCGGAACGGAAAAGGTGTCTGCCTCGAGTCGCTCAAGCCGGGTGGTGAGCAGACTCTCGTGGAGGACGCTGCAGACGTCGGACTCATTGGACGCGTAACTGCGTCCTATCGCCGCATGGATGAAGCTTCCGCGGTCAATCTGACCCAGCACTAAGCCATAGCTGCATGATGGCTGCAGGGCCGTCGAGTCCCGAATCTTCCTTGGAGCCTGGTTCCGTGGATCCCGTCGACGAACTTTGGATGAGGCGTGCTCTTGAACTCGCCGAAGTCGCGGCCGACCAGGGTGAGGTCCCAGTCGGAGCGGTGCTCGTCCGCGATGGGGAGATGGTGGCTGAGGGGCACAACCTCACTGTGACCACATCCGACCCGACGGCCCATGCGGAAGTGGTGGTCCTCCGTGCGGCCGCGCGCGAGCAGGGCGATTGGAGGCTCCTCGAGACCACCTTGTACGTGTCGCTCGAGCCCTGTTCGATGTGTGCGGGTGCGATCGTTCTGGCTCGTGTGCCCCGGGTCGTATATGCGGCTGCGGATCCGAAGGCGGGTATGGCTGGGTCGCTGGGCAACCTTCTTCAAGATCCGCGCCTCAACCACCGGTGTGAGTTGAAGACTGGCGTCTTGGCACAGGAAGCCGGAGATCTCCTTCGAAACTTCTTTCGAGAGCGCCGCAAATGAGGGCGACCCGGGCGATTCCGCTCGCTCTCTTCGTGGCCGGTTGTGCTGTGGTGGCGTCTCCCAGACCCTCGTCTCCCAGACCCTCGTCGCCACCGTCCGAGCCCGTTACCGATTTACCCACGTGCCAGGTAACGCCGATCTCAGGCCCGGAGGTGCCGACAGGGCAGCCGGCCCGGCCGTTCGAAGAGGTTAGAGCGCTGTGGGTTGTCCGTTCAACGATGACCAGTGCGGCTGAAGTCACTGCCATGGTAGAGCAGGCGGACCAGGCGGGTTTCAACACGGTCTTGGTGCAGGTCCGGGGACGGGCGGACGCCTTCTATTCGTCGAATTGGGAGCCGCGCGGAGAGACCATCACTGAAGGAGGAGGATTCGACCCGTTGGCCCTCGCCATCGAGCTCTCTCACGCCCGCGGAATCGCGGTTCATGCTTGGGTGAATACACATTTGGTGTGGGGAGGTGCGGGCTCCGCGCCGCGGGATTCTCGCCATATCGTGCGCGCCCATCCCGAATGGTTGGCTGTACCGAGGGCGCTCTCAGTAGAGCTGTTCGACGTCAGCCCCTGGGACCCCATCTTCGTCGAGAGACTCCGGAAGTACGCGGCGGACAACTCCGGTACGGTGGAGGGCGTTTATACCAGCCCGTCGGACGCACGGGTGAAGGAACGCGTGCGGTCGGTCTGGCTGGACTTGGCCTCTCGGTATGACCTGGATGGCATCCACTTTGACTACATCCGGTTTCCGTCTGGGGACTTCGACTACTCGCGTGGCGCCCTGGAACGTTTCCGCCGTTGGGTTACTCCCCGGTTGTCACCGGGACTCCGCGCTGAGCTGGCCGCAGCGCACGCAGGAGACCCTCTAGCTTACGTGGACGCGCTTTCCGAGCCCTGGGCCGAGTTCCGCCGCAAGCACGTTACAGAGCTTGTACGTTGGGTCTACCACGGAATCAAAGCGCGACGACCGGAGTTGGTGGTTTCAGCGGCTGTGTTCTCGAACCAGGAAGACGCCTTCCGTAACCGATATCAGGATTGGCCCGCTTGGCTTGAGGAGGGGATTCTCGATGTCGCGGTGCCAATGGCGTACACGACGGACGATGATCGCTTTAGAGCCCAGATCCGCGAGGGAGTCGCCGTGGCTGGAAAGGGCCGACTTTGGGCAGGTGTGGGAGCTTATCTGAATTCCCATGCGGGTACGCTCACCAAGATCGACATCGCTCGGGAAGAGGCGACCGCCGGTGTGGTGCTCTTCTCGTACGACTGGGCCGTGGGTGATGGATATGACGGGCAGGGGCCCACGCTGTTGGAAGTCGTGGGGCGCACCAAGTTCGGAGGAGGCAGACCGTGAATCCTAAGATCCTTTTTCCACTAGCTGCCGCCATCTACGGAGTTACGGGGGTGGGTCTTCTTTTCGTGCCTCTGGAGCTCGGGCCCTTCTTGGGTCTCTCCTCCCTAGCCGCGAACGAGGTCCCGCTGCAAATGGCCTCGGCGGGGTTGATCGGTTTCGCCGCTCTGAACTGGATGGGCCGGGGTGCCATATACGGCGGCATCTACGGTCGGCCGATCGCTGTGGCGAATTTCGGCTTCGGGGCCGTCCTCGCACCGACGCTGATGCAGTACCAGATGAGCGTCCAGGGCCACCCCTTGGGGTGGGTGCTCAGCGTACTCGTGACGGCGCTGTGGCTCGCGTACGGTGCGTTGCTCTGGTCGAAGCCATGGTTCCCGAAAGAGGCCGCCGGCGAGTCCTAGGGCTCCGGTGACACGCGCTCGCCCTTGAAGTGCAGCAAGGCGAAGAGGACAGAAACGCCGAGCAGTAGTGCCGCCCAAGCCGGGAGTCCGTATGCGGTTCCGATGTTGCCCAACAGCATCCCCACCATGGCCACAATGAGCGCGTAGGGCATTTGCGTCCGCACATGGTCCATGTGGTCACAGGCCGACGCTGTAGAGGAAAGGACGGTTGTGTCGGAGATCGGCGAGCAGTGATCCCCGAAGATCGCCCCGGCGAGTACCGATGCAGTGGCGCCCAACAGAATGGCCACTTCCGGCCCCCCCGGAAGGACTGCCGCCCCACCAAGAGCGATCGTCAGTGGGACAACCAACGGCACCATGATGGCCATGGTCCCCCAGGAAGTGCCGGTGGCGAAAGCCATTGCCGCGGACGTGATGAACACGATCACAGGGATGAGTTGGAGAGCGACCCGGTCCGAGAGCAATTGTGAGAGGAACTGTGCTGTGCCGACCTCTTCCGTAGCGGCACCGAGGGACCAGGCGAGCGTCAAGATGACCATGGCGATCATCATGGCCTTCATCCCGCCGAGCCAGGAGTCGAGGGACTCCTGCATGGTGAGGAGGCCCTGTCCTACGGACATCGCGATCGCGACCAGGCAGCCTGCGAGCGAGCCCCAAAGGAGCGTGGCGAAGGGATCTGCCGCGCCGAACACGTCCATGAGGTTGGCGTCGGGCCCCTCGCTGGCTCGCCCATCGGTATAAAGGCCGACCAAGACCACGAGGATTACGGTTAGGACGGGGACCGCTGCATTCCACCATCTATGCTCAACGTTCTCCTTCGCATCCATCAGATGGGACGAAGTGTCCGTGGCAAGGGTCGCACCCTCTCGATACAGACCTTTCCCCGCAGCGGCGCGTTTCTCTGCTGCGGCCATGGGGCCGAAGTCCTTGTCCATCGCCGACGTCATGATGACGAAGGTCACCGCAAGAAGTGGGTAGAAGAGGAAGGGGATCGTCTGCAAGAAGATCGCAAACGGATTGGCAGCGAGGAGTATTTCAGCGTTGGCCGGGGTTTGCTCCGCCGCGATGCGGAGGCCGTCGCCGATCAGTGTGATCTCGTATCCGACCCAAGTGGAGATCGGGACGAGGGCCGCAACCGGGGCCGCTGTGGAATCGACAATGTAGGCCAACTTTTCACGAGAGATCTTCAGGCGGTCCGTGATCGGCCGCATCGTATTCCCGACAATGAGCGTGTTGGCGTAGTCGTCGAAGAAGATCGCCATGCCAGCCGCCCATGTGGCGAGTTTTCCGCGCCGACTCGTGTTGGCGAATGGGGTCACTGCCTCGACAATGCCCATAGTCCCCCCATTCCTGGCAATGATGCCGACCATGCCGCCAAGTAATAGCGAGAATACGGCGATCGACATGTGGGCGGAGTCCGCCAACGCTGGGACAACGAACGTGTCGATCAGCCGCCAGGTCGCAGTGATTGGGTTGAACCCCGCGACGGCGAGCGCAGCAAACCAGACCCCTGCGAAGAGCGCTGTGATGACCTCGCGGAAGAGTAGAGCCAGCACGATCGCGATGATCGGGGGCATAAGAGAGTACCAAGGAGACGTCACCGTCGCCGGCATCTCGTGGGTTGTATCCCCGATCATCACGGTGAGGGGCAGGTCGGCTTTGGATGTGACGAGGAGATCATCAACGACGATCGAGCCGTAGGCGGGTACCGCCCCCACGGACATCACTGCGCCCGCAGCATTACGGATTTCGTAGGCCACGGCTCCCGTTCCGGGGCCAGCAAGCAGCGTCATCTGAAAGGGGATCCCCTTCAATAGCACCGTGGGCGGTTCCGAGATCTCCTGCGCTCCCGATGCGAGCGGCAAGAAAAGGAGGCTGAGCAGAACGGCTGGCAGCGTGCGACGCATGGGCAGTGGCAAGGTTAAGGGCTCAGAGGGCCTGCGCGGCCCGAATCAATGGCGGCAATCATGGGGACTGCGACGGGATGATGACAGGGCTTGCTGGATTGTCGAGTGGGGTCGTTGACCGGGAGGCGTTGAAGGCCGAACTTAGCGCGGCTGACACGCCCCGTACCGACAGGGTATGACCGAGAAGAACCGCATTCACGTGATGGACGAGGCTGACGTCCGCAGGGCGATTGGCCGTATGGCCCGTGAAATTGTGGAGAAGAATGGCGGTACGGAAGCCCTCACGCTCATGGGCATTCATCGGCGCGGCGTCCACGTCAGTGAGTTGCTCAGGGAAGAGATCCAGCGCGCCGAGGGTGTGTCGATCTCCTCGGGATCGCTCGACATCACCCTGTACCGCGACGACCTCATGGTGATCGGTCCAAGGCCGGTCATCGGTGAGACCAAACTCCCGCCCGAGGGCGTCGACGACAGGAATATCGTGATTGTCGATGACGTCCTGTACACGGGTCGGACAACTCGAGCAGCGCTCAACGAATTGACGGACTGGGGTAGGCCGAGCCGCATCAGCCTATGTGTGGTCGTTGATCGTGGCGGGCGGGAACTGCCCATCCAGCCCGACATCGTGGGGCGGGAAGTCCCGGTCCTGCGCAATCAGCGTGTCGAAGTGCTCGTTCCGGAGTTGGACGACCGCCTCGGCGTCGAGATCATCCACCTGGAATCGGAGGAAGCGTGAATCCGTCGGTCTCTCCTCTCGGAAAAGACCTCGTCGGCCTCGAATCCCTTTCTCGCGAGCAGATCCTCTCGATTCTCGACACGGCCGAACCGTTCAAAGAAATCTCTGAACGCCGCATCAAGAAGGTCCCTGTGCTACGGGGTAAGACGATCGTCAATCTCTTCTTCGAGGCGTCTACCCGGACTCGAGTGTCGTTCGAATTTGCAGAGAAGCGGCTCAGTGCGGATACGGTCAATATCGCCTCGAGCGGCTCCTCGGTCGTCAAGGGTGAAACGTTGGTCGACACGGCTCGGAATCTCGAGGCCATGCGGATCGACATGGTCGTTATGCGACATGGCGCTTCGGGGGCAGCCCGCTTTCTCGGCGAGCGCATTCCGTCCAACGTCATCAATGCGGGTGATGGACAGCATGAGCACCCTACGCAGGGATTGCTCGATCTTCTGACCATACGAGACCACAAAGGCCCGATCGACGGCCTGAAGGTGTGCATCGTCGGAGACGTACTACACTCGCGTGTGGCTCGGTCGAATATCCACGGACTGATGAAGCTTGGCGCCGAAGTGGCGGTCTGCGGGCCACCGACACTGTTGCCGTATGAGATCGCGGGCTTAGGCGTGAAGGTCTTCACACGGGTGGAGGAGGCGATTGAGTGGGCCGACGTACTCAACATCCTCCGGCTTCAGTTGGAGCGTATGCAAGGCGGGTACGTGCCGAGTCTCCGGGAATACAACCGGATCTGGGGCGTCACCAGCGCGCGACTAAAACTAGCGCCTCGAGAGATACTGATCTTGCACCCAGGTCCGATGAATCGCGGGGTTGAGATCGATTCGGATGTGGCGGACGGTCCCCACTCCGTAATTCTGAACCAGGTCACCAACGGCGTTGCCGTGCGGATGGCCGTACTCTACCTGCTCGCTGGCGGCCAGCCTGAGAGCGCCGAAGCGGCGAAACAGGGAGGTGACTCGTGAGCGGTACCACGCTCTTGAAGGGAGGCCGCGTCCTCGATCCAAGACAGGATATGGACGGGACGCTTGATGTTCTCCTCAAGGACGGACTGATCGTGTCCGTGGGGGACGCCATAAGTGCCTCAGAGGACGCCCGCACAATCGATTGTACGGGCCTCCTCGTGACACCAGGGCTTATCGACGTGCATGTGCACCTTCGCGAGCCTGGGGGGGAACACAAAGAGACGATCGCCACAGGAGCGCGATCGGCGGCGGCAGGAGGCTTCACCGCCGTGTGCGCGATGCCGAACACGGATCCACCGCTCGACGACCCGGCATCCGTGGGTTGGGTTCTAGCCGAAGGGAAGCGCGCGGGCGCCGCCCGGGTCTACCCGACGGGTTGTATCTCGGTCGACCGAGCCGGGGAGCGCCTCGCTCCGGTCGGAGAGATGATCGACGCGGGTGCAGTCGCGATCACGGACGACGGCTCACCGATCATGAAGTCGGGGCTCATGCGGCTCGCGTTGGAATACGCGCAGTCGTTTGGGATTCCCGTCGCCGATCACCCGGAAGACCTGAGCCTGTCTCCGGCAGGGCAGATGAACGAAGGCCTCATGTCCACACGAATGGGACTTGTCGGCAAGCCCAACGCCTCCGAAGACATCCACATCATTCGCGATCTCCTCCTCGCGGAGCTTACAGGGGGGCACATCCATCTTCAGCACGTCTCCACACGCTGGGGTGTTGACGCGATCCGTCAGGCGAAGGCCCGTGGTGTACATGTGACGGCAGAAGCATCGCCGCATCACCTCGTGCTGACCGACGAAGCCGTGGAGGGTTACCGGACCGAGGCCAAGATGAACCCGCCCCTCAGGACGGCGGAGGACGTCGAGGCCGTGCGTGCCGGGTTGGCGGACGGTTCATTAGACCACATCGCGACCGACCATGCTCCGCATCATTACGACGAGAAGGAGGCCCCGTTCGCTGAGGCTCCGAATGGCATCGTTGGGCTAGAAACCGCGGTAGGGATCATCCTGACGCGCGTCGTGGACGAGGGTGTCATCGATCTTCCTACGATGATCGAGCGGATGAGCTGTCACCCTGCGAAGACGTTCAACCTTCCAGGTGGAACACTCGCCCCGGGTGGGGTCGCCGACGTGTCGGTCCTCGATCTGAGCGCTGAGTGGACGGTGGACGCCTCCAGCTTTGTCTCAAAAAGTCGCAATACGCCGTTCGATGGCTGGGCGCTCAAGGGCGGCCCTGCATATACGATCGTCGGGGGCCGGATCGTCTGGGAACGCTGAATCGGGTAGGGGTATAAGAAAAGGACCCGGGCGGCAGTTGCCACCCGGGTCCTCTTTCGTTCCCGAAGGGGGTCGTTAGAGCGAACCCACGTGTCGTGTGAGTTGCCCTTTCACCCGAGCCACCCGATTGGGGTGGAACAGGCGTCGCGTCGCAGCGCGATCGAGAAGCGCGACGGCTTCACGAAGGTTGGCCTGACCCTCTTCAGCGTTCGGGGCTTGGCGGACCCTCTTGATGACCGTGCGGATCTTACGGCGCTCAGCTCGGTTCCTTAACCGGGCTGCTGCACTCAGTACCATCCGCTTTTTGGCGCTCTTGATGTTCGGCATGCGTCCCTCGGGGCGCTGTGATTCGTTTACTTACGAGCCCACAAATCTAGAAACGACAGCCAGTGGGATCAACAGGTGGAGTGAGGTTAAGTTATCAACCTATGGAAGCCATTCTCCTTATTGTTGTTCTCATCTTTTCCGTCGTTGTGCATGAGGTCGCTCACGCATGGCAGGCGCGTAGAGAAGGGGACTTTACCGCAGACCGCCTCGGGCGCATCACGCTCAATCCGATCCCCCACCTCGACGTGATGGGGTCGGTCTTGGTGCCCATGCTCCTGCACTTTAGTGGAAGCGGATTCTTGTTCGGGTGGGCAAAGCCGGTTCCGGTGGATCCTCGGAATTACCGGGATCCGGTATGGGGTGACATTCGAGTTTCGATGGCCGGCATTGTGTCGAACCTCGTCCTTGCGGTGTTGGCGACGATCGCCTCGGGTGTGGTAGTAAAGATCAATGCCACGGTAGGGCCTCTGGGTGGGTTGACTGACCTCCTGGGACAAGCTGCGTTCTACGGGATTCTTATCAACCTGGTCCTGGCCTTCTTCAACCTGATTCCGTTGCCGCCCCTGGATGGTTCGCACGTTGTTGCTCACTTGCTTCCCGAGGCCGCGGCACTGCGCTACCGTCAAGCCGGCCGGTACGGTATTCCGGTCCTAATGGCACTCTTTTTCTTTGCTCCGGGAGCGTTTCGTTACCTGATGTGGCCGGTGACTTTTTTTCTAGGCTTGGCGGACTCGTTCATTCGTTTGTGGATGTGACCAGGTGAATCTTGCCGTTCTTGAGGGTAAGGCCGAACGAGGGGATTTCTTCCTCGTCGAGTTCGATCGGTTTCAGGGGCCGCTCGACCTGCTTCTTCATCTCATTCGGTCTCAGGATATCGATATTTTCGATATCCCGATCTCGACGATCACGAAGCAGTTCTTGCGGGCTATCAAGGATCTGGAAGTCAGTGATCTCGACGGCGCCGGCGAATTTTTGGAGATGGCTGCCACCCTCATCCGTATCAAAGCGCAGATGCTCCTGCCGCGGCCGATGGACGAAGAGGACGAGGATCCACGTGCCGAACTCGTTCGGCGTCTCCTCGAGCACGAGCAGATTCGGGAGATCTCGCAGCGAATGAGGGTGGCTGAGGCGGATCGGGCCAGGAGATTCGGGAAGGGTTTTATTCCTCCCCGCCCGAAGGCGGCGAAGACGGACCTGCCCCTGGAGACCAGCTGGGATGAGGTCTTTGCTACGGCGCTTCTCGTCGAGATGCCGACGCCGGAACGCGTGCACCAGATTTCGCACCGAAGTACCGTCTCCATGCAGGAGAAGGTCGTGCTCATCTTGGATACCCTGAAGGACAACTCCCGAGTCGAGTTCAACAAGCTCGTGTTTGGTTTCCAGGACAAGATGCACGGCGTCATGACCTTCTTGGCAGGGCTTGAATTGACTCGGCGCCGGGTGCTTTTCTTGCGCCAGACACGGCCCTTCCAAGAACTATGGATGTGCCGGCGAAACGACGAGGCTCAAGAAGAGCCGTTCCCTGAGGAACTCGCCGACGATTTCGGGGCTCCCGACGAGCCCTCCACTGAACTCGAGCCCGAAGAAGGAGTCGACGCTTGAACGCTTCACAGATTGTGGAAGCTGTCCTCTTCGCTTCCGACGCTCCGCTTACCCCTGACGAGATTGCTCGCGCGGACTCTCAGCTGGACGAAGACCTGGTCGAGACCGCTCTGAAGGAGTTGCGGGCGGAGTACGACGATGCTCAGCGCGCCTTCGAGCTCACGGAGGTGGCGGAAGGGTACCAGATCCTGACGCGATCGGAATTCGCGCCGTACTTGGAACGATTCGACAACGTCCCTCGCTCGACGCGTCTGTCCGGACCTTCGATCGAGACGTTGGCAATCATCGCGTATCGACAGCCATTGGGTCGCCTTGAGATCGAGTACATCCGTGGAGTTGGTGCGTCAGGCGTCATTCGTACACTGCAGGACCGAAACTTGATCGACATTGTCGGCCGTTCAGAAGGGCTGGGACGTCCGCTTCTCTACGGGACGACAACTCACTTCCTCGAACATTTTGGATTCCGTTCTCTGGTAGACCTGCCGCGGCCGGAAGAGCTCCCGATCATCCTTCGCGACCGACTGCCCTTGGGCACCGATGGTGAGGACGCCGAGGAAGAGGCACAGGTCACCCTGGCGTTGGGTGAAAGCGAAGAGGGTGATGCCGAGGAAGGCCTCGCCCAGGGCGCGGGTGCCGATGCGGAAGGCGAAGCCGTCGTTGAGGCTGGAGATGCCGAAACGGCGGCCGCTGTCGACGCGGACGTCGAAGAGTCGTCCGAGGGTGAAGAAGAGTCAGCTGACGTCGAAGAGCCGGTAATCGACGAAGAGCCCGACGACGAAGAGGCCACTAGTGCCCCCGACGCCTCTTACTGAGTCGGCGGGTGACTGAAGAGATCCGGGTTCAGAAGTATCTTTCTAGGGCCGGTCGTGCATCTCGGCGAGAGGCCGAGCGTCTCATGGCGGCCGGACGCGTCTCCGTAAACGGGGAAGTGACTACCGAACTCGGTACTCGAGTGGTCGCGGGAAGGGACGTGGTCGCTGTGGATGGGGTCGTGGTTGAAATCCAAGCCAAGAAATGGATCGCGTTTCATAAGCCGGTCGGGGTGCTTACGACGCGAAGCGACCCACACGGAGGGAGGACGATCTACGATGTCCTTCCCGATGAGTTCTCCGCGCTGCGCTATGTGGGGCGCTTGGACCGTCCGACGGAAGGTCTTCTCCTCCTCACGAACGACGGAGATGCCGCCAACGGCTTGCTGCACCCCGGTCGTGAGGTCGAGAGGGAGTATTCAGTCGTGGTTGCGGGTGTGATGGACGAGGCCGCAGTGAACCGACTCCGGCGTGGCGTGGAGCTCGACGACGGTCCGGCTCGCCCAAAATCGGTCCGAGTTGTGGAGCGAGGTGAGTTGGATACGACGTTGGCGCTGGTGCTCACGGAAGGCCGGAAGCGGGAAGTCCGCCGCATGTTGTTGGCCGTAAAGTTCGGCGTCCAACGTTTGGTGAGAACGAGGTTCGGACGCGTGCGGTTGGAGCGCCTCGCCAGTGGTGAGTGGCGTAAGTTGAGTGCGTTTGAAATCGAGAGCCTACTGGACTTGTCCAGTCTAAAATAGAGCGCACAGGTCGATGGATCTTCGAGACAAGATCGTTCTGACTCTGGGGAGTGCCGGACTGATGGAACTCGCGGTCACCCGGCCCGTGATGGAAGATCGCCCCGAGCGAATCGTGCTCGGCTCGCTTCGTAAGGAACAGTCGGGCGCACCTCGGCGTCGGGGAGAACGGCTTGCTCAGGTTTCCGGATTTCGAAGCCTTGACCGCGCTCGGGCTCATGGAGTTCGTCACGCCTGACGTGATCGCAGAGAACGTGGTCCGCGAGAGGTTTTCGCCCCCAATAGGTAAGACCACGCTCGACTCGGCGACCAACGGAGACTTTGCCGGGAGGATCCAGTCGGGTAGACTCGGGGCGTGGATCTTCCGCTACGAGGACAAAGGCGAACGCATCAAGAGGTGACCATGTCCGAGCTGCCTAACCTGACCGTCGTAGATCACCCGCTCATTCGGCATAAGCTCGGCCTGCTGCGCTCTGTCGATACCCCGGTGAAACTGTTCCGGGAGCTTGTGGACGAGATTTCGACGTTGATGGCGTATGAAGCCACACGAGACCTCGCAGAAGAACCCACAGACGTTCAGACCCCGCTCGAGCAGATGGTCGGGTCTCGCCTAGCCGGGGGAAAGTTGGTAATCGTGCCGGTACTTAGGGCAGGATTAGGCATGGTGGAGGGAGTTCTGAGGCTCCTCCCGAGTGCCCGCGTGGGTCACGTGGGGATGGCCCGCGACGAGGAGTCGCTTCAGCCCGACGAGTACTACTTCAAGATCCCGGAACATCCCGAAGAGCGCCGCTTCCTCGTGGTCGATCCCATGCTCGCCACAGGCGGCTCCGCTGCTGCGGCGATCGATGGACTCAAGCGCCGAGGAGTGAGGAAAATCACGCTCATGTGCTTGGTCGCGGCTCCTGAAGGAGTGCGTGCCTTGCTGGAGGCCCATCCTGATGTGTCGATCTTCGCGGCGGCGCTCGATCGGAAGCTAAACGAACTCGGGTACATCGTCCCTGGCTTGGGCGATGCTGGGGACCGGCTCTACGGGACCAAGTAGAACTCGACGACCGCTAGTGGAACGACTTTCGTGACTTCCACATTTCCGGGTGGAACAGAAGTAAGACCGTGTAGATCTCAAGCCGTCCGACCAGCATGAAGAACGACAGGACTCCAAGGGCCGGCCCGGACATCCACCCGTAGTTGTCAGTTGCCCCGACACCTCCGAATCCAGGGCCGACGTTGCCAACCGTTGCGATACTGGCGCTCAGAGCCGTCACCAGGTCCATGCCCATGAAGCCGAGGACGATCGCTCCGAGCAGGCAGAGTAGGAGATACAGGATCACGAATCCCGTCACATTCGCGAGGACGTCCTGCTTGACTGCCTTGGTCCCCACTCGAGTCAACAAAATCGCTTTCGGATGAAGATGACGGCGGATTTCATTCGCGGTCTGCTTGAGGAGAAGCATGACACGAATCGTCTTGATGCCACCCCCGGTCGAGCCGGCCATACCGCCCACGAAGAGGAGCGCGAACAGCGTCAGCTGAGCGCCGGGTACCCAGACCTCGTAATCAGCACTCACGAAGCCGGTCGTCGTGATGATCGCAGTCGCCTGAAAGAGCGCATCCCGAATGGCGAGCTCGGCGCCCGAATATGCGCCCGACGTGAAGTTCACCACGGCGATCGCCGCCGCCGACAACACGACGATGTACGTGTAGAAGCGCCACTCCTGATCCTTGAAGTAGATCGGACGACCTGTGACGGCGCGAAAATGGAGCGAGAAATTCACGCCGGCCAGGTACATGAAGATGATCGTTACCCAATGGATGTAACTTGAGTCGAACCCCGCGATCGAAGCATTCTTGGTACTGAAGCCGCCCGTCGCGAGTGTCGTGAAGCTGTGATTTACGGCGTCGAAGAGGGACATGCCGCCGAGTAGATAGAGCCCGGTCTCCGCCACCGTCAGTCCGACGTAGACCAGCCAAAGCAGTTTCGCCGTTTGTGTGATGCGCGGGCGTAGGCGCTCGGGCGTGGGACCCGGCACCTCCGCCTTGAAGAGCTGCATGCCCCCGACACCGAGGTATGGGAGCACCGCAATCACGAGCACAATGATCCCCATTCCGCCCAACCATTGCGTGAGCGACCGCCAGAACAGGATGCCGTGTGGCAATGCTTCGATTTCGGTGAAGACGGTGGCACCCGTCGTTGTGAACCCGGACATCGCCTCGAAGAAGGCGGCAACCGGTGACTCCAACGCGCCCGTAAGGAGGTAAGGAAGGGCCCCGGACGCCGCCGTCGCGGCCCAGGCCAGTGTCACGATTGCGAAGCCTTCCCGCGCCGTAACGGCACCCTCAAACATGGTGACGCGGTATACCGCACCACTCACGAAGAAGGTGAGGACGGCCGCGAACAGGATGCCTTGGAAGTCCCCGTCGCCGTATATGAAGGCCACACCGGCCGCGAGCATCATGGACAGGGCAACGAAGACCTGAAGAAGCCCGATGACGTTGATTACGCGTGAGAGGGACATCAGTCGAAGAGCTGCTCGACCTCGGAGACCGCAGCCGGCAGGGTGAAGACGATGACGTCGTCACCGGGCAAAATTTGGTCGTCACCCCGCGGGATGATGATGTCATCTCCTCGAATGATCGTCCCGATCACGGCGTCCTTGGGGAAGTGGACCTCCTTCAAGGTTTTTCCCGCGATCATGGAGTCCTCGTCCACCGCGAATTCAATGGCCTCGGCGTCCGTGCCCGTCAGTCCGCCGACCGTCACGACTCGTCCGCGCCGCACATACCGCAGGATGGCGTTGACGGTCGACATTCGCGGCGAGACTGAAGCGTCGACACCTACTTTCGGTACGAGCCTCAGATACTCGAACTTGTGAACGAGGCTCACCACCTTCTGAGCGCCTGCCGTCTTGGCCAGCAGGCTCGACAGAAGGTTTGTCTCGTCGTAATTGGTGGCGGCAACGAAGCCATCGATGCCTGCCACGCCCTCCATTTCCAGAAGCTCGAGGTCGGTCGCGTCCCCGTGGAGCACGAGCGCCCGGGGCAGTTGTTCCGCGAGTTCGAGACATCGGCGGCGATCTCGGTCCAGAATCGTGCATTCGATTCCGTGCTCTTGGAGGATCTCCGCGAGGTAGGCGCCCTCTCTGCTACCCCCTGCGATCATGACCCGCCGAAGCTCTGAATGTTTGTAGCCAGCCAGCGGCGCGATGTCTTGAATTTCGGCCGTAGGGGAGAGGATGTAGAGCTGGTCCCCCGCTTCGATTTGTGAGTCGGCTCGGGGGATACGCGTCTTGCCGTCTCGCTCGATGGCTACTGTGGCGTAATGATGGCCGTGCAAACTATCGGTGAGTTCTGCCATACTCTTGCCGACCACAGGCGCGCCGTCATTGATTCTGAGCCCCACGAGTTGAACCCGACCGTCGGCGAAAGGCACTACGTCTGTGGCGATCTCGCTTCGCAGAAGGTCGAATGTCTCTCGGGCGCACTCCCGCTCTGGGTTGATCATGAGGTCGATCCCCATTTGCTCTTGAGAGAGCACAGAGCCTTGGCCGTAATACTCGGGGTTTGAGATCCGGGCGACCGCGACCTGAACGCCAAGGCGCTTGGCGGCCATAGACGCGATGAGATTTACTTCGTCTTTGCTGGTGACGGACAACAGCATTAATGCGTCTTTGATGCCGGCTTCTTCTAATACCGGCAAGGAGGCGCCATTCCCAACAACTGTGAGCACATCGAGTTGCTGCGAAGCGAATTCCGCTCGTTCAGGATCCGACTCGATCAGGACGACGTCCTGATTTTCTTCGGACAGGCGCTTGGCGAGGTGGAATCCCACTTGGCCCGCACCCAACACGAGCACTTTCATAGGGCGCTCTCATGTGCACGCATTTGCGCTATCCGGAACGGATGGCGCTGGTGAATGAAGCTAGCGAGCCCTAGCCGAAGATCCAGTGATGGGGCCTGCCGCTCGGCGCTGCTGAGTGTATCTTTCGCGCCGCGGGCCCGTAGCTCAGTTGGTTAGAGCAGCCGACTCATAATCGGTAGGTCCCAGGTTCGAGCCCTGGCGGGCCCACTGCGAAGTGAGGCATACCGGGCCTGTCGCTGACCAGCGGCAGGCCCGGTCTCGTGCCTAGGCTTGCGCGACGTCGTCAAAGAGCACGACCACGTGGTCGGGGTGTCCGTCCCATGTTCTAACGAGGCCGGACCGAGTCTGCGCCCACAGAATCTCCCCATCCGCAGCTTTGATTCTTCGTTGAGCTTCGCTCACATCCGAGGTGCCCGAAGGGATGTTCGGAATTTCAGCCGCGAGCGCGTCCCTGTCGCGATCGTCCGCGAATTCGATTGCGTGGTCTTGCCGGACCGGGCGCTCTCGGGCTTCAGTCGGTGTCGCGGGAGGGAGGTTTTCGGAGGTGCTTGGTCTGCCCTCTTTTCCGTTTGGCGTCAGCTCTCTTTGTCTTCTGGGAACGCGGGACCTTCGTGGGCACACGTGGCTTCCGGCGCCGCACCCGCTCTTCCAGGGTGGCCCTCAATCGAGCAATGGCGAGCATCTTGTTTCGGAGTTGACTGCGCTCGTCACGCGCCGTCGTGCGGAGTCCGGTCGGGAGGTGAACCAGACGTACCGCACTGTCCGTTGTGTTCTGATGCTGTCCGCCCGGCCCCCCGGCTCGGAAGGTCTCGACGCGACATTGCGCGAGAAGTTCGTCGTCGCCGTCGGGAATTATGAAGTCGGGTGGCTGTACGTTGTCCATCGTCCTGTGCTATTCTTCGTTCGCGTGCTCGACCGACGCGTCCCCGACAGCCGTTTTCCAGCGAACAACCCATGATTTCCGAGCGCACCGAACAGAATCCGGGAGCCAGGTTTCTCTTCATCCTGGCCTGTTTGGTCGTTGTGGTCTATGGCCTGAAGTTCGCGGCCCCGATTCTGGTGCCGTCGGCGCTGGCGCTCTTCCTGGCGGTGCTCTCTCTTCCGGTCATGCTGTGGCTCCTGAAGCACCGCGTTCCTGCGGGCGTGGCGACACTGGTCACGGTATTAGCGAACATGGCGGTCGTCGTGCTCCTGATCTTGCTGGCGAGCCAGTCGGTTTCCGAGTTCCAAGCCAGCCTCGATGGTTATGTCGAGGTGTTGGGGACGCGTCAGGAATCGGTCATCAATTGGATCGAAGAGCAAACCAGCTTCACTGTCAGCAACTACCTCACGATGGATCTGATCAATCCAAATGACGTCGTTGACTTCGTGGGAGGCACCGTCGGGCGCATCGCCCAGTTTTTCGGAACGACCTTCCTGGTCTTCCTGATCATGGCCTTCATGCTCGGGGAAGCGACCGTATTCCCAGCCAAGTTCCATTATGTCTTGGGTGAAGACGCCGGTTCCGAGGATCGACTCAAGAAGGTCGTCACCGAGGTGCAGACTTATCTCGGGATCAAGACGATGGTCTCGCTCATGACCGGGCTCATTCTCGGTCTTTGGGCCTACGTCATGGATCTCGACTTCCCGTTGCTTTTGGGACTCGTCGCGTTCGTGCTCAATTATGTCCCGACGGTCGGGTCGATTCTCGCGGCGATACCGGCGGTACTCATCAGTCTGGTGCTGTTCGGAACACTTCCCCACGCAATCGTCGTGGCCGGGGGCTACGTGATGGTGAACACGCTGTTCGGGAATATCCTTGAGCCGAGTTTGATGGGTCGTCGGCTGGGTCTTTCGACGCTGGTGGTCATCCTGTCATTGTTGTTCTGGGGATGGGCCTGGGGGCCGTTGGGTGCCCTCTTATCCGTCCCGCTGACGGTCGTGATGAAGATTGGGCTCGAGAACACCCAAGATCTCCGGTGGGTTGCCATTCTGTTGGATAAATCGGCCCCTTCGGTTCTGGATGCTTCGGATGCGGGTCTTGAGGAGAGTGCCTAATGCCGCGAGTTGAGTTTGCTGAACTTCCCGGGCACGGTCGTTTGTGGGTATTCCCGGCGACCGGGGATCTGACCGAGGAGCAGGTTGAGCGTTTCTCTGACGCTGTCGACGACTTCTTGGACGGATGGGCAGCCCATGGGGTGCCGCTCGTGTCCTCGAGAGACCTCCAGGACAAGCGCTTCCTATTGGTCGGCGTGGATGTAGACGCGGAGGCTCCGTCCGGATGCTCGATCGACGCGCTTGTGCGTGAGTTGCGCGCGTTGGGGGCCCAGATGGGCGTGTCCTTGATTGACCACGCGCCGATCTGGTATCGGACTGATGACGGGGTCTCGAGTCTGTCCCGCGCAGATTTCCGGGCTCTGGCCGAGTCCGGAGCAATTGGCCCAGACACCCGTGTCTTCGACACGACCCTTACCAAGATCGGGGCGTTTCGTGACGGCCTTTTCGAGCGAGCGGCCAGTGAGACGTGGCACGGGAAGGCCTTTTTCCGCGACCGGCTGCCGGTCTAGAGAAGCTGCCCGAGCAGTGGGGCCCTACCTAGTCTTCCTCTAGGAGGGTCTCGGCCAGGAAACGCGCTGCTTCTTCGTCGCCCCAAAAGGAAGGGCTCCACGCGCTTCCCTGAAGGAATCCGACGTGCCCACCATGTTCTTGCAGGGCCAGTGTGATGTGTTGGTTACTCTCAGCCGCGGCCGTGGGGATCGACGCGGCCGGTAAGAAGGGGTCGTCTTCAGCGTGCAGCATGAGCGTCGGCACACGTATGGTCGATAGATACCCCGAACTGCTGCACTCGTCGTAGTAGTGTGCTGCACTGTCGAAGCCGTTCAGGGGTGCGGTGAACACCTCATCGAAGTGCCAGATCGTCTTCGTGAGGCGGACCACAGGCAGGTCGATGAGTGGACTGAGGAGATCAGCCTTGCCTTCGACCTTTCCAAGCAGCGATCGCATGAAGTAAGACGTGTAGAGCCGCCCCATGCGAGAGCGTTCAAGAAGCGCACAGCCCGCCGCAAGGTCGTACGGAACGGACATGGCCACTGCCGCAGATACGAGGCCGCATCCACCGTCAGGAGCTTCTCCTAGCATCTTGAGGAGGACGTTCCCACCTAGTGAAAAGCCCATCGCCCCAAAGCGTCGATCCGGATGACGGGCTCTGAGTGTCTCGAGCACGAAGCGCGGGTCGGTAGTTTCACCCGAGTGGTAGAAACGGGGAAGGAGATTCGGTTCCCCGCTGCAGCCCCGGAAATTGAGGGCAACCGGGCGGACGCCGCGGCCCAACAGTTCCCGACAGACGTTCTTCATGTACGGCCTGGCCGACGACCCCTCCAAGCCATGCATGACGAGCACGATGGGTGCAGACGGTCCTAGGTCGGGACCCCAGTCCAGGTCTATGAAGTCTCCGTCCGGGGTTGCCAGTCGTTCACGGGAGTAGAGCGGTCCGTCTCCGGAGCGCAGGACGCGTGCGCCGATGGTCTGAGCATGGGGGCCACTGGCCCAACCAGCCGGGTGGAAGCGCTGAATAGGGAAACTCAATGCATCCACGGTGGGCTGAGCGACGCGATCTGGGCGTACACGGGGCAGGCCTCATGGTGCGCACCGGGTAGGTAGCCGGTGGACATCAAGAACTCACCTGTGATCTCACCCCCCGTGAAACGGAAGGTCTTCTTGAAGAGTTTGACCCACTCGTCCTTCGGTAGTGGGTGATGCGCATCGAGCCAATTCCGGAATGATCCATGTGCCGCCTGAAGCTCCAAGATCACCTGCGCGTTGGAGATCGCAGCGGCGACCTTGAGACGGTTCCTGATGATCCCCGCATCAGACAGCAGTCGGTCGCGATCCCCAGCACCGAAGCCAGCCACTTTCTCAATGGAGAAGTCGGCGTATGCCTTCTTGAAGGCCTCCTTCTTTTTGAGGATCGTGAGCCAGCTCAATCCCGCCTGGTTGATCTCGAGTAGCAGACGCCCGAAAAGGTTGTCATCGTCCGCGATGGGGAAGCCGTACTCGAAGTCGTGATACGGTCCATGAAAGGGATGGTCCTTGGCCGCATGGCAGTACGTATTCGGGGGTGGCTGCATCGGGTTCTTTGTGGGGAGAAGGCGGACCAAGGTACCGGAACCGTGGGTTGAAGAACACGAGTGACGGCAGACAAGCAGAGGCGGGTGTTTCCTGAAACGCTGCGCGGTCGCGGGGCACCCTGGAGCGGTCTCTACCGAGACCGATTTCGCTGTATTTCACTTTGAGAGTGACACCTTCGCGTTCCGTGACAACCGGACCCCGGATGAGGGTTGGCTCTTTGGAGGCGCTTTGACCCTGATCCCTTGGTGGATGCCTGATCCCAACCTGACTCAGGGCGGTATCTCGCTCGTAGGTGAAGGCGCGACCGGGGACTGCCCGCACGGCAGGTCGTCCTTGGGCACCCGATTGGCGGTGCAACTGCCATCGGATCTGCGTTTCGGGCTGGAGGTAGGCGTCGGCACATCGTGGGGTGCACCACCGGCTCAAAAGCTCTGGTACGTCGGTGAGCCCGGGGTCCGAGATACGTTCGAGCTGGACGATGGGTTCTACCGCGCCGGAGTCGGACTGTCGATCCTGGACGGCCTCATTCGCATGGATTCCGCGTGGGGGCTTAAGCGACCCAGGGGCTTCCGCTTCGACTTCTATCTCGACGCGATTCTTTAGCCTGGTAGGGAGGGCTACATACGACACCTTTGCAGGGCTTCTCCGGCGCCGCACTATATCGGTCCGTGTCGCGGTACGCGCCGCACGGTTTATAGAACCCTCGTGAGGAAGTCATGACCGTATCGGTCCGCGGTACCTCCCGGCTTGCCCTATTCGCGCTTGTCGCTGCTCTTGGCGCGTGCGATGTCGCTCCTGTCCCAACGGATACTGGAATCCCGTGGGAACTCGCGGAGCACCGCACCCGAACGATCGAGGGCCTTCGATACAAGATCACTCTGGATATTCCGGAGGACCGTGCCGATCCAATCCAGGGCAGGTCGCTCATAACCTTCGGTTGGACGGATTCTGACGAACAGCCGCTGGTCCTCGACTTCATGAACCCCGGAGACCGCGTGCACTCCGTTGTGGTCAACGGCACCGATGCGGCATGGGAGCCGGTGAACGACCACGTTGTCATCTCGGCTGAATTGCTTCGCAACGGAGCAATGAATGAAGTCGACCTGACCTATGATGTGGGTGATGAGGCGTTCAACCGCAGTGACGAGTTCCTCTACGCGCTCTTTGTGCCCGACCGAGCGCACTTTTCCCTTCCGCTGTTCGATCAACCGAATCTGAAAGCACCGGTTGAGTGGAAGGTGTCTGCGCCCGAAGGATGGAAGGTGATCGCGAATGGCCCGGCTGCGGAAGGCACTCGTCTGAACGGGCGGCAGACCACGAACTTCCTAGAGACGCGGCCGATTCCGACTTACTTGTTTGCAGTGGCCGCGGGACGCTTCCAAGAGGAATCGGAGGTGATCAACGGGCGCGTCTTCCGCATGTTCCATCGCGAAACGGATACCGCCAAGGTCGCGAGGAACCGCGATGAAATCTTGCGGCTGCACGCGGCGTCCGTGGAGTGGCTCGAGGACTATACGGGGATCGACTACCCGTTCCAGAAATTCGATTTCGTCTTAATTCCGTCTTTCCAGTACGGCGGAATGGAGCATCCCGGTGGCATCCTGTACCGTGAAGGCGGGTTGATGCTGGACGAGACCGCGACCCAAGGACAGATGCTGGGCCGGGCCTCGGTGATCGCGCACGAGACGGCACACATGTGGTTCGGCGACCTGGTAACCATGAACTGGTTCGACGACGTATGGACAAAAGAGGTCTTCGCGAACTTCATGGCTGCGAAGATTGTGCATCCGTCGTTTCCCGATGTCGACCACGATCTACGCTTCCTGACGGCACATCATCCGTCGGCCTATGGGGTCGATCGTACGGACGGGGCCAATCCGATCCGTCAGCCGCTCGAGAACCTCAGATTCGCTGGCACGTTGTACGGCGCGATTATTTACCAGAAGGCCCCGATCGTGATGCGGCATCTCGAGGCCCGAGTGGGGGAAGAGACGTTCCGCGACGGGCTCAGAGAGTACTTGTCCACGTTCGCGTACGGGAATGCCACCTGGCCCGACCTAATTGCGATCCTAGACGGGAAGTCTCCTGAGGACCTGTCTTCTTGGAGTCGGGTTTGGGTCGAGGAAGCTGGCCGCCCGACGATCACGGTTTCCCGGGACGGCGACGATGCTGTGATCACACAAACCGACCCGGCGGGACAGGGAAGGGTGTGGCCCCAGACATTGCACGTGCGTTCGGGCTCCATCGGCGAGAGCCGACTAGCCACGCTTGAACTCGGGTCGGCTCCGGCTCGGGTAGAGGGGGCTGGAAGCGCGGATTTCATTCTTCCGAACGGGTCCGGCATGGAGTATGGAGGCTTCGTCCTCGATGAAGCGAGTATCACTTATCTCGTCGAGAATGGCGCGTCTTCAGATGAGGCCCTGACCCGAGGAGCGATCTGGGTAATACTCTGGGACCAGGTGCTCGAAGGGCGGCTTGCCCCGGAGACATTTTTGCGCAGTGCGCTCGACGCTTTGCCCACGGAATCCGATGAATTGATACTCGGGAGGTTACTGGGGTACGTCGCTTCGACGTTCTGGGACCTGCTCTCGGACGCGGAACGTGGGACGTGGGCGCCGGAGATCGAGGGCATCGTTTGGACTGGCGTCGAGAGCGAACGACCGCGTACGGCGCGCGCGTCCTTCTACGGGTCCTACAGAGCACTCGCCACTACGGATCAGGGTGTGGCACGCTTGCGCCGACTATGGGAGGGCTCGGAGTCGGTCGAAGGACTACCCCTCTCCGAGGTGAACCAGATCGGGTTGGCCAATGGCCTCGCGTTGCGGAGGGTGGACGGCTTCGAGGACATCCTGACGGAGCAGGAAGGGAAGATCCAAAACGCGGACCGCCTTGCGCGGTTTCAGTTCGTTCGCCCGTCATTGGCAGCGGACCCGGCGGATCGCGACGCCTTCTTCGCTTCACTCGCAGATGTCACGAATCGTGAACAGGAACCGTGGGTGTTATCCGGTCTCGGCAATCTCCATCATGCGCTCAGGGGAGACGAGTCGCTTCACTTGGTTCGTCCGGCATTGGACATGATCGGTGAGATTCAACGCACAGGGGACATCTTTTTCCCAGGTCGGTGGCTCGGTGCCACCCTGGGCGGCCACGGGTCGGCTGAGGCAGCGGATGTGGTCCAGGCGTTTCTCGACCAGACGCCAGATCTGTCGCCACGGTTGCGCCTCAAGGTGCTCCAGTCCGCCGACATGGTGTTTCGCTCGGCCCGTCTTGTGCACGATCGAGACTAAAGCGTGGATCGGTCACCTCTAACGTTGGTGGTAGCGCTCACTGTCGGGACGGTCATGGCTTCGCCCGAAGTCGCTCTAGGACAGGTCGTCGTAACAGAGCAGGAGGCTGCAGCGGAGCCAGAGGTGACGGAGGGTGATTCTGTCCGGGTCGTGCAAGAGGGTGCGATATCGGTCGAGGCGATCGCAGTTGTGATTCAGGGTGAGCGCATGTTGCTGCGAACCGATGGCGTCGTGGCTCTCTGGCCCGTTTCGTTATCTGAGATGCACCGCCTCGACGTACTTCGTCCGCGCACGAAGTCGGAAGGCTTCCGATATGGTCTTGGCACGGGCCTGGCGGGGGGACTCTTTATAGGGGCTGCGGTCGGCTTGGTGCTGTATTCGACGGGTGCGGTCGGCAGGGAAGACGATCCTCAAGCGGAGTTGCTGATACAAACGACGCTCAGGGGTTCCTGGATCGGGAGCCTCGTCGTGGGCATCATCGGGGGCTTTAGGGGCGCCGCCGATCCCGGGTACGGATGGCGCGCCGTGGAGTTGGACTCCGGTCGCTAGCGATCAGATCCCTGCATTGAGGCCACCGTCACCCGAGATGACCGCGCCAGTGATGTTGCGCGCCTTCCTTTGCGAACGTCTCGGCTATAGCGCGCCCAATCCCGGATGTGCCTCCGGTGAGCAGCGTAGTACGACCCTAGAATTCCTTCGCCCAGCCTCACCAGTGAATCGTCCAGCCACGGACAAAATGGGGTGAGAAGGCCCTGACACGTTTGGGTGAGTGCGACACAACGGTGGGGATGGCCCGTCTTAGAGTCTGCGTCGAGAGCTGCTCGCACTCGTTCTTGTCGGCCTCTCCACTGGAGGCGAGACTTGGGACGCCGAACCACAATAGGGAGTCATTCGATGAGCACACGATCTTCGTTGAACCAGTGTGGGCACTGGGTGCCCGCTGGCTTGGCGGTCTCAGTCGTTCTCATGTTGAACGCCTGCGATGCGAGTCGGGCAGGTCGGGCTGAAGCTCTCGATCTTCGCGATGGGGACGGTCTCATGCATGACGTCGGTCTGCAGGGGGTCGTTGATCTTCAGGTAGATCGGAACGGCACCACACTGGCCGTGATGCTGTCGGACGAACGAGCCGACGTCCGCGCTCGGGCGGCGCTTGCACTCGGGTCTGTGCAGGACCCGGACGCCCTGGATGCGCTCGTTGTCACCCTGATGGAAGATCCGGACCCAGGCGTGCGGCGAGATGCCGCGTTTGCCATCGGTCAGCTCGGGCTCGACGCAGCGGTTCCTGCTCTGCGCGATGCGCTGGGGTCGGAGAGCGACGACGATGTGGTCGATAGGGTCTTGGAAGCGCTCGGAAAGATACCTGCGGACGAGGCCACACAAGTCTTGGTTGGTGCCGACATCGCCACCGGCCACGAAGCCCGTCGGGCCTTGGCGTTGTCGGTAAACGGTGCGGTACATCAGATCCAGTCGAGAGATGCCTTGGACTTCCTTTTGGCCCACCTCGATCATTCGGACGGCGATGTCAGGCGTGGAGCTGCATACTATTTCGGCCGGACGAATGCGACGCAGAATTGGTCGCCACGAGCGGTCCGTGTGCGCGAAGCTCTAGATGGATTGGGCTCAGGTGATCCAGCGGCCATGTACCTGGTGCAGGCTCTTGGGAAGCTTCAGGCACCGGATGATGCGGGCAGGCTCTTGGCGTGGGCTACTGGGGACGCCGAATGGCGCACACGTGTCGAGGCGTTGACGGGACTTGGAGGACGTCCGCTCACGGACGAGAGCCGCGCAGCCCTGATCGCGACGCTTGACGCCCCGGTGGAACATGTGGCCTTTGGGGCAGCGGTGGTGCTCGCCGCTGAGATGCAGCCACCGAGCGTTTTAGCTCGGCTCAAAACATGGGTAGAGGTAAACCCCCAACGTCACATCGTGGTGGAACCCCTTCTCGCGGTTCTTGCGAGACAAAACGAGCGAGAAGTCGTATTCGATTGGGTCGACGCTCTCTCTGCAGACGACACGCGTGGATGGGCCATTGGGTTGAACGCACTGGGCTTCCTGAGTGGAACCGAGGCCCTCGATCGGCTGGGCCGGGCTGTCGCGTCTCCCGCGGAGGAAGTCACGGCTGCGGCTATCTTGGCTCTCTCGGACCGATGGGTGTCGGATCAGAGAAATCCGGCCCTCGCTGCTACCTATTTCGATCTGTTTTCGAACGCTGTGCTGGCAGGCAACCCCAACGCGGAGTTCACTGCTGGGCAGCGCCTCGTCGAAGGTGCCTTCAGCGACATGGGGGCGCCTGATGTCATAGTCGCCGCATATGAAAGCAGGCTCGCGGGTGGAGATCCGCGCCGGGCGGCACAAATGCTCCGTCTGGTCGCGATGGTCCAGGCGCCAGAGGCCGAAGGGCTCCTTCGCGACGCGCTTGACCACCCGGCCGCCGTGATTCGTAGTATTGCTGCGAGTGGGCTCGAGACGCTGACAGGTGAAGTGGTGGTGGTCGATACCGAGTCCGACGGCGAGGAAATCCGACGCGGGAGTGTCGATCTTCCCTATGATCCGACCGTCATCGATTGGGAATATCTCGGTGAATTGGGCAACGCCCCGGAACTCCGGTTCGAAACGGACCGTGGCTCTTTTGTCGTGCGATTGGTTCCGGAAGAGGCTCCACATACGGTACAGACGATGGCAAGGCTGGCCGAAGAAGGTGGCTTCGGTGGCAGTCCATTCCACCGCGTGATTGCGAACTTCGTAGTGCAAGGTGGGGACGTTGATGGAGGGACGGGCCGGGGCGGCCCGGGCTTCCAGATCACGAGCGAATTCAACACGCTGCCCTACCAACGTGGCTCGATCGGCATGGCCAGCGCCGGGAAGGACACGGAGGGTTCGCAGTTCTTTCTCGCCCATTCGCGTCTTCCACATCTGGACGGCGGGTACACGGTGTTCGGATGGGTTGTGGAGGGCATGGACGTGGTGGACGCGATCACTCGTGGAGACCGAATTATGTCTGTTTCGCTGCAGCGCGATTGACCCCGTTTCCGATTGTAGTCCGCTGGGCGTGACGGCGTCGTGAGGATGCCGCGGATCGTTCGGGACGTCCCGCGAGGGCTTCGGCTGATGGCAGCCGGGGCCCTCGCGTTTTCCGTCATGACCGCGATCGCGAAGCTGGTTGGATCCCGTCTTCCGCTCTTTGAGTTGGTCTTCGGCCGTTCCCTCGTGATGCTTGTCTTGGCTGCCTTCGCTCTCCGGCGTCAGGGGCGCTCCTTCCGGGCGACTGAGCCGAGGCTCCTTGTACAGCGAGGTCTCTTCGGCTTTGCGTCGTTGGTGTGCTATTTCTATTCGGTGATCCATCTGCCGCTCGCGGACGCGACCGTGATCTTCTTTGTCAACCCCGTGATCACTGCCCTGGTCGCTGTGGTGGTCTTGAGGGAACACATGAGGTGGGCCCAGGTCCTTCTCGTAGCCGTCAGCCTCTCCGGCGTGGTTGTGGTAGCCCGGCCGGAGTTCCTCTTTGGATCTTCCGAATCCTTGGACAGCTTGGCGGTCGTCTCAGGCGTCCTGGCCGCGACGTTCGGCGCCGGCTCCTACGTCACCATCCGCAAGATTCAGAACGATCCGCCGCTGCTTGTTGTTCTCTACTTCTCGGGGATTACCTGCATGCTGTCCTTCCCCTTCGTGTTGCGGTCCCCAGTCACGCCCTCTGCAGCTGATGTCGTGTTGCTGATCGTAATGGGCGTGGCGACCCACCTTGGGCAGCTCTGGGTCACTTGGGGATTTCGCACTGAACGTGCCGGACGAGCGTCCGCAGTGGGCTATTTGCAGATCGTCTTTGCGGCATTCTGGGGTTGGATTCTATTTGCCGAAGTGCCTGACGCATGGACGTGGATTGGTGCCGGTATCGTCGTTGGCTCCACGCTCAAGTTGGTGAAGATACATCCGATTCGTTGATGTTTCGTGCATCGCTTGCACCATTTGGAAGTAAACACCGTTATCGCCCGTAGCGGCTTAGATATTGACCTCAATTTCGGTCTTGTTTACGGTGTTCACCATGTCTGATCAACGAGAAACAATCCTCGCCGCCGCTGTCGAGCTCTATTTGAAGGGCGGCCTCAACGGGTTTTCCATGCGAAAACTCGCGCGGGAGGTTGGGGTTACGGCGCCGGCGCTTTACCGGCATTACGAAGGGAAGGAGCACGTCCTCGCGGACGTGATGCGGGAAGCGCACCGCGCCTTTATGGCCAACATGTACCGAGCGCTGGAAGCGCCCACACCGCTGGATCGGTTCTTCGCGGCGGGTGAGGGCTACCTCGATTTCGCTCTCAAAAATGCTCGGTGGTACGGAATGATGTTCTCCGGGCCGGGACAGATCGGGATGGACGAGCTTCCGGAGGACATCGAGGCCATGGGGTGTGCGATCCACCAGTTCTGGATTGATCGGGTCCGCGAATGCATGGACGCAGGCATTCTGAAGGAATCCGATCCGGTGCAGACGTCGCTCACCATGTGGGCGCACGCGCACGGTTTGGTGCAGCTGTACCACCAGGGGCACTTCCCGATTGAAGAGGAAGCTTTTCGAGGGCTCTTCGAGGAGTCGGGCGCCAGAATGATGCGCGGCGTCGCGACTGACGACTTCTCCGAGCAGCTGTCGATCCAATACATCAATGACGAAGCGGCGGTGGAAGGGTGACTACACGAATGGGAACAGGCATGAATGACATAGATGGGTGGACATTCACGCGTCCGCTGGCATTAGCGGCCCTCCTGCTTGTCGGGCTATTCGCCGACGGCGCGTCGCTAGACGCCCAGGAACGAGCCTTCGGGCTGGAGCAGGCCGTCCGGCGAGCCCTGAGCAGCAACCGAGACGTCATCTCTGCCCAGCTGGGGCTTCAGGAGGCTGAAGAGCGGGTGTCCGAGGCGTGGGGCAACGTTTATCCGACGGTTGATCTGAACGCAGGCTATACCAGAAATGTGTCACCCACGGTGAACTTCCTCCCGGCTCAGATCTTCGATCCGGCCGCTGGGCCCGATGACTACATCGGGGTCCGGTTCGGTGCGGACAATCAGTGGAACTCCACACTCAGTATAGAGCAGCCGATCTTCCGGCCCAGCGTCTTTGTTGCCCTTGGCGCGGCCGGCCGATTCGAAGACCTCCAGCGGGAGTCCGTGCGTGGGCAGACTCAGGCTGTTGTTACTCGGGTCAGGGTCGCGTACTACCAGCTGCTGTTGGCGCAGGAGCAGGAGCGGCTTACCGAGAACTCAGTGAGTCGAGTCAGGCAGTCACTCACGGAGACTCAGGCCCTGTATCGCGCGGGATTGGCCTCGGAGTATGCCGTGCTCCGCCTTGAGGTCGAGTTGGCGAATCTGGAGCCGAACCTGAGACGCTCGGAGAACGCGGCCCGGCAATCTCGCCGCCTGTTGGCGGTCGAGTTGGATGAACCGAACCAAGAATCCGTCGCGGTCCTCGGAGAATTGGCAGAGATGAACCTGGACGATTTCTCGGCCAATTCGCCTGCGAACCAAGAGATTCTGTCCTTCATGGGTTTCGAAGACGCCGGGTCTCAGGATGCAGCGCTCCGATCGGCTGTAGAGCTTCGCTCCGACGTTCGTCAACTCGGACTCAACGAGGCGCTTGCTCGCACCGAGATGAAGCTCGAGCAGGCGCAATACCTGCCAGAGGTGACCCTCTGGGGCAACTATGTGATCAACGCACAGGACAACGGCAGCCCGAATTTCTTTGCGCGAGGGGACGGTCAGCGAGCGTATTCGCGGCTCGTCGGTCTCCGCGTGAGCATCCCTATTTTTCAGGGGTTCAAGCGGGACGCCCGCATCGACCAGAAGCGGGCGCTGGTGCGGCAAGCCGGAGCACAGGCGGCACAGGGGCTCGATCGAGCGACCTCGCAGGTGAAGGGCCTGGTTGAATCGACTGAGGAAGCCAGTCTGAGGGCGCGTGCACAACGACGGGCGGTGGAGCAGGCGTACCGCGGCTTCGAGATCGCGAGTGCGCAGTACAGAGAGGGCATCTCGAGCCAGCTCGAGTTGACCGATGCAGAGGTGGCATTGAGGCAGAGCGAGTTCAACTACGCTCAGTCTGTATACGACTACTTGGTTGCTCGGGCGCAGCTCGACGAAGCCACGGGCCGGGTGCCCTTGGTGGACGTCGATGCGGCCAACGACCGGTTCTAGGCGGACTTAAACCATGAAAGCCATCATGGAGATAATAGAGATGAAGCGGATGCGGATGATTGGGATGCTGACGGTTGCCGGAACGATTGCGGTGGCAGGATGCGGTGGGACTGAGGCCGACGCGACCGACAGAGCCGCTACAGCAGCGGAGTTTGTGCGGGTGATCAATGTCGAGACTCAGCGAGTGGTACCGCAGAGCTTCGTCGAGGACATCCGGTTGACCTCTGCGGTTCTCGCAAATCAGGACGTGATGGTCGCGGCGGAAGAGAGTGGGGTCATCCGCGAACTTTTCGTTGACAAGGGACGGCGGGTCTCAGAGGGTGACCCGATCGCTCGGATCGACGATCGGCTGCTCTCCGCGCAGTTCGAGCAAGCGCAAGCCGTTGCGTCTCTGGCGTCGCAGACGTGGGAGCGGCGCAAGCGGCTTTGGGAAGACGACCAAGTCGGCTCAGAGATCGCGTACCTGGAATCCAAGTATGCAGCCGAGCAAAATGCCGCGAACGCGAGAGCTCTTGAGGAACGCCTTGCGCGGACAGTGATCCGGGCGCCCTTCTCCGGAATGATCGAAGAGCGGCACGTGGAAATCGGCTCGATGGTGAACCCGGGGCAAAGCGTCGTGCGCTTGGTAGACCTGAACCCAGTGAAGGTCGTTGCCGGTGTGCCCGAGCGGTACGCCACCGACGTGGCGGTCGGCGCCGTCGCCACGCTGACATTTGACGTGCTCGGTGATGAGATCTTCAGCGCGCCGATCCATTACGTGGGGTCCACGGTCGAGGCGAGCACTAGGACGTTTATGATCGAGGTCATCGTCGCGAACGATGAAGGCATGATTAAGCCCCAGATGGTCGCGAACATGTCGGTGACACGCCGGCAGGTGGACGACGCCGTCGTTGTTCCCCAAGACGCTCTGGTCCGAGTGGAAGAGGGTTATGTCGCCTTCGTAGTGTCCGAATGGAATGAAGGCACCGTCGCCGAGGTCCGGCCCGTTATGCTCGGCCCGACACGCAATAACCTCGTCGTGATCGAAGAGGGAATTGAAGCGGGAGAGCTCCTCGTTGTCGTCGGGCAGAAATCCGTCGCTGACGGGGATCGCGTCAACGTTGTACGTGAGCGGGAGTAAGGGGCCATGACAGACCCAACACAGCGTTCCCCGGAGGAAGGCGGGGCACCCCCCGAGGGTAAGGGTCGGATCCTTGAGCGTTTCAAGGAGTTCCGGCCCACAAGCTTCGCCATTGAGCACAAGACGTCGGTGATGGTGCTCTTAGTGATCATCACGCTCATGGGGGGACTCTCGTACCAGGCGACTCCGAAAGAGTCCTTCCCGGAGTTGGCCATCCCGATCATCGCAGTGAACACCGTGTATCCAGGTGTGTCACCGGCCGATGTTGAGAGTCAGGTCACCCGGATCATCGAAGAGGACCTTTCGACGATCAGTGAAGTGAAGGACCTGACCTCTACCTCGATCGAAGGTTATTCCAGCATCGTAGCAGAGTTTGACCCTTCGGTGAATCTGGACGCTGCAATTCAAAAGGTCCGTGAAAAGGTCGATCTCTCGAAACCAGATCTGCCCCAGGATGCGGAAGAGCCAACGATCGTTGAGTTCAACTTCTCCGAAATCCCGATCATGCAGGTCAACCTCTCGGGTGAGTATGGCCTCGTCCGACTGAAAGAGCTCGCGGAAGAACTGCAGGATCGCATTGAGACGCTCCCGTCCGTGCTACGAGCGGACCTACGCGGCGGACTGGAGCGAGAGGTCAAAGTCGATGTCGACCTTGGCAAACTGCAGTACTACGGGCTGGCTCTGAATGACGTCATCGAAGCGATTCAGAACGAGAACGTGAACATCCCCGGTGGTTCGATCGACGTGGGAGACACGAAGTACTTGGTGCGCGTCGATGGAGAAATCGTCGACCCCGCATTGATTGGTGACTTCGTTGTCTTGCTCAAGGAGGGGCGCCCCATCTACATCCGTGATGTGGCGACCGTGGACTTCGGATTTGCCGAGAGAGCAAGCTACGCTCGCCTGGGCGGTGACGCGGTTGTGACGCTCGACGTGATCAAACGCTCGGGCGAGAACATCATCGAGACCGCGGCAGCGGTGAAAGCGGAAGTCGACGCCATGGCTCCGCTGTTCCCACCGACGACCACCGCCACGATTACCTCGGATCAGTCCGAGCAGATCGAGGACATGGTCTCGAGTCTGGAAAACAACATCATCTCTGGTCTGATTCTGATCGTGGGCGTGCTCCTGTTCTTCTTGGGAGCCGGCACATCGATGTTCGTGGCTGTTTCCATTCCGTCGTCGATGTTCTTGTCCTTCATAATCCTGAAGGTCATGGACATTTCAATGAATATGGTCGTGCTGTTCAGCCTGATTCTCGCGCTTGGGATGTTAGTCGATAACGCGATTGTCGTCGTTGAGAATATCTACCGCTTCTTGGAGGAAGGGTGGGACCGCACACTTGCGGCGAAGAAGGCCACGGGTGAGGTCGCCCTTCCCATCATCGCCGCAACCGCGACGACACTCGCCGCGTTTGCTCCTCTTCTGTTCTGGCCCGGACAGGTCGGTGAGTTCATGGGCTACATGCCCAAGACGCTCATTGTCACGCTCTCGTCTTCGCTCTTTGTCGCGCTCGTAGTCGTCCCGACCTTGTGCGCGATGTTCATGAAATTGGACAGTGAAGAGCGCACAGCGATGCGGCCAGCCATGCGTTGGACGCTCATGGCTTCCGCGGGATTGCTGCTCCTCATGATTGCGGGGATCAATCCACTGTCGGCTGGCCTGCTTGCGGCGACGTTTGTCGGACTCTGGGCCCTGTACAAGTTCGTTCTGGAAGGCCTCTCGCGCAGCTTCCAGACCGTCGCGTTGCCGGCAATGATCGACAAGTACGAGACATCGTTGCGGTGGGCACTCGATCACCGACTGGTCATTCTCGGCGGTACGATCACTGGCTTCGTAGCGACGGCGATCGTCTTCGGCGTATTCAGTAAAGGTGTCGAATACTTCCCCGAGTCGATGCCACCCGCACAGTTGCTTGTCGATGTAGAGACGCCGGTGGGCACGCGCGCTGCGGTGACGGACTCGATCGTGTTCGGACTCGAGGCTGAACTTGCGGCCATGAGCGGACAGGACGACTGGGAGTCCGTGGTCGCGGTAACGGGCGGTGGAGGTGGCGGTGGCAACCCGATGGGAGGAGGCCCGTCGGGACCGGAGGGAGGTCGCCTGTCGGTGTCGCTGGTCGATTTCCAGGACCGCGAACAGGACGCGTTCGACATTCTCGCGACCATGCAGGCGAGCGTTGGGCGTGCGGTTGCGGGTGGAACAGTGACCGTCGACAAAGTGCAGGACGGGCCGGCTCAGGGTGCTCCGGTGAACATCGAGATCGTGGGTGACGACGCGGAGATCCTAAAAGCGCTCTCATCCGAAGTGCTTGACATCCTCGAGGGTGCACCGGTCTATCCGATGCTCGTTGGGCTCGAGAGTGACATGGACGATGCGCGGCCCGAACTCTCAGTCGATGTCGATCGTGAAAAGGCAACTCTATACAACCTGAACACGTCGAAGGTCGGTCGGGCAATCCGTGGAGCGATCAACGGGGTCGAGGCGGCTAAGTACCGTACCGGAAACGACGAATACGACATCATCGTCCGGCTGGCCGAGGGGTACAGACAGGAGCTCGAGGGGCTCCGTGAGTTCACCGTCATGGCGGAGGGTGGCATTCAGGTGCCGCTCGTATCCGTTGCGACTTGGAGTGTTGAAGAGGGAGCCGGTGCGATCCGACGGAAGGACCAAACCCGAATGGCGACCATCTCTTCGGATGTTGCTGCGGGCTACGCTAACAACGCGGTGCTTGCCGAAGTCCAGGCGACTTTGACGGACTTCGGCCAGACGATGCCTCCCGGGTACACCCTTCGGTACACGGGCCAGTCTCAGGAGCAGGACGAGGCGACGGCGTTCCTAGGAGGTGCATTTCTGACGGCGTTGATGTTGATCGGCTTCATCCTCATCAGCCAGTTCAATTCGGTCGTGAAACCCGTCATCATCCTGACATCGGTCATCATGTCGATCGCCGGTGTGTTTATCGGTCTGCTGATCTTCCGGATGCCGTTCGGCATCATCAACACGGGTGTCGGCATTATTTCGTTGGCCGGAATCGTGGTGAACAACGCCATCATCCTCATTGACTACATCGACATCCTGAGGGAACGTGATGCGATGGATCGACGTGAGGCCTTGGTGCAGGGTGGGAAGACTCGTTTCCGCCCGGTGGTGCTCACCGCCACCACGACGGCGCTCGGCCTCGTGCCGCTTGCGATCGGATTGAATTTCGACTTCTTCGGCCTCTATGGCTCCCTCAATCCGCAGCTTTACTGGGGCGGAGAACAGGCGGCGTGGTGGGGACCGATGGCCGTTGCGATCATCGCGGGCATTCTGTTCGCCACATTCTTGACCTTGGTCTTGGTGCCGGTGATGTACTCGCTCGTCGACGACGCCACGTCGTTCCTAAGGAGGCACTTCACACACTCTAGAGACGCCGAGGTGTCCGATTGGGGCACTGGTAGTGCCTCTGGCCGCCTCCAGCACGAGTCTGCACCGATGCCTCGAGTTGCCGAGCCGGGCCCCGCGGACGTCGCTCGTGAACAGATCGTTGCCCCATTGGGCGGATCCGGTCTCACGCCGCAGCCCGAGGCTGGATAGGCGCCATGGGTTGGCCCTCGCGCTGACGAAGCGAGTGGAGCAACTTTGCGCGTCCACAAGACCTCTCCCGCTCCAGATCGGTAACCAGGACGGATGAACCCACGCGACAAGACCGAAGATGTACGGGTGGCGCCCGAACAGGCCGTCGGACAGGCGATCCAAGATCTCACAGCCGCGCGGCTGGGGCGTGGATTCATCCCGTTGAGTGTCCTGGCGTTGGCAGGTGTCGTCCAGGCGGTCCGCGGCCCCGGTGGACTCGGGGAGGGACTCGTCCTTGGTTTCGGGGCCCTCGCTGCAAGTGTGGCGATGCTCGGATTCGGACTCCGCGTCTCCCAGCTGGCGTTCGGCTTGCCGGAGCGAGCCTGGATGCGGCTGGCCATGTGGGGAAGTTTGGTCCCCCCAGTCTATGCCGTTTATGTGCTAGCCTGGCGAGGCCTCTGGGGATTCGTAACGGGAAGTGGGGCCAGTGGGGCCATTGCGGCCTTCTTCTTTGCTACGATGGGTAGCTGGGCGATGCGGTCTTGGATGCGAGTGTCGGAGGTTCAGAGATTGTCGAAAGTGGTCGCGATGGGACTGTCCACGGAGAGCGCAGAGTGATCGGGCGTGTGATGCGACTCGGTATCTTGGTGGCAGTTTTTGCGACTGTAGGCCTTTCGGTAGCGAAGGCCCCGGCGCCGATGGCTCGCCAGGGGCTGCTGAGCCTTGAGAACGCGCGCCTCTTCTACGAGGTCACCGGGTCCGGTGAGCCGATCGTGATCGTGCACGGTGGCCCAGGGCTGGACCACAACTACCTCCAGCCGGGCATGGATGTGCTCGCGGATCGAAATACGCTGGTGTACTACGACCAGCGCGGGACCGGCCGTTCGGACGCCCCGCTCGACAGTTCGGCGGTGAACCTCGATGCCTTCGTCACAGATATCGACGCGTTACGTCAGGCGCTCGGGTACGAGCAGGTCACTCTGTTGACGCACTCGTTCGGGACGTTGTTCGGGATCGAATACGCGCGACGGTATCCTGAGAGTCTGAGGGGCCTGATTCTGATGGCGCCAGTCGAGCCTGGGCAGCGCTTCGCGGATCAGGCCGCCACCCGCCAGGCCAGCGCCCGGACGGAAGAGGATGCAGCCGACCTGGCCGAGCTTACCGGTTCTGAGGCGTATCAGGCCAGAGATGCGACCACCTTGAGCGAAGTGTATCGGGTCGCGTTCAAGGGCGCGTTTCGAGATCGGTCGCGCATCGATGACCTTCAGATAGAACTTTCGGAGAAGACGGCGCAAAACGGACCAGATGTCGGAGCGCTTCTCGGGCAAAGCCTTGGCACCGTTGACTGGTGGGATCGCCTCGGCGCCATTCGGACGCCTACGCTCGTGATCCAAGGCCGGCAGGACATCGCGCCGGTCTCGATGGCGCAGGCGCTCGCAGAGGCGTTCCCGAACGGGAGCCTCGCTCTTCTCGACAGTGGGCACTTCCCTTACATCGAAGATCCGGGCGGGCTCACTTCAGCCATCTCAGGCTTCTTCGTAGGCATCGCGCGTTGAAGGATCGGCCGATGCGTCGCGTCGTCATCGTTTTGGCGATCTACGTCGTGGTTACCGTCCTGATCCTTCCCGTGACCGATTGGGCTAAGCGGCTCTTCGCGCTTCCTGGACTCTTCTCGGATCTCGTTCGAGTCGGGTTGGTCCTGGGATTACCGATCGCGGTAATCCTAGCCTGGATATACCCAACGTTGGGCCACGGCGACGGGCCTACGGGTGGCATCCCCCCGGAGGGGTGAGAGGGGCCTCCGGGAACGCCCCGAATACGACGACCCAATAGGCGCGGAAGGCCGTGGCTCCGTCCTCTGCGTAGCCCACTCCGGTGTGCTCGGCACCGGGGTCCATATTGTTGCGGTGGTGGCTGGGAGAAGCCTCCCATGCGGCGAGGGTCGCCGACGCTGAGGAAAAGCCACCGGATGTGTTCTGGGACACGAAGTGCCACGGGTAGCGTTCCTGATCCACCCGGTACGCCGTCAGACTCCCGTCTGATCCGTCGTGCCCTGACGAATCTGTTGTACGCCATGTCTTCCGCGTGCGTCTGAGCCGCTCTAATCAGTCGGCGGTCAACCCGAAGCGGAAGCGTGGGGCAGGCATCTCATGTGATCTAGTGCGCTTGGGCCAGTACGCCGTTTCAGGCCTTCTCGAACGGGGACGCGCAGCGCCGACAGAACATGGCTGACGCATCCGACTCGCTGAATCCGCAGGAAATGCAAAGCCTCGCGTTCTCCGTCCTTTCGGGTAATCGCGCGGCAGTGATCTCAGCAGTGACAATACCAGTCGGTACTGCGATGATCGCGTAGCCCAAGACCATGACCATGGAGGCCAGCATCTGACCGATCGGGGTAGCCGGAGCGATGTCGCCGTACCCTACGGTAGTCAGCGTCACGATGCCCCAGTACATCCCCCTTGGGATGCTCGTGAAGCCGGATTCCGCACCCTCGATTAAGTACATGAGTGAGCCGACCACCACGACGATGTTCAGCACGGCCAACAAGAAGACGGAGATCTTGAAGCGGGAGGCGCGGAGCGCAGTGGAAAGGACCGAGGCCGCGCCCATGTATCGCCCGAGCTTCAGGACTCGAAATACCCGCATGACGCGCAGGATTCGGATAACGACGAGCACCTGCCCGCCGGGGGCGAAAAGGCTCAGGTAAGTAGGTATGACCGACAGTAAGTCGATCAGGCCGAAGAAGCTGAAGATGTACCGGCTCGGCTTTTCCACGGACCAAATGCGAAGTGCGTACTCCACGGTGAAGATCCCTGTGAAGAACCACTCGAGACCAACGAACCAGGCCGAATAATCACTGCTCAGAGACTCCACCGACTCGAGCATGATGGTCAGAATACTGAGCAGGATCGCGACGATGAGCATGACATCGAAGAATTTGCCGGGGCCAGTATCATTCCCGAAGATCACTTCGTACATCTGTGCTCTCGAAGAGCCGTCAGTTGCCGCTGGTTCGATGGGTTGCATACGCGTCGGTTTGAGGGTGGTCGGTTCTACCAGAGACAAGCTACCGTGTGTCCGGTTCGCTCCGCATCTGCTGCTCCTAAGAAGGGAGGTGATATGTCCATCAGGCTCCGTTCGATGACCCCCGACGATTGGTCATCCGTTGCCGAGATCTACCGGCAGGGGATTGCCACGGACGACGCCACCTTCGAGCGGGAAGTGCCGACCTGGGACACATGCCGCCTCAAGCCATTCCGGGTCGTGGGGACACGGAACCGGATCGCACAGTTCTACGATGGGCGATGGCGAGATACCGTCTTTATGGGTCGGCGATCTGATGTCTGCGGACTGGACTGGGCTGCCGGCGCCTAAGGCGTGATACCCACCCCGTATGACGTCGTGAATTCGATGAACTTGGAGATCTCCGTCATGTCGACTCCAATGAAACGAATCGTGTGGGAGTCCACCCGCTCTACATTGGGTAGGTACGCCATCAACTCCGCGGGCATGTAGTTCTTGAACGAAATGTCGAGGGAGACGGGGCCGTCCATGACGTAGGGCGTGAAGTCGCCGAGGCGGCCGAGCGCGGCCCGAACTTTCTCACCGATGAGGTCGTAGGCGGCTTCCGGCATGATCGTTCGGGCGGAGTGGAACCCCAGGCTCTCTTTGACCACCGCGCCTTCCATGTCGCCGATGATCTGATGGGCCTCTTCGACGACAGCATCATCACCCGAGATCATGATCACGGGCACGCCGAAGTCGCCGGCGATGGCGGCGTTGATGCTCGCTTCCATCATGGGTATGCCGTTCAGTTTGACGGACGTCAAGTTCCCGCTCGATATGGTGTGCGCGCGGACGCCGCGCGTGTTCGTTGTGCTCGAGTGGTACCCGATTAAGATGGCGGCGTCGAACGAAGCATCGATGCCCTCCATCATCATCAGCGGCCGAGGCCACGAGCGGATGAGCTCGATGTCTTGCGGGAGCTCTTCGATGAGCAGGTTCTCTCCGTTTCCGTGAGAGTCGGAGACCAGGATCTCTGTGGCGCCCATGTCCCGGGCCGCCGCGATCGCAGCGTTCACTTCCTTTGTCATGATGCGTCGGAAGGTCTGGTACTCGAATCCAGTTGGGCCCAATTGGTCACTCGTGACCGCTCCCACCACGCCCTCCATATCAGCTGAGATGTATACCTTGAGGCCTTCCTGGGCCGCGATTGGGGTGGCGATGACGGTGAGGGCAGCGAAGAAAGCCCACAGGTGTATCCGCTTCATGGTGTCTCCAGTTTTGGGGCCGCCCGGGCGGCCTCAGCGTATCGATTTACGATCTCGGAAGCAGGTAGGATGTCGTTGATGCCAGCCACGGACCGACCCGCCTGCCAATACTGTTTTCGGCCCTCTTCGTCGAGCGAGGTGCCTTTGAGTTCCCAAGTCGACTTCAAGGCATAAATGCCTCGCATAAGGTGTTTCGTCTTGTGTCCCCGCAACATCCACCGAGCCAGGGGGCCGGCCTTCGTCCCCAGTCTGCGCACGTAGGGGGTGTTGATGACGGCGACCGGGATCCCTGTCAGCCGCTCAGTCAGGACGATGTCGTCTTCCTGGGCATCGAGAATGGCCTGTTTGTAGGGTGCGCCGGCGCGGCACTCCTGCGTGGCGATGAAGCGGGTGCCCATCTGGACCCCGGCGTACCCGAGGCTCATGGCGCGCGCGAAATCGGCAGGCTGACCCACGCCTCCTGCACAAACCACGGGCAGGCCGAGATCGCCTACGTCATCCAGGACCTCTCTCAGTCCGAGGGGGCCAGCGTGTCCGCCCGCTCGCTTGTTGACCGCAATGAGTCCGTGCACGCCCGAGTCCACCGCCTTCTCAGCCCATTTTTTTTCTGTGACGTCGTGGTAGACGATGCCACCGACCTGTGCAACCCGGTCGACGACCCATTTCGGTTTGCCGAGCGAGGTGATGAAGAAGCGTACTCCTTCTTCGAGCGCGGTATCGATCCACTTGACCATACGCTCGTGGTATGTCTTGGATGATGCTTCGATCAGCGCGTTCATGCCGATCGGTTTGTCCGTGGTTGCCTTGATGAGTTGCAGCCCGGCCCTGAACTCGTGTCCATGCACATAAGTCAGGGAGACAGGCTGTACGACCCCGAGGCCACCGGCTTCGGACACGGCGGCCACGAGCTCCGGGTTTGAACACGGATACATCGGGCCACAAATGAGCGGAATTTCGATCCCCGTGTGCTGGGTGAGCGGCGTGTGCAAGTCCATAATCGGCGGTCAGTCCCGCGTCTTCACCGGGCCGAGGAGCCAGGTGGCGTTTACGGTTGCGACGGTGTCGCCTTCGGCATCGCGGATGATCGCTTCCACTTGGTAGTCCACTGAGTCGGTCACTTCGGGAATCGCACATTTGGACTCGGCGATCAACACGCCGCGCGCCTTCTTCGTGTACGTGATGCTGTATCCGGTGAGAATGCCGCGGACCGTGGAGGGCATCGCACCCAATACCGCGAGACCCGTCGCGAGTTCGCCGACGTTGGCGAGGGCCATCGCGTGTACGGAGCGCAGGTGGTTACGCACGGAACGCCGCTCTGTGAGCTGTGCTCGAACGTGGCCGGGCTCGAAATGGAGCACTGTCGGTCCGAGTCGCCCCGTGTAGGGGACCATAAGGCCGAGAAGTTTTGAAAAGATCCACTTGCCGCCGGGGAGGGGAGACAGTTGCGCCCATAGGCGTCGAAGACGGGTACCGGGAGATTCGTAGGACATGACGACCCTTCCGAGGAGAAGCGGGGAACGCGCCAATCTTCGGGGGTACGCATGCAGGCGGCAACGTCGGGGTCCAACGTGATGGCCAGTGAGGGTTGCATACGGAGGCAGATTTGAGCCACAGGAGAATGAGATCGAGCCTGAGATGGAGCCTCCGCGGACTCGTCGGGTCACTCGTGCCGTTCCTCACGGGTTGTGACATCTCCTACGTGCTCGACATCCCCGAAGCGGGGTACCTCCTCGAAGCGACGGTGACCGCCGTGGTGTGGGCTGTGGCGAACCTCGTGTACTTCGAACAGAAGCGTCGCGGCACCCAGAGCGTGAGCCGATTCATCGCGTTCTGGCTCGGAAACCCCGCAACGTGGGTGACCTTTTTCATGCTCTCAGAAGGCTCTCATGCGGAGCTGAAAGCGCCACCGGACGATGAAGCCGAGCTGTTCCGAGAGGTCAGAAAGGACCGCCGCCTGCGCGCGGCGAGAGGGGATCCGACGGCACCCCACACGGACTGAGGGGTTTGCGCAGTCTGCCCGAACAACCCTTCCGTACATTGCCCCTTGGAGCGCCCGTGACGGGAGACCCCCCCACTATGCCACCGGTCGGCCCACGTGTCCCGATTCGGGCGTATCGCCCGAGGCGTGCGGACGTGGTCCAACTCGGCCGATTGGCGGCTCCTGTCGTGTTGGTACAATTGGGCCTCATGGCCATGGGGGCCTTGGATACCGTCATGGTTGGCCGAGTCTCCGCGACTGACCTCGCGGCGGTGGCGATCGGGAATCTCTACTTCTTCGGCGTTGCGGTCTTTGGTATGGGCGTGCTATTCGCCCTCGACCCGGTCATTGCTCAGGCTGTGGGAGCGGACGACGATGTCGCCGTGGCTCGTGGAGTCCAACGAGGATTGGTTCTGGCCATCGGACTGACGGTACTTGCATCGGTGCTGCTCATGCCTGCCGGCCCGCTCCTGACGTTCTTTAGACAGCCGGCAGACGTCATTCCCGTGGCGGCCGCATATGCTCTGGTGGCCATCCCCGGAGTGTTTCCGTTCTACGGCTTCGTCTTGTTCCGACAATGCCTGCAGGCCATGGGTCGAGTGCGGCCTATCGTTTGGACTGTGCTCGCGGCAAACATCGTGAACTTCGGGCTGAACTGGGTGCTTATCTACGGAAACCTTGGGGCACCCGCGCTCGGGGCCGTCGGGTCGAGTTGGGCGACGAGCTTAAGTCGGTGGTTCATGCTTCTCACGCTCATGTTCGTCTCTTGGCCACTGATCCGCCCGACGATACGTCCGTTCAGGCCCGAGGTGCTCCGGACCGTCCCCCTCGTCCGGTTGCTCCGTGTAGGAGTGCCGATCGGCGGTCAACAGTGGCTCGAATTCGGCGTGTTTGGAGCGGCTGGTCTCCTCATGGGACTTATAGGCACGGTGGCGGTCGCGAGTCATCAGGTCGCTCTCCAACTCGCAGCCGTCACGTTCATGATCCCCGTGGGGGTTGCCCAAGCCACGAGCGTCCTGGTGGGGCAAGCCGTCGGGAGAGGAGATCCGCCGAGCGCCCGGCGGTCAGCCGGTGCGGGGCTCGTTGTGGGGACAGCGTTTATGACCGTCACGGCCCTGATGTTTCTCACGGTGCCGGAAACGCTGGCCACATTCTTCAGCCGCGACACTCAGGTGATCGCCACGGCTGTTCTTCTTCTCCCGATCGCAGGCGTCTTCCAGATCGTAGACGGGTGGCAAGTCGTGGCGGCTGGTGCACTTCGCGGCGTCGCGGACACACGCGTTCCGATGATTCTCAACCTGGTCGGATTCTGGCTGGTCGGACTTCCCGCGTGTGTCGCTCTTGGCTTTTGGGCGGACATGGGTCCCCGCGGCGTTTGGTGGGGGCTCGCGCTCGGACTCGGCGTGGTTGCCCTTCTCCTGTTGCATCGGATCAGGAGACGCTTCGGACGCGAGCTACGCAGGTTGCTGATTGACGAAGGCGAAGTGCCAGCCGCGGAGCCGGTATGACCGAATCACGAGGTCCGGCGAAGGCCGTTGAGCACCACATCGAGATCACCCGGCAGGCTAGGTATTGGGAACTCGGTGAGGACATCGAACACCCGCGAGAGGTCTGGCACGTCTTACACGGCTACAAGCAGTTGGCGTCGAGATTCATTCGACGCTTCCAGCCCATCGACGATGGGACCCGTAGGATCATTGCGCCGGAGGGGTTGTCCAGATTTTACATCGGCCTGGAGGCGGGGCGGCACGGGCCCGCTTCCAAAGTGGGGGCTACGTGGATGACCCGAGAAGACCGGGCACACGAAATCGAGGACTACGTCGCCTACCTCGACCGGCTCCAAAATGCTCGCCACGCTGAGAATGCCCACATGACAGTTCTCGGGTTCTCTCAGGGTGTCGCGACTGCGGCGCGCTGGGTGACAGCCGGAGAAGTGCAGCCTGACAGGCTCGTGTTGTGGGGAGACGTACTTCCGCCGGACCTCGACCTTGAACGCGCGGGAGAAGCGCTCCGGTCTGTTGACGTTGTTCTGGTGCGAGGCACGGAAGACCGGGCGATCTCCGATGCGCTGGCGGAACGAGAACGCGGTCAGCTAGCCAAGGCGGGTGTCGAGTACCGAGTCGTCGAGTACGGGGGAGGGCACGAGATTGATCGGGACGCCCTGATGGCATTAGTTGGTGGATAACTCCCGTAGGGTCGCCACGTAAGAGCCCCGGAAAGAGCAAGCTACTTGGCCCGCCGAGTGCACCGTCGCCTGGACGTGAATTCGCGCTTTACCCTTCCGTTTTAACGTCCGAGTGAATCGCTCCCACTCCTCCAGCGGAATATCTCCGCAACGCGCCACTAGACGGTCCTGGATCGGTTTGTCGTAGTGCACTGAGCTCTCGTGGATGACGGTATGGGTCTTGAGACCTGCCCGCCGCAACTTGAAGTGCACGTGAGTCCATCCGGAGAGAATCGCCAACGTCGCAACACTACCGCCGAAGGCCGTTCCACGGTGGTTGAGATTCGGCTCAAGGGGCGCGGCGAGCGCGACTGCCTCGTCATCGGCGGAGATAACGGTGGTCTCCATCGCCTTCGACAGCGGGATGTGTTCGTGGAGATACTTCTCCAGCTCTGCCGGACTCAGAATTCGCCCACGAACGCGATTTCCGGGACGAGATCGTAGCCTTTCTCTCGACTCACAGTGCTCTGAGCGAGGTCGATGAGCGTACGCACCTCCGCGGCCGTCGCACCGCCGAGATTCACGATGATGTTCGCGTGTTTATGGAATATGCGAGCGCCACCGTTCGTGTGGCCCTTGAGACCGCACTCGTCGATCAGGCGGCCCGCCCCGATGCCTTCGATCTTCTGAAAGATCGATCCCGCGCACGGGTACAGCCAAAGGTCCGGGTGGCGATCGTCACGCCACTCCAGATTGTCCCGCATCACGCGGCGGAGTTCGTCGAGGGGTGTGGGTTCGAGCTTGAACGTGGCCGAGAGGACAACGTCGTCGCGGTGATGTAGGACGCTCTCGTCGTACCCGAACTCGAAGTAGTCGACGCCAACGGTTTTACGTTCGCCGTCCTCTGTGAAGAGATCCGCGCTCTCGAGGACCTCCTCGATGAAGACGGTCCGTTCGCGTGCGGGGGCTGGCGAGAGAAAGTGGAGGTTCTGCCATAACGCGCCCCCGACAGTGCTCGGGATGCCAACGAAGTGGTGGAGGCCGCCGAGCCCCCGGGCAACCGTAGCATCGATGAGGTTGGGGAAGGTCTCCACACCAGCTCCGGCACGTACCGTTGTCTCGTCGAGGAAATCGATGCCGTCCACCTCGACTCTGATGACGAGGCCGCGAAAGCCGCCATCACCAACGAGAATGTTTGCACCCTTACCCAACAAGAAGTGAGGCACGCCGAGTTCGCGGACTGCCTGCAGAGCGAGCACTAGCTCGTCCGGCGTCCGAGCCCGATAGAGAAGTGCCGCGGGGCCACCAATTCGAAACGTTGTCATGGGTGCGAGCGGGACGTCGCGCTCGATGCGCTCAGCGCCCAAACGGGTCGCGAGCGCCCTGAAGACCTCTGATATCGACGTCATGGCGCTAACATAGCCCTAGCTTTCGGCGACAGGTAGCTTGCGGCCGTTCGAAACGACTTCTTCTTCGCGGTGGATCGAGTCATGCGTTCCTTTGGTGCTCTCTCGCTCTTCACAGCAGTCTTTGCAGCGTCACTCCAGGCCCAAGAACCTGTCCGGTACTCGATCTCGTTCGAGAACCGTGCCCATCACGAAGCCGAAATCACCGTACTGTACGAGGGACTGGATTCCTCGCCACTCGAACTGAGGATGAGCCGGACGTCCCCAGGGCGCTATGCGCTCCATGAGTTCGCCAAAAACGTGTACAATTTTCGGGCCACGGGTGCAAATGGTCGTGACGTGACCGTTTCTCGGCCCAACGTCCATCAATGGGATGTGGCCGGCCATGGCGGCACCGTACGGGTGAGCTATACGCTCTACGCGGATCACTCGGACGGCACGTACGCCGGGATCGACCGGACCCATGGCCATCTGAATATGCCAGCCACCTTCATGTGGGCCCGTGGTCTCGAGCAGCGCCCCATTGAACTGAATGTGGACATCCCCGAAGGGAGCGATTGGCGTGTCGCCACTCAGCTCGCTCCAACAGATGAGATAACGCGCTTCACAGCTCCACACCTCTACTATTTCTTGGACAGCCCCACGGAGGTTTCGGACTTCTGGGAAAAGAAGTGGGACGTCGACGGCCAGACGGTACGGGTTGCGCTGCACCATGCCGGCACGGATGCGGAGGCTGAGGAGTACGCGGAGGCCGCTGCAGCGATCGTGGATGGGTCCCGAGACGTGTACGGAGAGCTCCCGACCTTCGACTATGGCGAGTACACCTTCCTAGCTTGTTACCTCCCGTGGGTGGATGGCGATGGTATGGAGCACCGGAACTCGACGGTCCTCACCAGCACGGGCTCCTTGGAGTCGAACATGCTTGGTGTCCTCGGTACAGTGGCGCACGAGTTCTTCCACGCGTGGAACGTGGAGCGGATCCGACCGACGACGCTCGAGCCCTTCGACTTCGAAGAGGCCAACATGTCCATGGAACTCTGGTTCGCCGAGGGCTTCACGAGCTATTACGACGACTTGATCCTGTGGCGCGGCGGCCTCGTAGATGACGCAGAGTTCGCGCGTAGGATGGGTGGTATCGCGAATTCAGTGACCAACGCGCCCGGGCGAGCGCATTCCTCTCCCGTCCAGATGAGCATGCAGGCTCCGTTCGTGGACGCGGCAACGGCAGTCGATCCAAATAACCGCGGAAATACCTTCCTGTCGTATTACACCTGGGGCTCCGGAGTAGCTCTGGGGCTCGATCTAACGCTGCGAACATCGTTCGACGGGATCACGCTAGACCACGTCATGCGAGAGATGTGGCGTACGCACGGCATTCCGGAGCGCTCCTACAATGTCGACGACATCGAAGCAGCTTTGGCCCGTGCAACCGGAGACCCGACCTTCGCTCGTTCATACTTCGACGCTTACGTACGCGGCACCCAGGCTCCGATGTACGCGAAGTTGTTGGCCGCCGCCGGCATCGAACTCGGCCCGGCACGCCCCGGCCGTGCGTGGATGGGCAATCCGAATCACGTCCAGATGCGCGGTGGTGCAGCGATCGTGACGGCGACCCCCGTGACGGGCTCTCCGATGTACGAAGCCGGGTTGGATCGAGGGGATCGGATCTTGGCTCTGAACGGCGAAACAATCGACGCGGACACGTCCGTGCGAGCTGTTCTCCAGGCGCACTCCCCAGGTGACGTAATCGCTGTCCGGTACGAGAGCCGCGGAGGGGAGTATGAAGCACAGATGACTTTGGTGCCGGACCCCGGGCTCTCAGCATCGCTGCGTGGCGATCCTAATGGGTTCATGCATATCTGGAAGGAGGCGGTAGCACGATGAGCACACAGGGTGAGGACTTCGCGACGATCTATGGGCGCGAACTGGATCGGCTGGCTGGCGAGATACGGGCGTATTCCTCGGAAGCAGAGATCTGGACGGTGAGCGGCGACCAAAAGAACAGCCCCGGAACACTGGTGTTGCATCTCTGTGGGAACCTGATGCACTTCATTGGGGCAGGTTTCGGGGTGACGGCATACATCCGGGACAGGGAAGCTGAGTTCGCCGATCGTTGCACCCGGAACGAACTCCTTACCGAAATCGCAGAAACACGCGAAATCGTCACGCGTGCGTTGGCTACGCTGTCCGACGAGGTGATGGACGGGCGTTATCCCGGCCGGCCTCCGTCGAGCATGGACGGTGTGGGCACGCGTCTGTTCCTGATGCACCTCTTGTGGCATATCGGATGGCACGAAGGGCACATCTATTACCATCGCCTGGGCGGCGGGGCAGAGTCCCTCTAGTTACGGCCTCGGCGCAGTACACGTCCCGGTCTTAGATCGCGGTACGCGCCGTCTTCGACTTGCACGGTGCCGTTCACGATGACCCAGTCGATGCCGGTCGGGTACTGGTGTGGGTCTTCGAACGTCGCGTTATCGATGACCGTTGTGGGGTCGAAGATCACGAGATCTGCATACCACCCTTCGCGGATCTGACCACGTGTTCTGATGCCCATTCGTTCCGCAGGAAGGGCGGTCATTTTCCGGACTGCTTGTTCGAGGGTGAGTATGCCCTCATCTCGGGCGTAGCGCCCGAGCACGCGGGGGAAGGTGCCGTACCAGCGCGGGTGCGGGTGCCCGTCCCCTGGCTCTGTCAGGCGCCCGTCTGACGCGATCATCGTCCAGGGGTGCGCCATGATACGCGCGACATCTTCTTCGTCCATCGCGTGGTAGATCGCACTCGCGCCGCCGCGACGAACGGCCTCCGCTACGAGCCTTGCACCCGTGGCGGGAGTGGGATCGAGACCGTCCCGTAGGGCCCAGTCACGGAGCGTCTTCCCTTCGAGTGACCGGTCCCAAGAGACCAGAGCCAACTGAACGCGACTTAGGTCGTTTCCGCCCCGATCGTTGATGATGTTGAATGCGATGCCGTCCAAGATGCTGTCCGCTAGCGCTGGGCTGTCCATGCGCTCCAAGAAGGCATCGTTGCCGCCCGCGAGTGCCCATGCCGGTACCAGCACGGTGATCCCGGTATAACTCGCAGTGTAGGGGTACTGGTCGATCATCGCGTCTGTGCCGGCCCCTCGCGCGGAGTCGACCATCGCGAGTGTAGTGACTGAGGAGCCCCACATGGGTTGTCCGACGACCTTGTGGTGAGTCAGAACGATGGGAATGTCAGCTTGTTTGCCGATCTCGAGTGCTTCACCGACCCCTCCAAGGAGCCCGAGGCCCTCCTCGCGCAGATGAGATGTATAGAAGCCGCCTTTTTCACCGACGACCCGAGACAGCGCGATCACCTCAGAGAGTTCGGAAAAGGCCCCTGGGAGATATTTGAGCCCCGTGGAGATGCCCCACGCTCCCTCGTCCATAGCCTGCCTGACCATCCCTTGCATGCGGGCCAGTTCAGACGCCGTTGGGGCACGGTTTTCCAGGCCCATAACGTTCCCACGAACCGTGTTGTGCCCGACCATGAACCCGACATTCATGCCAACTCCGAGCGCTTCGGCCTCCTCCATGAGCCCAGCGATCGGCCATGGGCCACCACCGTCCGGGTTCCCAAGAGCGGTTGTCACGCCCTGTCGGACGTGACTCTCTGCTCCAGGTAGTCGGAGGAGCGGGTCGAGGTGCGTATGTAGGTCCACGAACCCCGGACTCACGATCAACCCGACGGCGTCGATCACCCGGGTGGCACGCGCCGGATCCAACGGTACCGGCGAGACTCGCGCGATGCGATCGCCCACAATCGCGAGGTCTGCCGCGAAGCCGGCGGCGCCCGTTCCGTCCATGATCGTTCCGCCCCGAACTAAGACGTCCCAATCCGCCACGGTCTCCTGTCGGATATAGGTGCCGTCGAAGCCAACGTTCCAGGTGTCGCCGCCATCCGTCGATGACTCCCACAGCTGTCTGACGCGGTCTCGACCTCTGTCTACGCGCGACCATGTAATTCGGTTGAGCGTGACATTCCCGGCGGTGTCTTGGGTCTCTCCATGCATGACCATGACGTCGCCCCTGTAACCGCCCTCTAGCTGAAGCAGCAATCCGGCGTTGTCCACCCACGTTTGGTGCCACACATCACGGGAGATGTCATAAACGTTGAGACTCTCGCCTTCGTAGCCCGACGGGGTCGTGTAGTGCTCTCTGAGTGCACACTGAGCCAGGATGGGGCTGATCGTGTTGTGGCCAGCAAGGGCCCCGTTGGCTGCCCGCACGACCCATCGTCCCTGCCAGAAGTCGAAGTGCCGATACTCCTCGACCGAGCAAGCCCGTTCCTGAGCCGCTGTAGGGGCAGGGGGTGCCGAGAACAGAGCGGACACGACTGCGAGCAGAATAGTGCGGCGCATGGAGCGCATCTCCTTAGGAATGGTGTGCCGAAAGGTGTGGGGAGGTGGAAGCCTGGGCCAGTCGTGCGATTTCGGGAGTTAGCACTGTTCGTTAATGGGACGAGTCGTCCCGGGATCGTACGATGCACAGATGTCGAATCGAGGTCACAAGAATCATGTAAAGCAATACACAGTTATGTATTACAGCATGTCATGCGTGTTTGGCACGGCCCTTTCTACAGAGGATCCAAAGTGAGCGAACGCGGGGGGCGATGTTGTGAGGGGTGGAGTGGCCGGTGATCAGCCAGCCAGATCTGGTCGAGTTCTCTCTTGTGTCTTCGAAACAACCATCAGCGGTTTCACGGGCAAGCTGAGGGACGAGTTTCTGAACGGTGAGATCTTCTACACGCTGCCCGAGGCTGTCCTCCCCAGTACCGTGGAGAATGTCTTTATTTCAGAAGGGCACGGTGGGACGCTGAAGTTGGAGAGCAGAGCAGAGGCGCGAGGGCCCGCATCACGATCCCAATGGGCCTCGCGGACTAGGGCTCACTGCTCCTCGGTCGCACGCACGGATATAGAAGTGTCCATTTCCGCCCATGTGCCGCCCGCCAGGTCGATCCGGACGGTGAAGCGCCAGTTTCCGACTTCGTCCAACGGGAAGTTCGGGACCTGGTATTTACCGGCTCCGATCCCAGTGGCCGCGTACTCCTGGCTTTCGCGGGTTTCCGTTGGAGGCGTCGCGATCACTAATACCCCGGCTCCGTTGAGCGGGCGCCATGTGAGATCCGTAACTGCCACAGTGAACATGACCGGACCCATTGTCGGCGGCTCGGGAGCGACCGTAACCCGCATGTCCACCTCCGCATTTCCGCGAATGCCAGGTCCGCCGCATGCGGAAAACACGAGGCAGGCGAAGGTGATGACGGTGGCACGGCGACTGACGATCACATGATATCCAGGGTTCAGGGGCGTGGCGAAACACAAGGTAACTCGGGCCTCTAGATGCGACACGCAGCCGAAGTGAGATACCCTGTGTCAGAATGAGTAGAAGAGGGACCCAAGGCGATCAACCAGCTCTTCTTTTTGACAGAAGTAGAACTGATCGAGTGGGCAAGCGGGGAGTGGGGCGAACGTGCCTTCCGAGCCCTCTACGGCGCGAACGCCGATATCGAGTCGCCTCAGAGCGGTAACACGGAATGTTCCTTAAAAAGGTGCAGACGCTCTTGTACTTCTAGCGGGCTGTTCGCAGTCCATACGCGCCTCCAAGGCGCGTATGACGTTCGCGGGCCGGTTTGCACGCGTTGAAACGCGGATCTGGCCGATTGACACGTCCGTGGGGCTAGGAGAGCTTTACCTGCTGTCGTAAGGCGGTTTAACACAGCACCGCTCGTGGCTCCTCGGGGGGCCATTTTTTCGTCGAACCCACGTTAGTTCATGTTCAAGACGCTCCGAAGTCGGCTGGTGCTCATTGCATTAGTCATCATGATGTCAGGGTGGCAACTCTACTCGAACGGCCTGAAGCTCGGTCTGGACCTCCAGGGCGGGATGCACCTCGCTCTCGAAGTCGACGACCCTGACGGCACCATGACCTCTGCCGCCAAGGCCGACATGATCGATCGGGTTGATCGAATCATTCGGACCCGCATTGACGAACTCGGCGTTGAAGAGCCGCTCATCCAGCAGGTTGGGGGTGACCGCTTGATCGTCGAGCTCGCCGGCTTGTCTGACCAGGATCAGGCTAAGGACATCGTTCAGCGTAACGCGTTCCTCGAGTTCAAACTCGTGGTGGTGTCCTCGGATATGGAGAACGCCTTGACCCGGATGGATCGTGCGATTGTCGCGACCCTCGGCGTGGACTCGATCCGGGCTCTGGGTCGCGACGTCGCAGGTCCGACCAATCAGACGGATCTCGAGGGATTACTCTTCGGGAACACGGCAGACTCAACGAGTGCCGAGAGCGACTCAGCGCAGACGGAAGCGGAAGACGCGGCGCAAGCGGAGTTGGATGCTGCAGACGCGCTGCGACCTTTCTCGTCTCTCCTGAATTTCGGCGACGCTGAAGGGACCTTCCTCATTGCCATCGAGGACGTGCCGGTCGCAGAGATGTTCCTAGGGATCGAGGGCGTCGAGCGCGCCTATCCACGTAACCAAGTACTGCAATGGGGATCCGAACTCGTCGCCCAGGGTGCGAGGACCTACAAGCGCTTGTATGTGCTCGAAGAGGAGGCATTCATCACGGGTGACCTTCTGGAGGATGCAACGGCATCCAGGGACCCGCAGTTCAACCAGTCCCAGGTTCAGTTCGAATTCTCTCGTGCAGGTGGTCGTGTCTTTAGCCAGGTCACCGGGCAGCATGTAAACGACTACCTCGCCATCGTACTCGACGGCGAAGTCATGAGCGCTCCGGTCATCCGTGATCGCATCGGCGCGCGTGGCCAGATCGATATGGGCGCAGGGACTCCTCTTGAGGAAGCGGCTGACTTGGCCCTCGTGCTCCGGGCCGGTGCGCTCCCGGCGAAGATCAACATTATCGAAGAACGCACCGTCGGCCCCTCACTTGGTCAAGACTCGATCGACCAGGGGAAGATTGCCGGAATCGTCGGGCTCGTGATGGTGGTCGTGATCATGCTCTCGTACTACAAGATGGCCGGTCTCCTGGCCATTGCCGCGCTGGGGGTCTACGTGGTCCTCGTCCTGGGAGGGCTCGCCGGTATCGGTACCGGGGCAGTGCTCACGGTGCCGGGTATCGCGGGACTCATCCTGTCCGTCGGCATGGCAGTCGATGCCAACGTTCTGATCTTCGAACGCATTCGTGAGGAACTCGACGAAGGACGCGCAACACGCACGGCTGTCGATGAGGGATTCCAGCACGCAATGTCGGCGATTGTCGACGCCAACATCACCACGCTCATTACGGCTCTGATTCTCATGCAGTTCGGGACGGGCCCGGTTAAGGGCTTCGCAGTGACGCTATCGATCGGAATCGTGGCGTCGTTCTTCTCCGCTCTCTTCGTGACCCGATCCCTCTTCCTGTTCTATCTGAACGGGAAGAAGGCATCGGATCCGATCAGCATCTGACCGACGACAACCATGAGACTCTTTCAAAACAGCGCCTACAAGTTCATCGAAGGGCGCAAGAAGGCCTACGTGGTCTCCGGTGTGATCATCGCCATGGGGATTGCCGCGATGATCCTCAACGTGGCTACGATTGGCAGTTGGCAGAACTACGGGGTCGATTTCACCGGCGGTTCGCTGATCCAGGTGAGATTCGACGAACCGATCACGGACGCAGCGCTACGAGCTGCGCTTGGTGGTGCTGAGGCGCCCCCGGTAACCCGGTTCGGTACGGAGAACGAATACGTGATTCGGGCCCCGATCGATGACGATTCGTCGATCAATGAGGTTGCGGAGGCGGTGGAAGTTCAAATCTCCGCCGTGTACCCTTCCGGGACCTTCGAAGTCGTTCGTACGGAACTGGTCGGTGCGAAGGTCGGTGGTGAGCTCCAGGTCAAGGCCCTGTACGCGATCCTCTTCTCGTTCCTGCTGACGTTGCTGTATCTCGCGTTCCGTTTCGAGATGCGCTTCGGAATGGCCGCGGTGATCGCGACGGCGCACGATTTGCTGGTTACGCTTGGGTTCCTGGCTGTGTTTAAGGTCGAAATCGCGCTGCCGACCGTGGCGGCGATCCTGACTATTGTCGGGTATTCGCTCAACGACACGATCGTCGTGTTCGACCGTGTCCGCGAGAACCTGCAGAAGAAGGGGGCGCGCAAGCGCGACCCGATCGATCTCGTGAATGGCTCGATCAATGAGACGTTGCCGCGTACGGTTCTGACGTCGGGAACAACTTTGGCGGTGCTTATGGCGCTGCTGATCCTCGGTGGTCCCGTCCTGTTCGACTTCACGCTCGTTCTGATCCTAGGTGTCGTGATCGGTACCTATTCGTCGGTCTTCGTTGCATCTCCGGCGCTGGTCGAAATTCAGAAGAGGTTCGGTACAGGACAGTCGAGTGAGAAGAAAACGAAGATCGAGCCCGCCACGGTTTAGTACCGCCCAGCTAAGACTCAGACCGCGCCGCGCGAGCGGCAGCAGTGAGGGGGAGCCTCATCGAGCTCTTCGACAGCCACTGTCATCTTACCGACACCGCCTTCCGGCAGGACCGGGAGGCGGTGTTGCGTAGGGCCTCTGAGGCAGGGGTGACCCGGTTCGTGTCGATTGCTTCGAATGTGAGTGATGCCCAAGCAGCCGTCGATTTCGTCGCAGACGTCGATGGCGCATGGTGCACGGCAGGTGTCCACCCGCACGAGGCCGGGGAGGCCGCTCCCGATGCCGTAGACGCCGTCCGTGAACTCGCTCGTCATGACGAGGTGGTCGCGATCGGTGAGACGGGCCTCGACTTCTTCTATGACAACGCTCCACGAGATGTGCAGCGAGGACTCTTCGACGCACACTTGGCGCTTGGCGCGGAGTTGAATCTTCCTGTGGTTGTGCACGCGCGGGCCGCTGACGAAGAAGTGGCTGCCGCTCTTCGAGGAATGCCGCCCGGTACCATGGGCGTATTGCATTGTTTCACCGGGGGCGAGAAGGCCTTCTCGGAAGCGATGGCGTGCGACTGGTACGTCTCCTTTTCCGGAATCGCCTCATTCAAGAGCTTTGAGCCTGTGGATCTGCTGCGCCAAGTTCCGGACGATCGGTTGCTGATTGAGACGGACTCACCCTACCTGGCTCCCGTACCTCTTCGAGGTAAGCGGAATGAGCCTGCCTTCGTGGCACATGTGGCCGAGGCCGTGGCGCGTCATCTCGATCTCAGCGTGGTGGAGGTTGCGCGACGCACTTCCGAGAATGCCTGCCGCTTCTATTCTGTATCCTGATGCTCGCATCCCGTAACATCCTTCCGGCGCTTTGTAGATTCACGCATGGCTAGACGCATTCAAATCCTTCCGGACGTCGTGGCGAATCAAATCGCTGCGGGTGAGGTCGTTGAACGGCCTGCGTCGGTCGTGAAGGAATTGGTCGAGAACGCACTCGACGCACGAGCAACCAAGGTCGACGTCGCAGTGGAGCGGGGGGGCAAACGCCGTATCCGCGTAAGCGACGACGGCGTAGGCATGGGCCGGGAAGACGCGCTGTTGAGTCTGGATCGGCACGCGACTAGCAAGATCTCCCACGCCGATGACCTGAAGGGCATTCGGACGTTTGGGTTTCGTGGGGAAGCTCTGCCCTCGATTGCCGCGGTGTCTCGTTTGACCCTCGACACCAAGGACACCGATGACGAGGTGGGCACACGGGTCAGCGTGAACGGCGGACAAATCTCGTCCGTGGCGGACTTGCCCCGGCAGCGCGGGACTACAATCGAAGTTCGGAATCTGTTCTTCAATGCTCCCGTCCGCGCCAAATTTCTGAAGGCGGTGTCCGCCGAGACCCGTGCGGTAAGTGAAGCGGTCACTGCGCTGGCGTTAGCGAATCCACGGGTCGGATTTGTACTCACGTCGGACGAACGCACCCTGCTGGAACTCCCCGCAGCGAAGGACGCCGCGGGCCGTGTGTCACAACTATGGGGCCCGGAGGAAGCCGGTACCCTGATCCTCGCTACGGGTGAGGAGAACGGAATGGAGTTGAAGGGGCTCGTACAGCGGCCAGACGCGGCCAAGCCAGGTATGCGACGCAGCTTCTTGTTCGTGAACGGGAGACCGTTCCGGGCGCCCCAGATCGTGCAGGCTGCGGAACGTGGATATCGCACCACGATCCCTCACGGTGTGAGACCCTGGATCTTCTTCTATCTCCACGTCCCAGATGGGTCTGTTGATGTGAACGTACATCCAGCGAAGGCAGAGGTACGCTTCCGGGATTGGCCGCGCGTGGAAGAGCTGGTGGAGATCGCGGTACGGAAGGCGCTGGACGCCGAGCACAGTTCCGCGACGTTCGACACACAATTGGCAGCTCCGAGTCTCGCTGTGAGGGAACGGGGTGACACGCCCCCACCGCCGGCTCCGGACCCCGACGACCAGATGGCGTTGTTCGTATCGGGCGGTGCTCCGAAAGCGGTGCAACCGCGCGGTGACAGCTCTTCGGGCGGTGCTGAGAGATCCGATTCGCTCACGGAGCGACTGGGCTCCTACACTCCGGTGGATCCCGTCGGCGCCTCGCGTCCGCGGCTCTGGCAGGTTCTCAATACATACATCCTTGCCGAGACCCGCGACGGAATCTTGATCGTAGATCAGCACTCGGCGCATGAGCGAGTGCTCTTCCAGCAGTTGATGGACGCCTACGACCGGGGCGGCCAGGACGGCCAGCGACTTCTCTTTCCGTTGACCATCAGATTGACTCCGCTCGAACTCGAACAGGTGGTAGACCTCAAGGGGCTCCTTGAGCGCTCTGGCTTCGAGGTCGAACCGTTTGGTGGAGACACGGTGATCGTCCATGCGGTGCCGAACCCGCATCGCTACTTCGATGGGGAACGTGCCTTTCGGGAAATGATCGACGAACTGACCAACGGGTCAGAGTTGGTGCGCTCGGCGAAGAACCAACACGAGCGGATCGCGATGACCTTCGCCTGCAAGGGTGCAATCAAAGCCGGGCAGAAGCTCTCAGCCGGCGAAATGCAGGAACTCTTCGATCAGCTCTTCGCGACCGAATTGCCGCACCACGATGTGCACGGACGCCCTACTCTCGTGCGGCTCTCTGGGGCGGAGTTGGCCCGAAAGTTCGGCCGCTGAAGTGAAAGGAGAGACGCCGACCTTCCTGGCCATCGTCGGGCCCACTGCATCGGGTAAGACGCAGCTGTCCATGGCCGTGGCGGCGCGGATGCCCGTTGAAATCATCTCGATGGACTCGCGTCAGGTATATCGCGGCATGGATGTGGGGACAGACAAGGTGACTGCAGAGGCTCGCGCCCTGGTCCCTCACCACTGCCTCGACCTCATCGATCCCGACCAACGGTATTCCGCGGGCCGGTTCGCCCGTGATGTTCGGCGGTGGGTCGGAGAAATCCGGGGACGGGGCAGGCTCCCGTTGCTCGTCGGCGGCACCGGTTTCTTTCTCAAGTCCGTGATGGAGCCGATCTTCGCCGAGCCACCCTTGAATGAGGCCCGACTGCAGGCCCTGCGGAGTTATATGGCCCAGATGGATGTGGAGACCCTCGCACTCTGGGTTCACCGGCTTGACCCTGTTCGGGCGGAACTCGCGGTGCAGGGTGGGCCACGACGTATGACCCGTACCATCGAGGTAGCGCTGCTTACGGGACGTCCTCTGTCGTGGTGGCACCGCGAGGCGCCTACGGAGGCAGACCCGTTGAATGGGTTTGTGGTCGTTCTGGATGTGCCTCGGGACGAGATGGATCGGCGAATCGATGCTCGTGTTGAGAGCATGGTGGAACGGGGGTTACTCGAGGAGGTACGCAGCTTGCTGGATGCAGGCTACGGGATGGACGATCCTGGTATGACCGGTACAGGTTATCGGCAAATCGCACGCCACTTGGAAGGTGAGATGACGCTCGACGAGGCCCTAAGTGAGGTCCGGCAGGCCACTCGCCGCTACGCGCGGCGACAGATCACTTGGTACCGACATCAACTGCCCACCTCCGTCCCTCATATCGACGCGATGCGGCCGGTCCAAGAGCAGCTGTCGTCCGTACTTTTAGGGTGGAGTGCAGCAGGGGGCTCGTTGCCCGGGTCACGATCCCTGTCCTTGGGAGCCACACCATGAAAATCGGAATCACCTGTTATCCGACGTACGGCGGATCCGGTGCTGTAGCTACCGAGTTGGGTCTCCTTCTCGCAGAGAGGGGGCACGAGGTCCACTTCGTGTCGTATGCTCTGCCGTTCAGGCTCAACAAGTTCCGCGAGCGGGTCTTCTTCCATGAAGTAGAGATGGAGGACTACCCCCTCTTCGAGCACCCACCGTATTCGTTGGCCTTGGCTGTCGCCCTCCATGACACTGCCAAGAAGCACGAACTGGACCTCGTCCATGTACACTATGCGATTCCGCATGCTACGTCGGCCTGGATCGCCCAGGAAATGCTCGCTCAAGAGCGCGATCTCAAGATTCTGACGACGCTGCACGGGACCGATATCACCCTGGTGGGTCTGCATCCGTCATTCCACGCGATCACCCGGTTTTCGATTCTTCGTTCTCACGGGCTCACTGCGGTGTCCGAGTTCCTGAAGCGTGAGACCGTTCGTGATTTCACTGTCCCGGAGGACCGTATCGAAGTGATTCCGAACTTCATCGATACGAAGGTGTTTCGACCGGGCCTGGAGCCCTGCCACAGGGCTACACTCGCGCCCGACGGCGAGAAAATTGTCATGCACATTTCCAACTTTCGGTCTGTGAAGCGCGTCGAGGACGTGGTCGCCACGTTCGCTCGCTTGAATGACAAGGTGCCGTCGCGCCTCGTACTGGTCGGAGATGGCCCGGATCGACTCAGGGCGCTCATGAAGGCGGAGGAACTGGGTGTTCGTGATCAGGTTCTCTTCTTGGGGAAACACACCTCCGTGCATGAGTTGTTGTCATGCGCCGACCTCTTTTTGCTCCCTTCAGAGAGCGAGTCGTTTGGCTTGGCCGCTCTGGAGGCCATGGCATGTGGGACTCCGGTAGTGGCATCGAACGCGGGTGGGATCCCAGAGGTCGTTGTGGACGGGGAAACCGGATATTTGTTGGACATCGGAGACATCGATGGCATGGCCGATGCCGGGACCCGGATCCTAGAGGATGAGGACCATTGGCAAAGACTGTCGGAGGGCGCCCGTGCCATGGCGGTTGAACGCTTCTCTGCGGCCCGCGTGGTGCCACAGTACGAGGCATACTACGACCGAGTGGTCAACGGCGGTGGCGAGTGACGATCTGGGAGGCCGTCTTTCTCGGATTCGTCCAGGGGGCCACCGAGTTCCTTCCCGTGTCGAGTTCGGGACACCTGGTCATCGCGCAGACCCTGATGGGGATCGACATGACCGGCGTCGTGTTTGAGGTCGCGGTTCATGTCGCGACTCTCGTGTCGATCCTATGGGTGTACCGAGAGCGTGTGTTGGCTCTTGTGTCCGGGATCTTTGCGAAGGACGGCAAGACCTACGAGTACGTCGGATTGCTGATGGTCGCGACACTCCCAGCCGGCCTGGCTGGTGTCTTTGCGAAAGACTGGATCGAGGGGCTCTTCGAGAACCCCATGGCGCCCGGGATCGCTCTTTTGGTAACCGGGGTCGTTTTGTGGTCGAGTCGGGGCCCCATTGAACGCGCGGCCCTCGCTCGGCCAGGCTGGACCGCTGCCTTGGCGATTGGGGTTGCGCAGGCATTCGCGTTGGTGCCCGGTATTTCCCGTTCGGGGTCCACAGTGGTTGTCGCACTGTGGCTCGGTGTCGCATCGGAGGAGGCAGCCGCGTTTTCGTTTCTGATGGCGGTTCCCGCGATTGCTGGAGCGGCTGTGTTGCAATTCGGAGGATTGGGCGGGGGCGGGGGACCAAGCTCGGCTGCTCTCCTGGCCGGTGGTGTCACGGCCGCGCTTACCGGCGTCTTCGCCATCAAGACATTCGTGGCCATGCTCGGCAAGAAATCTTTCTATCTTTTCGCTCCCTATTGCTGGGTCGCGGGAGCCGGGTTCCTGACCTTCCTATGGGTACGCTGAGCCTGCTCGCCTAGCAGATGCATCCGATGATGACGGAGTGGGAGGGGGCCCCGTTGCATACATGGGCCGCGGCATGGGGCGTCCCTCAATTGCTTGTGTGGGACCGGGTCACATCCACGAATGACGTACTCCTCGGCTGTGCCTCTGAAGGGGCTCCCGTACATACCGTCGTGATTGCGGATGAACAATCTGAAGGAAGGGGCCGCCGGGGGGCTGATTGGTTTTCTCCGTCGCAGGGCGGCCTGTGGATTTCTTTCCTCGCGTGTCCGGGGCCCGAGAGTGCTCCCGTGCTCCCACTCCTGAGTGGGATTGCCGCGGCCCGCGCCATTGAACAGTCAGTATTGGGGTGGCGCGGGTCTGCGTCTCGTGTGGGTCTGAAGTGGCCGAACGACCTCATCATCGCGGATCGCAAGGTCGGTGGTGTGCTTTGTGAGGCAGTGGGAGGTCGCGTCGTGATCGGTATCGGGATCAATGTGAGGGCGACAGTCCAGGACCTGCCCCCGGAAATTGCTGACCGTGCGGGTGCCGTTGAAGAGTTCGCAGTGACACCGGTGCGTCATTCGGCACTGGCAGGGGCGCTTGTTAGGGAGCTGGCAGGGCTCACCGAGACTGCGGGCCGTATGATCGGGGTGACCGAACTGGCTGAACTCCGGGACCGCGATGTTCTTTCCGGGCGTCGCGTGATCACGGAACAAGCCGGTGAAGGAGTGGCTATCGAGATCAGTCCGCAAGGAATGCTCCTACTGGAGCGGCCGGACGGCTCGCGGGTATCTGTCGTCGCAGGGAGCGTGCGGCCGATATTGTGATTCTTCTGTCGAGATTCTGAGTCTGGAGAGACCGATGCAACTCGTCGTCGACGTAGGTAACACCGAGACCGTTGTTGGTTTGGCATTGAGCCCGACCGACATCGTGAATCATTGGCGTGTATCTTCATCCGTCCCGCGCACTGAGGACGAGATGACCGCGCTCATTCGTGCATTCTTGACCGGCGATGGCGTCGATGAGAACCTCATCACCCAGGGGGTTGTCGGGTCCGTCGTACCGTCGGTGAACCACGTGTGGATGAAGACTCTCGGCAAGATCGTGAGCGGCGACGTGCTTGCGGTCGGTCCGGGGAGCGACCTGCCCATTCGGCTCGACGTTGAAGAGCCGATGTCTGTGGGCGCGGATCGTGTGGTAAATACACTCGCGGCTATGGAGCTCTACCATCGAGACACGATCGCGGTCGATCTCGGGACCGCCACCACCTTCGACTGCATTACGGGCGAGGGCGTCTTCAAGGGTGGGGTGATTTCCCCGGGGCTGAATGCCGGCATGGACTGGTTGGCCGCACGTACCGCCAAGCTGCCCAAGGTCGAACTCCAGCCACCCGGACTAGTAATTGGCCGCCGTACGGATACCTGTATCCAGAGCGGCGTCTTCTATTCGGCGCTCGACGCGGTAGATGGCATCGTGAGGCGGATAAAGAACGAGTGGGGAAGTCCGGATGCTCTAGTCGTAGCCACAGGCGGCTTCGCGAACACGATTGCTCCTCACCTTCAGACTGTCGATGAGACTGAGCCATTCCTGACGCTTTATGGCCTTGCGATGGCGGGTAAACACATTGCCGGTGCTTCCTGAGGACGGCGTGAAGTCGCTAGTTTCCCAGTCTTGGTACCTGTACCCAACACACTGATTCGGTCCCCATGACGCTTTCTCCCGTTTTTCGTTCCCAGGATGCTGTCCTGCTCCTCGCTGGACAGGGCGTTTGGGATCATTTGGCCGGTGATATGGAGGCCCAAGCGAACGCTGTGCGGATGGTCTACGCGGACCTGGAAGGGGTTCTCGGGGAGGAATTCCGCACAGAGGCCGCACACGTGCCGTCCGCGAGTGAAGTCACAACTCCAGAGGGGCTCCACTTTTTGCAGGAGTACTTCTTCTTGATCCTCTTCCGCTCGATCTTCGGGTCCCTCGGTGTGACTCAGGATCGGTTGAAGGCGTACACGGAGCTGAACTTCTGCATCAAGGGCACGATCACGGCCGCAGACAACATCTTCGACGACCAGGAAAAGTCGCTTCTGCCGCTCGCGCCCCACGCTGGGGTTCGCTTTGTGTCCATTCTGCAGCTCATGAGCTTTGAGCGGCTGACACGGAAGGTGTTGGACCGGGCACAGGACGCTGCGATCCTCACGGGGGATCAGCGCGATGGTATACAGAAGGGGCTCTTGGACCGCATGGCCTCGATCGGCATCCTAGAAGGCTCCGAAGAGGGAGGGGTCGATGAGATCCCGACACCGGAGGTCATGGTCGAGAAGGTGCATCGGATCCGGGGCGGGTCGCTTTTCGCCTTAGCGTTTGCTGCTCCGAGCGTGCTTGAAACGGGCGACATGGCAGAAAAGATGGCCAAGGCCGAGGTCGCTGTGGCCCAACTCGGTACGGCTTTCCAGATCGTCGACGATCTCACCGATTTCGAATTCGATGTGGGCCGACGGACGCATAACCTCCTCACGTCGCAGATCCATCATCATGGATCGCCTGAGGAAAAGGCTGCGCTTGATCGATTCTGGAACGGTGAAGCCGTTGCAGAGGGTGCTGTCGAGAGCATCTTCCGCCACTCGGCGCGGGCTGTCCTCGAGACCGCGTATGCCGAGGCACGCGCTGCGTTCGCGGGTCTACAGGCGCTAGGTCACTGGTTTGATCCGGCGCTCGCAGACGAGGTCGTACATGCCATTGTCGGGTTAGACGGCGTCGCGCGAATGGAAGCGCTGACTTCCGAGGCGTAGTTCACCCCGAGCCGTGTCATGCGGGGAGCAGGGAGACACGACTAACGCCCCTGGGGCGTCGCGCCGATCAGTGCCGTTACGGTTTCACCGATGTGGGCCATCTGCGCCTGTCGCCGGCCCGCCCAGGTAGAGAGCCTCAAGAGGTTCGAGGCCACGGCCGTTGCGCCGAAGAAGGTCATGAGGACCGGAAGGACGAGCGCCGCGCGCCCAAGATCCTTTGGCGCCGAACGTCTCGCGGAGTTCACCAACCAGCACGCCCCATTCCCGGTCTGTCAGTGCACGGGAGAGTGCGATCCAGACGCCTCAGATTCGGCATGAGGCTCGATTTAAGATCCGGTCACCGCCCGGCCAAAGATCTCGTTGAGCTCTTCGTCGCTGTATTTGTGCTCCTCGCTCATACCGACTTCCGGGCAATGTGTATGTTAGAGGCGAACACGGGGCGGCCCCCGGGCGTATGGGAAGATGTTCTATTCTGACTCGGCCGGTAAAGTTTTTCCACCACGCCGGTGAAACAAAAGGCAAGGGAAGGGAATGAGCATCGCAATTCTAATTTTGCTGTTCGCAGTCGTGATCGGCACGACCGGAATGGTCGGGATGTTTGCGTATTTCTTCCACCGCATGAGTCGATTAGAGAGTGGTCGCGGTACGGACGGTCGCTCGGATCACCTCATCCAGCGCGTCGAGGCGATGGAAGAGGAGTTGCTCGCTACCCATAGCGAAATCGTGGCATTGGTCGAGCGGTTGGACTTCACCGAGAAGCTCCTCACGCCGAGTGAGAGCGAATCGGGCACGAGGGATTGAGGAGCGAGCGGGTCTGATGGCAGGTTTTAGTTTTGGCGGGTTCGGCATCGGGGAGGTGCTGTTCATTATGGTGATCGTTCTTCTTCTTTTTTCAGTTCGACGGAGTAACCCAAGGCCATGAAAAGATTCTACTCCAGGTCACTCGGGGCGATTTTATACACCCTGCTGCTACTCGGACTCTCTGCCTGCGTGGCCGGGAGCGGGCGACCGACTGCCGACCCATTCGCTGGAGGCACTGGCGGTGCACGTCCGGAACGTTCTTCCGGACCTGAGTCGCGGACCGTCAAGATCCATGTACGGAATGTAAATTTCATGGACGCCACGCTCTACATCACGGAGCCGGGTCGGCGGCGCATTGGGCGAATTCCCGGAAACGAGACGCGCACCTTCGATGTGTCCTCGGCGGGATTCACGCAGGTACGGTTTCGCGCCGAGCTCTTGGGGGGCACGACCTGCACCACGTGGTACGTGCAAGCGGACGCCGGAGGTGACGTCGACGTCCTCATCGATTCGATGGAGCGACCCCGGCGGCCGAACGGACAAATGTCGCTCTGCGACGCGCAGACACGCCGCCGACGATAGGCGATTCGGGCCTCGCCCGTGAGCGAGGACGGGTCGCTAAGACTCTTCGAGTCGAACCCCTCGGATGGGGCCCGAATGAGAAAGCTCACCTAGGCGTTGCAAGGGCAGGGGAAATGCGCGAAGGTTGGGTGTACAAGAGTCATCAGGGTTGAGGCTTGATTTTTGAAAATGACGGCGATGGTCTCGTGTTTCTAGGAGGTCGACGTCGTTTGGATTTGTGACCACGTTGGTCACGCCCGCGCGGGAGTGCCGCGCAATCAGCAGGTCGGTTAGTACGTATTTACGTGATTCCGGCTCGCATCACCAAGGAGCGCACGAAATGCGTACCAAGGGAACCGTTAAGTGGTTTAACGATCAGAAGGGATTTGGCTTCATCACGCCGGAGGACGGAAGCAAGGACTGCTTCGTCCATCACAGCGCGATCCAGGCCGAGGGTTTCAAGACCCTCGCCGAGGGAGCTTCGGTCGAGTTTGATATCGTCGAAGGAGCCAAAGGTCCGGCCGCTGAGAACGTGGTCGCTAGTTAGATCTGGGTTAAGAAGGACAGAAGAGGCGTCCCGCATTGCGCGGGGCGTCTCTTTTTTTGTCCCTACGGTTGCCGGCTTCCCGTTTTCTGCGACATGTTCTGGGATGATCTCTCAACTATGTCCGGCCGTGCGACGCACTAGGATGTGCTGCGCCTTGGCTGCGTGCCTTGTTCTCACTCCTCGCCCGGTCGACGCCCAGACCCGCGCGCTCACGACCAATAATCGGACGATCTTAGGTTCGTCTGAGGATCTGACGGCGGGGGTCACCTTCGTGGACGTTGACGGGGACCAGGACCTTGATGTCATCTACGCCAACGGACGGCACTGGGCCCAACTCAACGAGGTCTACCTGAACAATGGTGTAGGCCAGTTCACTGTGGGTTTCGCGCTGGGTCCGGAAAAGGCGACGACCTACGCAACGCCGGCCGGGGATCTTGACCACGACGGAGATGTCGACGTCGTGGTCGGAAATGATCGAGCCGAGAACTGGGTGTACCTGAATGACGGCCACGGTCGCTTCGAATTGGCGTGGTCTGTGGGTCCGGAGGTTGAACCAACACGGAGCGCGCAGCTCTACGACCTGAACGGCGACGGTTCGCTGGACGTCTTTGTTACCAATCGCGGTACCGCGAACGGGTTCTACCTGAATGACGGGACCGGACACTTCGGCCCCAAAGTGGAGTTTGGTGAGGCCGACGGATCCACGATTGCCGTCGCCATTGGAGATGTCGATGCGGACGGACACCCGGACCTGGTGCTCGCCAACCGTGACGGACAGGCGAACCAGATCCTCATCAACGACGGAAATCTCGGCTTCGACCGAGCCGTGGAGTTCGGCACGGGGAGCGACGAGACCCGCTCCGTGGCACTAGCGGACCTGGACGGGAACGGGACGCTGGATATCGTCGCGGTGAACATTGGTGAGCCGAACGCCACATATATGGGGCGAGGCGACGGGACATTCGCTCCGGGTCTCATGTTTGGTGGGAACGAGCAGACCTACGCGGTCGTGGTCACTGATGTCGATGGCGACGGGGCGCCTGACGTCGTCGTCGGCAACGTCCGGGAACGGAACGCTGTGTACTTCAACGATGGTGCGGGAGGGGTTACGGAAGGGCAGTGGCTCGGCGAGGAACGCGATACGTCCTACGGTATCACGGCAGGTGACCTCAACGGCGACGGATTTCCCGAGATTGGATCTGCGAACTCCGGGGCCGTAAACCGGATCTTCCTCAACGTGCCCGCTGGGGCGGGGCGCTGACCCCGCCTGAAGCCTAAGGAGTCGGTCCGCCTTCTGGCGACTCCTGTCCTGCGCCGAGAAGATCCTCGGTGAAGTCCACACGCTCGGTCAGGCGCTGGACCTGTCGCTCGAGTTGCCGTATGTGCTCAGCCGTGTCTTCGTCGACGCTGTCGTCGACCCGCTGCAGCTTCGCCCATTCGAGCTTGGAATCGAGTTGGGCCTTGTAAGCCTTCAGGGCGATGATGCCGATACCAATCGCTCCTGAACTGAGAAACAGGGCGAAGGTGCCTGTTCCGTCCCAATCCACTGTGGTGATGCCGCGTGGACCGGGCCAGGATGAGATGCGTCGGGGTCTTATGGCCCCGGAGGACCCTATGGTTCGTACGGGTAGGAGTCCCGCCCGGGTTCCGTCGCCCTGAGACGGGTGGGTTCCGGTCCCGAGTCACCGCTGTTGGCGGGATCGAGACCGGAGTCCCCGATCTAGTTGTTGCCTCTGCCGCCGCTCCGGCTGCTTCCGCCGATCGGGTCACCAGCGGGCATCTGCAGCGTTGGCCCAGGAATCGTGTTTTCGATGCGCGACTGCCAGCGGCGAATATCTGCGGCCACTAGGCGCTCGTGAGGTGTTGCGGAGCCTGCAGCCTCGATTCCAGCGGCGAGCTGATCGATCCGGTCCGCGAGTACCGCGCGCACTTCCGCGGCCGTCTGCGAACGACTGGCCTGCTGCATCATTTTGTCGGCCACGGCCCGCTGTACGGTGTGGAGAACCTGCGCCTGATATTCGTTGCTCGGCGTTGCCACACCCCAGGTCGCGTCCAGCAGCCGGTCCGTGACCTCCTCAAGATCGGGATAGTCACCCTGACTGCCGTAAAGAACGAGTCGAGCCATGCGCTGCGGCTGCAGGATCTCTCCCACTGCGAAGGCCGCCGCGGCACCGGCCGCACCAAGGGGGTCGAAGATGAGTTCGGTGTTGCCCGGGAAGGACTCGCCATCCGCATGCCGATACGCCGGGGGCGGGAGGAGCTCGAGGATGTTGTCGGGCAAGGCGAGGAAGTCCACGCTCAACGTGGACAGGATCGTCTCCAGGGCGTCACGCTGCTCGTCTGCGTCGACGACGGTGAACGGCGTCTGTCCATCACCCTTCAGGGCGTATCGATAATCCGCACCGCCCAGACTCTGGGCTGCGGAGCGGAGCTGGAAGCGGTGGTGCATGTAGAGCGGCAGGAGCACGTACTCGAGGTTCGAAAGCGGCTCGCCGTCTCTGATGGCATCCGGCCCGAAGTTGTCCAGCCCGATGTCACGAATGCGAATCTCGAGTTTAAGGTGGTCAACCAAGTTGGAGCCGTTGTCCCATACGCTGGCGTATTGATGGGCTGCGCCGATGAAGTTGTTGTTCGTGTGGCCCATATAGACGAGCCCTTCCGCGACGCCCTGGTCTGCGATCTCTCGTAGCGCGGCAACCTCGTCCGTCCCCGCCGGAAAGTCTCGGTAGAGCCAGTTCACGCTGAGTTCGTCGTACTTCCCGATGCGTTGTACGTATGCATTCGAGAGGTCGATCTGGCCGTTCCGGTCTATTTGGGCGTATGGCGCCGGATAGTCCATCACACTCTCCCGGCCGTATGCGCTTGCCATGTAGTTGTGCGGGAATCCGATCGTGTGCCCGACCTCATGGGCGGACAGTTGCCGCACCCGTGCGAGGGCCATCTCGACGGCGTCCGACTCGGGAGCCACTTGTGTCAGGTATTCGAAGTTGGGCGCCGCTTCAAACTCGGCACAGGATTCGTAGTACTCACATCCGGACTCCAGCGAACCCGGCATGGCGGACAGGAAATCCTGTTCGGTAATGCCGCCGCCGCTGAAGGGAGGCACCATACCCTGGCCGTGTAGGTAGTCCTGGCGAAGGCGCAGTGAGCCCAAATTGACGACGCCCCGGATGATCTCGCCGGTGCGCGGGTCGGTGATGGTGTTGCCGTAGGAGTAGCCGCGTGTCCGCCGGTGCGTCCAGTGGATCATGTTGTAGCGGACATCTTGAGAATCAATGCCGTCAGGAAGCACTTCGACCTGAAAACCATCGATGAAACCAGCCGCTTCGAATGCGGTGTTCCACCAGCGGGCTCCCTCGATCAGGGCGCTGCGGACGGGCTCTGGAGTACCGGGATCCACGTAGTAGACGATGGGATCGACCGCGGCTGAGCGCTCGGCGATCGGATCCGTCCGCTCGAGGCGATGCCGCGCGACCCAACGGACTCGGAGATCTTCGTCGATCGCCGTCCCGTAATCGGCGATGGTCGGACCCTGCACGCCCACCCGAGGATCTGCGACCCTCGTCTCATAAGCGTTGTCGGGCAGGGCGATGAACGAATGATGCTGCCGGAGCGTGATCGCTCCACCACTCGCAGCGACACTGCGAACTAGAAAACCAGGGTCGCTACTCGTGAACGTGAGCGTCGCCTCCACTTCGATGTTCTCTGGGAACGCACGAGTCGCTGGTAAGTGGATCGCGCTGCGACTGCGATCGAGCGTGAAAGTTCCTTGATTACGCGCGGCGATTTGGTCAGCGATGCCACGAGCATCCCGGAGGAAGAACGAAGTCGCGTCCACCAGCACACGGTCATCGCTCTGAGCTACGATGTCGAAACCCCAATGCACGGACGGCGCGAAGGCGTCACGTACCGCATCCACCTCAGCCGGATTCTCAGAGATCGCACGGAACCGATAGTTCGGCTCCATGAGAAGAACGCGTGGGCCGATTCGTTTGGCGGACAGGATGTAAGCCCCGCCGAGCTGACCCCGATCGATACCTACCGGGTTGCTGCCCAAGCCTGAGCCCATCGAGATCTGATAGAGGAACTCCGTGTCGAGCTTGTCGATCTCCCAATAGAAGGCACCCGTTCCGTCGTCCCAGTACAGGTTGAAGAAGCCAGTGAAGGCCTGCGTGCCCTCCGTCTTCGATTCGATGGTGGGGAGTTCGTCCTCCTGGGCTGTCGCCTGGGTGGGGGAGAGCGCGAGGGCGGAAACGGCTAGGAGCGCAAAAAGGAGTCGTGGTACGCGGAACGACATGGAGTCACCTCGGTTTGGAGCGGTAAGCGCCCAGGATGGGGGATCTCGCCCCGCGTCGCCAGTGAGGCCGGGTGCTCCGCTTGCCTCACGCCGACTCGGCCGCGTCCCCGGCCCTCTTGAGTTTGTTCGTCGGGGCACCTGTGGGCACGCAGCCTGCCGGATGGGCCCGTGTAATGCCGGCGGCGATGACCCTCGGCATGCTCCACTTCTTTTCGTCCGCCTGTTGGACTCTGCCTGGTGGCCTCCAGCGGAGTAGTGCCTCTACAGACGCTCCTTTGTCAGGCGCGCGGAATCGGGGCTCCCGGGGGATGGGCCGGTCGCCCATCCGGTCGCTTGACACCCCCGCATTCCCGGCGAAGTTATTTCCCTGTTAGCACTCAGGTACAATGAGTGCCAACCTGGAAAATCTGCCTATCAATGCCCCATTTCAAGTAGGAGTATGGCCAATGGGTAACGCCGCGAATGAGGTCAAGCCACTTGCTGACCGCGTGGTCGTAATGCCGCTCGACGAAGCCGAGCAGATGCGGGGTGGCCTCTACATCCCCGATACGGCGAAAGAAAAGCCCTCCCAGGGTGAAGTCATCGCCGTCGGTCCGGGAAAGCTCTCTGATGAGGGTGCCCGGCTCGAGATGGACGTGAGTGTTGGCGACAAGGTGCTGTACGGGAAGTACAGCGGCACCGATGTCACGCTGGGCGGTGAGGAATACCTCATCCTCCGCGAATCCGACATTCTCGCCATCGTTCCGTAACGCAAACGCAATCGACTAGGAGATACGAATCATGGCAGCTAAAGAGCTGGGATTCGACGTCGAGGCGCGTGCGCGTCTCAAGAATGGCGTCGACAAGCTTGCTCGGGCCGTGAAGGTCACGCTCGGGCCGAAGGGTCGTAACGTGATTTTGGACCGGAAGTTCGGTTCCCCCACGGTTACGAAGGATGGAGTTTCGGTCGCGAAAGAGATCGAACTCGAGGATCCCATTGAGAACATGGGTGCCCAGATGGTGAAGGAAGTCGCCACCAAGACGTCTGACGTCGCTGGTGACGGAACCACCACCGCAACCGTGCTCGCTCAGGCGATCTTCGGCGAAGGGCTGAAGAACGTTACCGCCGGTACGAACCCGATGGGCATCCGTCGTGGAATCGATAAGGGTGTTGAGATCGTCGTCGAGGGCCTCAGGGCACTCTCCGTCGAGACGAAAGGCAAGAAGGAGATCGCACAGGTCGGCGCGATCTCGGCGAACAACAACGCTGAGATTGGTGAGCTGATTTCTGACGCGATGGAGAAGGTCGGTAAGGACGGCGTCATCACGGTCGAGGAAGCACGTGGCCTAGAGACGACGCTCGAGACGGTCGACGGCATGCAGTTCGACCGTGGTTACCTCTCCCCGTACTTCGTGACGGATCCGGAGCGGATGGAAGCGGTACTTGAGGACCCGATAATCCTCATCCACGACAAGAAGATCGGCAGCATGAAGGATCTTCTCCCGATTCTCGAGAAGGTCGCGCAGATGGGTAAGCCCCTTCTGATCGTCTCTGAGGACGTCGAGGGCGAGGCCCTGGCCACGCTCGTCGTGAACAAGCTCCGCGGAACGCTCAAGGTTGCCGCTGTTAAGGCACCTGGCTTCGGTGACCGTCGTAAGGCCATGCTGCAGGACATCGCTGTCCTGACGGGCGGCCAGGTCGTCTCCGAGGAAGTCGGCTTCAAGCTGGAGAACGCTGTCGCCACCGACCTCGGTAGTGCGAAGCGTGTCGTGATCGACAAAGACAACACGACGATCATCGACGGTGCGGGCGAGAGTGAGCAGATCAAGGGCCGGATCGACGAAATCCGTGTCTCGATCGATAAGTCCACGTCGGACTACGACCGCGAGAAGCTCCAAGAGCGTCTCGCAAAGCTCGCCGGTGGTGTGGCCGTCATTAACGTCGGTGCCGCAACCGAGACCGAGATGAAAGAGAAGAAGGCTCTCGTGGAAGATGCACTTCACGCGACACGTGCGGCTGTTGAAGAGGGCATCGTCCCGGGTGGTGGTGTTGCCTTGCTTCGCGCGCAGGCGAGCCTGAACGAGACCACGCTGGACGAAGATGACGAGCAGGTCGGTCTGCAGATCCTCGTTCGTGCGCTCGAGCACCCGATTCGTCAGATCGCGACGAACGCAGGTGTTGAGGCCAGCATCGTGGTCGAAAACGTCCGTAACGGTGAGGGCGCCTTCGGTTACAATGCGCTGACCGACGAGTACGAGGACTTGGTTAAGGCTGGCGTGATCGACCCGACTAAGGTCGTTCGCTCAGCGTTGCAGAACGCGGCTTCGATCGCGGGTCTGCTTCTCACCACGGAAGCGGTTGTGGTGGATACGCCTGCTGATGATGCACCGCCGGCAATGCCGGGTGGTGGTGACATGGGTGGGATGTACTAGCCCAAGCAGTTCTAATGGGTACGAACGCGGCCCGGTCACCGAAAGGTGGCCGGGCCGTTGTTCGTGCAGGGTCGTCTTATCTTCCGGCATGTCTATCAAATCCTATATCCGCACGGTCCCCGATTACCCGAAGCCGGGAATTCTATTTCGGGACGTGACCGGACTCTTAGAGAACGCTGCCGGACTGCGGGAGGCCGTCGACGCCATCGTGGCTCGTTACAAGGACCAACCGGTCGACCTGGTCGCCGGCATCGAGGCCCGTGGCTTCATCTTCGGGACGGCCGTGGCCTATGCGCTCGGCGTCGGCTTCATTCCCATCCGAAAGGCGGGGAAACTCCCTGGTGACGTGATCGGGATCAATTACGAACTCGAGTACGGCACGGACAGGATAGAGGTCCACGTCGGAGCCATCCAGGACGGGAACCAAGTACTACTGATCGACGACTTGATCGCCACCGGCGGGACAGCGATTGCTGCGCTTGAGCTGATTCGCCGGTCCGGAGGGGTCGTGCCCGAAGCGTGCTTCGTGATCGACCTGCCCGACCTAGGGGGCGCGGATCGGCTCAGGGCGTCAGGGTGCGAAGCCCACGCGCTCTGCGCGTTCGAGGCGAATGACTGAAGAAGCCGCACGAATCCTCGCGGACTGGATCTCGATCCGAGCAGCTCCGGACTCCTTGATGGGCCTCCCCGACATCTGGAGACACCGTGGCCTGGTTCGATACCGCAGGGTATAATATCAGTTGTATGATTACACGGATGCGGGCCCGTTCGGAGGCTGCTGAATGAGAATACTCACCGCCATGTCGGCGCTAGGCGTGGTGCTAATTGTTGCGAGTGAGTCGATCCCTGGTGCCACAGATCATCTGGTTTATTCCGCGACCCTTATCGGGGTGGGCGAGGCCACGGACGTATCCCTCGAGGAGAACGAGGTTGTCCAGCAGTATTGCGTTCGTTGTCACAGTGACCGTCGCCTTACGGGTAATCTCTCTCTAGAGGGCTTTGACGCCTCGGCCCCGGAGACCAACGCTGTCGTGGCCGAGCGCATGGTGCGGAAGCTCCGAGCCGAGATGATGCCTCCGCCCGGGGCTCGGCGCCCTTCGGGTGACACGTTGCTCCGTTTGGTGGAGGGACTGGAAGCGCGCTTGGACGCGACGGCGGCTGCGAATCCGAATCCGGGCGCACGCACGTTTCAACGCTTGAATCGGGTCGAATACGAAAGGTCCATTCAGGACCTTTTGGCACTGAACGTGGACGCGGGGGCATACCTGCCGCTCGACACGAAGAGTGCCAACTTCGACAACATCGCGGATGTGCAACTGCTGTCCGCGACGCTCCTCGATTCTTACATGAACGCGGCCAGTGAGATCAGCCGACTTGCCGTGGGTGATACGGAAGCGCTGCCGAGCACCTCGACGTACACGAATGCGGGATACGTGACCCAGTGGGACCGCATCGAGGGGGCTCCGTTCGGGACTCGGGGTGGAATCTCCGTCTCGCACACCTTCCCAGCGGACGCTGAGTACGTCTTCAACATGGCGTTCGAGCACACGACGACCGGTGGCTTCTTCGGGGGAACCACCGCTGGAGAGCAGATCGAGCTGTCGGTGGACGGCGCCCGCGTCCAACTCCTCGATGTCGATCGATGGATGGACGTATCGGACCCGAACGGGGCAAACATGCGCTCCGAGCCGGTGTTCATCCCGGCGGGCCCACATCGAGTGACAGCGGCGTTTCTCCAGCAGAGCGAGGGGCCCAAGGAGGACTTGGTCTCCCCCCACGAGTGGTCGCTGTCAGACCGTCAGGTGGGCGTGAACGGATATGGGGTCACCGCAGTCGCGCACCTTAAGGACCTGGCCGTGGTCGGACCCTACAACGTGCAGGGTGTATCGGACACGCCGAGTCGCGACAGGATCTTCACTTGCCGGCCGGCGTCTCGTGCAGAGGCGCGCCCGTGTGCCGAGAACATTCTGACTCGACTTGCCCGACGGGCCTTTCGCAGACCCGTAACGGGCGCGGACATCGACGGCTTGATGGGCTTCTATGAGATGGGCGAATCCGAGGCCGGATTCGAGCGGGGCGTCCGCACAGCCCTGGAGGCCATGCTCGCCAGCCCAGACTTCGTCTTCCGTTTCGAAGAGCCGGCTGGGGCGATCACGCCGGGTCAGCCGTACCGCCTGAGCGATGCGGCCGTGGCCTCGCGGTTGTCGTTCTTTCTGTGGGGTACGCCGCCCGACTCAGAACTTCTGGCCTTCGCGGAGCGGGGCGCTCTGAGCGATGAGGACGTGTATCAGAATCAGGTCCTACGCATGTTGGCCGACCCGCGGGCTGAAGCGCTCGGCACCCGTTTTGCTGCTCAGTGGCTTCGGTTGGACGACTTGGAGAAGGTCCATCCGGATCGTCTTCTTTTCCCGGATTTTCATCAACAGTTGGCTGACGCCATGCGGCGGGAGACTGAACTCTTCTTCAGTAGTCTCGTCCGAGAAGACCGCAGTGCGCTGGACCTATACGCGGCGGACTATACCTATTTGAATGAACGCCTGGCCAAGCACTACGGGATCGATGGCGTGACAGGTGAGCACTTTCGGCGGGTCGAGTACCCTGACGAAACCCGCCGGGGCGTATTAGGGCATGGGAGTGTGCTCACGCTCACGTCGCACGCTGGGCGCACCTCACCGGTGCTTCGTGGCAAGTGGGTCATGGAGGTGCTTCTCGGAACGCCCCCGCCACCGCCGCCACCGGGGATCCCAGATCTGGAAGAGACCGAGGCCGCCGAAGACGGCCGTTTCCGGACGACACGTGAGCGGATGGAGATCCACAGCGAGAACCCGACATGTAATTCATGTCATCGATTCATGGATCCAATCGGCCTGGCGCTCGACAACTTTGACGTGACGGGGCGGTGGCGCATTCGCGAGAACGGAATGCCGCTCGACACACAGGGGAAGCTTTACGACGGCACCTCGATCACGAGTCCGATGGAGCTGCAGCGTGCTCTCGTCGCTCGTCCGATTCCGCTCATTCGGACGTTCACCGAAAACCTCATGGCCTATGCCCTGGGGCGCCGTGTTGAACACTTTGATCAGCCGACAGTGCGCGCAATCGGAGCGCGGGCAGCCGGTAACGACTACCGCATGTCAGAATTCATCATGGGAGTGGTCACGAGTGACGCATTCCTCATGCAGCTTGCACCCGACGTAGAGACGGACGGAATCACCAGTGGCGCCGCACAGCGGCATCCATAGGAGAGTCAGATGGACTTCATCACCGGCAAGCACCTTCCCAGGCGGACCTTTCTGAAGGGTATGGGTGCAACCGTCGCGCTGCCGCTCCTGGACGCGATGGAACCAGCGGGGCGCGCATGGTCGAAGCTTCCTAAGCGTGCGGATCCCGCACGCCTTGTGGCCATCGAGATGGTACATGGTGCGGCGGGCAGCAATGAGTGGGGTGCAACGCAGAATCTGTGGGCTCCGGCACAGGTCGGCGCCGACTTCGATCTGGCGCCGTCCGCGCTGAGTCCGCTGGACGCCTACCGCGACTACCTGACGATCGTCAGCAACACCGATGTGCGTATGGCAGAAGCGTTCCAGCCGACTGAGATCGGGGGCGATCACTTCCGCTCGAGCGCAGTCTTCCTCACACAGGCGCATCCGAAACAGACGGAAGGATCCGACGTGCATGTCGGCACGTCCCTCGATCAGCTCTACGCGAACCGCTTCGGTCAGGATACGCCGATCCCGTCCATGCAGCTCTGCATCGAGAACATCAATCAGTCGGGAGGCTGCGCGTACGGGTACACCTGCGTCTACACCGACTCCATCAGTTGGGCTTCTCCTACCGAACCGCTCCCTGTCATTCGTGATCCCCGCGTGGCGTTCGACCAACTTTTCGGGGCAGGCGGAACGCCTGAGGAGCGCAACGCCCGCAGGCGCACAAACAAAAGCATTCTGGACTGGGTCACAGGACGGGTCGCTGCGCTCCGCACACAGCTAGGGCCGACCGATCGGGAGCGGCTGGATCGTTACCTCGAAAATGTGCGTGAAATCGAGCGACGTATTCAGGCCGTGGAAGCACGCAACATGAGCGGAGCCCCGCGCGAGCTCCCGGAAGCCCCAGCGGGTGTTCCGGATTCGTTCGAGGAGCACATGCGCCTCATGTTCGATATTCAAGCCTTAGCATTCGCTTCCGACGTGACCCGCGTCTTTTCACTAAAAATGGGTCGGGACTCGTCAGCTCGCGTGTATCCGGGGAGCGGCTCGGACCGACCCTTCCACCCGGCCTCACATCATGGTGGACGCGAGTCGGCGATCATGGAATTCTCAAAGATCAATCAGTACCACGTCAGCATGCTGCCGTACTTCCTGGATCTGTTGAAGGACCTCGAGGAGGGTGACTCGAACATGCTCGACAAGACCATGATCATGTATGGCTCGCCCATGGCAGACGGGAATCTGCACAACCACCGGAGGGCCCCGCTAATCGCGCTGGGGAAAGCCAACGGTGCGCTCGAAGGTGGATTGCATCACAAGGCACCAGACGGAACCCCCATGGCCAACGCGATGCTCAGCATGATGCACGGCCTGGGGATGGACGACATGGACAGCTTTGGCGATAGCACAGGTGAGTTCACACTAGGGTCTACTCCAGGGTCGTCGCGCGGGTGATGTCCTCATGAGTCTCGCCGGAATCCGCCCCAGTGCGAGGCCGCTTGGGGCTCTGTGTCTCGTGTTGGTGCTGACGGCGGCGGGGTTAGTGGACACTTTGCCTGATGCGGCGCGCGAGGGTGACGCGGGCGAGGTGCGGGCGCTCCTTCAGAACGGTGCCGATGTCAACGCAGCTCACGCCGACGGCATGACAGCACTGCATTGGGCAGCCGAAGCGGGACACGCAGAGATCGCCCAGATCTTGTTGTCTGCGGGGGCCGACGCGGAGTCCGTGACCAGACTCGGAGACTACACCCCGCTCCATTTGGCCGCCCGGAACGGACACGCCGACGTGGTGAAGGCTCTCCTCGCATCAGGAGCGGATGCCAATGCTGCAACCACCGCTGGAGGAGCGACCGCGCTGCACTTCGCAGCCTCTGCTGGGAGCGTCTCGTCCGTCGAATCTCTGTTGGAAGCCGGGGCTTCTCCGAACGTACGTGAGTCCAGCTGGGGGCAGACGCCGCTCATCTTCGCGGCAGCCCGGGGGAGGACGGCTGCGGTTGAGGCCCTCCTCGAAAGTGGCGCCGACCCGAGCCTGACCTCTCGGGTGCTCGATCTGCCAGAGCGGTACGCCGAGGACGACGCGGCAGAGGAGCGGCGCGACGAAGTGCTCGCTGAGTTCCGGGCCGAAGCGGGGCCTGATGCTCGCGACTGGCGTCCGACACCGAGTCAGGTGCAGGCCGCCGTCGTCGCCGCCCGTGCGCCAGTCGCGAGCCCTGAAGAGATGGCAGCGGCTGAGCGGGCACTCGAGGCACGACTAGAACTGGAGGCGGCTGAAGAAGCGGCGAATCCCCAGCAGGCGCCGCCCACACAGGTGGAGCCCCAGTCGTTCGTTCAAGTGGTGGGGACGCTCGGCGGAATGTCCGCGCTTCTCCACGCAGTACGGGACGGCCATGGGGCGGCCGCCGTCGCGTTGTTGGATGCAGGTGCAGGTATCGATCAAGCGAGCGCCGGGGACGGTACGACTGCCGTCACGAGCGCGGTGATCAACGGGCACTTCGACCTCGCTCTGGAACTCCTGGATCGCGGGGCCGATCCCAACCGTGTGAACGCGGGCGGGATCGGGCCACTGTTCGCGGCGCTGAATACACACTGGGCACCCAAGGCGAGGTATCCGCAGCAGCAGGCGTACCGCCAGCAGCAGGCGACGTATCTCGAGGTGGCCGAAGCACTACTCGCCGCCGGAGCAGACCCGAATCAGCGCCTGGCGAAGCACGTGTGGTTCATGGAGTACACGTTCAGCCAGCTCAACATCAACATGACGGGTGCGACGCCGTTCTGGCGTGCTGCACACGCATTGGATGTCGAGGCCATGGAGCTTCTTGTGGCACACGGAGCGGATCCGAACATCCCGACGATCAAGGTGCCATCTCGGCGCCGGTCGTCCGGGGGTGGCGATCTCTCGGGTTTACCGGCAGTGGCTGCCGGAGGCCCGGGTGTCTTCCCGATCCACGCGGCTTCCGGTCACGCCTACGGATCGGGCTACGCGGGAAACTCTCACCGGCATGTGCCCGACGCGTGGATGCCTGCCATGCGGTATTTGGTGGAGGAACACGGCGCAGATGTGAATACCAGAGATGCCGCTGGATACACACCGGTGCATAACGCGGCCGCCCGGGGAGACACAGAGATGATCCAGTACCTCGTGGCGCGCGGGGGTGATGTCTTGGTGGTGAGCCGGGTTGGCCAGACCACGGCAGACATGGCCAACGGGCCGGTGCAGAGGATCCAACCGTTCCCTGAAGCGATCGCGTTGCTCGTGGGACTCGGTGCGAAGAACAACTTCAACTGCTTGAGCTGCCAGTAGATCCTATGACGGGTGGGGTCTCGCCCCCCTGATCCGGACGGCATAGGATGGGACAGTCGCCACCCTAATGACCGCTATCGAGGTTCAAGTCATGCTTCGCGCGCTCCGCTCTATCGTTCTTTCCGTTCTCGCCATCGCTACGGTGATGGCACCCGCCCCGGCCCAGGTCAGTCCGGACCAGTTCGAGTCCGCGACGCAGGCGCTGAAGTGGCGCGAGGTTGGCCCGACCATCATGAGCGGACGTGTGTCCGACTTGGCTGTAGTCGACTCCGACCCGCGCATCTTCTATGTGGGCACGGCCACAGCGGGAATCTGGAAGACCGAAAATGCCGGAATCACCTTCGAGTCGCTCTTTACGGACGAGGTCACCGCGTCGATCGGTGATGTAACGGTGGCTCCGTCGAATCCGAACGTGGTGTGGGTCGGCACGGGCGAGCCGCAGAACAGGCAGAGTTCTCCCTGGGGAAACGGGGTGTATCGTTCGATGGATGGCGGACAGACTTGGAGCCATTTGGGTCTTGAGAATACCCACCACATCTCACGCATTCAGGTGCACCCGAGGGATCCCGACGTCGCTTACGTCGCCGCGATGGGGCACCTGTGGGGTGCGAACGCCGAGCGGGGTGTTTATAAGACCACGGACGGCGGGGCCACGTGGACCCATGTGCTCTTCGTGGATGAGAACACAGGCACCATCGATTTGGTCATGGACCCCAATGACCCCGAGACGCTTTTCGCCGCCATGTATCAGCGGCAGCGTCGGGCGTGGGGCTACAATGGCGGTGGCCCTGGCAGCGGTATCTACCGGACCTACGATGGCGGCTCCACATGGACGGAAGTGACCGAGGGCCTTCCGGAGGGCGACAAGGGGCGCATCGGGCTGGATATCTACCGCCAGGACGGGAACCTTGTCTGCGCCATGGTCGAGGCGGACTCGCGGGCACCCGGTTCCGGACGCGGTGGCGGCGGTGGTGTGAGGAACAACGGTGTCTACTGTTCGACCGATCGCGGGGATAAGTGGGAGAAACGCAGCGACACCAACAATCGCCCGATGTACTACTCCCAGATCCGCATCGACCCGAACGACCCGGAGCGCATGTATTCGGGTGGCTCGGACATGTTCAGGTCATCCGATGGTGGGCGGACATTTACTAACGATGGTGCGGATGGTGTCCATTTGGATCACCACGCCATCTGGATCGATCCGTCTGACTCGGATCACATCCTGCTGGGATCAGACGGCGGTGTCTCGGTGAGCCGGGATCGTTCCGACAACTGGTTCCAATTTCGCAATCTCCCGCTCTCGCAGATGTACGAAATTGGCGTGGACATGCGCGATCCGTACCACGTGTGCGGCGGACTTCAAGACAATGGCTCATGGTGCGCACCGTCGGACACCTGGTCGAACCAGGGGATTCGTACGCGGGACTGGTACAACGTCGGGAGTGGTGACGGCTTCTTCACTGTGATGCACCCGACTGACCCCACAATCATGTTCGCTGAGTCTCAAGGGGGAAATCTGACTCGGGTGGACCTGACGACAAACGAGCGCGCGCGACTTCGGCCGATCGGCAGACCCGATACCGAAGGCGAGATGCCTGATCTCCGCTGGAACTGGGATACCCCGGTACTGATCTCGGCGCATGACGCGAGCACGGTCTATCTGGGATCGAACGTCCTGTGGAAGTCGACTGATCTTGGGCAGACATTCGCGCCGATCAGTGGAGACCTCACGCATGCGATCGATCGCGAGACGCTTAAGATCATGGGCGTGCTGGGCGCCGAGGCTCAGATCTCACTCAACGATGGACAGTCGAGCTACGGCAACCTGACGGCGATCGGTGAATCGCCGCTGGATGCTGGCCTGATCTATACCGGTGCAGATGACGGACGCTTGAACGTGACCCTGGACGGTGGCGCGACGTGGACAGATATCACTGGAAACGTCGAAGGCCTGCCGGCGAACACCTATGTGACTCGACTCGTCTCCTCGCATGCAGATGCGGGGACGGTGTATGCCGCGTTCGACGGCCACCGATCTGATGATTTCGCTGCTTATGTGTACGTGAGCACCAACTTTGGTGAAGACTGGGACCTCGTGACGAACGGGCTTCCCATGTCCTCTGTCAGCGCGCTGGCGCAACATCCCGACAACGCCGACCTCCTCTTCGTCGGGAACGAGCGGGGTGTCTACACTTCGATCGACGGGGGCATGGCATGGATGCCGTTACGGGCGAATCTCCCGACTGTCCCGGTTGATGACATCAAGATCCACCCGCGTGACAACGATCTCGTGATCGGGACCCATGGACGCGGTATCTGGATCATGGACGACATCGGGGTCCTCGAAGAGTTGGACGCATCGGTCATGGCTGCACCGGTACATCTCTTCGGCACACGCCGTGCGACCTCGTACAACCGGTACACGCCGCAAGGATGGACCCCCGGGATCTTCGCTTCCGAAAATCCTGCCATGGGTTCACGGATCCGGTACTGGCTCACGAGTGAGATGGACGACGTCTCGCTTCAGATTTTAGACCCCCGCGGCAACTTGGTGCGCGAAGTCGAGGCCTCCGGAGAGGCGGGTCTGAATGAAGTCATGTGGGACCTGCGCCTCCAGACTGAAGGAGCAGATGGCGAGCTGCTCGACCCAGGACCGCGAGTAATGCCGGGCACGTACCTCGTGCGCCTCGAAGCAGGGGACGTAGTCGTCGAAGGTGAGGCGTCCGTGCGGCTCGATCCGCGTTCATCCATGTCGCGCGACGTCATTGCGTCTCGCCATGCGGCAATGATGTCCTCGTATCGGCTCTCGGGGCCGGTGCAGAAGGCGGGACAGGCGATGCGTTCCGTTGGTGAACAACTCGATGCACTCGACGCGATGTTGGAGGCAGCTGAGAACTCCTCCGACGCCTTAGCTGAGCAGATCCAGAGTGTGCGGGATGCGCTGGATGAGATCGGCAATGAGCTCGATGACGTGTCAGGTGGCGCCAACGTCTGGGGCCGCATTCAGGGGGTGAGCGGACCCGCTACTGCGGACGCGGCGTGGATGATCGACGCAGGGTGGGACCGTGTACCAGCGGTGATCGCTCAGATGAATTCACTGATGTCTGGGGACGTCGCGGCGCTGTACCGCACGGCGTATCAGGACGCGACCCGTCCGGCTCTGCCGGGGACGATCGTCATGCCGAGCCGAGGTCGCTGACCGAAATGGCACGGTTCGTAGAGTCCGACCGGCTCTGGCCGCTCCTGGCGTTCTTCGCAGGGGCGGTCGTGGTCATGATCGGCGCGGACGTTGCGGTTGATATCTCGACCGCTGCGCCGGGCACCGTGTGGATCGTGGTCGGGGTCTGGTTCGTGGTCACGCCATTGGGTGCGTGGGGGATTTGGAAAGGCGGCAAAAGGCAGGACTAACATGACCGATGACCTGCAGGATGCCCCACGGCCTCGCCGAGGGCGGATCTACTCCTGTTCAGACAACAGGGTTTCGATGTCCTCGAGGAGGCGGTCCATCTCGAGTTTCAACGTGCCCGTGTAGAGACCTCTTATGTGCCCTTGTCCATCCAGTAGGGCGACGGCTTCGGTATGGATGAGATCGTAACCGCCCAGGTCTCCCGGCGTGGAGCCGACGTCCACGAAGTACCCGTCGCGGGCGAGCGCGGATATCTCAGCACGGTCGCCCGTGAGAAGGTGCCAACGGCGAGCATCGATGTCGTTCAACTCTGCGTATCGCGCCAGCGTCTCTTGAGAGTCCACCTCGGGCATCACGGAATGGCTGAGGATCACGAGTCGATCGTCATCTAGATACTGCGCCTGCACACGTGCCAACTCGTTCTTGAGAATTGGGCACACTTGGGCGCAGCTACTGAAGAAGAAGCTGGCCACCACGACTCGACCATTGACGTCGGACTCCGTGATGGGTTCACCGCGTTGATCTGAAAGCGCGAAAGCTGGGACCGTGTGGGCGGCGCCAGACTCTTCGGTCGTGAGCCACTCAGGCGTGAGTTCCGCCGAGTTATAGTAGGGAAGATCCTGAACAGAGCCCGACGCACATCCAGTTGCTACCAGGGCCAATGCGAGTAGAGGCGCTCTCATGTCGAGGTCTCTTCCACGCAGGCTTTGCTCCCAATCAGCCCGAAACGTCGGCCGTCTCGGACGACGTAGTTCGCACGTAGAGACCCGTCCGTGTACCACATCCTCTGGCTGCCTTCTTCGACGCCGGCCTCGTAGGTGGCTTCCCGGTAAAGCCTCCCGCCTGGAAACCACTCTCGTGCGACGCCTTCCAGAAGGCCGTCACGAAAGGACTGTTCGGACTTGATCTGACCGTCGGAGTACCACTCCCGGTGTTCACCGCGTTCGCGGCCGGACACGTAGTCACGTAGGAAGGCGATGCTTCCACTGGCGTACCATCCGGTGCTTTCCCCGTGCCGCAGGCCGGCCCGGTAGGCCGTTTCCTTGCGTGTCCGGAAATCGTCGGCTTCCGTAGTGACGACGCCGGTGAAGGGAGTCCCATGAAGATGGAGCAGCCCAGCCACCTGTTTCAGTCCGTCCGCGTCCGAAGCAACGACTTCGAGGCCGGTCGCCGCGGTGAGACCGAGCAGCCCCACCGCGAGTGCTAGCCCGCCGAACCAAGGGCGCACCTTCACGAAACCGATCCCTGTGTGCCAAAAAACCCGTTCCCGTTGATGTAGGGGTCTTCAAGCGTGATGTGGTAGTGATATGTGCCGTCCGGGTAGTCCGCCTTTACGCCGGTGTGCCCGTGGTAGTCGTCAAGGTCTCCGTTCGTGACGACTTCTCCGTTCTCCTCTGGGCCGTAAACCGGAAAGCCATCGAGCAAAAACCCGACGAGGCTCTCCTTACCAGCCTGGAGGGTGAGATAGAGCGGCTCGATGTGGTAGTGGTACTGGCCCGTTTGTTGGGGATGCCCGTTGTATTGATCGAAGGAGTTGATCTCAAACGTCAGGGGCCGATTCGGCCCTGCGTATTGGTTGAAGAGCGGGACGCCGTTCACCGCCACCCCGATTGCGCCTAGGGGGGTGGCGCTAGGGTTTGAACTGGCTTCCGGCGCGATCGGGATGCGGAACGTATACGACTGCTCCGCAATCCGGTTCGGGTTCAGGGCGAACTGAATGTTGGGACCGTTGTATGCTTCGTACTGCGAGTGGCTGGCATTGAAATAGGGGCTGCCGTGGGCCGGGATGCCGTCGCTTCGAATGACGACCATGTTTCCGTCTACGCTGATCTCGATTCCATCCGCGAAGTTCAGAAACACCGTTGGGACGTCCATAGTGATGCCTGTTGGATCTGATTCGCTCGAGCCACACGCGAACAGGGCTACCAGGACTGTCAGCGCCGTGCCCAACCTCATCTTCACCGGCATCGCAGTCTCGCTGATTCTAGATCAATGTTTCCCTACGTGATTAGAAGCACCGAGACCAGGAACCGTTAAATCAACTCCGGTCCGGACCGAGATTCGTGATTCGCGACGGACGACCTTCCGGCCCATACTCAGGGCGAGTGATGACGCCTGAAGTGCCTTGTGAGCTGCCTGGCCCATCCCATGAACTCCCGATTTCAGAGAGACGTCATGAAGCGAGTGCTGATTCTGACAACCGCGACCCTTGCCGCCGTGGCGTTGGCTCCCTTGGGCGCGGTGGCCCAGTGGCCTTCAGACGATGCCGAACCCGCCGAGTTCAACCTGGCGATGAACGCCAAGATCATGTGCTCCGGCGTCTTCATGCAGGGGCGTGATCCTGAGGTTCACGCCTATGCCGACCTGCAACGCTTTGCTCACTTCGGGTGGGGTGACGACTTCACGTACGCAGTGGACAAGGAAGCGGGTCGGGTCACAATGAGTGCCCCAGGGGTCCCGGACCGGGTCGCCCAATTCAATGGTGACCAGGGCTGCAGCATCCTCCCGCGTGGCGCGGAAGACGTGTACTTCGAGTCGTCTGAAGTCGGGGCCGAGTGGCCCATCACGAACTGGCGTCTGTGGCCGATGGGAGATCGGCTCCCGGATGAGCCACTTCCCAGTGAAATCGACCGAGATGCTCTGAACACGGCACTCGACTTTGCGATCGCGAACCATGAACACGGCCAGAACACCCGGGCCGTGGTTGCGCTCTACAAGGGGCAGGTGATCGGGGAGCGGTACGCCACCGGTACCCCGGCCGAGATGCCGCACATCTCATGGTCCCAAGGGAAGAGCATCACCGCGGCGCTGATTGGTGTTCTCATCCAACAAGGGGAATTGACCCTTGATCAACCGGCGCCCATCGCCGAGTGGAACGAGAGCTCTGACGACCCACGCTCCGCGATCACGATTCGCAACTTGCTGAACATGAGCAGCGGTCTGGACTTCAATAATTTCGGGCTAGGGCGGGAGGAGTCCCTCTCCACAGAGAACCATCATTTCCGGATCTACTTCGACGGGATCAACGTCTTTGATCACGCGGTGAGTTTCCCACTGGAGGCTGAGCCAGGCGAGCGCTGGGAATACCTGAACTCGGATCCGCTGACCCTCGGAAGAATCGTGCGTGAGACGGTTGAGGCGCGTGGGCAGGACTACCACTCGTTCCCGTGGACAGACTTCTTCGACAAGATCGGGGTCAAAAATGCAGTGCTAGAGACGGATGCCTGGGGCAACTTCATTCTGACGGGCTACGACTATATGTCCGCCCGCGACTGGGCCCGCTTCGGCCAGCTTCACCTTCAGGACGGAATGTGGGGTGAGCAACAGATCCTTCCCGAAGGGTGGAGTGATTTTGTGAGCACACCAGCTCCGGCTAGCACGAACAAGGGTTACGGCGGACTCTTCTGGCTCAACGCTGGCGGGGTGATGGATCGGCTGCCTGCCGATGCATATTGGCCCTCCGGCTTCATGGGCCAGATGACGATGATCGTGCCGTCACGCGATGTGGTGGTCGTGCGGCTCGGCCCGAGTCCGGGCGGATCAGACGGATATATGAACAAGGTCGTTGGGGACATCCTGGACGCGATCGGGGAGCCTGAGGGAGGGAGATGAAGGGACGAGCGGTCGTGCGCTAATGGGCGATCTGTGGCCATCAGCGGGCCCGGTTGACCCCAATGGGCGATCCCGTCATCGTACAGCCACAACGATTCAGGGGAGAAAAGTGCGATGTACGCACGGCATACGACCGCAACGACTACCACGGGCCGGACCACCGGCCCTGGGGCGGCGTGCGTCACTTGATCTGAATCCAAGGAAGACGCAAAACGCGGCCCCGCACGACGGGTGCCGCGTTTTTTGTTGCAGGCGTGGCACCCGGGATTCGTAACCCGGAACCACACAACCAAGGAGGGGACTGAACGGTCCCCAGAGAACCATGTCCAGCGAACAGATCAAGATCACGCTTCCCAACGGCGACGTCCTCGACATGGAGCATGGCTCCACGGCGGGTGAAGTGGCTGCCGCGATTGGCCCGGGGCTCGCTAAGGCTGCTGTGGCAGCGGTTGTGAACGGTGAGACGGTGGGATTGATGGAGCCCATCGAGGGGGACGCCACGATTTCGATCCTCACGGACAAGAGTCCTGGGTCTCTCGATGTTCTTAGGCACTCGGCCGCGCACATTCTTGCGACGGCGGTCCGTGAACTACGCCCAGGCGCTGGGATCGGCTTCGGCCCCTCGATCGACGATGGTTTCTACTATGACTTCGAGGTGGACGCTCCATTCACCCCGGAAGATCTTGAGGCCTTCGAGAAGAAGATGGCCGAGGTCATCGATGCGGATCAGCCGTTTGAGCGCCGACAGGTCGACAAGGCAGAGGCTCGTGGGCTTTTTAGCGATGACCCGCTCAAGCTCGAGCGGCTCGAGGAGTTCGACGACGACGAGGTGATCACGGTCTATGAGAACGGACCCTTCTTGGATCTCTGTAAGGGCCCGCACCTCCCAAGTACGGGCAAACTGAAGCATTTCAAGCTGCTGTCCGGGGCAGGTGCGTACTGGAGAGGCGACGAGAAGCGCCAGATGCTCCAGCGCATCTACGGAACGGCGTTCCACAAGAAGCCGCAGCTGGACGACCATCTCCACATGCTGGAGGAATCCAAGAAGCGCGACCATCGGCGCCTTGGCCGTGAGCTCGACCTGTTCCAGTTCCATCCGGTTTCGCCGGGCTCGGCCTTTTGGACACCTCTGGGAACCATCCTCTACAACACGCTCGAGGAATTCGTGCGGGAACGGCAGAGGGAAGACTTCCTTGAGATCAAGACGCCGCTCCTATACACGAAAGAGCTGTGGGAGCAGTCGGGGCACTGGGGGAAGTACCGTGAGAACATGTTCATGGTGCTGAACAATGAGTCGGGCGAGCACGACGCGTCGCTCAAGCCCATGAACTGCCCGTCACACCACCTCTTCTACGCATCACGGACGCACTCGTACCGCGAGTTGCCTCTCCGTTTTACGACGCTAGACGTGCTTCACCGCAACGAGTTGTCCGGGGCGCTCTCTGGTCTCACCCGCGTGCGCCAATTCGCCCAGGACGACTGTCACGTATACCTGCGTGAGGACCAGATCGCGGAGGAGGTCGAATTCCTGATGGACTTCATCCTCAGCCACTACGACACGTTTGGCCTGAAGTCCTCGGTGAAGTTCGCCACGCGACCGGAGCAACGCATTGGGAGCGACGAACAGTGGGACTCCGCGGAGGCCGCCCTGAAGGAGGCCCTGGAGGCCACGGGTCGCGAATACGAGGTAGAGGAGGGTGACGGAGCCTTCTACGGGCCGAAGATCGACTTCCACGTGACGGACTCGATTGGCCGGAGCTGGCAGCTCGGTACGATCCAGCTCGACTATAACGCTCCAGAGCGCTTCGACCTCTCCTACGTGGGCAGTGACAACACGGCGCACCGACCCGTGGTCATCCATCGTGCGGTGTGTGGGTCCTTCGAGCGTTTCATCGCCATCCTGATCGAACACTATGCCGGGGTCTTCCCAACGTGGCTCGCTCCGGAGCAGGTGCGCCTTATGTCTGTAGGTGAGCACTGGGACGACAGTGCCCTCTTATTGCTCGCGGATCTCAAGAAGGCCGGCGTGCGTGCTACGCTGCAGTCCCGTGAGACGCTCGGTTACAGGATTCGTGAGGCTGAGACTCTCAAGATTCCCTACATGGGCGTCGTTGGGGAGCGCGAGGCGGCCGACGGCACAGTTGCAGTGCGGAAGCGGGGTGCGGGGAAGAAGCAGGAAGTGATGAGCCGGGGTGATTTTATCGCCTCCATTGTCGAAGAGATCGAGACTAGAGCGCTCTCGTAAGGGTCCTGTGGTGGTCCCGTCGCAGGAGAAACGGCCTAGTCCCGCGCCATATGTTTGGTGCCAGAGCGAAACCGTTGACCTGACATGGGAGTCTGGACAGATTGTTCCTCCACCCTCAGGGGTGGATCACAATTAGGAAGAGGGCCGCGTTGACCTGCGGTTCCACCTTCAGGGCTCTTCGGAGCTGACTTGAGGGTCGCGAGGGTCGGCGTTTTCGGGCTGCTCCGAACGCTCTCCCTAGTCGCGGCCCGAGATGTATTCTCGGGCCTTTTTTGTAATCGACTCCATCGGAGGTAGCTACAAATCAGCAAGGAAAGAGTCCGCGTAAACGATCAAATCCGGATAAGCCCAATACGGCTCATCCAAGACGATGGCGAACAGATCGGTATCGTCTCGATCGACGAAGCTCGGGAACGGGCAGGCGTGCGAGGAATGGATCTGGTAGAAGTGGCGCCCGAGGCCCGGCCGCCCGTGGTCAAGATGATGGATTACGGCAAGCACAGGTACGAAGCGCAACGGGCCTCCCGCGAAGCGCGGAAAAGGCAGCACACGATCAAAGTGAAGGAAGTGAAGTTCCGCCCTGGAATCGAAGATCACGATTACGAATTCAAGGTGGGACACGCCAAGCGATTCCTCGGTGAGGGACACAAGGTCAAGCTGACCATGATGTTCCGAGGACGGCAGATCACTCATCCCGAGATTGGGCTCGAAGTCCTTTCCCGAGTGATGGACGAGCTGGTGGAGCTTGGCAAAGTGGAGTCGCAGCCGAATATGGAGGGACGGGTCATGTCGATGGTCGTGGCCCCTCTTAAGTAAAACCGAGCCTCTGGTCCCAATAGGGAACAGATACAGAAGAGACTGATATGCCCAAGATGAAGACCCACCGAGGTGCCGCGAAGCGTATTAAGCGCACGGGTACCGGGAAGCTGAAGAGGATGCGGGCCAACAAGAGCCACATCCTGACCAAGAAGAGCACGAAGCGGAAGCGCCGCCTGCGGCAGTCCGACCTCGTCGCTCCGGCTGATGCGAAGAAGCTCAGACGTATGCTCCCCTACGGCTCTTAAAGGAGGCTGAACTATGCCTAGGACTACAGGTGCCGTACCGCGGAACCATAGAAAGAAGAAGATCTTCAAGGCTGCCAAGGGTTATTTCGGCGGCCGGAAGAACCTTTATCGCACTGCGAAGGATGCGGTGGAGAAGGGTTGGGAGCATGCCTACCGGGACCGCAAGGTAAAGAAGCGGAACTTCCGGCAGCTGTGGATCGCGCGCATCAACGCGGCGGCCCGTCAGCATGACATGCCCTACTCCAAGTTCATTAGTGGGCTCAAGGAGGCGGGGATTGAGTTAGATCGTAAGGCGTTGGCTGACCTTGCGATTCGCAATCCTGACGCATTTGCGGCTGTCGTGGACCAAGCGAAGGCGGGCCTCGCGGCGAAAGCCGGCTGATCCCCGAAGTCGTTATGGTCCACAGGGGCTCCACGGCGTATGCCGTGGGGCCCTTTGTGCTGCCTACCGAAATGCGATCCTAGGATTGCAAGACTCATGACCCCGGATAGCTTTCGTCGCAGAAGGCGAACATCCCGAAAAGTGCTTGTGAAATGACCGATCAAACCCCGATTGAAGCCCTGAAAGCGCTGGAGGCAGAAGCGGTCGCGGCTAGCGCAGCGGTGACCGATCTCGAAGCCCTAGAAGAGGTGCGCATCACCTACTTGGGCCGGAAGGAAGGGCGTATATCCCTGATTCTGCGGGGATTGGGCGGAATGTCAGCCGAAATGCGACCCAAAGTCGGCCAGGAGGCCAACCGGGTTAAGGGCGCCGTCTCAGAGGCTCTGGAGTCCCGGGAACGCGAACTCGCCGGGCCAGCTAGCGAATTGGGCGCGGATCTCACGCTCCCAGGGCGTTCGACTTGGGGTGGCGGACTGCACCCGATCACTCAGGCCGTAGACGAGATCTTCGACATCTTCCGCGACCTTGGCTTCACCCGTGCGCGCGGCCCCGAGGCTGATACGGAGTGGTACAACTTCGAGGCACTGAACACGCCGTTGGATCATCCGGCGGCAGACGAACAAGACACGCTCTATCTAGTCGATTCGGTTTTGCTCCGCAGCCACACATCTCCAGTGCAGATGCGCACCATGGAGGAGCATGAGCCGCCTATTCGCATTATCGCACCGGGTTGGGTCTACAGACGGGACACCTACGACGCGACCCACACACCAGCGTTCATGCAGATCGAAGGCCTTGTGGTGGATGAAGGCATCAGCTTCGTGGACTTCAAGGCTACGTTGGCTGAATTCGCCCGTCGTTATTGGGGTCCTGGCACACAGACGCGCTTCAGGCCCTCGTTCTTCCCATTCACCGAGCCGAGCGCGGAGGTCGACGTGAAGCGGGTCATCACCCGGCCAGACGGGACTCAAGAAGAGACCGACTGGCTGGAGATCATGGGCGCCGGCATGGTGGACCCCGCGGTACTCGAAAACGCGGGCTACGACTCCGAGCGATATACGGGTTTTGCCTTTGGGATGGGACCTGCCCGTATCGCCATGCTCAAACACGGTGTGGATGACCTTCGCACCTTCTTCGAGAACGACGTTCGCTTCCTCGCCCAGTTCGGCTCATGAACACTTCGTATCGTTGGCTTACTCAGATGGTCCCCGGCCTCACGCTGAGCCCTGAGGACCTAGCGGAGCATCTCGCCCTGCGGGGTGCCCCTGTGGAGTCGATCACATCTCCGGGGGCAGATCTTCGCGACATCGTCATGGGGCAGGTGGTCACGCGCATTCAGCACCCAAATGCTGATCGCCTCTCGTTGTGCACCGTGGATGGCGGCGACGGAGTGGTTTCGGTCGTATGTGGCGCCCCCAACGTGGAAGAGGGTGCGTGGTATCCCTTTGCTCCAGTCGGGGCTGTCTTGCCCGGTGATTTCAAGATCAAGAAGGCCAAGATTCGTGGTGAAGTGTCCCAGGGTATGTTATGCTCCTCCAAGGAGTTAGGACTTGGGGTGGAACACGATGGCATTCTAAAGGTCGATGGTGCGTTCACCGCCGGAGAATCCTTCGTCGACGTCATGGGGCTGAACGACGCCACGCTGGATGTGGAGATCACGGCCAACCGCGGGGACCTCTTGTCTCACATTGGCGTGGCCCGGGAACTCGCTTCAGAAGGTGAGGGGCGTGTCATTCTTGCTGACATCCCTGGAGACCCTGGTATCGCGCCGGAATTCGAGCGAAACAGCCCGGAAATCCAGGTTGGCGCTGTCTCGATTCGAATCGATGACGCAGATCTCTGTTCTCGCTACCTCGGTGCGGTGATTCGAGGGGTGAAGATCGGCCCGTCACCCGCTTGGTTGCAGGAACGGCTGCGCGGCGCGGGGGCTCGCCCCATCAACAACGTCGTCGATGCCACAAACTATGTGATGCTGGAGCTTGGTCAGCCGCTCCACGCCTTCGATCTTAATCGTCTCGATGGCCAGAAGATCGTGGTCCGTCGCGCATCGTCCGACGAAACGTCATTCACGACGCTGGACGACGAAGAGCGGAAGCTCACCTCGGACATGCTCATGATTTGTGACGGCTCCCGCCCGATAGCCATCGGTGGGGTCATGGGAGGGCTGCATTCCGAGGTCGAAGACGACACCGTAGACATCCTGCTGGAGTGCGCGATGTTCGACCCGAAGTCGATCCGTGCCACCCGTCGCAAGCTGGTGATGTCAACCGATGCGTCGTATCGGTACGAACGTGGTGTCGACCCCGAATCCATGGAACTGGCGGTCTCTCGGGCCGTTGCCCTCATTCTGTCGACGGCTGGCGGTTCGCTGGACGGCTCGGTCTTGGACTGTAGCCCGGGCGCTTTCGAGGCTCAGACGGTGGATCTCAGGCTGTCACGGATTGGTCACCTATTAGGCGTCCCGTTTGAATCGGCTCAGGTCACCGATTTGTTGACGCCTCTTGGCTTCGATGTCACAGGCGAGACCGAGGGGGTGCTCCATGTCCGTGTGCCCGGATTCCGCAGCTACGATGTGACGCGTGAGGTCGACCTGATCGAAGAGGTCGCTCGTTCGTTCGGGTACGATCAGTTCCCGTCGGATCTCGGGCCTTTCCGGCCCGGAACCGTGCCCGATCACCCGCTGTTCAAACTCGAAGACGAGTTGAGGCGTTCGCTCGCCGCGAGCGGGCTCTATGAGACGCAAACGCCAGCGTTCGTGCCCGAAGGTGAGGGGGACGTACTCGTGTCGAACCCTGTCACCACGACCGAGCCATACATCAGACGCGCTGTCCTTCCGTCGCTGATACGACGAGTCGAGTACAACCTCGCTCGTGGGAACCGGGATGTACGTTTCTTCGAGATCGGTACGTCGTTCCAGAAGACGGAAGCGGGTGCTCCTCCGCATGAAGAAACGCACCTCGCAGCCATCGTGACCGGACGACGTGCGCCCGCTCACTGGTCAGGAGACTCCGCTGCGCTAGACCTTTGGGATATGAAGGCCATCTTGGAGGACACCATTCGGCGCGCTTACGCCGGCCAAGCCCACGCCTCGCCATTTTTGGAGGAAGTGGTGCCGTACCAAGCGGGGCACATCCTCGAGGTGCGGACCGCTGATGGTACTGTCGTCGGTTATGGAGGAGTGCTGAATCCAGAGGCTGTGGACGCGCCGGTGTGGGCTGGAGACGTACTCGGCTTTGAGATCCAGCTCCCGGGGGAGCCTGTGGCGAACGAGCCTGTGGTCTTCGATCCGATGCCACAGTATCCGGCGTCTGAACGTGATCTCGCGCTGATCGTCCCACAGGGTGTCGCGTCGCAGCAGGTGGCCAATGTGGTTCGAGAAATGGCCGGAAAGCATCTCGAGCACCTCGAATTGTTCGACGTGTATAGGGGAGAAGGTGTGGCCGATGAGGCCTCGTCGCTTGCGTACCGCTTGCGCTTCCGGGCGAAGGAACGGACCCTGAAGGACAAGGAGATCGACCGGGCGGTAAAGGCGATTCTCGGACGACTCAAGGAGGCGTTGGGTGTCGAACACCGAGGGTAAGGGCGATCAGCCCGACAGGGTTGCATTCGCGGAGTTGGAGGGGATCGTCACGACGGTCCTCGATCAACTGGTTCAGGCCAAGTCGCGGGCGGACGACGCTGAGGCAAAGAGCGTCGAGATGGAGGAGATCGTCCGGCGCTTCACGGGTGATGAGGGAGAAGCGGGTCGCCTCTTGTCTCAACTCGGCTCACTTCAGGATGAGAACACGGACCTGAAGCAGCGTCTCAAGACCGGTCGAGCGGGCATTGACCGACTTCTCGCCAAGATCCGTTTCCTGGAGGGACAGCGATGAGCGCTGAAAAGGCCTCGGTCACCGTTCGGATCGCCGGGGAAGAGCATACCATTCGGGCGAATGCGGAACCGGAGTGGACCAAACGGTGCGCCAAGCTCGTAGATGACCGGATCCATGAAATCCGCATGTCGGCTGGGCTCATCGAGGGTCACAAGGCCGCCATCCTCGCCGCACTTTCGATCGCGGATGAGTGTTTCGAGGCCATCGACGAGCTTGAGAACGCGAAGAGGGAAGTCGCTTCTCGGGCAACCAATCTGACCCGACGCATCGAAGCTGAGATCGGGACCGACGACACCGAGTAGGCGTGCCCAACTTGCGTGCTTCTTCAGCCGCCGCCTATTGTGATTCCACAATCGGTGCCTCCCGTCACTTTTATCGACGCATTGTCGGGACGGGGGGATCCACTACGCTCACCTTCGGTGCTCTGGCACTGATTTCGGAGTAAATATATGGTCACCCCGCCACTCCTATTGGCGGCGGCGGTTGGCCTCGTTCTCGGCGGTCTGGTTGGTTTCTTTTTTGCGCGAAACCGCGAACAGGCCCGGCAGGAGTTAGAAAAGGCAGAAGGAAAGGACGAGGCCTCCCGCATCCTCAAGCGGGCCAACGAAGAAGCAGACAACGCTCGCAAAGCCGGGGAGCTCGCCGGAAAAGAAGAAGGATTCCGACTTCGGGAATCTTGGGAAAAGGAAGAGAGTCGCAGGCGTGAAGAGACCGAACGCGCCGAGCGCCGGATCGAGGAACGATCCGATGCGCTCGACCGGCAGTTCGAGCGTCTCAATACGCGTGAGGCCGAACTCGACACGCAGAGTTCGGATCTCGAGCGGAGCACTGCGGATCTCGCCAGCCGCTCTGCGGCGCTCGGTGAAGCCGAGCGCGCTGCGCGGGCACGGCTCGAGCACCTCGCCAGCCTTAGCGCGGAGGATGCCCGTAAGGAACTCGTGGAGGATCTCAAAGACGAGGCTCGCGCGGAGGCTGCAAATGCACTGCGAGAGATCAAAGAGCAGGCCCAGCGTGAGTCGGAGCGCGAGGCAAAGAAGATCGTGGCGCTGGCCATTCAGAGGATGGCTGCGGACCTCACCGCGGAGACCACGGTGTCCGTGGTCCAACTTCCGTCAGATGAGATGAAAGGCCGCATCATCGGGCGAGAAGGTCGTAACATTCGATCCTTCGAACAGGCTACGGGCGTTGATGTGATCATCGACGACACGCCCGAGGCTGTGGTCTTGTCCGCGTTTGATCCGGTCCGCCGGGAAATCGCACGGATCGCGTTGGAGCACCTCGTGGAGGACGGACGCATTCACCCGGCGCGAATCGAAGAAATCGTAGAGAAGGCTTCCAAGGATGTCGACCAGACGATGATCGAGGCGGCAGAGGAAGTCCTGTACGAGTTGGGCATCCACAACGTCCACCCCGAGATCGTAAAGACGCTGGGTCGCTTGCGGTTCAGGACGTCGTATGGCCAGAACCAGCTGCAGCATGCCAAAGAGGTGGCTCTATTGGCCGGCAACATGGCCGCGGAGATGGGGCTGGACGTTCAGGTCACCAAGCGTGCGGGCATTTTGCACGACGTGGGTAAGGGAATGACCCACGAGGATGAGGGTACCCACGTCGAACTCGGCTACCGGCTCTGTAAGAAGCACAACGAGCACGACGTCGTGCTCAACTCGATCAAGGCGCACCACGATGAAGAGCCCCACTTCACCGCGGAGGCTTTCCTGATCACGGCGGCCGATGCGATCAGTGGATCTAGGCCGGGCGCTCGGCGTGAGATGATCGAGGGGTATGTGAAGCGCTTGGAACGGCTCGAGGAGCTCGCGATGGAGCATCCCGGGGTCGAGCGGTGTTTCGCCATTCAGGCCGGCCGAGAGCTGCGAGTTATGGTCGAACCCAGTCAGGTGGGTGACGGCGAAATGGCCCAGATATCGGAGGCTGTGGCACGGAAGATCGAGAGTGAGCTCCAGTATCCGGGTCAGATCAAGGTGGTCGTCGTGCGGGAGACACGCGCCGTCGACTTCGCGAGGTAGGGCAATGCCGATCAAGTGGCGAATCGATCACGACCACCTCGTTGTGGTTTCGGAGATAAGCGGGCGAGTCGCACCCGCCCCAGCAGCGGCTTATATGGCTGCAACGTTTGGAGCCGGAGGCGCGGGGTATGATGAGCTCGTGATCAGTCTTCATTCGATCACCATCGACATGAAGGCGCCGGAGCTGAGGGCGTTTCTCGTCGAACGCGGTTTCCACCAGAGCGGTCGACCCGCCCGCATCGCCATGGTGTCCGACGCGAATACGGTGTTTGGGGTCGCACGCATGATCTCGATGATGGCAGAGAGTGTGGCGGAGGTCGAAGCGAGAGCCTTCCGAGACCTGCCCGGCGCTTTGGAGTGGCTCGGCTTGCCGGCCGACTACGCGGCAGGTGCGGAATTGCTTACAGGCGTAATTGAGTAGCTCCCCTGGGAGGTGCTACAAATCAAGAGACTTCCCGAAAAAGCCCCTACTCGCAGGGGCTGCGGAAGGTGTTAGCTTGGATCTTGCCCAATCTGTGAACCCCTTTTGTGGACCCCTGTATGAGCGCCCAAATCATTTCTGGCAAGGACATTTCCGCGGACATTCGAGGAGAGCTCAAAGACGAGGTTTCCCGTTTGACCACAGAGACCGGGGTGACACCCGGCCTCGCGACTGTACTGGTCGGGGCGGATCCCGCCTCTCAGATGTACGTGGGAATGAAGAACAAGGCTGCAGGGGCCATGGGCATCAACTCTCAGCAGATCACGCTGGACGCGGACACGAGCCAAGACGAACTCATGGGTGTGGTCGCGGGACTGAACGCGGATGCGGATGTGCACGGGATCCTCGTCCAGTTGCCGCTTCCGGATCACATTGACGAAGGCGCGATCATCGAGGCCATCGACCCTCTGAAAGACGTGGACGGGTTTCACCCGATGAGCGTCGGTCGACTCGCGACAGATTCAGGTGACTTCTTCCCGCCATGCACGCCGGCCGGGGTCGTCGAGATGCTCATGCGCAGCGGACACGACCCGTCGGGCAAACATGTCGTTGTCGTTGGGCGCTCGAACATCGTGGGCCGTCCTTTGGCATCGCTGCTCATTCGAAAGGCCGTCGGTGGAAACGCGACCGTCACGGTGTGCCATTCCCGGACTCCGGATCTGGGCGCTGTGACCCGTACGGCAGACATCCTCGTCGTGGCCATGGGCCGTCCGGAGATGATCACCGCTGACCTCGTGTCTCCTGGCACGGTCGTGATCGACGTTGGCACGAACCGAGTGGACGCTCCGGGCACTGAAAAAGGCTACCGAGTTTGTGGCGATGTGCTCTACGATGAGGTCGCCGAGATCGCAGCAGCTATTTCGCCGGTACCGGGTGGCGTGGGTCCGATGACGATCACCATGCTCCTGAGCAATACGGTTAAGTCGGCGCGGCTGGCTGCCGCGCGGTAGAAGCGGCTTGTCCGGCGACAGTCTGGATCTCTTCGACGACATCGAAGGGGAGGAAGCACCACCCGAAGAGGGAACGGCGCCCGAGCCGGGCACGGGTATCACACCTGCTGAGCCAAAAGTCTGGTCCGTTACCCAGGTCAACAAAGCGGTGCGCACGCTACTGGAGAGCAGCATCGACTCTCTGTGGATCGGGGGCGAGATCGGGCAATGGACACGCTCTCGGCCGGGGCACTGCTACTTTACGCTCAAGGACGACCGCGCCCAGCTGAAGTGTGTCATGTTCGCCCGAGAGTCACAGAAGCTCCCGGTCGATCCGGAAGAGGGCATGCAGATCCGTGTCATGGGATCGCTGACTCTTTATGAGGCCCGCGGCGACTATCAGCTCGTGGTGCAGAAGGTCGAGACGGAAGGGGCGGACGGACTTTGGCGGCTCGCGTTCGAGAAATTGCGCTCGAAGTTGGAATCCGAAGGCCTGCTTGATGCCGCTCTCAAGAAGCCCTTGCCACGCTACCCGGCCGTTGTTGGTGTGGTCACATCACCCACGGGAGCTGCGTTGCGCGACATCATTGCTGTGCTCAAGCGTCGAGCGCCGTGGGTCCGCGTCATGCTTTCCGGGAGCCGGGTTCAGGGCGAGGGGGCCTCGCGTGAGGTCGCTTCAGCCATCGATCGATTGGTCGCTACGGGTGAGCCTGATGTCATCATCGTCTCCCGGGGTGGGGGCTCGGTCGAGGACCTTTGGGCGTTTAATGAGGAGCCGGTTGCCCGTGCGATTGCGGCGTCTCCGATTCCGGTCGTGTCCGGGGTCGGGCACGAGGTCGACGTGACCATTGCGGACCTCGTCGCCGACTTCAGGGCGCCCACGCCGTCTGCAGCCGCAGAGGCGGTGGTCCCGGATGCGGCGGTTCTCCGACAGGGCCTTCGGGGCATGCCCGACAGACTCGCGCGGGGCCTTCGCGGCACATTGAGGCGAAGGAGGGACGGAATCGCTCAGACCCTCCTGCACTTGAGCGTTGGTGTCGAACGACGGGCCGGTCCACTTAGGCAGAGGACCGACCGTGGGATGGCACAATTGGAGCGTGAGGTGAATAGAATGGTGGAACGGCGTCGTCAGCGGCTGCGTGCCGCTGGGGGGCGCCTGGACGCACTTTCTCCTTTAGCCACTTTGAGTCGTGGGTATTCCGTGGCACAAGCTGAGGCTGGGGGCGTGTTGCGAGAGATCGGAGACTTCACGGTGGGGCAGAAGTTCAGACTCCGCGTGAAGGACGGTGAAGTAATCAGCGAAGTTCACGACCTAGAGGAGTTGGATTCAGCGTGACTGCGGAATCAGAGAACATGGAATCGAGCGAAAAACCCACCGCCCTCGAAGGCCGCCTGAAACGGCTCGAGGAAATCCTCAGTCGCCTGGAATCTGACGAGGTAGCGCTGGAGGAGGCGCTCACCTTGTTCGAGGAAGGCGTCGGACACGTGAAGGAGGCGGAACGTGTGCTCGCGGCAACGGAACTGCGCGTTGATGAGTTGCTGGCCAGTGGCGCCACTAAGACGGTCGAGATCGACACCGAATGACGGCTTTCGAGCTTGCTCCATATCTGACCGCTCAAGGCGCCGAGGTAGAGCAGGCGCTCGAGCGAGCGGTGGTGGTCATGGAAGCAGACCTGGCCGATGACGTCGGGGCGGCCATCCGTCATGGTGTCATGAGCGGCGGAAAGCGGGTACGCCCAGTTCTGTGTGTCACGGCATACCGCGCGTGCGGCGCGGATGCGTCTCCGGCTGCCTACGACCTAGCGGCGTCCCTCGAGCTGATCCACGCCTACTCCCTCATGCATGACGATCTCCCCTGCATGGACGACGCGGAGTTACGCCGTGGTCGCCCGACGACGCACAAGGTCCACGGGGAAGAGCTCACAGCCCGTGCCGGAGCCGTCCTTATTCCGGCGGCGGCTCTTCAGGCCTACAGAGCTGCTTCGGCCCTGGGCTGTGGCCCCGACGTGGCGAAGCGGGTGGCATCGCGTCTGATGGAGGCTTCCGGAGCGGGCGGGATGGTCGGCGGCCAGTGGCTCGACCTGATGGGTGAGGGGCAGGCCTTGGGCGCGGAGGATCTCGACGGCTTACATCGCCGGAAGACGGGCGCTCTTCTGAGGGCGTCTTTGGAGTTAGGGGCGCTGGCGGCGGAGGCTCCAGCCCTCGTGGTCGAGGCGCTCAGTACGTACGGAAGAGCGATCGGGCTCGCCTTTCAGATCGCCGATGACATTCTGGACGCCACTTCGTCTGCTGAAACGCTGGGCAAGAACCCGAGCGACGCGGAGCTCGACAAATCCACCTATGTCTCGCTTTACGGATTGGATGAAGCCCGTATTCGGGCCTCGGAGCAGGTGGATACGGCGATCGCAGCGCTTGCCGAGGCAGGGATTCAAGCCCCCGCTCTCGTAGCATTGGCGGGCTATATCGTGCAGAGGGAGAAGTAGTCGCGCGCTTCCAAAGCTGTGCGGCACGATCCATGCGAGTATCTTTATCGTCCCTAAAGAACCAAACGTAAGGAGTGGTCCGGTGCCGTTACTGGATCGTGTCAAATATCCCGAAGATCTCCGCCGCCTAAAGCGCGAGGAGCTGAATCAGCTCGTGGACGAGGTACGCGAACGTCACATTGACGTCGTGTCCCAGAAGGGGGGGCACTTCGGTGCAAGCCTTGGCGTGGCGGAGCTCACAGTGGCCATGCACTACGTGTTCGATACCCCGCGCGACCAGCTCGTGTGGGATACCGGCCATCAGGCATACATCCACAAGATGCTCACCGGGCGCAATGAACAGTTGCCGACCATCCGGACGCGGCACGGCTTAGCGCCCTTCTGCCGTCGGGACGAGTCCGAGTACGATGCGTTTGGGGCGGGGCACGCAGCTACATCGGTGTCTGCCGCTTGGGGCATGGTGGTAGGCCGCGACCTGACGGACCAAGACTTCAAGGTCGCTGCGATTATCGGTGATGGGGCCATGACGTGTGGGCTCGCATACGAAGCGCTGAACAACGCGGGACACACGAATCGGGACTTCGTTGTCGTGCTGAACGACAACGACATGTCGATTGGGCCGGCGGTGGGCGCAATGAACAAGTACCTCACGTCCATGATCACGAACCCGGCCTACAACAAGGCGCGCAATCTCGTGAAGGAAGTGCTGCACCGGACACCGACGGCGTTGGGCGACGTGATGGAAGAGGTTGCCGGACGGCTCGAGGAAAGCGTGAAGCACATGCTGACCCCGGGGCTGATCTTCGAAGAGCTCGGCTTCCGTTACGTCGGCCCGGTGGACGGACATGACGTGCAAGCGCTGGTCGATACGTTTGGGCGGGTGAAGGACATGAAGGGCCCCATCCTGGTGCATGCGATCACGCAGAAGGGCAAAGGCTTTGCCCGCGCCGAGGAAGATCCGTGGACGTGGCACGCAGCAGGTCCGTTCGACAAGGTCACCGGAAAGGGCACCAAGAAGTCCGGCGGTGGCATGCCTCGGTACCAGGCCGTCTTCGGGAAGGGGCTAATCGAGCTCGCGGACGCGGACCCGCGTGTGATCGGGATCACCGCCGCCATGCCGGACGGCACGTCGACAGACATGTTCTCCGAGGCGCATCCGGATCGGTACTTCGATGTGGGTATCGCGGAGGGGCACGGTGTCACTTTCGCGGCGGGAATGGCCACGCAGGGTGTAAAACCCATTGTCGCCATCTATTCGACGTTCTTGCAGCGCGCATTCGACAACATCGTGCACGATGTGGCGCTACAGGGGCTGCCCGTGGTCTTTGGTATGGATCGGGCGGGGATCGCGGGTGAGGACGGACCCACCCACCACGGCACGTTGGACATCTCCTACATGCTGTGTATTCCAGGAATGACCGTCACGGCACCCAAAGACGGGTCCGAGATGATGGCGCTGCTCCGTTTGGCCACTCAGCAAGAAAAAGGGCCCTGGAGCGTTCGCTGGCCGCGCGATGCGGTGCCTGAGGAAGTCCCACATCTCAGCGAGATTCCCGCGATCGAGCCGTACACTTGGGAAGTTCTGCGGAACGGCGGAGACTGCGTCGTCCTCGCAACCGGGACGATGGTTCTTCCCGCGGTTGAGGCCGCAGAGGCACTGGAAGCGGACGGCATCCGCTGCACCGTGGTCAACTGCCGCTTCCTGAAGCCGTATGACCGCGCGGTGTTCGAAGAGATGGTGCGAAGCCATTCCATCGTATTGACGCTCGAGGAAGGCCAGATCACGAACGGGTTCGGATCATTTATGGCCCGTGAGGTCCACGACCTCAATCTCTCGAAGGTGCCGAGGGTCGCATCTATGGGTATTCCCGACGAGTGGGTCACCCATGGATCCCGCGGTGGACTGCTTGCAGAGTTGGGCCTCGACGTCGCCGGTATCACAGAAAAGATCCGGAGCCTCGTGGAGGAAAAAGTTCCTGTGGAGGCCGGGTGACGCCAGGTAACGTCCGGAAGCTTTCCGGCCCGATCCAGAAGATTGGAGTCGTCCTTCGGAGGCGGACCTCTGATGTAGCTGAGATTGTTGCTCGGCTGGTCACCTTCAGTGAATCACGCGGGGTCGCACTCCGGTTCGAAGGAGGCAGTCCCGATGTGCCTTCCGGTGCTCAGGCCCTTGACTTGGAGCATGAGCCGGTCGATCTGCTTCTGTCCTTGGGAGGCGACGGCACCATGCTGCGCGCAGCGCGCTTGGGCATGCCACAAGACATCCCGGTCTTCGGGGTCAATCTTGGCCGACTTGGCTTTCTCACGGCGACCCCTGCAAAGGATCTCGAAGTACGATTGGGTGAAGTCTTGGACGGCGGCGCACAGATCGACCGACGTTTCACGATCGAGGCGGTCGTCGTAGGGCCGGACGGGAAGAGATCCGAGCCGTTCGAGGCCTTGAACGACATCGTTGTGCATACCGCCGGAGCTGCCCGGGTGACCGCTCTGAATTTGAGCGTCGGAAGAACGGAAGGACGTGAGGAAATCGGGAGCATCTCCGCGGATGGAGTGATCCTAGCGACACCCACGGGCTCGACTGCGTACTCACTCTCTGCCGGCGGCCCAATCATTGTGCCCGAGGTGGAGTGTTTCGTGGTTACGCCGATCTGCCCACACTCGCTCGCCGTGCGCCCACTCGTTCTGCCTGCGCACGAACAAATCATGGTTCGCTCACTTGATCCCGGCGCCAAGCTTCAACTCACCGTCGACGGCCAAGTCGTGTGTGCCGTGGGCCCGGGTGAGATCGTCAGCGTCGTGCGCGGTAGCAGTGAAGTGTCTCTCGTCAGAGTGGCCGGGCAGACGTTCTTCGGGACTATGAGCAGTAAACTCAACTGGGCTGCTCGCCCGCCAGAGCGCACCTGATGCTGGTAGAACTCCGGATCCGCGACTATGCCGTAGTCGATGACCTCACGCTGGAATTGGGCCCCGGCCTCAATGCGCTTACGGGAGAGACCGGTGCAGGGAAGTCGATCATTGTCGGGGCACTCTCGCTCCTTCTCGGGGAGCGGGCGTCTTCGTCCGTAGTCCGAGCCGGAGCAGATCGAGCCACGGTAGAGGCCGTCTTCGATGTAAAAGACGCGCCCCGGCTGACTTTGGAGCTTGAGGAGTACGGCTTCAGGCCCGAGGACGGTCTCGTGATCCTTCGACGCGAGGTGGCGGCTGAAGGGCGCAACCGCGCTTGGGTGAACGGGTCACCCGCCACAGCAGGGGTGGTAGGGACTCTAGGCGCTGCGCTCGTAGACCTACATGGTCAGCACGAGCATCAGACCCTTCTGCGAAGTACAGACCAGCGCCGCATTCTGGACGCGTACTCCGGCTCCACCAGTGAGGCTAGCACCGTCCACGCGTTGCACGCGGAAGTCCAGGTCATGAGGCGTGAGATCGAAGACCGGGAGGAGCGCAGCCGGGAGATCGAGAGCCGAGCTGACTTCCTACGCTTCCAACTGGATGAGATCGACCAGGCCGAACTGCTGCCTGGCGAAGACAGCGCGCTGGAGTCTGAATCCGGCCGCCACGAGCACGCAGAGGATCTCGCTAGAGGTGCCTCTGACGGCTATCACGCGCTCTACGGTTCTGACGATTCGGTTTCCGACCGCATCGCCGTGACGCAGAAGATCCTGGAGCGGCTCGCTGAATTCGACCCGGGTCTTCGTGAACAGCTGGAGGCCCTGACCGGTGCCGCGCTCGAAGTGTCCGAGGTCGGCCGGCGACTGGGTGACTACGCTGAGTCCGTGGATCACGACCCGCAACGATTGGCCCAAGTCCGCAGCCGCCTGGATCTTATCTTCCGGATGAAGCGGAAGTACGGACCCGAGCTGGCCGACGTCCTCGAGACCGGGCAGCGGGTTCGCACCGAGCTGGGGGATCTAGACGACTCGGATCACGACCTAGACGTCATGCGCCATCGTCTAGGGGGGATCGAGGGCGAACTGAGCGCGGCTGCTGAGCTCCTGTCCGCCAAACGGCGCGCCGGCGCAGACCGACTCGGGTCTGCCATCAGGGAGACACTCCCGGAACTCGGCCTTCCCGGTGCGGACTTCGAGGTCTCCCTTCGCGGGCACTCCGAGGTTGGGAGTGGCGGTGCGGAAGGTGTCGAGTTCTTGGTCGCACCCAACCAAGGCTTCGCGGCTCAGCCGTTGGCCCGCATTGCCAGCGGTGGAGAGTTGTCTCGTGTCATGCTCGCCCTGAAGTCGCGTCTCGCCGATGTGGACCGGGTGCCTGTTCTGGTGTTCGACGAAATCGATGCCGGCATTGGTGGAGTCGTCGCGTCTGCTGTGGCGCTCAAACTTGCCGAGGTCGCGAGCCGTCATCAGGTGTTCGTTGTCACACATCTGGCGCAGGTCGCCTCAAGAGCGGATACACACCTATTGGTGGAGAAGCAGCACGGCGCCGACATCACGTCGACGTCTGTGAGAGCCCTAGGCCAAGAGGACCGGGTCGAGGAGATCGCGCGCATGCTCGGTGGTGATCCGGATTCTGCCACATCTCGACAGCACGCCAGGGAACTACTCGGGTCGTAGGGCCTTAGCGGTTCGAGCGCATCGACTCCGACGGAGCAGGGGCGTCACCACCCCAGATTCCGCGGAAGATCTTGATCCCCATTTCCACGCGCATAGCGATCGGGGTTTGGCCACCCGAACCTGCCGCCGAGTAGAGGACCCGGGCGTGCAGTTCCATGGGCGAGGAATGGACTCCGGCGAACCACCCATCCGTACTGGAATAGCGGATTCCGAATCCCGCCTGGTGCAGCGTCACGCCGGATTCGCGCTCGAGGTCTGTCGCGTCCACCGGTACGCTGCCCGGCGCGGCCTCGCCGAAGATCTCGTATCCGTCCACGCCCTTGCTGTACAGGCGATAGGAACCGAACAACGACAATTCAGGCGAAAGGCGCCAAGTCGGTTCGAGTTCGAAGCCCAGGTAGGAGGCCGGCGTCCACGTCACTGCGCGGAGTGTGCCGACCCGCGGAGTCACAGTTTCCGGCGGTGCGACGCGGCGGAGTAGGTCTAGGGACTGTTGGATGCCGTAGCGCACGCCGGCGCGCAGGCCCAATCGTTCACCCACCCCAACGAAGCCGAAGAGACGGCCCTCGAAGTCCCTCTGCCCGTCGCCCGTGCCCAGGTCCAAAAACACGTCGTGGGCATCGACTGAACCCGTTCCAAGGCGCATCAGAAACCCAGCGCCGACCGAGTAGGTCAGCCGCGGAGCGACAGCCCCCGAGTCCCGTAGCTCTCCCCTGGCGATCCGGACCAGGGCTGTGAGCTCAACGTCACCTATCTGCCAAAGCGCATTGATCGGAGCGAGTGGCGCTCCCTGGATGCCCGAGCCGCCCTTGCTGGGAAGGCTTGCGAAGGTCTCTGATGTAATCCATTCAGAGGCGAATGCCATTGTCGCGCCCAGTCCGCCGAGCCCCGCAGCGTTCAGATCTTGATCGAGAGTTGTCGTGGCGTCAGTGAGGGCCCGGGCCGCTTGAGACCCCCGCATCGGGAACAGGGCCGACGAAGAATACGCATTCCGGGAGGTGGACAAGAAGCCGGATATTTGCCCTTCTAAGGAGGCCGCGTCGGAGCAGGCGCCCGTACCCGGGGTCGTCCCACAGATCGATGCAGCACGCGCCTGTGCGAGACCCAGGGCTGCCTCAAGAGAAGCGAGGAAGTCGTTGACTCCACCCGGATCCGATATCAGCGGGTTCAAGCCCAGGTTGCCACCCATGCTGTCCGGCCGGAACGCCACTTCCAATGCGGTCCGGTTCTTCATGACGGGCACCGTGGCACCTAGTGTCAGCCAATCGAAAACACCCAAATGGCCGCCAAGATCGATACGGGTCACGTCGTGGCTCACAAAGGCGCTGCTCGCGCCCGCAATGCCCACGAAGCCGCTGTTACCCGTCAGGGAGCGGATATGGGCCTCTAGCGAGGCGAGCCCCGGGAAGACCGAGGCCCCCGTTTCGCTCGTCAGGTCCGAGGCCAGATCTTCGTTCTCCGTCACCAGGGCCCCGTTCTCGAGGCGCTCGCCGAAACGGGCGTTCCAAGACGTGAAAGACGGGTCGAACTGGAGTCTAAGTTGGCCGCGCGGCACCAGAGTGACGTCTGTCACTTGGGCCTCCGCGACGCCTCCAGAAAGGGCGACCAAGCAGAGCAGGGAGGAGAGCGTGCGACGCATTCAGATCCGGGTGTGCGAGTCGGGTCTGGGCGAGGTGCCCAAAAGGCCGATTGGCCGCGAAACATAAGGGTTTACGTGGCGTCGTGGAACTTGGTTCCACTGTTCCCCTGGCATTGACCCCCCCAAATGTCTGTTCTAGCTTCCGGCGCTGAGAAAAGTGCGGGAATAGCTCAGTTGGTAGAGCACAACCTTGCCAAGGTTGGGGTCGCCGGTTCGAGTCCGGTTTCCCGCTCTGGTATGGGGGACGGCAGCGACGCTGTCCGTCCCCCATTTAGTATCGGCGCCGTAGCCAAGCTGGTAAGGCAGAGGACTGCAAATCCT
>Ga0315339_1000129_pt1 | contig 118255 bp, 108 predicted proteins | sample ASW17metaG_FD_204514 | JGI IMG/M metagenome (GOLD analysis project Ga0315339, IMG submission 204514) | Ammonia-oxidizing marine archaeal communities from Pacific Ocean, United States - ASW #17 | ecosystem: Environmental > Aquatic > Marine > Oceanic | place: USA: California | collected 2016-12-05
GACTGAACTACCGCTGCGCTATACATCGAGTGGTGGGTGATGACGGGATCGAACCGCCGACCCTCTGCTTGTAAGGCAGATGCTCTCCCGGCTGAGCTAATCACCCATGTCTCTCGGTGTGGCGCGCATTCTACGGGCGACTTGGCGCTCTGGCAAGCACTTATCGAAGTTTTTTCACACTTCGGTCAAACACCAAAAATCAGGCACAAAAAAAGCGACCCTAAGGTCGCTTTCTTTGTTACTTCCGGGTGTTCAGTGGGCCCTGGAAGTGGAATATGGCGCAGCGGACGGGACTCGAACCCGCGACCCCCGGCGTGACAGGCCGGTATTCTAACCGACTGAACTACCGCTGCGCTATACATCGAGTGGTGGGTGATGACGGGATCGAACCGCCGACCCTCTGCTTGTAAGGCAGATGCTCTCCCGGCTGAGCTAATCACCCTTCGTCTCGGTGTGGCGCGCATTCTACGGAGCGCCCCGCACCCTGGCAAGCACTTTTTAAACTTTTCTCAAAAAAAACCTCAGGCCTTTCAAAGACCTAGCGTTGTCGGACGATTCTTTCGTGCATAAGCCACTGCTGGCCCTCTGACAGGGCTGGCCTCAATTCACCGCTCGGAGAATAATGCCCGCCTTATGCATTAAGGAGAGATTGCCCCTCATGTGGTTCAAGAACCTGCTGACCTACCGCCTGACCCAGGAAGTTCCGTTCGAGCCTGAAGCGCTGGAAGCCGCCCTGGCCAGCAAGCCGGCCCGCCCCTGCGCCAGCCAGGAGCTGACCACTTATGGTTTCGTCGCGCCGTTCGGCAAAGGCGAAGACGCTCCCCTGGTGCATGTCAGCGGCGAGTACCTGCTGATTGCCGCGCGCAAGGAAGAACGCATCCTGCCGAGCAGCGTGGTCAACGACGCGGTCAAGGAAAAGGTCGAAGAGATCGAGACCGAGCAAATGCGCAAGGTCTATAAAAAGGAACGCGACCAGATCAAGGACGAAATCATCCAGGCGTTCCTGCCGCGTGCGTTCATCCGCCGCTCGATGATCTTCGCTGCCATTGCCCCGCGCCTGGGCGTGATCCTGGTCAACTCGGCCAGCGCCAAGCGCGCCGAAGACCTGCTGTCGACCCTGCGTGAAGTGATGGGTTCGCTGCCCGTGCGCCCGGCCACGGTGAAGATTGCGCCGGTGGCCACCATGACCGACTGGGTCAAATCGCAGCAAGCCGCCGAAGGCTTCTATGTGCTGGACGAGTGCGAACTGCGCGACACCGCCGAAGATGGCGGTATCGTGCGCTGCAAGCGCCAGGACCTGACTGGCGAAGAGATCCAGCTGCACCTGAGCACTGGCAAAGTGGTGACCCAGCTGGCCCTGGCCTGGCAAGACAAGCTGTCGTTCATTCTCGACGACAAGATGGTCATCAAGCGCCTGAAGTTCGAAGAGCTGCTGCAGGAGCAGGCCGAGCAGGACGGTGGCGATGAGGCTGCGCAACAGTTCGACGCCAGCTTCCAGTTGATGATGATGACCTTTGCCGAATTCCTGCCGGTGCTGTTCGAGGCGCTGGGTGGTGAAGAGATTCCGCAAGGGGTCTGACGGGTATGAGATGCGGTGCTGGCCTGAATCGTTTTCTGCCAGCACCGGCCTCTTCGCGGGTAAACCCGCTCCTACACGACGGCCTGCGCCCAATCACCAACGTGTGTCCATCACCAATTGTGTAGGAGCGGGTTTACCCGCGAATACGGTAGCGGCCGCAACGTTGAACGACGGGTGGAAATTGGCCAGCAGGCGCGGCCTTGCCCGGAAGGCCGCAGACAGGCACCATGGCACCCACTGTGAGGACGACCTCACGACGCACCGCGTGACCATTCCGGGGACGGCCCCATCATTCAAACGATGGAGACACACTCATGTCCTGGATCATCCTGTTTTTCGCCGGCCTGTTCGAGGTTGGCTGGGCCGTCGGCCTCAAATACACCGACGGTTTCACTCGACCACTACCCACTGTCCTTACCGTCGGCGCCATGGTCATCAGCCTGGGCCTGCTGGGCCTGGCCATGAAGGAGTTGCCGCTGGGCACCGCCTATGCCATCTGGACCGGCGTAGGCGCAGTCGGTACGGTCATCGCCGGGATCATGCTGTTCGGCGAGTCCATGGCCCTGGTGCGGCTGGTCAGTGTGGCGCTGATCGTCTGCGGCCTCGTCGGCCTGAAAGTCAGCGCCAGCTAACCCCCTATCGCAGATGGCCGCGCAGGCGGCTGACCTGTTCGCGCAACACTTCAGGCTGCGCCGCCTCCACCGGGACGGCGGCGCCTGCCACGATGGTCACCCGCGACCACAGGCGCTTGAAGAAGCCCTTGGCCGGGTCGCGGCTGAAGAAGCTACCCCACAACCCCTGCAAGGCCAGCGGAATCACCGGTACCGGCGTTTCTTCGAGGATGCGGCTGACCCCACCCTTGAAAACATCGATTTCGCCATCGCCCGTCAGCTTGCCTTCCGGGAAGATGCACACCAGCTCGCCATCAGCCAGGTACTCGGCAATCCGCGCGAAGGCCCGCTCGTACGTCGCCTGGTCTTCGTTACGCCCGGCAATCGGGATGGCACCGGCAGTGCGAAACACGAAGTTGAGCACCGGCAGGTTGTAGATCTTGTAGTACATGACAAAGCGGATCGGCCGGCGTATAGCCCCGCCCAGCAGCAACGCATCGACGAACGACACGTGGTTGCACACCAGCAACGCTGCACCTTCGTCGGGGATGCGCTCGAGGTCTCGGTGCTGCACGCGGTACATCGAATGGCTGAGCAGCCAGATCAGGAAGCGCATGGTGAACTCGGGCACGATCCTGAAGATATAGGTGTTGACTGCGATATTGAGCAGCGACACCACCAGGAAAAGCTGCGGGATGCTCAGCTTGGCCACGCCTAGCAGGATGATGGTGAGCACCGCCGACACCACCATGAACAAGGCATTGAGGATGTTGTTGGCCGCGATCACCCTGGCGCGCTCGTCCTCGGCCGTGCGGGCCTGGATCAACGCATACAGCGGCACGATGTAGAAGCCGCCGAACACACCCAGGCCGACGATCGACAGCAAGATCCACCAGGCCTGGCTCATGCCCAGCAGTGCCAGCCAGTCGTGCGGCGCTGCTGCAGCCGGTACATCACCGGAGTGCCACCACCACAGCAGGCCGAACAGGGTCAGGCCGAACGAACCGAACGGCACCAGGCCGATTTCCACCTTGCGTCCACTGAGCCGCTCACACAGCAGCGAGCCCAGGGCAATGCCCACCGAGAACAGGGTCAGCACCAGTGTCACCACGGTGCCATCACCGTGCAGCCAATCCTTGGCATAGGCCGGGATCTGCGTGAGGTAGATAGCGCCGACAAACCAGAACCACGAGTTGCCGACGATCGAGCGCGACACCGCCGGCGGCTGGCCCAGGCCCATGCGCAAGATCACCCACGACTGCTTGAAGATGTTCCAGTCCAGCGGCATTTGCGGCGAGGCGGCAGCCGCCCGAGGGATCCAGCGGCTGGCGAGGTAGCCGAGTACCGCCGTGCCGACCACGCCACCGGCTACCACCATTGCGTAGCTGTCGGCCGACATCATCATCCCCGCGCCGATGGTGCCGGCGAGGATGGCGAGGAAGGTGCCGGTTTCCACCAGCCCGTTACCGCCCACCAGCTCTTCCTCGCGCAGGGCCTGCGGCAGGATCGAATACTTCACCGGGCCGAACAGCGCCGAGTGCGTCCCCATACCGAACAGCGCCACCAGCATCAGCGCCAGATGGTTGGTGACAAAGCCCAGCGCACCAATCGCCATGATCACGATTTCGGCCAGTTTGATTGCCCGGATCAGCGCATCCTTGGCGAACTTCTCGCCAAACTGCCCGCCCAGCGCCGAAAACAGAAAAAACGGCAGGATGAACAGCAAGGCACACAAGTTGACCCAGATCGATCGGTCACCATCGCCCAGGCTGAGCTTGAACAAAATCGCCAGGATCAGCGACTGCTTGAACAGGTTGTCGTTGAAGGCACCCAGCGACTGAGTGATGAAAAACGGCAGGAAACGCCGCTTACCGAGCAAGGTGAATTGCGAAGAGTGACTCATCGTCCTTGGTCCTGAGGGCTTTTCAATTGGAGGCTCGCCAAGCGCGCCGGGCCACAAATCTGCATGGGAAATGCGCTGGCTGGCAAGCACCGGCTCAGGCATGGCCAAGCGAGATTGCGTTCAAGGACCTGCCAGCAGTTGCAGCACTGGCGCTACGTCACTCGAAGCCAAACAACGCCCGCGCGGTATCCACCAACAGTGCCTGGCGCAACTGCGCTGAACACCCTAAGGCCTCGAACTGTTCGACAGCGGTACCGAAACTGACCTCCGACTCATGCTGGGTATGCGGCCAGTCACTGCCCCACATCAACCGCTCTGCGCCGTAATGGGCTTCCAGCGCGCACAGCGCCTGACGGGCGAATGCCAGGTTCTCCTCCGGCGAGCCCTGCAGCCTGTAGATGCCGGACACCTTCACCCACACCTTGCCCCGACCGCTCAGGGTCAGCAGTTCGGCAAACCCGGGCTGGCCCAGGCCAAGGCGGGCATCCGGGCGGCCGAAATGGTCAATCACGATGTCCAGCCCATAGGGCTGCAATGCCCGCACCAGCACTGGGATGTCCGCCACCTGACGGTGCAGTTCCACGTGCCAACCCTGCTCGCCGATGCGCTCCAGCAGGGGCCGCCACTGCGCGCCGGTCAGGTCAGGCATGTCTTGCCCCATGAGGTTGAGGCGTACCCCCCTGACTCCCAACCGGGCCATTTCCGCCAAGGTCGCCCGCTCGACCTCCCGCTCCAGCATCACCACCCCGCGCAGTTGCCCTGGCGCGGTCTGCAAGGCGCTGAGCAGGTAGCGGTTGTCAGTACCCAGGAAGCTGGGCTGGACCAGTACGCCATGGCTGCAACCATGGGCCCGCAGTTGGCCCAGGTAGTCGCCCAGCGGCGCATCGTAACTGGGCGCATAACGCCGCTGGCGGGCCAGGTTCAGCCCACGGCTGAACACGTGGGCGTGGCTGTCGATGGCAGTCAGGTGCAAAGCGGGTGCGTCGGGCATGGTTCTCATACAAACACGTTCAAGTTACTTGGCGACGGCACCGGCCGTTTCCGGCACAGGTGCAGATTCAAGGTTACGGCCACGGGTTTCGGGCAGGCAGAGGGCTGCGATCACCGCAACGCCATACGCGATGCCGGCATCGATGCCGATGGCACTGCCCAGCGACATCGACTCGCTCATGTGCCCGACCAGGAACGGGAAAACGGCCGACAGCACGCGACCGAAGTTGTAGCAAAAGCCCACCCCGGCGCCGCGCACATCAGCCGGGTACAGCTCATTGAAAAACGCACCCAGGCTGGCCGGGATGCCGGCGGCAAAAAAACCCAGCGGGAAGCCGAGGAACAGCATCTGGGTATTGGTCAGCGGGAAAAACACGTAGGCCTGCACGGTCAGTACACAGCACAGGGCGAACAGCAGGATGTTCTTGCGCCTGCCAATACGGTCGATCAGCAGGCCGCTGACCACGCAGCCGCACCAGAAGGCCAGGATGATCACCGCCAGGTAACCGCCCGAGTTCAGCACCGAAAGGTTGCGCTCTGTCTTGAGGAAGGTCGGCAACCAGGTCATCACCGCGTGGTAGCCACCGTGGGCACCCAGGCCGAGCAAGCCGCCCAGCAGGGTCACACGCAGCAGTTCCGGGCGGAAGATGCCAGCCATCGACTGCAAGAAGCTGGAAGGGATGGCCTTTTCCTTTTGCAGGCGCTGGAAGCTGTCCGGCTCAGGCACGTTGCGGCGTACCCAAATGATCAGCAGCGATGGCAGCAGACCGACGAAGAACATCACCCGCCAGGCAAACTCCTGCGGCACCAGTGAGTAAATCAGCGTAAACAGTGCCACCGCCAGCCCCCACCCCACAGCCCAGGCACTCTGCACCGTGCCCATGACCTTGCCGCGATACCTGGGGTTGATGGTTTCGGCCATCAGCACAGCGCCGGCTGCCCATTCGCCACCGATGCCAAAGCCTTGCATGGCCTTGACGAACAGCAACGGGTAGAAGCCGGTGACGAACGCCGAAAGGAAGGTGAAGAACGAGAACCAGAGAATCATCCATTGCAGGGTACGCACGCGACCATAGCGGTCGGACAGTGTGCCACCCAGCCAGCCGCCGATTGCCGAGGTCACCAGGGTCAGGCCACTGATCAGGCCGGCATCGCCCTTGGTCAGGGAGAAAGCGGCGATCAGCGCGGGGATGGCCAGGCCGAACATCTGCACTTCCAGCGCATCGAGCGACCAGCCGCCGAAACAGGCCCAGAATGTCTTGCGTTCCCGTGAGGTGATCTCGCGATACCAGCTGAACATGATTGTTATCCTTCTAGTCGTGGTGTGACGGGCAGGCGAAGCCACTGCGCCGTGGCAGCACGGCGCAGACAGGTAAAAGGGTGAAGCGACCGGTTTAGCGAATGTCGATGCGGTAGCGGAAGTGCTGCGCATGGCCGCGCGAGCGGCGCCATTCCAGAGGTTTGCCGGCATAGTCGCGGGCCAGGCGCTCGATCACGACCACCGGGCTGTCGGCCGGCAGTTGCAGCAAGCGGCCATGCACCGCGTCGACCGCTTCGGCGGTCAGGGTTTCTTCGGCGTAGGCGACCACCTGACCGCACAGCGCTTCGTAGATCGGGTACAGCAGTGGGCCCTTGCTGTTTAAATCCACGTCCAGCAGCGGCTGGAAGGTTTGGCGCGGCAGCCAGATGTCTTCGGCCAGCACCGGCTGGGCGCCAAGCAGACGTGTGCGAACGATGCGGATCACTTCTGCCTCCCCTGCCAGGCCCAATGCCTCGGCCACTGCCGAAGGCGCCGGAAGCGACTCGATGGAAAGAATGCGGCTTTCCGGCACTATGCGCTCGCCATTGGCGGCCTCGAAACGGAAGAAGCGGAACAGCGACGACTGGAACTGTGGGCGGCGAATGAAGGTGCCACGGCCCTGCTGGCGCTCCAGCACGCCTTCGGCCACCAGGACATCGACGGCCTTGCGCACGGTACCGATCGACATGTCGAACTCGGTGGCCAAGGCTGCTTCGGTCGGGATCGCTTCCCCCGGGCGCCAGCGGTTGTTGGCAATTTGCGCGACCATGTGGTCGCGCAGTTGTTGGTAGCGGGGCAGTCGAGCATCACCGGTCAATGGGTGCATGGGTCTCGCTCTCGTCTTGTTATATAAACATATATATGAATTTTTCGAGAGTATTCCCCGAGCCTGACAGACTGTCAATCCTCCGCCTGTCGCCCTTTGTCCGTGAAGCGGCCTTGTGTCGCGACGGGCTGTGAGCCAGCCGGAGCATTGCCATCTTCTCTTGAACGTTGCCGGTGCTGCTGCAAGGACCGCATGTGGCTTATGCTTGTGCTCGGCAAACCCGCACAACAAGGACGTGGCAATGCTCGCCGCCATAAAACGCTACCCGCACACCGTTCGCCTGCTGCTCACCACCACCTTCGCGCTTACCGTCGCCCGCGCCCTCACCCTGCCCTACCTGGTGGTTTACCTGGCCGACAATTTCCAGCTGCCGATCAGCCAGATCGGCCTGCTGATCGGTGGCGCGCTGATCGTCGCCTCGCTATTGAGTCTGTACGGTGGCCATCTGGTCGACACCTTGAGCAACCACACGCTGGTCAGCGCCAGTACCCTGCTGTTCGCCCTGGCCTTCGTCGGCGCGGTCGCCAGCCGTTCGGCACTGCCGTTCTTCTTTTGTCTGGTGTTGATCAACCTGGCCCTGGCAGTGGTCGACATTGCTGCCAAGGCGGGCTTCTGCGCGTTACTGCCGGTGGATGAGCGGGCCGAGGTATTCGCCATCAAGTACACCCTCAGCAACGTCGGCTACGCCACCGGCCCGTTGCTGGGCGTGGCCATGCTTGAACTGAACGACCATGTGCCGTTCCTCGCCTCTGCCCTGCTTGGCCTGGCCATGTGCCTGGCTTACTGGCGCCTGGGTGATCGCAGCCTGCAGGCCAGCGCGCCGGACAAACCTGTGGCCGGCTTCGGCCAGGTGGCGCTGGGGCTGGCGCGGGATCGTCGGCTGGTGTGCTTTACCGTGGGTGGGGTGCTGAGCGCGGTGGTGTTCGGCCAGTTCACCGCCTACCTGTCCCAGTACCTGGTGGTCACCAGCAACCCGGCCGAAGCGGCACGGCTGATCGGCTATCTGGTCACCACCAACGCCGTGACGGTCATTGCCTTGCAGTACCTGATTGGCCGGCGCATCAGCCGCCAGCGCCTGATGCCGTGGCTATTGGCCGGCATGGGCCTGTTCATCGCCGGCTTGCTGGGTTTTGCGCTGGCGGGCTCGGTACTGGCCTGGTGCCTGGCGATGCTGGTGTTCACGCTGGGCGAAATCATCGTGATCCCGGCCGAGTACATGTTTATCGACCTGATCGCACCGGAGCACTTGCGCGGGGTGTATTACGGCGCGCAGAACCTGTCCAACCTGGGGGCGGCGCTGGGGCCGGTGATGGTGGGGTTTGCACTGGTACACCTGTGGCCGGGGGCAGTCTTCTACCTGCTGGTGTTGTCGGTGATACTGGCAGGGGTGTTCTATGGGTTGGGTACCCGCAGGGGTTGATGTTGCCTGTTCTGGCCTATTCGCGGGTGAACCCGCTCCTACAACCATCGTCTGCGCTGACGAAGCGGCACTTGCGTGCCAGACTGATTGATCGGGACCGCGTTACCTTTTTGCTTCGGAGTCTTCATGTCGTTGTCCAGCGGGCTGATCGCCGTGGTCGCCCTGGCCTATATGGCCATCATGTTCGCCATCGCCTTCTATGGCGACCGCCGCAGCACGCCATTGCCGCCAAAGCTGCGTGCCTGGGTGTACAGCCTGTCGCTGGCCGTGTACTGCACCAGCTGGACCTTTTTCGGCGCGGTCGGCCAGGCCGCCGAACAGCTTTGGGCATTCCTGCCAATCTACCTGGGCCCGGTACTGCTGCTGATCTTCGCGCCGTGGGTGCTGCAGAAGATGGTGTTGATCAGCAAGCAGCAGAACATCACCTCGATCGCCGACTTCATTGCCGCACGCTACGGCAAGTCGCAGACCCTGGCAGTGGTGGTGGCGCTGATCTGCCTGGTCGGCGTGCTGCCGTATATCGCCCTGCAGCTCAAGGGCATCGTACTGGGCGTGAACCTGTTGATCGGGGCCAACGCCGACGCCACCGGCACCCGCGTGCAGGACACCGCGCTGGTGATATCGCTGGTACTGGCGCTGTTCGCCATCGTCTTCGGTACCCGCAGCCTGGATGTGACCGAGCACCACCGCGGCATGGTCCTGGCGATCGCCTTCGAATCGCTGATCAAGCTGCTGGCGTTCCTTGCAGTGGGCATCTTCATCGTTTTCAACCTGTATGACGGCTTCGACGACCTGTTCAGCCAGGCCCGCCAGTCGATCCACTTGCAGGACTATTGGAAAGAAACCATCAATTGGCCGTCCATGGTGGTGCAAACCGCCGTGGCGATGATGGCAATCATCTGCCTGCCCCGGCAGTTCCACGTTACCGTGGTCGAGAACATCGAACCGCAGGACTTGCGCCTGGCGCGCTGGGTATTCCCCATGTACCTGGCACTGGCCGCGCTGTTCGTGGTGCCGATTGCCCTGGCCGGGCAGATGATGCTGCCCGGCACGGTGATCTCCGACTCGTTCGTCATCAGCCTGCCGCTGGCCGAGGCGCACCCGAGCCTTGCCCTGCTGGCGTTCATCGGCGGCGCCTCGGCAGCTACCGGCATGGTGATCGTCGAGGCCGTGGCGCTGTCGACCATGGTGTCCAACGACATGCTGCTGCCCTGGCTGCTGCGCCGCAACAACGCCGAGCGGCCTTTCGAAGCATTTCGCCACTGGATGCTTTCGGTTCGCCGGGTAACCATCGTGGTGATCCTGCTGCTGGCCTATGTCAGCTACCGCCTGCTGGGTTCCACCGCCAGCCTGGCGACCATCGGCCAGATCGCCTTTGCCGCTGTGACTCAGCTCACCCCGGCCATGCTTGGCGCGCTGTACTGGAAGCAGGCCAACCGTCGCGGCGTGTTCGCCGGCCTGGCCGCTGGCATTTTCCTGTGGTTCTACACCTTGGTGCTGCCGATTGCCGCGCACAGCCTGGGCTGGTCGTTGCAGTTGTTCCCTGGCCTGGCGTGGCTGCACGGCAACCCGCTGAACCTGCCGATCAGTCCACTGACCCAAGGTGTGGTGCTGTCACTGGCGGGCAACTTCACCCTGTTCGCCTGGGTTTCGGTGCTGTCGCGCACACGGGTTTCCGAGCACTGGCAAGCCGGCCGGTTCATTGGCCAGCAGACCAGCGCGCGGCCCAGCAGCAAGCCGCTGCTGGCGGTGCAGATCGACGACCTGTTGACCCTGGCCTCGCGCTTTGTCGGGGAAGAGCGCGCACGGCAGAGCTTCATCCGCTTTGCCTACCGCCAGGGCAAGGGCTTCAACCCGAACCAGAACGCCGATGGCGACTGGATCGAGCACACCGAGCGCCTGCTGGCCGGGGTGCTCGGCACCTCGTCAACCCGCGCGGTGGTCAAGGCGGCCATCGAAGGGCGCGACATGCAACTGGAAGACGTCGTACGTATCGCAGACGAAGCCAGTGAAGTGCTGCAGTTCAACCGCGCCCTGCTGCAAGGCGCCATCGAGAACATCAACCAGGGCATCAGCGTGGTCGACCAGAACTTGCACCTGGTGGCCTGGAACCGCCGCTACCTAGAGCTGTTCAACTACCCGGACGGGCTGATCAGCGTAGGGCGACCGATTGCCGATATCATCCGCTACAACGCCGAGCGCGGCCTGTGCGGCCCCGGCGAGGCGCAAGTGCATGTGGCGCGGCGGCTGCACTGGATGCGTCAGGGCCGCGCGCACTCCTCCGAGCGGCTGTTCCCCAATGGCCGGGTGATCGAGCTGATCGGCAACCCGATGCCGGGCGGCGGCTTTGTCATGAGCTTCACCGACATCACCCCGTTCCGCGAGGCCGAGCAGGCCCTGCGCGATGCCAACGAACGCCTTGAACAACGCGTGGCGGAGCGCACCCACGAACTGTCGCAGTTGAACCAGGCGCTGTCCGAAGCCAAGAGCCAGGCCGAAGCGGTGAGCAAGTCCAAGACCCGCTTCCTGGCCGCCGTCAGCCATGACCTGATGCAACCGTTGAACGCCGCACGGCTTTTCTCTGCCGCCTTGTCGCAACAGGCCGAGGGCATGAACGAAGAGGCCCAGCAGTTGGTACAGCACATGGACAGCTCGCTGCGCTCGGCTGAAGAGCTGATCAGCGACCTGCTGGACATCTCGCGCCTGGAAAACGGCAAGATCACCCCGGATGCCAAACCCTTCGCCCTCAACGAGCTGTTCGACACCCTGGGCGCCGAGTTCAAGCTGCTGGCGGCCGAGAAAGGCCTGGAGTTCCGCCTGCGCGGCAGCCGCCTGCGGGTGGACAGCGACATGAAACTGCTACGCCGGGTGCTGCAGAACTTCCTCACCAATGCCCTGCGCTACGGCAAGAGCCCGATCCTGCTAGGCGCGCGCCGACAGGGCGAGCGCCTGTGGCTGGAGGTCTGGGACCGTGGCCCGGGCATTGCTGACGACAAGCTGCAAGTGATCTTTCAGGAGTTCAAGCGCCTGGACAGCCACCAGACCCGTGCCGAGAAGGGGCTAGGGTTGGGCCTGGCCATCGCAGACGGCCTGTGTCGGGTGCTGGGGCATCCGCTGGAAGTGCGCTCATGGCCAGGCAAGGGCACGGTGTTCCGCGTCAGCGTACCGATTGCACGCCAGGCCGCCGCGGCGCCAAGCGCGCCCGTGGAACAACAGGGCGGCCAGCCACTGGCCGGGCTGCAAGTGCTTTGCGTGGACAACGAAGACAGCATCCTGATCGGCATGAACAGCCTGCTGAGCCGCTGGGGTTGCCAGGTATGGACCGCGCGCAACCAGGCCGAATGCGAAGCCCTGCTGGCCAAAGGCATGCGCCCGCACCTGGCATTGGTGGACTACCACCTGGACGACGGCGAGACCGGCACCGGACTGATGGGCTGGCTTCGAGCACGGCTGGGTGAGCCGGTACCCGGTGTAGTGATCAGCGCCGACGGCAGCAAGGAAACCATCGCCCTGGTACATGCATCAGGGCTGGACTACCTGGCCAAACCGGTCAAGCCAGCGGCCTTGCGCGCCCTGCTCAATCGCCATCTGAGCCTGGCTCAGTAACCGCTACGTCGGGCAGCGCCTCGTCGGACAGCGCCCGCTCCAGCAGGTCTGCCGGCAAGCTCTTGCTGGCACGGGCGCCCAGTAGCTTAAGCTGCTCGCTGCGGCTGACCAGGTTGCCACGCCCTTCGCACAGCTTGTTGCGCGCGGCGGCATAAGCCTTGTCTACCTGCTGCAAGCGGCTGCCCAGCTCGTCCAGGTCCTGGATGAACAGCACGAACTTGTCGTAGAGCCAGCCGGCACGCTCGGCAATTTCGCGGGCGTTCTGCCCTTGACGCTCCTGCTTCCACAGGCTGTCGATCACCCGCAAGGTCGCCAGCAACGTGGTAGGGCTGACAATCACGATCTGCCGGTCGAAGGCCTCCTGGAACAGGTTCGGCTCGGCCTGCAGGGCCGCCGAAAAGGCCGCCTCGATGGGCACGAACAACAACACGAAATCCAGGCTGTGCAGGCCTTCAAGGCGGCTGTAGTCCTTGCTCGACAGGCCTTTGACGTGGCTGCGCAGCGACTGCACATGCTGCTTGAGCGCAGCTTCGTCGTTGCCGGCAACGAACTGCTGGTACGCAGTGAGGCTGACCTTGGCGTCCACCACCACCTGCTTGTCGCCGGGCAGCATGATCAGCACATCCGGCTGGAAACGCTCGCCATCGGCGCTTTTCAGGCTGACCTGGGTCTGGTATTCGCGGCCCTTTTCCAGGCCGGCATGCTCCAGCACGCGTTCGAGGATAAGCTCCCCCCAGTTACCCTGGGTTTTCTGGCCCTTCAAGGCCTGGGTAAGGTTGGTGGCTTCGTCGGACAGGCGCAGGTTGAGCTGTTGCAGGCGCTCCAGCTCCTTGCCCAGCGAGAAGCGCTCGCGGGCCTCTTGTTGATAGCTTTCCTCCACACGTTTTTCGAAGGCCTGGATGCGCTCCTTGAGCGGGTCGAGCAACTGGCCAAGGTGCTGCTGGCTGGTCTGGGCGAAGCGCTGCTCGCGCTCGTCGAAGATCTTGGTGGCCATGTCGGCGAACTGGGCGCGCAAGGTGTCACGGGCCTCCTGCAGGTCTTCCAGGCGTTGCTGGTGGCTTTCCTGCTGTTCACGCAGTTCTGCGTCCAGGCGCGCGGTTTGCGCTTCCAGGCGGCGCAGTTCGGCTTCGCGGTTGGCGCGCTCAAGGCTCCAGGCGTGGGCCGCATCACGGGCATTGTCGCGGTCGATCTGCAGCAGCTCCAGCTCACGGCCTTGGGCGGCCAGCTGGGCCTGTTTGACAGCGTTGGCCTCACTGAGGTCGCTGACCTCGTCGCGGCTGGCGTCCAGTTGCGCCTGCAGGCCAGCCTGGGCAAGTTGGGCAGCGTTGAGGCGCTCTTCGAGCAAGGCCTGCTCACCTTGCCGTGCGCCCTGGCGGCGCTGCACCTGCATGACCCACACCAGGCAGGGTATTACGCCTGCCACCAAGCCCAGCAGAATGCTGGCCAGATCCACTGTCATGCTTACCCCGAACGCTCTGATGCAAATAGAGTGCAGCTTATCAGCCTGACTGGCGTGTTGCCTGCATCGGCCTCATCGCGGGCCTGCCCGCTGCGCAAGCCTGAAGGCAAAGGTAATGCCTGCACGGTCGCCCGTAGGAGCGGGTTTACCCGCGAAGAGGCCGGCCCTGCTGGCCAATCTCCAACCCGCCGTTCACCGTTGCCGCAGCCACCGTATTCGCGGGTAAACCCGCTCCTACACACGCATCGGGGGTTGAACACAGGCCGCCGTAGGGGCGGGTTTACCCGCGAAAGGGCCGGGCCTGCTGGCCAATTTCCACCCGCCGTTCACTGTTGACGCCGCCACCGTATTCGCGGGTAAACCCGCTCCTACCACGGCGGTGGACACACATCGGTGATTGCTCGCGAAAGGGCCCGCGCAGGCAAAAAAGCTCAGACAGAAAACCACTGTCGCAACAAGCGCCGCGCTTCCTGCGACCCCTGCCCTGCCGCAAGCTCAAGCCAATAGCGCGCCTGCTCCGGCTCGTTGTGCTGACACAGCCGAGCGTACTCCAGCTGCGCCCGCCGATCCCCTGCGCGGGCAGCCTGACGCAGCAGCTCATGGCCTATACGCCGGTCACGGGCGTTGCCACAATCGCGGCACAGCATCTGCCCCAGGCGGCTCTGCGCCACAACCACACCTTGGCGCGCAGGCTGCTTCAGCAAGCGCCCGGCCAGGTGCTTGACCTGAGGGTTGTCGCCCAGGCGCGGGCTGTCGAGCAACCACAAGGCCACTTTCAGGGAAAAGCGTTTGGCAGGAGGTGCAGGTGTCGATGCAGCGGGGCTGGAAAGGTGTCTACCGCGAAACTTCATGAGCAACAGGTTTGGTAACTCGAAAGGCGCGCCACTCTACTCTTTTTTTCTCGCCCTGGCCTGTCGATTTCTGGAGGATTGAAAAAAATTTCAATGATCTTTTCTTGACGTTTCCAGGTGGATGACCAACCGGTCTGTTGGAGCATGGCGATTGTCGGACAGTTCATCCCATTGCTGGCACGCCCGTGCTAGAGCAAGCGCTCGGGACAATCCACAGTTCCTGTGGATAACTCGGTGGACAACCCCCTCTCACACCCCTCAAACCCCCGTGAATTGGGGGCTTTGGTCAAACTGACGATTTTTTCACCAGCTAAAAATAGTGTTTTTTTTCATTGACTTAACCACGCAGTCAAGGCATTGGCGAGGCTGCTGGGTGGTGTTGCCAAGCCGTTACAAGCGCTGCCCCGAATGTGAACAAGTGCACCATAAACCTCCATTTGGGTGCACGAAAAGGGCACATCGGACGGCATTCGGGCCATTTACCCCCTCTTCCCAGCAGCGAAAATTCGCGCCATACTGCGCGGCTCACCTGAACAAACGTAGTGCTTGCCAAACATCTTCGCTTCCGGTAAGGTGCCCCTCGTTAGTACCAAGCTGAAAGTCAATTCTGGCCGCAAGCGTCCTTGCAGACTCGCTCCCCCCAAGAGCGTCCCTGCTGAAACAAGGACCGGCCCATTCAATGATTCCCTCGCCAGCCTTACGCTGCGCAAGCACGAATCACATGACAGATTGATCAGGATCCCACCTCGACGGCCTAGAACCTTGGCCCCGGCGTGCTGCCTGCCTTCCGAAGTACCTACCAGTCAGCCCAAGCGCCCACATTTGATTGCGCCCCCTCTGGCTGCCCTGTTCCAGTCAGGTTCGTTCGTCCCTTAATAAAGGCGTCACTGGAACGTTTCTATCATGCACGGATCATATCCCCCGTGTTTAAAGCAGGAACCTCCAACAATATGCAAACTCATCATCAGATTCAGGCTGCCATTGGCACCCTCTCCCAGGCCTTCTCGCCGTTGAAGTGCCTTATCGTTGCCCCACGCAAGGGCAGCTTCAGCTTTACCTTGGTAGACGAACACGGCGTTGCCTGCCACACCGAACGCCTGTACCACGACCAGTACAGCCGCCATGAACCGCTGCAGGCGGTGATCGCCCGGACGCGTCAGTCGCTCACCGCGTGACCGGCGAATACCGGGGTATTCAAGCGCTGAATCATCCAATCGCAAGACTGCCTGAACGCTTTTGGCGTAATTGCCTTAGGGCATATAGCCCGGAGCATCAGGCAGTAATCGATTTAAAAACAGCTCTTTACACCACGATTATCACACTACACTTCAACTCGAGCGGTGCTTTCCGCTCCCGGCGGGCCTGATCATTCACCAGCTGCCAAGCTCCAGCGCCCGTCCGGCCCTTACCTGCTCGAGGGCATCATGGGTATTGCGGCGAATGAATTGTGTCAGTATGTGATCCGACCCACCCTGGTCTACCTGAACCGTCACTGTGCCAGCGCCGAAGCCTTGCTACTGGGTATCGCCGCCAGCCAGTCAGCACTCGGCTCAGCCCTGCACGACCGACGTGGGCACGGCCTTTACCGCATCGGCGAACATCGTCACCAGGCGCTCTGGGACGAATACCTGGCCCGTGACCCCGACCTGGCCAGCCTGGTCCGCGGCCTGGCCAGCCAGCACGCCTTCCTGGGTGGCCCGCACCTGGAGCTCACCGTCAACCTGCGCTATTCCACTGCCATTGCCTGGATGCTCATCGAAGAGCAGGCCACCCCATTGCCTGCGGCGGACGATCTACTGGCACTGGCGCGAATCTGGCGGCAGATTTTCAACCCCCAGGGTCGTCTGCGCGACTTCACCCACGCCTGGCATGCCTGCATAGATCAGAAATTGCCACAGGCATCTTGAGACGCGTCCTACAAGTAAACCGGAAAAAAGGGAATTTTGGTCGGATTGTCCTACAAAACCGCACTAACTCCTGCGATTGAGCCTATAGCGCGGCGCGTGATTTGTTGGTAGCTTTTCGCCCCGGAGACCCAAGGAGTTTTCTAATAATGAAAAAAGTAATGCTCAAAACCTCCCTCGGCGTAGCTGTTGCGCTTGCTTCCAGCCAACTGCTCGCCGCCGGGTTCGCGCTGAACGAACAAAGTATCAGCGGCATGGGAACCGGTTTTGCGGGGCGCTCGTCCTCTGCCGAAGATGCCAGCACTGTGTATGGCAACCCGGCCGGCATGTCCCGCCTCAAGCGCGAACAATTCACCGTGGGCGGCGCTGCCGTCATCGCCAAGACCGACATATCGGGCCCAGGCAGCAACTTCGGGGGGGAAACCGATGGTGACATGGTGCCTCTCGTTGGCGTACCCATGGGCTATTACGTCAAGCCGATTGATGATCACTGGAGCGTTGGCTTCGGCGTTTACGTGCCATATGGCCTGATCACCGACTACGGCAGCGATGACGCTGCACGCTACTGGGGCAAGAAGAGCAAGGTCGAGGTTGTCACCTTCCAGCCAACCGTCAGCTACGCCTTCAACGACAAAGTGTCGATCGGTTTTGGCCCGACTATCAACCGTATCAAGGGTGAACTGGGTTCGAACCTGAGCAGCAAGGCCCTCCTGGGGCCCAATGGCCCTGATGGCGAGACCAAGATCAAGGGCGACGACACTGCGATCGGTTACAACATCGGCGTTATGGTACAAGCTACGGACCGTACCCGTCTGGGCCTGACCTATCACTCGATGGTCGACTACAAGCTTGAAGGCAATACCCGCGTTTCCTACCCGATTCCACAGCTTGGCCTGAACGGCAAGTTCGACGCCAGCCTGAAAATCAAGACACCAGAGTCAGTGGACTTCTCGGTCACTCATGAACTGGATGACCATTGGACACTGTATGCGGGTAGCACCTGGACGCGCTGGAGCCGCCTGGAAAGCATCGTCGTCGAGAACGAAGCGCCGGCAGGCTACCCGTTGAAGACCATCACCGAAGAGCAGAACTGGCACGACACCTGGGCCCACGCCATTGGTGCGTCCTACAAGGTGAACAAGGAGTGGACCCTGCGCGCAGGCTTCTCCGTCGACCAGTCGCCCACCAACAACCATGATCGCTCGCCACGCATTCCGACTGGCGATCGTAAAGCGGTCAGCTTTGGTGCCGGCTGGAGCCCGAACGATGACATGACCATCGACGTTGCCTATTCGTATCTGTGGGAAGAAGATACCAAGGTCAACAACCTGCCAAGCTCGCAGCAACAAGGGCTGTTGAAAGGCAGCTACCAGGCCAAGTACGAGAACAGCGCTCACGGTATCGGTGCATCCCTCACCTACCGCTTCTGATTCCTGTGCGTTACATGAAAACCGCCCTCGTGGCGGTTTTTTTCATGCCTGCACTTGCCAGCTGTCGCCCAGGCATTCGCGCAGGTAGTCCATGAAAGCGCGCACCTTGGTGGTCATGGCAAAGCGATCGGCCAGGCACAGGTAGATGTCCATGGGCTCGGTCTGGGCGTAAGCCTGGCTGCTGTCGCAGTATTCGAACAGCGGCACCAAGGCCCCCGAGGCCAGGTGCGGCCGCACGATGAACTCGGCCAGACGGGTGATGCCACCATCGTGCAAGGCCATCTGGGTCAGGGCATCGATATCGTCGCTGATCAATACAGTGCCGAATTCCGCTTCGAAGCGCAGGCCGTCCCGCATGAAGCCCCAGCGCAAGAAGCGGCCATCCACCGGATAGCGAAACACCAGGCAACGGTGCCCGCGCAAGGCCTCGGGCGTGGCAGGTACGCCAGCACTTTGCAGGTAACCGGGTGAGGCACAACAAATGAACGGGATGCGGGCGATGCGCCGGGCCAACAGCTGGTCTTCGAGCTGCGGGGCAATGCGCAGGCTCACGTCAACGTCTTCACGGGCATGGTTGACCCGACGATCAGTCGTTACCAACTCTATCGAAAGTAAAGGGTAGCGGGCACTGAAAGCAGGAATCAATGGCGCCAGCACATGACGGCCGAAGGCAGAGGTCGAGGCAATGCACAGCCGCCCCTGAGGCTCGCTGTCGGGTGTTGTAACCGCCTGTTCGGCCAGGGCCAAATCACGCTCGATATGCTTTACACGCTCGTAATACTGGGCGCCAGAGGGCGTCATGGCCATGCTGCGGGTGGTTCGACTGAGCAGGCGAACTTGCAGGTGGCTTTCCAGCCGCGCCAGGTTCTGGCTGACGGCTGCCGGACTAAGGCCGAGGATACGGGCACCAGCGGCGATGCTACCGGCTTCGACCACTTTGATGAAGCAGCGAATGGCGTTGAGCAGGTCCATGGGGAGCGCCTGGATTCGTAAGAATTTCTTTATAAAGAACTCAATGCCGCGGGTCTACAGCTGCAGGCGTGCAGGTTGCTAATCTGCGCTTCCACTCAGTTTTCAGGAGTTCGCATGAGCAACCTGCCCCGATCGCGCAGTCGACGTAAATTGCACCCGGTCGCTACCCCCTACGTTTTCGCGTTCTACATGTCGTCGATCATGGCGCTGTTGATGTGCTTCGTGATCACGGCGGCCAATGCCGGGTTTACCCCGGAGTATCTGGGCAATGTGCTCAAGGCCTATCAGCTGGCGATGCCGGTGGCATTTGTGTGTGTGCTGGTGGTCCGGCCGGTGGTGGTGCGGTTGGTGGCGATTACCGTGCATGCACGGTGAAGTCACCCGCAGCCAGCCACTTCCTGTTTTTGATCTTGATCTTCGCGACTTCAGGAGGCCTGCGCTCGGCCTCCTGAAGTCGCAATCTGCGTCGCCTGAACTACCGCGCGCTTAGACGCAAAAGCCGCAGCAAGCACAGCCTGGTTACTGCTGTGAGGCGATGGCCTTTTCGATAGCGGCGCGGAACGCAGGATCATCCGGTTTGGTCAGGCTGGAGAAGTTACCGATCACCTTGCCCTTGCGATCGACAACATACTTGTAGAAATTCCACTTCGGCGCACTGCTCTGGCTGGCCAGCTCCGCAAACAGCGGTATCGCATCCTTGCCCCGCACCGCCTGCGTCTTGGTCATGGTGAAGGTGACACCGTAGTTGGCATAGCAAACCTTGGCAGTCTTCTCACTGTCGGCGTCTTCCTGCTTGAAGTCATTGGACGGCACGCCGAGCATTTCCAGGCCTTGCTCGTGATATTCCTTGTACGTCGCCTCAAGCCCCTCGAACTGCGGGGCAAAACCGCAATAACTGGCAGTATTCACCACCACGAGCGGCTTGCCGGCAAAGCGCTCGCAGAGGTCGACCTGCCCCTTACCGCGCAATTCCGGCAGGCTGCCCTGCAACAACGCCGGGCAATCTGCAGCCCAGCTTGATGTACTGGCAAGCAGGGCCAGCACCGGCACCGTCAACCAATGTGCACGCATGACTCGTCTCTCCTGCATCGCTACCTTTGAACTTGCAGGGTAGCGCCTAACAAACACCCATGCCCAGTTGCATCAACGCCATCCCTCCCTGATGCCAGCCCCACCACACCAGTGCCAGCACCAGCAGCACGGCAATAGCCAACAGCCCGCGGACCAGGTAACGGTTCATGCAGCCTGTGCCTGCAGGCGTGAAACCGGGCGTTCGCGCACCGGCCAGTTAAGGGCAGCGGCCAACAAGCTGAGCAGGATGGAAATCTGCCAGACCACGTCGTAGCTACCGGTGCGGTCATACACCACCCCACCCAGCCAGCCCCCCAGGAACGCACCCAACTGATGGAACAGGAACACGATACCGCCCAGCATGGACAGGTTGCGCACCCCAAACACCGTGGCCACAGTGCCATTGGTCAACGGAACCGTGGACAACCACAGCAGCCCCATGGCAATGCCGAACAGGTAAGCACTGAACTCGCTCACCGGCGCCCACAGGAACAGCACGATCACCACCGCACGCAGCAGGTACAACCCGGTCAGCAGGCGCGGCTTGGACATGCGCCCGCCCAACCAGCCAGCAGTGAAGGTACCGACGATGTTGAACAGGCCGACCAGCGCCAGCACTGTCGTACCGGTGGCCGCAGCCAGGTGCTGGTCAACCAGGTAGGCCGGCAGGTGAACGCCAATGAATACGACCTGGAAGCCACAGACAAAAAAGCCCAGCGCCAGCAACCAGAAGCCAGAGTGCGTGCACGCCTCGCGCAGCGCCTGGCCCAGGGTCTGCTCGGCACCGTGACTGGGTAACGGGCGATCGCGCAGCAGGCCGACGAAAGGCACGATGAACGCCACCAAAAGGCCCAGGACCAGCAACGCTGCCGACCAGCCCAGCCACTGAATCAGGCCTTGGGTGCCCGGCAACATGGCGAACTGGCCGAATGACCCGGCGGCGCTGGCGATCCCCATGGCCATGCTGCGCTTTTCGGCCGGCACGGCACGCCCGACCACACCGAGAATGACCGAGAACGACGTGCCAGACAGGCCGATGCCGATCAGCAAGCCCGCACTCAGCGACAACGACCAGGGCGAATCAGCCAAGCCCATCAAGATCAAACCGACGGCATAGAGAATACCGCCGATGATGACCACCCGCGCCGCGCCAAGCCGGTCGGCCAAGGCGCCGGCGAACGGCTGCGCCAGGCCCCAGATCAGGTTCTGCAGGGCAATGGCGAAGGCAAAAACCCCACGCCCCCAGCCGAAATCAGCACTCATCGGCCCCAGAAACAGGCCAAAGCCGTGCCGTACGCCCAGAGACAGCGCCAGTATCAAGGCCGCCCCCACCAACACCCATCCGCTGGTTCGCCACACCGAAGTCATTGTCGTTATCTCCAGCACATCGCAAGGTTTTGCGGGTATATACCCGCTTATAGTCGTTTCACTTCAGGCCAGTTGTTCCAGCAGTCGCACCAGTTCATCCCGCTGCCCCACCCCAAGCCGTTCAACCAGTTCTTTCTGGGCCTGCTCCCAGGCTGGGTGGGCAACGTGCAGCAGTTGCTTGCCCGCCTCGGTCAACAGCACCACGCGGTTACGCTGGTCGTCGCCCTCGCCCAGTGCTACCAGCCCATCCGCCTCCAGCACACGCAGGTTGCGGCCCAGGGTACTGCGCTCGAGCCCCATGGCTTCGGCCAGGGCTGTGATGCTGGGTCGGTCGAGCCGCTGCAGGTGCCGCAGCAGGGAAAACTGGGCGACATTGACCCCGAAGCCGGCAAGGGCTTCGTCGTAATGCCGGCTCACGCCGCGGGCGGCGCGACGCAGGTGGGTACAGATGCATTCACTGGTCAGCATGGATACGTGTATATACCCGCGTACTGAGTGTTGCAAGAAGTTTCACGAAAGAGTGAGAAGCGTCAGTCCGGGTTCAAGCGCCTGCGGATCGGCTCGAACTCAACCGTGGCCTTGCGCACCAAGGGGTCTGGCGCGCCCTGCTCGACCGCCTGCCAGTAGCGCCACGGCACCTTCGCCGTGCCCAGCTCGTAGTCCATGCCATCCCAGTTGTCTTCACGAAAGCTATAGAACGCCCAGTGCAACCGGTTGCGATCCAGCACGACGAGTACATCTTCAAGGTACTGCCGGCAACCCGGCAGCCTGCGCATGCAGCCAAACTCACCCACCACCAGGCGAGAAAGCGGCAGCCCCATGGCCTCGGCCCATGCCAGCGGCTGGCGCAGGTAACGCTCAACTCGCCGCCCATCCCACAGCTGTGTCTGCCCGGCAAAAGATACGGGGCCTGGATAGGCGATGGGCTGTTTGCGCGCCATATTCGGCGCACTGGTTGCGGCATAGGGCTCGTACATGTGCACGCTGTACAGCACTCGCGGGTCTTCCAGCGGCGCCGACCAGTAGCCGAACGCGTCTGCGCCTGCATACCAGCCGGCATCGACCATGATCGGCGTATCAGTGTCTTCTTCGCGTATGGCCGCTATCAGTTGCCGGTACAGCAAGGGCAGATCGCGCGCACCGCCCTGCGCTTGCGCATACCACTGCTGCATCTGCCCGAGTTCGGCATGTTCAGCCAGGCCGCCCTGTTTCTCCGGTGCGGGCTCATTGATCAGGTTGTAGGCCGCGATGGCCGGATGACTTTTCAGTTCGCGCGCCATATCTCGCCAGAACGCCGCAGCCTGGGACCAGTAACGTTTGTCTTGCCACAGGCGATCATCGAACTGGCCCTGGTTGTTTTGCGACCAGCGCATACCCGGTAGCGAGAGTGGCGCGATGACCACCTTGAGCCCCGCCTGGTGCGCCCGGTCGAGGGTGGCACGCAGCACAGCCAGGTCGGCGTCGGGCAGGCCTTCATAGGTATCGGCGCTGCCGAGGAGGAAATCACGTTTCACGGGTTGCCATTTGTCGTACGACAGCCGCACCCATGTGGCGCCGTACCCCCTCAGGGCATCGAAGTAGGCTTGATCGGGTGGCAGCCGGTTGAAGCTGTTGCCGCCGTGGCGTGGGGTGTCCCAGAACGCCATGAGGTCTGCGGCAGAGGCTGGGAGGGTGGACAGGACCAATAGACTGGCAAAGATCCAGTGACGCACGGGAAGCCTACCTGGTTGCTTGGGGGAGGCTGAAGATACGCCGACAAGGAAGAGGCAGGCGCTTCCGGACCGTTTCTGGAAGTTACTGCCCCTCCACACCTATGGCGTGCTGCGAAAGCACCGCAAAGCAGCCGCTAAAGGGCCGTCCAGATCAAGCGCTCAAAGCCCCAGCGCCAACCCGAGCACAACGGCCAGCTCCAGCAGCTCCAGCAACGCACCGGCGGTATCACCGGTGGTCCCGCCCAGACGCCGGCACATCAGATGCCGCAACCAGGCAAACACCGCCAGCGCCAGCAGCACGCTCCATCCGCCCAAGAAGAGGCAGAACAGCACACAAACCAGCAACACCCACCCCGCCGCGCGCCGGGGCATATGTTCGGCCAACGCCTGGCCCAACCCGCCAGGTCGCACATAAGGTGTACAAAGGAACAGGCCCAACATCGCCGCCCGCCCGATCAGCGGCGCCAGCAGTAATTGCGCCCCGATGCCCTGCCCGACCAGCACCCACAGTGCGCAAAACTTCAGCAACAACACCAAGACCAGGGTGACCACGGCAATCGGCCCACTGCGCGGGTCTTTCATGATCCGCAAGGTGCGCTCACGGTCGCCGAAACCACCTAGCCAGGCGTCGGCACTGTCCGCCAGGCCATCCAGGTGCAAGGCACCACTGAGCAGTACCCACAGTGTCAGCAGCAAAGCCGCGTGCAGCGGCGACGGCGTGCCCTGAAGCAGATGACTGGCCAACCACAGCAGCAAGCCGAACAGCAACCCGACCAGCGGGTAGTACAGCAGCGAACGCCCTACCTCACGCGGTGCCGGCATGCCCGGCAGGCTCACCGGCAGGCTGCTGAGAAATTGCAGGGCGATCCAGAACGGCAACATCTCAGGGTGCCTCGACCAGTTGCCCATCGCCACCTGGCACCAGCCGCATCAACGCGCCATGGCCCACCTCGACCTGCAGCAACTGCTCCCTGGGCAAGCCACGGGCACGGGCCAGTAACAGTCGCATGACGCCGCCATGGGTGACCAGCAGCACGCGCTTGCCGGCATGTTGAAGGCGCAAACGCTCGACAGCCGCCAGCACCCGTTCGGCAAACGCCTCGACCGGCTCGCCATTGGGCGGTGTGAAGGCGTAAGGGTCGGCCCAGAAACGGCCCAGTGCATCAGCCTGGTGCTCCATGATCTGCGCGGCACTTTGGCCCTCCCAATCACCGAAGTGCAGTTCCTGCAGGGCGGGCTCACGCTGCACAGGCAGGTTCAACTGCGCACCCAGCTCATCGGCAAAGCGCCCACAGCGTTGCAGCGGCGAACTGACCAGCACCTGCCACGGGCCGGCGTCGGCCACGGCGCGGCGCATCTGCGCCCAGCCCTTGTCGGTCAAGGCATCATCAAGGCTGCCACGCAGGCCGCCCTGTTCCGTTTCACCATGGCGCAGCAAGTCGAGGATCATGCCGGGCGGTCCGCCACCGCGGCCTCGGCAAAGGTCGCCATCTGCCCATGCAGCGCACAGGCCAGGCGCAACAGCGGCACCGCCAAGGCAGCGCCACTGCCCTCACCCAGGCGCAAGCCCAAGGCCAGCAGGGGCTCGGCCTGCAGTGCAGCAAGCAAGGCCTTGTGCCCGGGTTCAGCGCCCTGATGAGCGAACAACAGCCAGGCCCGACACTGCGGGTTGAGGCGCACTGCCACGAGCGCAGCGACACTGCAGATAAAGCCATCCACCAGCACCGCGACACCCGCCTGCGCACAACCTATGTAGGCACCGACCAACGCCGCGATCTCGAAACCGCCAACACAGCCCAGTACCTGCAACGGGTCTTCAGCACGCAGGCCATGCAGGCGCAGCGCCCTCTCGATAACTTCAGCCTTGTGCTGTACCCCGGCGTTGTCCAGGCCAGTGCCAGGGCCGCTCAGCTCCGACGCCGGACACCCCAGCAGAACACTGGCCAAGGCTGCGGCGGCTGTGGTGTTACCAATGCCCATCTCGCCACCGATGAACAGCTGTGCGCCCTGTTCGGCGCCGCGCTGGGCACTGTCGCGACCGGCCTGCAAGGCCGCTTGCAGCTGGTTTTCGGTCATCGCGGGTTGACGGGCAAAGTTGGCAGTACCAGTGCCCAGGCGCAGATGGCGCACGCCGGGCAGTTCCAGCTGCGCGTCAATGGTGCCCAGGTCGACCACGTCCAGGCTGGCCTGCAGTTGCCGCGCCAGCACACTGATCGCCGCGCCCCCGCCGACGAAGTTACATAGCATCTGCCCGGTTACCGCCTGCGGATAGGCCGAGATGCCCTCTTCGACCACGCCGTGGTCGCCGGCAAAAATGGTGATGGCAACCTGACCCAGCGTGGGTCGTTCAAGCCCCTGAAGGCCAGCCAGCTGAATCGCCAGCGCTTCAAGTTGGCCGAGCGAGCCTGCAGGTTTGGTCAGTTGCTGCTGACGGGCGCGGGCCTGGTCCATGGCGGCGTTGTCGAGGGATTGGCAGGCGTCACGCCACCAGGCTTGGGTCATAGTGCAGGTCCTTTGAGGATTAAGGGCAGGCCGGCCACGGTCAGCACGACACGCTGACAGCGTTCGGCCACGGCCTGGTGCAGCCAGCCGGCCAGGTCGACATAGCGCCGGGTCAGCTCGCCCATGGGCACGACGCCCAGGCCGGTTTCGTTACTGACCAGGATAAGGGTGCCAGGTAACTGTTCCAGGCACGCCAGCAGGGCATCACGCTCCTCGGCCAGGCGCTGGTCATCTTCCAGCATCAACAAATTGGTCAGCCACAGGGTCAGGCAATCCACCAGCAGGCAGCGCCCTTCGGCCGCTTCGGCGCGCAGTACCGCGGCCAGGGCCAAGGGCTCTTCGATCAACCCCCAGTCATCCGGCCGGCGCTGACGATGCAGCAACACGCGTTCGTTCATTTCGCCATCCAGCGGCTGGCTGGTGGCGATGTAGGTCACCGGCAAGCCGCTGGCACTGGCCAGTTGTTCGGCCAGGCGGCTTTTGCCAGACCGGGCGCCACCGAGAATCAGGTTACGCATGTCAGGCTACCCCACACAGCTGGCGCAACTGCGCGGTGTCCAGGTGCTTCTCCACCAGATCAGCCAGGCGCTCGATGTCGTGTTCGCGCAACGCTTCGTAGTCGATAGCCTGCACATCCTCCAGCCCGGCCCAGCGCAATAGCGCGGCACACGACTGGCTGCCTTCGAACAGGCCATGCAGGTAGGTGGCGAGGATCTGGCCATCGGCACTGACAGCACCATCATGGCGGCCATCAGCCAGTTGGACCGCGGGTTGCGCCAGCGCAGGCCCCGTCGTAACGCCAGCATGAATTTCATAACCGGTTACCGTTGCCGCTTCAAGGCTCAGCGTGCCGGCCACATTGCGCAGTTGCTTCTCGGCTTCGAGCACCGTGGCATAGTCGAGCAGGCCGAGCCCCTGGCTAGAGCCCGCGGCCCCCTCCAGCCCCAGCGGGTCATGCACTTCCCGCCCCAGCATCTGCAGGCCACCGCAGATACCGATCAGCTTGCCGCCATAGCGCAGGTGCCGCTCGATGGCCTTGTCCCAACCGCGCTCGCGCAGTTGTGCCAAGTCGCCCCGCACGCTCTTGGAGCCCGGCAAGATGATGAGGTCGGCAGCCGGAATCGGCTGGCCAGGGCCGATGAACTGCAAGTCCACCTGCGGGTGCAGGCGCAGCGGGTCGAAATCGGTGTGGTTACTGATACGCGGCAGCACTGGCACGATCACCTTGAGCACACGCGCGTGCTTGACGCCTTGACGCACATCGATACCGTCTTCGGCTTCCAGGTGCAGGTCGGTAACGTAAGGCAGTACGCCCAGTACCGGTTTGCCGGTGCGTTGTTCCAGCCAGTCCAGCCCTGGCTGCAGCAGGGCGATATCGCCACGGAAGCGGTTGATGACAAAACCTTTGACCCGCGCCTGTTCAGTGGTCGACAGCAGTTCCAGCGTGCCCACCAGATGGGCGAACACACCACCGCGGTTGATGTCGGCCACCAGGATCACCGGGCAGTCCACCGCTTCGGCAAAGCCCATGTTGGCGATATCGCCGGCACGCAGGTTGATCTCTGCCGGCGACCCCGCACCCTCGACCATGACCACCGGGTACGCGGCACTCAGGCGTTGGTGAGACGCCAGCACCGCTTGCATGGCAGTGGTTTTATAGTCGTGGTAGGCCACTGCATTCATGCTGGTGACCGCCCGACCGTGGATGATGACCTGGGCGCCGGTGTCGCTGTTGGGCTTGAGCAGCACCGGGTTCATGTCGGTGTGCGGTTGTAGCCGGCAGGCCTGGGCCTGCACCGCCTGGGCACGGCCGATTTCACCGCCATCAGCCGTCACCGCGCTGTTCAGCGCCATGTTCTGTGGCTTGAAGGGCACCACAGCGACGCCCTGGCGCAACAGCCAGCGGCACAATGCGGTCACCAGTGTGCTCTTGCCTGCGTCGGAGGTGGTGCCTTGCACCATGAGGGTCGTCATGCCGTTTCCTTCTGATAAGCCGCCAGGGCCTGGGCCAGGCGCTGTTCGTCCGCCGTGCAGGCAGGCAACCCCAGGCGCACGGCTGCCGGCTGTTCGAACAGCCGTACCAGGATGCCGCGCCGGGCGAGAAATTCATGCAGCCGCGCAGCATGCTCGCTACGCACGTACTGGAACAGGTCGCAGCCACCACTAGGCGCCAGGCCGGCACTGCGCAACACGTGCGCAAGCTGCTCGCTGGCAGCAGCACAGCGTTCGGCCTGCGCGCGCTGGGCAGTCTGATCTGTCAGGCTGGCCTGGGCCAGCACCCGGGTCGGGCCGTTGACGGTCCAGGGGCCGAGCAGCTCGGCCAGGCGCAGCAGCAAGCTGTGTTCGGCGGCAACGAAGCCCAGGCGCACGCCGGCCAAGCCGAAGAACTTGCCAAACGAGCGCAGCACGATCAGCCCCGGGCGTTCGGCGCAGTCCACCACGCTGTCCGCCGGGGTGTTATCCATGAATGCTTCGTCGACCAGCAGCCAACCACCGCGGGCCGCCAGGCGAGCATGCCAAGCCAGCAGACGTTCACGCGACACCCGTTGGCCGGTCGGGTTGTTGGGGTTCACCAGCACCAGCACATCGAGGCCGTCGAGCGCAGCCTCAACTTGCGCCTCATCCAGCGCCAGCAGTTGGTGCCCCGCACGTTGCCAGGCATAAGGGTGTTCGGCATAGCACGGCGTCAGCACGCCAACCCGGGCCGTTGTACGCAGCAGCGGCAAGGCCTGGATAGCGGCCTGGGAGCCGGCTACCGGCAGCAACTGGCGGGCGCCGTAATACGCGCGCGCGGCGTCCTCCAGGCCGTCCTCGGTTTCTGGCAGGCGGGCCCAGGCGTCGACGGGAATCGGCGGGACAGGAAATGGCCAGGGCGCAATGCCGCTGGACAGGTCGAGCCACTGCTCACGGGCAATACCGTATTGCTGCACCGCGCGTAACAGGCGGCCACCATGTTCAAGCATTGATATAGGCCCCCAGGCAGATCATCAGCAGCCACAGCCACACACCGCGCTGCACCAGCTGCCAGCCGCGCTCGATGGCATCGGCATCGGCCACTGGCCCCTCGCCCAGACGCGGCCGCTCATGCAGTTCGCCGTGGTACACCGCCGGGCCACCAAGCTCGACGCCCAGCGCGCCGGCGCCGGCAGCCATCACCGGCCCGGCGTTGGGGCTGTCCCACAGCGGGCCCTGTTTGCGCCAGCAGGCCAGGGCCAGACGGGTCTTGCCCAACAGGGCATAAGTCAGGGCTACCAGCCTTGCAGGTATGTAGTTGAGCACATCGTCGATGCGCGCCGCGCACCAGCCAAAGCGCTCGAAACGTTCGTTACGGTAGCCCCACATGGCATCCAGCGTGTTGCTCAGGCGGTACAGCACCACCCCGGGCGCACCGGCCACCACAAACCAGAACAACGCGGCGAACACTGCATCGCTGCCGTTCTCCAGCACCGACTCGGTCGCCGCTCGGGCCACTGCTGGCTCGTCCAGTTCGCGCGTTTCGCGGCTGACCAGGTAGCCAACGCGGTGCCGCGCCTCCGCCAGGTCGCCCTGGCGCAAGGCGTTGGCCACCGGCAGCACATGCTCGCCCAGGCTGCGCAGCCCCACGGCGCAGTAAAGCGCCAGCACATCAACCAGCCAGCCAATATACGGCAGCCACGAAAGGACCAGCGCCACCAGGGTCAGCGGCACCACCGCCAGAAACCACGCGCTCACGCCGTGGCTGCGCCAGCCGCGCCCGCCCGCATTCAGGCGGCGCTCCAGGGTGCCGGCCATGTTGCCGAACGCCACCAAGGGGTGGCGCCGCTGTGGTTCGCCCAGCAAAGCGTCCAGGGCCACCCCGGCCACGGTCAGCAAGGCCACGCTCATTGACGCTCTCCCCATTGGTTTTCGTAAAGCATTTCACTCAGGGGCCGCTCTTCGGCCCAGCTTTCCTGCACCAACATCGGCACCGGATAGAACGCGGCGACCGGCCCAAGGCACAGTACCGCCACCGGCTTGGCCCCGGCGGGCATGCCCAGCAGCGCGGCCAACGCCTGCGGGTCGAACAGCGACACCCAGCCCATGCCCAGCCCTTCGCCACGCGCGGCCAGCCACAGGTTCTGGATGGCACAGGCCAGCGAGGCCAGGTCCATCTCCGGCAGGGTGCGGCGGCCGAAGATGTGAGGCTCGCGGTTGTCCATCAAGGCCGCCACCAGCAGCTCGGCACAATCGTTTATGCCCTCCACCTTCAATTTCATGAAGGCATCGGATCGCTCGCCCAACGCCTCGGCCGTGCGTACCCGCTCCGCCTCCACCAAGGCCTGGATGCGCCCGCGCAGGTCACGCTGGGTGATGCGGATAAAGCGCCACGGCTGCATAAGCCCGACACTGGGCGCCTGATGCGCGGCAGCCAGCAAGCGGCCAAGCAGCTCGGGCGCCACCTGGCCACCCGCAAAATGGCGCATGTCGCGGCGCTCGCCGATGGCCCGGTAAATGGCGGCGCGCTCGGCGTCGCTATAGGCGTGATCATTCATGGTCGCAACAGTGCCGCCGCCGCATCCGGGCAGGAAGGGAAATAGAAGTGCACGTAAGAGGCCGTGAGCCGGCCCAGACGATAAACCGCCTCGTTGCCACGCCCGCCGTTGGGGCTCAGACCTCGGGCAATCGGTTCCAGCGCAGTGCTGGTCAGCGAATGGTGATAGGTGTGCCCGCGCAAGGTCCCCTCCGGCAGCTCCACCGCCTGCAGCGCCAGGGCGGCCAGGCGCTTCTGCATGGTCGCCTCACCCGGCAGCAGGCCGAGCAGTTCGGCACGTTCACCGGCCACGTCAGTCAGGGCATCGAGCAGGTAAAGCATGCCGCCGCACTCGGCCAGCAATGGCTTGCCCTGCGCGTGGTGGGCGCGGATCGCCTCGCACATCGGTGCGTTGGCGGCCAGCGCATGGTGATGCAGCTCAGGATAACCACCCGGCAGATACAGGCTGTCTACCGCCGGCAGTTCGTGGTCGTGCAGCGGCGAGAAGAACACCAGCTGGGCGCCCTGGTTGCGCAACAGGTCGAGGTTAGCGCCATACGTGAAGGCGAACGCCTCGTCCCGCGCCACGCCAATGCGCACACCGGCCAGCGAGGCCACGCAGGCTTGCGGTTCAGGCTCGGCAAAGCTGACTGGCGGCGGCAACGCCGCATCGCAACTGGCGCCCAACGCTTCGGCGGCAGCGTCCAGGCGGGTGTCCAAGTCATTCAGCTCGCTGGCCTGCACCAGGCCCAGGTGGCGGCTGGGCAGTTCGATGCCGCGTTCGCGGGACAAGCCGCCATACCAGCGCAAGCCCTCGGTCAGGCTGCCTTCGAGCAGTTGCGCATGACGCAGGCTGCCTACCCGATTGGCCAGCACGCCGGCGAACGGCAGATCGGCCTGGTACCGCGCCAGGCCCAGGGCCAGGGCACCGAAGGTCTGGGCCATGGCTGTGCCGTCGATCACCGCCAGCACCGGCACGCCAAAGTGGCGCGCCAGGTCAGCGCTTGACGGGGTGCCGTCGAACAGCCCCATCACCCCTTCGATGAGGATCAGGTCAGCCTCGCCAGCAGCTTCCCACAGCAGCCGACGGCTTTCCTCGGCACCGATCATCCACAGGTCCAGCTGATACACCGGCGCGCCACTGGCCCGTTCGAGAATCATCGGGTCAAGAAAGTCGGGCCCGCATTTGAACACCCGCACCTTGCGCCCGAGGTTGCGGTGCAGGCGGGCCAGCGCAGCAGTGACGGTAGTCTTGCCCTGGCCTGAGGCGGGTGCCGCGATCAACACGGCGGGGCAGTGGCGCGATCGACTCACAGTTCGACGCCCTTCTGTGCGCGGATACCGGCCTGGAAGGCGTGCTTGAGCATGCCCATTTCGGTCACGGTGTCGGCCAGTTCGATCATCTCAGGCTTCGCAGCGCGGCCAGTGACAATCACATGCTGCATGGGCGGGCGGGCCTGAATGTCGGACAGTACCTGGTCCAGGTCGAGGTAGCCATGTTTGAGGGCGATGTTGAGCTCGTCCAGCACCACGAACTGTACACCTGGGTCCTGCAGCAACTGGCGCGACACCGCCCAGGCGGCTTGCGCAGCGGCGATGTCACGCTGGCGGTCCTGGGTTTCCCAGGTAAAGCCCTCGCCCATCACGTGGTAGCGCACCTGTTCGGGGAAGCGACGGAAGAACAGCTCCTCGCCGGTGCTGTTGCGGCCCTTGATGAACTGCACCACACCGCATTGCATGCCGTGGCCCAAGGCGCGCGCGAGCATGCCGAAGGCCGAACTGCTCTTGCCCTTGCCATTGCCGGTCAGCACCAGCAGCAGGCCGCATTCGTTAGGGGAATTGGCGATGCGTTCGTCGATGACCGCCTTCTTGCGCTGCATGCGCGCCAGGTGGCGTTCGTCGCGTTCGGTGGAATCGCTCATCAGGGTTCTCCGCTGGCTGGCACCACGGCAATGCGCGGCGACAGGTAATAGGCAGGCAAACGGAGAACGCGCAGAGGCCATGGCTGGGCGCCACGGTGCACCGCGCATCACCCTCCGTGATGCCGTTGGCAGTATCAGGCCGGTCTCCGGGCTTGTGAGTGGGCCTTGGCCCTGGCCTGCGCGCCTTCCCGGATGCTGGCATCCAGTGGCCCTGCGCGGCCTTTTACTCATCCACCGTTGCGGGGGCAGCGCCGGAATCGCGCCATGCTGGCGCCCACCGGCTTCCCAGTTTCACCCTGCCCAGTCGGGGCTGGCAGGGCACCTGAAACACGCCGCGAAGGTTAGAGGGTTGCACCGGGAGCGTCAATCGAAGCGGGTGATGCCGCCAAAGTATGCGCGACTTCAATGAGGCCGGCGCGAGGCCAGCTGAAGCAGGCCAAGGCGGGATACCGGTGGCCGACGATGGCGGCAATGTGATTTTGGCGGGTGGTCGTAGCCCCCTGAATCTCGGCAGCCTGTAGCGGCCCCAAGCTCAACGGGACCGCTTACAGGCATGGATATCAAGGGTTCTGTGCCAGATGCCCTTGCGGAATCACCCGCTTGGCCTGCAGGTAGGCCTTGGCCCAGTAGCTGTTCGACAGGTAGTCCAGGCGCACGGTGCCACCGGTGGAAGGTGCATGCACGAAGCGCCCGTCCCCGACATAGATGCCGGCATGGCTGACCTGCGAGCCGCCACTGGTGGCGAAGAACACCAGGTCACCAGACTGCAGCGAACTGACATCCACCGTCGGTGCGCGCATGACAATCATCTCTCGCGTCGAGCGCGGCAGGCTGATGCCAGCAGCATCACGGTACACATACTTGATCAGGCCGCTGCAGTCGAAGCCGGAGTCCGGCGTATTGCCCCCCCAACGATAGGGCGTGCCAACCAGACCAATGGCGCGGATCAGTACGTCATCGGCAATCGGTGAAGGACTGGGCTGGCTATAGGTAACCTGCGGCTGTACCACAGGGGCCGGCGCAGGCGCACGGCTGGAGCATGCAGCCAGCAAGGCTGCCAAGGAGAAAAATGCGAAGCGCGCCATCTTTACCATGGCCAGAACATCCTGTCTGAGACCGCTGCGCTGCAGCCGAAAAGAGTTGAGAATTTAGATTAGACGCTTTCTGTAAATGCGCACGGCGGCGAGCTTTTTTTAAAGCATCACCGCCGCGGCAGGGTACATCATTTTGATATCAGTTGCGCGCGATGTTGGTCGGCGCCATGGCCAAGGCTCGCTTGGCTTCAATGAAGGTCTTGCTCCAGTAACGATCACCGAGGCTGTCGATGCGCACACCACCACTGCGGCGGCTGCTGGAGTGGATGAACTGGTTGTCACCCAGGTAGATCCCGGCATGGCTTACCCGGCCACGGCCATTGGTGCTGAAGAACAGCAGGTCACCTGGCTTGAGCTTGTTGCGGGCCACTTTCGGGGCATCGACGTTGATCATTTCACGCGTGGAGCGCGGCAGCGTCATGCCCGCCTCTTCGCGGAACAGGTAACCGATGAAGCCACTGCAGTCGAAGCCGGACTTTTCCGAGGTACCACCGAAGCGGTAGCGGGTGCCGATCAACGACATGCCGCGCTCGAGAATGCTGTCAGCCAGAACCGGCAATTGGTAAGGCTTGCTGCCGGAGAAAGACGCCAGGTCATCTTCGGTGGCCAGCTCTTCCGGCTCGCCGAACACCGACGAAGAAGAGGCTTTGGCGTTGATTGCCGATTGTGCAGTGATCGGCGTGTGATCCTGGGGCTGGGATACCGGGCCTTGGGCCGCGCAGCCAAAAAGCAGGGTCACGAGTGCGAGTGGCACGAGGGGTGCGAAGCGCTTCAGCATGGGCACGACCGTGTCTGTAATCCTTTAGAAGGGTGAAACTATGCCCTCTATCATGGCCATTTGCAAATTTTATCGAAAAAGATGTGACTTTTTTGTTTTACCGCTCTGGCCCAGGGTTTTCAGGGGTTACCAGCCGAGGGTTTCCTTGAGAAAAGGAATGGTGAGCTTGCGTTGTGCCTGCAGCGACGCCTGATCGAGGCGCTCGAGCAAGTCGAACAACGCGCTCATGCTCCGCGCGCCGCGGGTGAGGATGAAATGGCCGACTTCGTCGGTCAGGTGCAGGCCACGGCGCGAAGCTCGCAGCTGCAAGGCGCGCAGCTTGTCTTCGTCGGACAGGCCGCGCATCTGGAACACCAGGGCCAGGGTCAACCGCGACTTCAGGTCCGGCAGCTTGATCGGCAGCTCACGCGGTGATGCCGAGGCAGCCAGCAGCAAGCGTCGGCCGCTGTCGCGCAGGCGGTTGAACAGGTGGAACATGGCCTCTTCCCAATCCGCCTTGCCGGCGATCACATGCAGATCGTCGATGCACACCAGTTCGTACTGGGCCAGGTAGTCGAGCAGTTCTACGCCACGGTCGAGCAATTGCGCCAGCGGCAGGTACACAGCAGGCTCGCCACGTTGCTGGAAGCGATGGGTGGCGGCCTGCAGCAGGTGGGAACGGCCAACACCCTGCTTGCCCCACAGGTAGATAAGGCTCTCGGTCCAGCCGGCGTCGGCTTCGCATAGCCGCTCGACGTAACCCAATGCCGCAGCATTGGCGCCCGGATAGTAGTTGATGAAGGTGGCGTCATCGCGCAGGCGCACACCCAGGGGCAACTGGATCGGTGGTTTCATGCTCGCGGGCGGTCGACGGGACCGCTGGGGGCCTTTGGTGAACAATCTGCAAAGTCTATACCCGCAACGCGGGGCGCACAATCTCGACTGCAGATAGGGCAAGCAAAATCAACAAGTTGCGCTGCACAAGCGAACGACGGATGCAGGACAAACCGTGCTCAGCGCCCGCGAGATCGGGCGCCGCGAGGCGACGCTCAATTTCGCGGGCGCGAAACAGCTCAAGACGAAACACAGGGTGTTCAAAGCTCCGGGTCGATGTTCCCGGCGTACATATCCGATTCCTTGTACAGGGCATGCACATGCCGCAGCAGCACCATGATCACCGCCGCCACCGGCAGCGCCAGCAGCACACCGGTGAAGCCGAACAGTTCACCCCCGGCGAGGATGGCAAAGATCACCGCAACCGGGTGCAGGCCGATGCGATCGCCCACCAGCAGAGGGGTCAGCACCATACCCTCCAGCGCCTGCCCGACCATGAACACCGCAACGATGCCCAGCATCGGATACAGGTCGCCACCGAACTGGAACAGGCCGGCCACCAGCGCGGCACCAATGCCAATAATGAAGCCCATGTAAGGCACGATGGCCGCAAGGCCTGCAAGCATGCCGATCAGCAGACCGAGTTCGAGCCCCACCAGCATCAGGCCGGCTGAATAGATGACGCCCAGGGCCAGCATCACCATCAGTTGCCCGCGCACGAATGCCCCCAGCACTTCATGGCATTCACCTGCCAGGCCCATCACTTGTGGCTCGCGCTGGCGCGGCAGCAGGCCGCGCAGCTTGCCCATCATCAAGTCCCAATCGCGCAGCAGATAGAAGCCCACTACCGGAATCAGCACCATGTTGGCCAACCAGCCCACCAACGCCAGGCTTGAGGCGGTGGCCTGGGACAGCAGCATGCCGACGATATCGGTGGTCTGCCCCATGTGCGCGCCGATGGCGGCCTTGATCTTGTCGAACTTCCAGAAACCATCGGCCAGGCCAAGGCGGCCCTGTACCCACGGCAGCGCGACATGCTCAAGCCAGTCGAGCATCTGCGGCGCCAACTCGTACAGGCGCACCAACTGCTTGGCCAGCATCGGCACAAGCACCAGCAACAACGCCAACAGCAACAGGGTGAACAGGCCGAACACCACCACCACACCCCAGGTACGCGAAAGCCCCAGGCGCTCGAGACGATCGACCAGCGGGTCGGCCAGGTAGGCCAGCATGATGCCGACCAGGAACGGCGTAAGAATATTGTGCAGGCTATAAAGCAGCACAGCGATCAGCAGTGCAGCGCCCAGCCAGATCCAGCGACGCATGTCAGTCACGGTAAGCGCCCCTTACCAGCGAAAACGCAAGCCGTCGAACGGCTTGGGCGCTGGCTGCGCAGGCGCGGGCTGCCCGGCTGCGGCGTCCACTGCCGGTGCTGGCGCTGGCATGGCCGGCACCGCCGGTGCCTGCTCGACCGGCACTTCCTGCAGCTTGGCCAGGCCAAGCTGGGCACGTAGCTGTTCACGATTGCCCGTAACCCCGTAGGTCAGGGTAGTGCCTTCAGCCGCCTGCAAGCGTGGGCCATAGGGCTCCAGCACGCGAGCCAGTTCGGCATAGCGCTGCAGGTTCATGCCCTGCACTTGCACCTGCAACTGGCTGCTGGCACCCGGCCGGGTAACGTAGCGCGGCGCCAGGCGGCTGCTTACCGCCATCATCACCGCGTCAGCCAAGGCGGCCTGGTCGGCGCCCTCGGCAGTGCCCTGCTCACGCTGGTCGCCCAGCCACAGCTGCCACTTGCCCTGCCACTTGCCGTCGGCTTCCTGGGCATGTACCGCCAGCAAAGCATCGGCGCCGTAGCGCTCGGAAGCTTCGCGCAGCGGTGCCGGATCGTTGCCTTCGACCTGCTTGGCATTGGCGACCAGCTGCTCCTGCAAGTCGGCCAGCGGCAAGCGCAACGGCAGACCACGGTGCTGGGCGGCGCGGCGCAGGGGTTGGGCACTGGCCTGGCCATCACCGACCAGGTTGCTGCCCTCAACGGTGTCGTTCAGCCACCACCCCAGTATCGAGGGCCGGTTACTGCCCCACAAAGCCAGGCCAGCCTTGCGCAAAGCCCGCTCGGTGCTACCGGGGTCGAACTCGACCACGACCGACTCAGGCGGGCCGGCTTCGCTGCCCACCTGGTTGATGATCTGCTGTGGGTCCTTGCGCAGCTCGGCCAATGCAGGGCTCTGCACGGCCTTTGGGTCACCGGTCAGACGCTGCACCAACGTGTCCAGGGCTTTGACTGTGGCCGCGGTACGGGCTTCGGCGCCCGGCCCGGTGACCGGCTCGCGCACCTGATAAAGGCCGGAGACATTTTCAGCCAGGGCCGTGGCCGAGATCAGGGCCAGGCAACCGGCTGCCATAATATTGAACAAACGCATGGAGGATTCCTGTCCAGTCGAGCTTCAAGCCGTAAGCTTCAAGCTGCAAGAAAAAGCAGGCCGAGCGCCAGGCTGCATTGTCGTGCAGCCGCAAGCTCGTTGCTTGCAGCTTATACACATGCAACCGCATCAACCACCCTCCCGCTTTTTTCAACAATTACCGCCCTGCCCGTCGGCCTGAGGATGGCCGCTGCCCGGCAACCCTGATAAAATCGCGCGCCTTCACAGACCACTGACGTTTCAGACCGCCGCCGCTTATCAGCCGGCTTTGGCCGTCATGGTCGTTTTTAAGAATCCCTCCCTCCTAAAGGCCTGGATCAATGAGCAAGCAACCCTCCCTGAGCTACAAGGACGCCGGTGTAGACATCGACGCCGGCGAAGCACTGGTCGAACGCATCAAGGGCGTGGCAAAACGCACCGCACGCCCTGAAGTCATGGGTGGCCTGGGCGGCTTCGGCGCCCTCTGCGAGATCCCGGCCGGCTACAAACAGCCGGTGCTGGTCTCCGGCACCGACGGCGTCGGCACCAAGCTGCGCCTGGCGCTGAACCTGAACAAGCACGACAGCATCGGCCAGGACCTGGTCGCCATGTGCGTCAACGACCTGGTCGTCTGCGGCGCCGAGCCGCTGTTCTTCCTCGACTACTACGCCACTGGCAAGCTGAACGTTGACGTGGCCGCCACCGTGGTCACCGGCATCGGCGCCGGTTGCGAACTGGCCGGCTGCTCGCTGGTCGGTGGTGAAACCGCCGAAATGCCTGGCATGTACGAAGGCGAAGACTACGACCTGGCCGGTTTCTGCGTAGGCGTGGTGGAAAAGGCCGAAATCATCGACGGCTCCAAGGTTGCCACCGGTGATGCGCTGATCGCCCTGCCGTCCTCGGGCCCGCACTCCAACGGCTACTCGCTGATCCGCAAGATCCTCGAAGTGTCGGCTACCGACATCGAGAACACCCAGCTGGACGGCAAGCCGCTGACCGACCTGCTGATGGCGCCGACCCGCATCTACGTCAAACCGCTGCTGCAGCTGATCAAAAACACCGGCGCCGTCAAGGCCATGGCCCACATCACCGGCGGCGGCCTGCTGGACAACATCCCGCGCGTACTGCCGAAAAACGCCCAGGCCGTGGTTGACGTGGCCAGCTGGCAGCGCCCGGCGGTGTTCGACTTCCTGCAGGAAAAAGGCAACGTCGACGAGCACGAAATGCACCGCGTACTGAACTGCGGCGTGGGCATGGTCATCTGCGTGGCCCAGGACCAGGTCGAAGCCGCCCTGAACGAACTGCGCGCCGCCGGTGAGCAACCGTGGGTAATCGGCCACATCGCCGAAGCCGCCGAAGGCGCTGCCCAGGTCGAGCTGCAGAACCTCAAGGCACACTGATGCCGAGCAAGACCTGCAATGTAGTGGTACTGCTGTCGGGCTCCGGCAGCAACCTGCAAGCCCTGATCGACAGCTGCCAAGGGCAGGACAGCCCGGTGCGTATCCGCGCGGTGGTTTCCAACCGCGCCGATGCCTACGGCCTGCAACGCGCCGCAGCGGCCGGCATCGACAGCGTCGTGCTCGACCACACCCAGTTCGACGGCCGTGAAGCCTTCGATGCCGCGCTGATGGCGCGCATCGACGGCTTTGCCCCGGACCTGGTCGTGCTGGCCGGTTTCATGCGCATCCTCAGTGGCGACTTCGTGCGCCACTATCAGGGCCGCCTGCTCAACATCCACCCGTCGCTGCTGCCCAAGTACAAGGGCCTGCATACGCATCGCCGGGCATTGGAAGCTGGCGACGCCGAGCATGGCTGCAGCGTACACTTCGTGACTGAGGAACTCGATGGCGGCCCACTGGTCGTACAGGCTGTGGTACCGGTGGCGTCTGATGACACCGTCGAAAGCCTGGCACAGCGGGTACACCATCAGGAACACCTGATCTACCCACTGGCGGTGCGCTGGTTCGCTGAAGGGCGCTTGCGTCTCGGCGAACACGGTGCATTACTGGACGGCCAGCCATTGGCGGCCAGCGGTCACTTGATTCGATCCTAGGAGAATTTATGCGTCGCGCCCTGCTCTTGGCTCTCGCCGTGCTCGCCCTGCCCCTCCAGGCAGCTGAACTGAAGCCCTTCTCGGCCAGCTACACCGCCGACTGGAAGCAGCTGCCCATGAGCGGCACCGCCGAGCGCAGCCTGGTCAAAAATGCCGATGGTACCTGGGACCTTAACTTCAAGGCTTCCATGATGATCGCCAGCCTGACCGAGCAAAGCACCCTGCGCCTTGACAACGACACCCTGCTGCCACAGAAGTACCACTTCGAGCGTGGCGGCCTGGGCAAGGCCAAGAAGGTCGACCTGAACTTCGACTGGAGCACCAAGAAGATCACCGGCAGCGACCGTGGCGATGCCGTCAACCTGACACTGAACCGCGGCGTACTGGACAAGTCCTCCTACCAGTTGGCCCTGCAGCACGACGTGGCCGCAGGCAAGAAGAGCATGACCTACCAGGTGGTCGACGGCGACGAGATCGACACCTACGACTTCCGCGTGCTGGGCACCGAAAAGGTCACCACCAAGACCGGCCAGGTCGATGCCGTGAAGGTCGAGCGCGTGCGCGATCCCAGCCAGAGCAAGCGCATCACCGAGCTGTGGTTCGCCAAGAACTGGGACTACCTGCTGGTGCAACTGCGCCAGGTAGAGACCGATGGCAAGGAGTACGTGATCGTGCTGCAGGATGGCACGGTCGATGGCAAGCCGGTGAAGGGCAACTGATCGCACACTGCCTGCAACACCTGAAGCCCCGCCCAGTGCGGGGCTTTTCTTTGCTGCGAAAAAGCCCACCCAGGCAGCATCCCTTTGAGCTTCATGAAACTTGTTTCATGCCTGTTTTACTTACTTAGTCTGCTAACAAACTCTATAAAGAAGACGTGCGACACACTGTCGCAGCCATCTTGAAGAAGTGGAGTTTACCGATGACTGTCCAAGTAACCGAACGCGACGAATCGAGAATGTCCCACGAAGGCCTGGCCGCTGGCGTGCGGATCTGGGATGTGTACCAACAAGGTCAACTGGTGGGCATGTTCCATAACGAACACGAAGCACACCAATACCGCGTAGAGCTTGAAGACCTGGAAAACCAGCGCGCCACACAATGACCCTGCACACTGCGACAAACCCCTGACTCACCTGGGCTCAGTGAGCAACCCCACAATACTGCGACATCGCCGGCGTATTGTGGGGTTGCCGTGACAGGGCCTACACCGCCCCGAAACGCACCTCCACCGACAGGCTGCCCAGGTTATCGCTCAGGCCAGCCCCGTAACGCCCGTCCAGGTCGTCATTGATGCACAGCTGCAGCTCACCTTGCTGGCCACGCGGCAATTGCACCTGGTTGCCGACCAGGAACGGCGCACCGCCGTTGCCGATACGCCCGATCAACGCCCCTTCCGGTTGACCAGGCAAGGCATAGCCGGGCTTGGCGATCAACCTTGGGTTGCCCGCCGCGCCAACCATGCCGGTGGCCGGGTTCGCCGTCCACTGCCCGCCCGTGCATACCGCCAACTGCCAGCTCTGCCCATTGACCTGCATGCCCGTGCCCTGCCATGCCTGGTTGGCCTGCACCTGCACAGTGCGCTTGAGCAGGTCGCTGGCCACCACGTCGGCGGCCTGGAACGTCAACGCGGTGATGGTCAAGGTCGGGTTGGCGGTGCCGGTAGTGGGGAACACGCCGTCGCCGACCAGGAACAGGTTGGGGTGGTCCCAGCTGCGCTGGTCCTTGTCCACCACCGACGTGGTGCGGTCCGAGCCCATGCGGTAGGTGCCCATCAGGTGGCCAGCGCCGTAGAACGGGTAGTTCTGGCCGTCGTACTCAAACACCGTTTGCGAGCCGGGCTCAAGCTTAGGGTTCAGGTCGGTCAGCTCGGTAGCGCCCATCAGTTCGGTGATGATGTGCGTGGCGGCCAGGCGCGCCTGCTTGAAACCCTCCTTGGTGTAGTCGGACAGTTCGTAGGTGATCTGCGGCCGAGGCAGGCCCAAGCCGTCGGCGAACTCCGTACTCCTCTCCGCCCGGCACAGCGCATTATCGGGGTCTTTCTCCACCTGCTCGATCAAGAAGCCCAGACGGAACTGGCGGGTCAGCACGCTGTTGAGCTGCTGCACCAGCGCCTGGCCGGACAACGCCAGCTTGCTGGGGTTAGCGCCGCCGTGGTTGGTGCCGTCGATGAAATCGCAGACCGAGGTGTAGGGGTCATTCACCGACCAGTTCCAGCCCTCGTTGCCGATTTCGATACGCCAGGCGGCACGCTGGCTGCGGAACGGGCCATCGCGCATGTCCTCAATCCCCGAGGTGGACAACGGCCCACGGAACGGGAACAGCTGCTTGCCTTCGGGCATCAGCCCCCAGGCCAGGTACACCGGGTGGTCAGCCAACGCCTGGCCGACCTGGCCGCTGCTGTTGGCGACCCCTTTAGGGCTGTTCGGGCCGATGGAGTTGAGCAGCAACTTCGGCGTTTCGATCGCGTGGGCGGCGATTACGTAGCGTTTGCCCTGGGCCGTGCCGTTCTGGCGCGTACCATTGTTCTGGTACTGGATGAAATCGATGCCCGTGACCCCATTGGCATCGACCTGCACCTGGCTCGCCACGGTCTGGTAAAGGATGCGCACGTTGCCGGTATCCAGTGCCTTGGCCATGGTCACGGTGGCGTCGTACTTGGCCTGGATCGGGCAGATCGGCGTGCAGCTGGTATTGCCAGCGCACACCCGACGGCCGTTATCATTCTGCGAGTTGCGCCCGGCCGGCGTCTGCCGGACGTTGAGGGTGACACCTGGGTACGGCTTGCCGTCAGGCCCCTTCTCCGGGCTTTGGTACACGGTGCCCGTGACGTGCTTGCCCAGGCCCTGGTCAACCAGCGACGGCGGGATGCCATGCATGCTGTATTTGTAGCCCTGCGGGAAGGTCACGCCCAGGTAAGTCTGCGAGGCGACATCCGCGGACACGCCCATCTCTTCCTCGGCGCGGCAGTAGGCAGTCTGCAGGTCGTCGTAACTGAGCGGCCAGTCGACCCCGACGTTGTACGCAGTGCGCATGCGAAAGTCGTTGGGCAACAGGCGCAGGGCCGTGCCCATCCAGTGCCACATGGTGCCGCCGCCTACCCGCTCGTAGGTGCTGGCGAACAGGTGCGGCCCCTTCTGCACCAGGTAGCTTTTCTGCGCCTTGTTCGGGTCTTGGCTACCCGCGGTGATCAGGTCCTGGATGGTCGCCCGTGGCGCGAACTGCGTGGCCGGGGTCTGCTCGCTCTGCTCAGGTGGGTACGGCGACTCGGGCGCTTTGAGCACCGCGGTGTAGAAGCGCTCCAGGTACTCGCTGCGATTGGGCGGAATGGCCGGGCCCGATTCGAGCACCAGCACTTTCAACCCGGCCAGGCCCAACTGGTAGGCCATGACACTGCCGGCCATGCCGGCGCCCACCACGATCACATCGGCAGTTTCGATGTTCTGGGTTTGTACATTGCTCATGGCTGCTGCCCTTCCTTGGCGTCGACACCGGTGAATTGCTTGAGGGTCGGTGGCTGCTCACCCCAGTACCCGAAGTGGAACTGGCTGTAGCCCATAGGGTGAGATTGGGCGATCTTCCACGCCCAACTCTCCTTGTAGGCCTGGTCGGAGACCACACGCGTGTCACCCGTGCGGGCGTTGCCCAGGTCGTAGGGTTGGTACCAACTGCCGAGCAGCCACAGCTTCATGATCGAGCGGGCGCCCTGGGCGATTTGCGGGTTCGCGTTAGCGAGCACGGCACTGGCGATTTGCGCGGGCGGCTGGCTCTGAATGCTGGCGTACAGCTCCAGCAGGCTGCTGAACGCCTCAAGGCCCATGCCTTGCTGGGCGGTGGCGAAGAACACCGGCGGCAGGTTGATCGGGTCGACGGAAGGCGCCAGCAGCTTGGCCGACAGGCCAGTGAGTACGGCGGACAAGCCGATGAAGTTTTGCAGGTTCTGGTCGCTCATGGCATCACTCCTTGGCGCCGGTGGATTGGGCACGTTCAAGCAGGAAAGTGAAATCGGCGAAGCTGGTGCGTGGCGACTGGGTCACGCGGGTGGTCGCGTTGTTGTGGCACTCCATGCAGCTGGACGAGGCCTGCGGGGTGGTGCCCTGGTTGTAGGTCTCCAGGGTGGCGTTGGCCAGGAAGTTCGGCGCAGGCGTACCTAGCGGGTTGGTCGGCGACGGCACCTGGCAGTCATCGGCCGGGTCGGTGGGCCACTGGGTGCTGATCAGGTGGTAGTTGGCCCACACCGTGCCCTTGAGCGCGCCTTGCCACTGCGCGTTGAGCTGTTGGGTGGCGGCGGTGATGGGAATGTCACGCACGATCTGCGAGGGGATGGCCTTCTTCGACGGGTCCCACGGTTGCGCGGGCGGCTCGTTCACCGGGCGGTTGCTGGCCTGGGCGTCGTAGAACAGGTAGGGCCCTTTGCGCTCGTTCATTGGCGTGGTCTTTTCCGGCACGTTGCGCACGTGCTCGAACGTCGACCATACCCACTGCGGTGCGCCCTCGGTCTTGTGCACGATGTGCAGGCCTACCAGCCCGACCTTCTGCGCATTGCACGATTCGGGGATCACCGCCCCCTTGTTCGGGTCGGCGTTGCCGGGGGTGTAGACCAGCGCGTCGACGGCGTGGAACTCCTGCGGGTTGTCGCTGCCACCGAGCACTTTCCAGGCCGACTTGACCATGATCGCGCCGACCTGCTGGGCCTTCTGCGAACCGCAGGCGAAAGCGATGCGGTTGTCGGCCTTGCTCAGGAACGCTTGCTGGCCTTCCTTGCTGTACAGGCCATTGTTGACGATGTCATCGAACATTGGCTGGTTGACCATGATCGCGTTGCGCGTGTAGGTGCCGCTTTGGTCGACCAGCGGGCCAGTCTTGAATGGCTGGATGAACTCATCGAGTACCCCGGCGACCTTGCCCATCTGTTGCAGCACCGGCAAGTCACCCTTGCCTTGGCAGGCCGCGGGCACGGGCGCCTGCTGGTCCCAGGCGACAGGTTTCTGACCCTTGGGCAGAAAAATCTCGTAGCTTTCTTTCCACGACTCCCACACGGTCTTGCCGGGCGCGCCGATCTTCGCCGAGGTGTTGGCACTGCCGTCGGCGTTGGCGGGCCAGTTCAGGGCGACGAAGGTTTGCCACGACAGCACGTCGAAATCGTGTTGCAGGTTGTCCAGGGTGAAGGGGGGATTGGCGGTGACATCGAAGGGAATCGCAGGTGACAGCACCGGCGGGCTGGCCGCATCGGCCATGGCGAACGCACTGGTGAAGCTCGCACCCAGGCACGCCAACCGTTTCAGGGTTATTTTCATTGTCGTCTCCTCAGCAGATAAAGCGTCGGGACGACGAGGCGTACTGGCCCTTCCTGGACCGAATGTTCAGCGCTATCCCTGACGCTAAGCTGGAGGCTAGCCGTTGTGCCGGAACCCTAAGAAATGTCCGACGAACGGAGGGAACCAAGACGATAGTACAAGTGACTAACTGCGCCGGTTCGGTGAGCGGCGAACCCTTTCGCGACGCAAGGCCAGCGTCTTCTTGAGAACGCGCGTGTCGCGAAAGGGCCGCAGAGCGGCCCTGCGATCTTGAATGAACCGCATTAACGCCAAGGCGAGGTTTTCGTGTTTACCACATCAGATCATCAGGGATCTTGTAAGCCGCGTACGGGTCGTCTTCGTCCGTTTCCTCGACATGGCTGTTGAGCAGCAGAATACGGCCAGGGTCGCGCTCCTGGATCTTCAAGGCGGCCTCACGGGGGATAACCTCGTAACCACCGGCATGGGCTACCACGGCCAGCGCGCCGTTGCTCAGCTTGGTGCGCATCAGGGCGTTGACGGCAATGCGCTTGACCTTCTTGTCGTCGACGAAGTTGTAGTAATCCTCGGTGCTCAGTTTGGGCAGGCGAGTGGCCTCGATCAGTTGCTTGACCTGCGCGGCACGGGCCTTCTGCTCGGCCTTTTCCTGCTGCTGGCGGTTCAGTTCCTGGTCACGCCGGGCTTTTTCAGCCATGGCTTCCTTGGCCATGCGCTGCTGGCTGTCGTCGACTTCGACCTGGCCTTTGTGCTCCATGCGCTTCTGTTTCTTTTCAGCTTTGTTGGTCTGCGAGACCTGTTTCTGGTTGACCAGACCGGCTTTGAGCAATTGGTCGCGAAGGGAAAGGCTCATGAATATTCACTCACTTATGCAACAGCTCAGCCGCAGCTGGGCAGGTTCTTTTCCTGACGTTTGGCTTCCCCCCAAAGGGCATCCAGCTCGTCAAGGTCACAATCTTCAATGGGGCGGCCACTGTCGCGCAATGCCTGTTCGATAAAACGGAAACGTCGTTCGAACTTGCGATTGGCGCGGCGTAGCGCATGCTCTGGGTCTTGCTTGAGGTGGCGGGCCAGGTTGACCGCAGCAAACAGCAAGTCGCCGACTTCATCTTCCAGCGCATCGGCGTCGCCGTCGGCCATGGCCTGCAGCACTTCATCCAGCTCTTCGCGGACCTTGTCCAGCACCGGCAACGCCGCCGGCCAGTCGAAACCGACCGTGGCCGCACGTTTTTGCAGTTTGGCTGCCCGCGACAGCGCCGGCAAGGTTGCCGGCACGTCATCAAGCAGCGACAGCTGTTCGGGCTGGCTCTTCTCCGCGCGCTCTTCGGCCTTGATTTCTTCCCAGCGCGACTTGACCTGGGCTTCGCTCAGGCTGGGCGTGTCCACCGGCGCGTACAGCTCGCCAGTCGGAAAAACGTGCGGGTGGCGGCGGATGAGCTTGCGGGTGATGCTGTCGACCACACCATCGAACTCGAAACGCCCTTCTTCGCGGGCCAGCTGGCTGTAGTAGACCACCTGGAACAGCAAATCGCCCAGCTCGCCTTGCAAGTGCTCGAAATCGCCGCGCTCAATGGTGTCAGCGACCTCGTAGGCCTCTTCGATAGTGTGTGGGACGATGCTGGCGTAGTTCTGCTTCAGGTCCCACGGGCAGCCGTACTGCGGGTCGCGTAGGCGGGCCATGAGATGCAGCAGGTCGTCAAGGGTGTAGGTCATTCAATCAGGTCCTTTCAGTGGCGCCTTCTTCGCGGGTAAACCCGCTCCCACAGGATGGGTGCAGCTTTCGAAATCTGCACCTTACCTGTAGGGAGCGGGTTTACCCGCGAAGCAGACGCCCCGGTCTCAAGGGGTACGATTACGCCGCGTCTCGATGATGTTCGGCAACTGCGAGATCCGCCCCAGCAGGCGCCCCAGCGCGTCCAGGCCTGGAATCTCGATGGTCAGCGACATCAGCGCGGTGTTGTCTTCCTTGTTCGAACGGGTATTCACCGCCAGCACGTTGATCTTCTCGTTCAGCAGCACCTGCGACACATCGCGCAGCAGGCCCGGGCGATCGTAGGCACGGATGACGATGTCGACCGGGTAGGTCTGCACCGGGATCGGCCCCCAGCTCACCTGGATCATGCGCTCTGGCTCCTTGCCCGCCAGCTGCAGTACCGAGGCGCAGTCCTGGCGATGAATGCTCACGCCACGGCCCTGGGTGATGTAACCGACAATGGCATCGCCCGGTAGCGGCTGGCAGCAGCCGGCCATCTGTGTCAGCAGGTTGCCGACACCCTGGATCTGAATGTCGCCACGCTTACCGGTACGCGGCCCGGTAGGCTTGCGCGGCACCAGCTCGATCTGCTCGATACGCTCAGGCTCCAGCAACTGCTGGGCAGCGTTGACCAGATGAGCCAGGCGCAGGTCGCCAGCACCGAGCGAGGCAAACATGTCCTCGGCGGTCTTGACGTTGGTCTTCTCGGCCAGGCGCTCGAAATCAACCTGCGGCAGGCCCAGACGACTGAGTTCGCGCTCAAGCAAGGTCTTGCCGGCAGCAACGTTCTGGTCGCGGGCCTGCAATTTGAACCAGTGGACGATCTTGGCCCGCGCCCGTGAGGTGGTCACGTAGCCCAGGTTGGAGTTCAACCAGTCACGGCTAGGGTTGCCGTGCTTGCTGGTGATGATCTCCACCTGCTCGCCAGTCTGCAGGCTGTAGTTCAGCGGCACGATACGGCCGTTGATCTTCGCGCCGCGGCAGTTGTGGCCGATCTCGGTGTGCACGCGGTAGGCAAAGTCCAGTGGCGTGGCGCCTTTGGGCAGGTCGATGGCGTGGCCGTCGGGGGTGAACACATAAACCCGGTCAGGCTCGATGTCGACCCGCAACTGCTCGGCCAGGCCACCGATGTCGCCCAGCTCTTCGTGCCATTCCAGCACCTGGCGCAACCAGGAAATCTTTTCTTCGTAGTGGTTGGAGCTGGGCTTGACGTCGGTGCCCTTGTAGCGCCAGTGGGCGCATACCCCAAGTTCGGCCTCTTCGTGCATGCCGTGGGTGCGGATCTGCACCTCCAGCACCTTGCCCTCGGGGCCGATTACCGCAGTGTGCAACGAGCGGTAGCCGTTCTCCTTGGGGTTGGCGATGTAGTCGTCGAACTCCTTGGGAATATGCCGCCACAAGGTGTGCACGATGCCCAGCGCGGTGTAGCAGTCGCGGATTTCCGGCACCAGCACGCGCACCGCACGCACGTCGTAGATCTGGCTGAACTCCAGGCCTTTGCGCTGCATCTTGCGCCAGATCGAATAGATATGTTTCGCCCGACCGCTGATGTCGGCATTTACGCCAGTGGCGAGCAACTCGTTCTGCAACTGGTTCATCACGTCGCTGATGAAGCGCTCGCGGTCCAGTCGCCGCTCATGCAACAGCTTGGCGATCTGCTTGTACTGGTCGGGCTCCAGGTAGCGGAAGGACAGGTCTTCCAGCTCCCACTTGATGTGACCGATACCCAGGCGGTGCGCGAGCGGCGCGTAGATGTCGAACACTTCACGCGCGACACGCAGGCGTTTCTCGTCATCGGCGGACTTGACCGCCCGTATTGCGCACGTGCGTTCGGCCAGCTTGATCAGCGCCACGCGCACGTCGTCAACCATGGCCACCAGCATCTTGCGCAGGTTCTCGACCTGCGCCTGCGAGCCCAGCACCAGCGACTGTCGTGGGCTGAGGCTGGCACTGATGGCGGCCATGCGCAGCACGCCGTCGATCAGCTTGGACACCACCGGGCCAAAACGCTGGCTGACCTCGGCGAGGGTGACCTTGCCCTCGCGCACCGAGCGGTAGATGACCGCAGCCACCAGAGAGTCCTGGTCGAGCTTGAGGTCAGCAAGAATTTCGGCGATTTCCAGGCCTGCCTGGAAGCTGGACGTACCATCCGCCCAGGAATGCTTGGCCGGGTTGCCCTTTTTCTCTACCTCAAGAGCAAACTCGCAGGCTTCTTTCAGCGCTGCGCGATCCAGTGCCGAATCGACGCTTACCACATGGTCCAACCATGCTTCGAGATTGATACTGCCGTCGGTGTTGACCGGCTGGTGCACTCTCACCTGTACCATCTTTGTTTTACCTTTCCATGCAGCACACCATACGGGTGTGCTGGCGATCACCGTGCGGCCGCCATTCCGTGGCAACCGCACCAAGGGGCCAGTCAGCTAGCCCGCTTCGAATAACGCCATGGCCTCGACATGCGCCGTCTGAGGAAACATGTCGAGAATCCCGGCCCTTTTTAACCGGTACCCCTGGCCGACCAGCACTTGGGCGTCTCTCGCCAGCGTGGCCGGGTTGCACGATACGTAGACCAGCCTTCTGGCCTTGAGGCGTGCGATGCCTTGCACCACCTCGAAAGCACCGTCGCGCGGTGGATCCAAGAGTACCGCAGAAAAGCCCTCGGCGGCCCATCCGGTGCCTGCCAAAGGCTGCGATAAATCGGCCTGAAAAAACCGTGCGTTATGCACATTGTTGTTCCGGGCATTGGCCGCGGCCCGATCGACCATGGCCTGTACACCTTCCACTGCCACCACCTCACGCGCCTGGCGGGCCAGCGGCAGGGCAAAGTTGCCCAGACCGCAGAACAAGTCCAGCACACGCTCGTCGGCTTGTGGCGCGAGCCAGGCCAGGGCCTGCTCGATCATCGCCGTATTGACCTGGGCATTCACCTGCACGAAATCGCCCGGGCGCCAGGCCAGCTCCAGCTGCCAAGGTGCCAGGGCAAACCCCAACTGCGCCGCTGGGTCCACGGGCGCCGGCTCACCTTCGCCTTGCAGCCATAGCTGGGCGTTGGCCTGCTCGCAGAACGCTTGCAGCCTGGCCTGGTCCTCGGCCGGCAACGGCGCGACGTGGCGCACCAGAACCGCCTCGGCGGTGCCACTGAACAGCTCTACATGGCCCAGCGCCTGCGGCTTGCTCAACGAACGCAGCACCGTCGGCAAGTGGCGCAAAATGGACTGCAAGGGTTGTACCAGCACTGCACAATCGTCGATGGCAATGATGTCCTGGCTGGCTTCGGCGCGGAAACCCACCTCCAGCTGACGCGCCTTGACGTCCCAACGCACGGCCACACGGGCGCGGCGCCGGTAGCCGAATTCCGGCCCGCTCAGGGGGGCAGCCCACGCCTCGGGTTGCACGCCGGCCACCCGCTGCAACTGCTCGGCGAGGGTGCGCTGCTTCAGCGCCAGTTGCGCGTCGTGCGGCAGGTGCTGCAGGTTGCAGCCACCGCAGCGGTCGTAGTAGCGACATGGCGCCTCACGGCGCTCGGGCGCGGCCTGCAGCAACCGCTCCAGGCGTGCCTCGACCACTTTGCCACGGGCGTTGAGCACCCGCGCCTCCACGGCCTCACCGGCCAAGGCGCCGCTGACGAACCAGGTACGCCCGTCGAGGAAGGCAATGCCACGGCCGTCACCGGCCAGGCGCTCGATGTCCAGGCGCTGCTTCTTGCCCACTGGGACCTGGAGGGTGCGATTGCCGCCGGCCGGCTGGAAGCGCAGGCCGCTGTTGCTTTTTTTCTTGGACATTTAGCGTGGATCAAACAGGCCAGTGGACAGATAACGGTCGCCGCGGTCGCAAATGATCGCAACCATGACCGCATTTTCCACTTCGCGGGACAGGCGCAACATGGCCGCGACCGCACCACCAGAAGACACGCCGCAGAAAATGCCCTCTTCACGCGCAAGGCGACGGGTGGTGTCTTCGGCTTCCTGCTGCGACATGTCGACCACGCGGTCGACGCGGGTGGCATCGAAGATTTTCGGCAGGTATTCCTCGGGCCAGCGGCGAATGCCCGGAATAGCCGAGCCCTCCATCGGTTGCAGGCCGATGATCTGCACCGCGGGGTTCTGTTCCTTGAGGTACTGCGAGCAGCCCATGATGGTACCGGTGGTCCCCATGGAGCTGACGAAATGGGTAATGGTGCCCTGGGTCTGCTGCCAGATCTCCGGGCCGGTGCTGTTGTAGTGGGCGATCGGGTTGTCGCCGTTGGCGAACTGGTCGAGCACCAGGCCACGGCCTTCGGCCTGCAGCTTCTCGGCCAGGTCACGGGCGCCTTCCATCCCCTCCTCCTTGGTCACCAGGATCAGCTCGGCGCCATAGGCCGTCATGGCGGCCTTGCGCTCGGCGGTGGAGTTGTCGGGCATGATCAGAATCATCTTGTAGCCCTTGATCGCCGCCGCCATCGCCAGGGCGATGCCGGTGTTGCCGGAGGTGGCTTCGATCAGGGTATCGCCTGGCTTGATCTGGCCGCGCAGTTCGGCGCGAGCGATCATCGACAGTGCCGGGCGGTCTTTCACCGAGCCGGCAGGATTGTTACCTTCGAGCTTGAGCAGGAGGGTATTGCTGGTTTCGCCAGCGATGCGCTGCAGGCGAACCAGTGGCGTATTGCCGACGCAATCGGCGATGGTTGGGTACTGCACGGTCATGGCGTATTTCGCAATCCGGACGGCGGGGGTGCCTATCATACCGGCAAACCCTTCGCGGCCATATCACGCAATCTGTAGTGCATATAGCTACAAGCTATAACGGTGTGACATGTGCTGGCCTCTTCGCGGGTAAACCCGCTCCTACGGGGATTCGCTAGCCTGCAGGAGCGGGTTTACCCGCGAAGCGGCCGGCACATGCAACGGCAACCTCATCCACAAGCGCAACCCGCGTTTGCCATTCTGCGCCCACAAGGTGCCGCCCTGGCGCTGGATGGCACTGCGGGCGATGCTCAGCCCCAGGCCGAAGCCACCATCCCCGGGCCGCGAACCGTCCAACCGCGAAAACGGCGCGAAGATCCGTTCCAGGTCTTCTTCAGCGACACCGCCACCCTCATCCTCAAGCCACAACCACCAATAGCCGCCCTCACGCTGCCCACCCAACCGCACCACACCCTCGGCCGGCGAGTGGCGAATGGCATTGCGCAACATGTTCTCCAGCGCCTGAGCCAGGTGGTTGAGGTTGCCCTGCACCCAGCAGTCGGCCGGTACTTCGCAGCGCAGTTGCGCAGGCGACCAGCCGCTCTCGTAGCTGGCATTTTCGGCCAGCAACTCCCACAAGGCGTGGACCTCGATCGGCTCAAGGTTCATCGGCGCACGCTCGGCGTCCTGCCAGGCCAGTTGCAGGGTGTCTTCGACCAGTTGCTGCATGCAGTCCACTTCACGGATCAGGCGATCACGCAGACGCTGCAGGTCGGTTTCACCATCGCAGGCCACCCGCAGCCGGCTCAGCGGCGTGCGCATTTCGTGGGACAGGTCGCGCAGCAACTGCTGCTGCATAGCCACCGTGCCTTGCAGTCGCTCGGCCATCTGGTCAAAGGCACGCGCCAGTTCGCCCAATTCGTCATGCCGGGCGATGGTGCGCGAGTCCAGGCGGGCCGACAGCTGATCGGCCCGCCAGGCATTGGCCTGCTCGCGAAGTTGGTTCAGCGGCACGATCAGCATGCGGTACAGGCCTACACACAACAGCAAGGTGAACAGCCCCGGAATGATGCCGTTGGTGACAATGCGCCACAGCAAGCGGTGCTGGCCCGGATTGAAGCGCTGCGGCAGTTCGATCACCAGCATGCCCTGCTCCGGCGCCCCCGGGAACGGTATGCGCACCCACGGCTGGTCGACACTGCGCCGACTCATCGGCCAATCGACACCGCGCAGGCGTGTCAGACGCTGCATGATCTGTGGGTTGAGGGAGGCGCTGTCGAGCGGGCGCAGGTTGATGTCGAGCACGCCCACCCAGCCCCGTTCGCGCTGATGCATGGCCGCCACCCACTGGTCCAACCCTTCCCGCCCGCCGCTGCGCCAGGCCTGCTCAGCTTCGGCGGCATAACCCCGCAGGGTCTGCCGTGCCGACTCCGAGAGGAAGGCATTCTGGGTTTCCATGTGTCGGCCCCAGGTATAACTGAGGCCGATCATCAGCAGGCAGAAGCCCACCAGCAAGATGGTCAGCTTCCAGAACAGCGAATGGCGGTCGAGCATGGTTCACTCCGCCTCGCTGGCACTGAGCACGTAACCCTTGCCCCACACGGTGCGGATCTGCCGTTCGTGATAACCGATGCCCTTGAGCTTGCGACGGATCTGGCTGACGTGCATGTCCAGGCTGCGGTCATGCCGTGAATAGCCGCGCTGCAACACGTGCTGGTACAGGAACGGCTTGCTGAGGACTTCGTCGAGGTTGCGGTTGAGGATGTCCAGCAGGCGGTATTCGCTGGGGGTCAGGCCCGCCAGGCGGCTATTCAGGCGCACGTCACACAGCCCCTCATCGAACTGCAGCTCGCCGCAGCCGGCTTGCTCCAGCGGGCCCTGATGCCGCCGCTCCAGGGCCACGCGGCGCAGAATCGCCTCGATGCGCACCTGCAACTCGGCCATGCTGAATGGCTTGGGCAGGTAATCGTCGGCGCCGCGCTGAAAGCCGCTGATACGATCCGCCTCGGCCCCCAGCGCCGACATCATGATTACCGGTGTAGCGCTGTGCCTGCGCAACTGCGCCAAGGCGTCCAGCCCATCAAGCCCGGGCAGCAGGATGTCCATGAGCACAACATCGAAAGCCTGGCGGCCAGCCGTTTCCAGGCCCTCCAGGCCATTGCGGCACCAGGTGACCTGGCAGCCGCCACGCTGCAGCTCTTCCTGCAGATAGGCGCCAAGCACCGGGTCGTCCTCGATGGCAAGGATGTGGGTGTTGTAAATAGATACAGGATTCATTGGCAACTGCCATGCATTCTCAATTACGTGATTATTGAGCATTCGCCACCTGCCAGGCAACCGCACTGCGACCAATGCACCGGCAACGGCGCATAACACGTACTAAAGAGATGCAATGGTGCGGCAGGCGGAGTAACTTCGCGGCTTGGCCGTTACCACTTGACGGCATCCAGGCACATCAGAGGAGGCGAGTGTGCTCGATCGCTTGGGAATCCGCAGCCGGGTACTGCTGCTGGCACTGCTACCGGCCGGCTTGATGGCCCTGGTGCTGGGTAGCTATTTCACCTGGCTGCAACAGAACGACCTGCGCACCCAGCTGCTGCAGCGCGGCAAGATGATCGCCGAACAACTGGCGCCCCTGGCCGCACCGGCCATGGCCCGGCTCGCGCCTGCGCAACTGGAGCGAATTGCCGCACAAACCCTGGAGCAGGCCGATGTGCGCGCAGTGGCGTTTCTGGCCCCGGACCGCACGCGCCTGGCCCACGCCGGCCCGAGCATGCTCAACCTGCCGCCCAGCGGCGGTACCGGCACCCAACTCCTGCAGCGCAGTGGCAACGACGCCACCCGCTACCTGATGCCCGTGTTCGGCCACCACCGCGACCTGGCCACCGACGCCGTGCCGGCCGAAGCCGAGCGCCTGCTGGGCTGGGTAGAGATCGAGCTGTCGCACGACGGCACGCTGCTGCGCGGCTACCGCAACCTGTTCACCAGCCTGTTGCTGATCCTCGCCTGCCTGGCACTCAGCGGCCTGTTGGCGCTGCGCATGAGCCGCACCATCAACGACCCCATCGAACGCATCAAGCACGCGGTCAATCAGCTCAAGGACGGCCACCTCGAAGAACGCCTGCCGACCATGGGCAGCCATGAGCTGGACGAACTGGCCCACGGCATCAACCGCATGGCCGAAACCCTGCAAAACGCTCACGAAGAACTGCAACACAGCATCGACCAGGCCACCGAAGACGTGCGCCAGAACCTGGAAACCATCGAAATCCAGAACATCGAGCTGGACATGGCGCGCAAAGAGGCACTTGAGGCCAGCCGCATCAAGTCGGAGTTCCTGGCCAACATGAGCCACGAAATCCGCACCCCGCTCAATGGCATCCTCGGCTTTACCCACCTGCTGCAAAAAAGCGAGATGACACCGCGCCAGCTCGACTACCTGAACACCATCGAGAAGTCTGCTGACAACCTGCTGGGAATCATCAACGAGATCCTCGATTTCTCCAAGATCGAAGCCGGCAAGCTGGTGCTCGACAGCATACCGTTCAACCTGCGGGACCTGATCCAGGACACCCTGACCATCCTCGCTCCGGCCGCCCACGCCAAGCAGCTGGAATTGCTGAGCCTGATCTACCGCGACACGCCTGCTTCGCTGGTGGGCGACCCGTTGCGGCTCAAGCAGATCCTCACCAACCTGGTCAGCAACGCCATCAAGTTCACCCGCGAAGGCACCATCGTCGTGCGCGCCATGCTGGAAGACGAGCACGAAGACTGCGCGCAGTTGCGCATCAGCGTACAGGACACCGGCATCGGCCTGTCACCACAGGATGTGCGCACACTGTTCCAGGCCTTCAGCCAGGCTGACAACTCACTGGCTCGCCAGCCCGGTGGCACCGGTCTCGGGCTGGTGATTTCCAAGCGCCTGATCGAACAGATGGGCGGCGAGATTGGTGTTGACAGTACCCCGGGCGAAGGTTCGCAGTTCTGGATCAGCCTCAACCTGCCCAAGGCTCATGACGATGCCGAAGCGCTGCCACCGCAGCCATTGCTGGGCCGCCGTGCCGCCATTGTCGATGGCCACGAACTGGCGCGCCAGGCACTGGAGCACCAGCTGGAAGACTGCGGCCTCAGCGTGAGCCTGTTCGCCTCCTACGACCAGTTGCTGCAGGGGGTGCAGGCCGCCAGCCAGGCCGGCCTGCCCTTCGAGTTCGCGGTGCTCGGGGCCAACCTGGGTAACCTGTCGCCCGAGCAACTGGGCCATTATCATCAGCAGCTCGAGCGTTACCACTGCCAATGCGTGGTGCTGTGCCCGACCACCGAGCAGGCGCTGTACCACCCGTACCTGCCCAACGGCCATGGCCAGTTGCTGTCCAAGCCGACCTGCACCCGCAAGCTGCGTCGCCTCTTGCTGGAGCTGGTACAACCTCGCCGTCCGCTGGCCGAAGGGAGCAACGCCAACGGCCAGCGACGCCCGAAAATACTCTGCGTCGACGACAATGCCGCCAACCTGCTGCTGGTAAAAACCCTGCTCGAAGACTTGGGTGCCGAGGTACTGGCCGTCAACAATGGTTATGCGGCGGTACAGGCCGTGCAGGAGGAGTTGTTCGACCTGGTGCTGATGGATGTGCAGATGCCCGGCATGGACGGCCGCGCCTGTACTGAACAGATCCGCCTGTGGGAAAACACCCAGAGCGGCAACCCGCTGCCGATCGTCGCCCTCACTGCCCATGCCATGGCCAATGAAAAGCGCGCGTTGTTGCACAGCGGCATGGACGACTACCTGACCAAACCCATCAGCGAACGGCAACTGGCCCAGGTGGTGATGAAGTGGACCGGCCTCAGCCTGGGCACACCGCAGCAGGCGCAGGCCGAGCTACTGACCAATGGCGACGAACTGAAGGTACTCGACCCCGAAGAGGGCCTGCGCCTGGCCGCTGGCAAGGCAGATCTGGCCGCTGACATGCTGAGCATGCTGCTCGCCTCCCTGGATACGGACCGCGAAGCCATACGCGCCGCCCGCGAAGCCGACGACCGCAATGGCCTGATCGAGCAAGTACACCGTCTGAACGGGGCCTCACGCTATTGTGGCGTACCGCAGTTACGGGCAGCGTGCCAACGCAGCGAGACCTTGCTGAAGCAGGACAATCCGCAGGCGCAGCAGGCCCTGGATGAACTGGACAGCGCGATCAGCCGGCTGTCGGCACAGGCCAGATTGAGCGCTTGAGTGGCTCTGGGCCACGCTGGGTATGCCTTGACAGGCAGCGACCCAACCAAGACATGCATTGCAAAGGAGTTCCACCATGCGCGCCCTGTTGTTCAGCAGCCAGCACTACGATCAGGAAAGCTTCACCAAGGCTGTCAGCGGCACCACCCTGGAGCTGCATTTCCAGCCGGCCCGCCTGACCCTCGACACCGCCGCCCTGGCAGAGGGCTTTGAGGTGGTCTGCGCCTTCATCAATGACGAACTCGACGCGCCGGTGCTGCAGCGCCTGGCCGCTGCGGGCACGCGGTTGATCGCCCTGCGCTCGGCCGGCTACAACCACGTCGACCTGGCCGCCGCCCAGCGCTTGGGCCTGGCCGTGGTGCGGGTGCCGGCCTACTCGCCACACGCCGTTGCCGAGCACGCCGTGGCGCTCATCCTGGCACTCAACCGGCGCCTGCATCGGGCCTACAACCGCACCCGCGAAGGTGACTTCACCCTGCACGGGCTGACCGGCTTCGACCTGCACGGCAAAACCGTCGGGGTGGTCGGTACCGGCCAGATCGGGGCCGCCTTCGCTCGCATCATGGCCGGTTTCGGCTGCCAGCTGCTGGCGTACGACCCCTACCCCAACCCGGAGCTGCTGGCCCTTGGCGCCCGCTACATGCCCCTGCCCGAGCTGTTGCGCGAAGCCCGCATCATCAGCCTGCACTGCCCGCTGACCGAGCACACTCGCCACCTGGTCAACGCGCAAAGCCTGGCCCAGTTGCAGCCCGGCGCCATGCTGATCAACACCGGTCGCGGTGCGCTGGTCGACACCCCGGCGCTGATCGACGCACTGAAAAGCGGCCAGCTTGGCTACCTGGGCCTGGACGTCTACGAGGAAGAAGCCCAACTGTTCTTCGAAGACCGCTCCGACCTGCCCTTGCAAGACGATGTGCTGGCTCGGCTGCTGACCTTCCCCAACGTGATCATCACCGCTCACCAGGCTTTCCTCACCCGCGAGGCGCTGGATGCCATTGCCGCGACCACACTGGACAACATCAACCGCTGGGCGGCAGGCAATCCACAGAACCTGGTGATGGGTTAATGCTAGGATACGCGGCATTTCTGGAGGACCCATGGTCGAACACGATTTTCGCTACACCCTTTTCAACCCGCAACACACCCTGATCGAGTGCCGCGCTTTGGTGCCGGGCCGCTACCAGGTCACGGGCAACGGCGGTTCGATGCAAAAAGGCGACAGCCTGCTGGTCACGCTCAAGGGCAGCAAGGATTTGTCCATGCGCCTGACCGTGGAAAGCGTGCGCCACCTGATCAACCCACGCGGCCAGTGGGTTGCCGTGGCGAGTGGCCCGGTATTCAACGAGCTGGAAATCCTCACCTGGCAGGTCGAATGCGATAGCTGCGATGCGGTGCTGAGCTTCGAGTTCGCAGTAGACGCCAAGCTCGGCAAGGCAGCTCGTCAACCGGCTGCCAGCGCCCGTATCGCAGCGCTGGGCTGGGCCAGCCGTGGCGAAAAACACCTGTGCCCGCGTTGCCAGGAGAGCGCCGAGTGAAGAATCTGCTGACCGGCGTGCTGATTGCAACCGGCCTGCTCGGCTGCGCCACGGAACCTTCCCGGCTGCAGCAGGAACGCAGCTACGTGCTGGAGTGGATTGGCGAACGACCACTGATCGACTACAGCCACCTGACCTTGACCCTGGCCAGCGACGGCCGTGCCTATGGCAACGGCGGCTGCAACCACTGGTTTGCGCCTTACACGCTCGATGGCGAGCACCTGAGCTTCGGCAAGGTCGGCAAGACCCGCAAGCTGTGTGCACCCGCGCTGATGGAACAGGAAAAACGCTTCCTGCAGGCGCTGGAAACGGTAGAGCGTTGGGATGTGTCACCGGTGGAGCAGATGCGCTTCTGGCCGGCCGAAGGCAAGCCGCTGCGCTTCTGGCCTGAAGAAGGCTGAGGATTGCCTGGGCCGCTTTGCGGCCCTTCGCGGGCGCGCCCGCTCCCACAGTTTGTCGCGTCCCCCCTGTGGGAGCGGGCCTGCCCGCGAAGGGCCGCGAAAGCGGCCCCGAATGCATCAGGCGCCTTTCAGGGCCTTGATCTTGGCCTGCAACCCTTCAAGGGTCTGCTCGCCCATCAACTGCTCACGCACCTTGCCCTTGTCGTCGATGATGTAGGTCACCGGCAAGGCCTCGCTACGCGGCAGGTCATAGCGCTCGGCCGGGTCCTGGGCGAGCACGGTGAAACCGATACCCAGGGTTTCGGCAGCCTGCTTCAGGTCCTGCCCCTGCAAACCGTCGAAGTTCACCCCCACCACCTTGATGCCCTCAGCCGCCCATTGCTTGGCCGCCGCATTCAGTTCCGGGATTTCGGTACGGCACGGTCCGCACCATTCAGCCCAGTAGTTGAGCACCAGCCAGTGCCCTTCGATCTGTTCGGCCTTAACCGTATTACCGTGTTGGTCCACGCCGTAATCGGCACCGCAACCACCGAGCAACAGGCTCGCGGTGATGGCCAGTACTGCTGCCAGACGCCTTGCCATGGGTCAATCCTTCTCGAGTTTTAAAGCAAATTGGTCAGTCGCTGCGGTTAGAATAGCCGCCACACCCAGCTGGATGCGACCCGACATGACTGATCTCACGCTCTATCATAACCCGCGCTGCTCGAAATCCCGCGGCGCCCTGGAACTGCTCGAAGCCCGCGGCTTGGCCCCGACCATCGTGCGCTACCTGGAAACCCCGCCCGACGTGGTCACCCTCAAGGCCCTGCTCGGCAAGCTGGGCATCGCCCCGCGTCAATTGCTGCGCAGCGGCGAGGACGAATACAAAACGCTGAACCTGGCCGACCCGGCACTGACCGACGCGCAACTGATCGAGGCCATGGCCCAGCACCCCAAACTGATCGAGCGGCCGATCCTGGTTGCCGGTGACAAGGCCGTGGTCGGTCGCCCGCCGGAAAAGGTGCTGGAGATCCTGCCGTGAGCGCGCCCTACATCCTGGTGCTGTATTACAGCCGCCATGGCGCGACCAGCGAAATGGCCCGGCACATCGCCCGCGGTATCGAGCTGGCCGGCATGGAGGCACGCCTGCGTACGGTGCCAGCGATTTCCACCGAATGCGAAGCGGTGGCCCCGGATATTCCGGCCAGTGGCGCGCTGTACGCCACCCTTGACGACCTGCGCCACTGCGCTGGCCTGGTACTGGGCAGCCCGACCCGGTTCGGCAACATGGCAGCGCCACTCAAGTACTTCCTCGATGGCACCAGCAGCCTTTGGCTAGGCGGTGAGCTGGTCGGCAAACCGGCTGGCGTGTTCACCTCCACCGCCAGCCTGCACGGCGGCCAGGAAACCACCCTGCTGTCGATGATGCTGCCGCTGATGCACCACGGCATGCTGGTGATGGGCCTGCCCTACAGCGAGTCGGCACTGCTCGAGACCCGTGGCGGCGGCACGCCTTATGGCGCCAGCCACCACGCAGGCGCCGATGGCAAGCGCGAACTCGACCCACACGAAATCGCCCTGTGCCGCGCCCTGGGCCAACGCCTGGCGACCACGGCCAAGGCCCTGGAGGCGGCGCGTGGCTAGAAAGCCCAAGGCATTGCCGCCGGTCCAATGGCTGGTACCCCGCCTGCGCCTGACGCGGGCATTGAGCATGGCATGCTTCTTCGGCCTGATCGCCCTGCTGGTGGTGAACAACCTGTGGTTCGCCAACCTGCATGGGGCCCGGGTCGAGGTGATCCTGGCGATCGAACTGGTGCCGTTGCTGTTGCTGTTGCCCGGCATGCTGAAAGGCAGCGCCCGGGCGCATGCCTGGACCTGCTTCGTGGTGAATATCTATTTCATCAAGGGCGTGCTGGCAGCGTTCGACCCGTCGCGGGCGGTATTCGGCTGGCTTGAAGTGCTGGTGAGCCTGGGGCTGTTTATTGCCGGGCTACTGTACGTGCGCTGGAAGTTCCAGCATGAACGGCGCATGGCAGGCGAAGGCAGTTAGATTTTTCGCGGGCACGCCCGCTCCCACAGGTACTGCACAGGCCTTAAGTGCGGTGCGATTCCTGTGGGAGCGGGCGTGCCCGCGAATGGGAGCAACACAAGACTCAATGGTTGACGGTATGCGCCAGCATCACCGACAACTGGCACAGCGGCCGCCCGCTCTCTGCATGCCACTGGTTGAACGCCTGCTGCACCAGAGCCAGGTCGCGCTGGCTGGTCGGCTGCTTGTCGATCACCTTCTGCGCAATCAACGCCGCTGCCATGTCATCGGTCGGGATGAACGTGTCCTTGCCGACCATGCGCAAGAACCGTGGCGCCGACAACCCGCCCAACTGGTTGCCGTGCTTGGCCAGGTACTTCCACAAGCCGACAATGTCGGTCACTGGCCAATCGGCGATGAATGCACCAAAACTGCCATGCGCCTTGGCGATGTCCAGCACCATTTGCGCATTGCGCGGCAGGCTCTTGAGCTTGCCCAGGTGGCGGATAATGCGCTCATCCTGCATCAACCGCTCCAGATGCTCGGCGCCCATCAGCACCACTTTCTCCGGGTCGAAGCCGAAGAACACCTGCTCGAACGCCGGCCACTTGGCATCCACCAGGCTGTGCTTGAGCCCCGCGCGGAACACGCGCAGGGCCAGTGTCGACAGGTAGCGGTCGTCACTGATGTCGCGCAGTTGCGCCGGCGTGCGCGGCTGCGGCAAGAAAGCCTCCAGCGCCTGGGCCGAACCAAAGCGGTTCAGACAATACTCATGCAACCACGGGTAATCACGCATGGGCTCAGATGTTCAGCACGTCGAGGAAGCGCGGGGTAGCGTTTTCGTCGATCTTCAGGCTGGTGAAGTCAAACAGGTTCCGGTCGGCCAGCTGCGACGGTGCCACGTTCTGCAGGGCACGGAAGATGCTCTCGGTACGGCCCGGGTGCTTGCGTTCCCACTCCACCAGCATGTCCTTGACCACCTGGCGCTGCAGGTTTTCCTGCGAGCCGCACAGGTTGCACGGGATGATCGGGAATGCCTTCATGTCCGAGTAGGCCTGGATGTCCTTCTCGCTGCAGTAGGCCAGCGGGCGGATCACCACGTTGCGGCCATCGTCGGCGCGCAGCTTTGGCGGCATGCCCTTGAGCGCGCCGTTGAAGAACATGTTGAGGAAGAAGGTTTCGACGATGTCGTCGCGGTGGTGCCCCAGCGCCATCTTGGTAGCGCCGATTTCGTCGGCAAAGGTGTACAGGGTACCGCGGCGCAGACGCGAACACAGCGAGCAGGTGGTCTTGCCTTCGGGTACCAGTTCCTTTACCACCGAGTAGGTATCCTTCTCGACGATGTGGTACTCGACCCCCAGTTCCTTGAGGTAAGCCGGCAATACGTGCTCAGGGAAGCCCGGCTGTTTCTGGTCCATGTTCACCGCAACGATCTCGAACGTGATCGGTGCCACCTTCTGCAGGTGCAACAGAACGTCGAGCATGGTGTAGCTGTCCTTGCCGCCGGACAGGCAGACCATGACCTTGTCGCCATCCTCGATCATGTTGTAGTCGGTGATGGCTTCGCCAGCGAGACGACGCAGGCGTTTTTGCAGTTTGTTCTGGTTGACCGAGAGGGTGCCCATAGCGCTTGGATCCGCGAGGTGTGACAAAAGCCGGCTATTTTACGCACAAACGCGACGCCGCTGTAGGCATTCCGATAAAGACTTCAATGTAATCAACAGCACGGCTTACAGCGCAATTTGCTCTAAAAAGCGCGGTTTATGTGGGTAACGGCTTCCTATACTGCGACATAAGGCCACATTACCGCTTGCATCGGTGTTAGGGCCTCGGGCCGCTTGCGCTCCATATTGGGGGGCGTTTGGCAACATTGAGAGGAGTGATCGGCATGATTCATCACGTTGTGGGGCTGTTTACCCATCCCGATCAGGAATGGCGGGAGATTCGTGGCGAAGAAGAAACCATCAGCCACATGTACCTGACACACACCCTGATCCTCGCGGCGATTCCTGCCGTTTCGGCGTTTATTGGCACTACCCAGGTGGGCTGGGTGATCGGTGACCGGCCAGCAGTGATGCTGACCATGGAAAGCGCAATCTGGATGAGCATCATGTCCTACCTGGCCATGCTCGCCGGGGTGGCGGTAATGGGCGCATTCATCCACTGGATGGCCCGCACCTACGATGCCAACCCGTCCATGGCGCAATGCATCGCTTTTGCCACCTACACCGCCACCCCCTTGTTCATCGGTGGCCTGGCGGCGCTTTACCCGCACCTGTGGCTGGGCATGCTGATCGGCACTGCCGCCATCTGCTACACGGTGTACCTGCTGTATGTCGGCTTGCCGACGTTCATGAACATACCGTCGGATGAAGGCTTCCTGTTCTCCAGCTCGGTGCTGGCAGTGGGCTTGGTGGTACTGGTGGCAATCATGGCCGCTACCGTGATTATCTGGGGACTGGGCGTGGGGCCCGTCTACACCAACTAGAACAGACCGAACCAACACTGGGGCATCAACCAGAGGCCGCCGCAAGGCGGCCTCTGGCTGTGCACTGACCGGTGACTCGGCAAGCCATCTGCGCTTGCGGCATAATGCCTGGTCAGGAGAACCGCCCCGCCATGCCCGAGCAGCTCAAACAACGCGTCGAAACCTGTTACCAGCAAGCCGAAGCCTTTTTCAAACGCCGCTTCCCGCGCCCCGAAGTCAGCTTCAAACTGCGCGGGCAAAAAGCCGGCGTCGCCCACCTGCACGAGAATCTGCTGCGCTTCAACCTGCAGCTCTACCGCGAAAACCAGGAAGACTTCCTGCGCCAGACCGTGGCCCATGAAGTGGCACACCTGGTTGCCCACCAACTGTTTGGCGACCGCATCCAGGCCCATGGTGAAGAGTGGCAGTTGATCATGCGCGGGGTGTATGAACTGCCGCCCAATCGTTGCCACAACTATGACGTGCAACGGCGCGCAGTGACCCGCTACATCTACCGCTGCCCGTGCCCGCAAAGCGACTTCCCGTTTACCGCGCAGCGGCACAAGCTGGTGCACCAAGGGCGGCGATACCTGTGCAAGCGGTGCCGGGAAATCTTGGTGTACAGCGGCGAGACGCGGGTCGAATAGATCGGGGGGCGCTTGCACCGGCCCTTTCGCGGGCAAGCCCGCTCCTACGGGTTTCGTGCAATTCCCAGGACGTGCGCTGCACCCGTAGGAGCGGGTTTACCCGCGAAAGGGCCGGAACAGGCCATGCACAAATCCCAGGCATAAGAAAGGCGACCCGAGAGTCGCCTTCCTGTACCCGCCTGCGCCTTACTTCTCGACGAAGGCACGCTCGATCAGGTAGTCACCCGGCTCGCGCATGCGCGGGGAGATCTTCAGGCCGAAGCTGTCCAGCACTTCGCTGGTCTCGTCGAGCATGCTCGGGCTGCCACAGATCATCGCGCGGTCGTCTTGCGGGTTGATCGGCGGCAGGCCGATGTCACTGAACAGCTTGCCGCTGCGCATCAGGTCGGTCAGACGGCCCTGGTTTTCGAACGGCTCGCGGGTCACGGTCGGGTAGTAGATCAGCTTGTCGCGAACCGACTCACCGAAGAACTCGTTCTGCGGCAGGTGCTCGGTGATGAACTCGCGGTAGGCCACTTCGTTCACGTAGCGCACGCCGTGCACCAGGATCACTTTTTCAAAGCGCTCGTAGGTTTCCGGGTCCTGGATGACGCTCATGAACGGCGCCAGGCCAGTACCGGTGCTCAGCAGGTACAGGTGCTTGCCAGGATTCAGGTCGTCGAGCACCAGGGTGCCGGTAGGCTTCTTGCTGATGATGATCTCATCGCCTTCCTTCAGGTGCTGCAGCTGCGAGGTCAGCGGGCCATCCGGCACCTTGATGCTGAAGAATTCGAGGTGCTCTTCCCAGTTTGGCGAAGCGATGGAGTAGGCACGCATGAGCGGACGGCCGTTGTCCTGCTGCAGGCCGATCATCACGAACTGACCGTTCTCGAAGCGCAGGCCCGGGTCGCGGGTGCACTTGAAGCTGAACAGGGTGTCGTTCCAGTGGTGCACACTGAGGACACGTTCGTGGTTCATGTTGCTCATCGATGGGGCTCCTGAAGAAAAACGCGCGCGCAAAGCGCACAGTTGCGCAATAGTTTAGGGGCAGCGACAATATCTGTTAACTGGATTATCAAGATATGTGTTATCGGTTATATCGATATGCGATTCACACTCCGTCAAATGCAAGTCTTCGTCGCCGTCGCCCAGCACCAAAGCGTCTCTCGGGCCGCCAGCCTGTTGGCGCTGTCGCAGTCGGCCGCCAGTACCTCTATCACGGAACTGGAGCGGCAATCGAGCTGCCAGCTGTTCGACCGTGCCGGCAAACGCCTGGCCCTCAATGCCCTGGGCCATCAATTGCTGCCACAAGCAGTCGCCCTGCTTGACCAGGCCAAGGAAATCGAAGACCTGCTCAACGGCAAATCCGGTTTCGGCTCACTGGCGGTCGGCGCCACTCTCACCATCGGCAACTACCTGGCCACCCTGCTGATCGGCAACTACATGCAGACACACCCGGAAAGCCAGGTAAAACTGCATGTTCAAAATACTGCGCATATCGTGCAACAGGTCGCGCACTACGAAATTGATCTGGGTCTAATCGAAGGTGACTGCAATCACCCCGACCTGGAAGTTCAGCCGTGGGTCGAGGACGAACTGGTGGTGTTCTGTGCGCCACAGCACCCACTGGCGAAACTGGGCCGCGCCGATATCGAAAGCCTTTCGCAGGAGGCGTGGATCCTGCGCGAACAAGGCTCAGGCACGCGCCTGACCTTCGACCAGGCCATGCGCCATCACCGCGCCAACCTTAATATTCGCCTGGAGCTGGAGCACACCGAAGCGATCAAGCGCGCGGTGGAGTCGGGCCTGGGCATCGGTTGCATTTCACGTCTGGCCCTGCGCGACGCCTTCCGCCGTGGCAGCCTGGTACCTGTGGAAACACCAGAGCTGGACCTGCTGCGCCAGTTCTACTTCATCTGGCACAAACAGAAGTACCAGACCTCGGCCATGCGTGAGTTTCTGGAGCTATGCCGCAGCTTCACTGCGGGCTTTACCCGCAGTGACGAGATCGTGCTGCCGCCGATCGCTTAAAGCAGGATCACTCCCCACACCAGCGCCACCATGGTCATTGCCACCAACTGTGCGGCGCTGCCCATGTCCTTGGCATTTTTCGACAGCGGGTGGCGCTCCAGCGAAATGCGATCAATGGCCGCCTCCACCGCCGAGTTGAACAGCTCGACGATCAGCCCCAACAGGCAAACGGCGATCATGATTGCCCGCTCGGCGCGGCTGACCGGCAGCCAGAAGGCGATCGGGATCAGCACCACGTTGAGCAGCACCAGCTGGCGGAATGCGGCTTCGCCCTTGAAGGCGGCACGCAGACCGTCCAGCGAGTAACCAGCGGCGTTGAAGATGCGTTTGAGGCCGGTCTGGCCCTTGAATGGCGATGTCATGTGAGTCACTTCACAGCAGAAAGGCCAGCAGACTAGACCGGCTCGGGTCAAAAAAGCGTGAAGCCATGCGCAGTCAGTTGCTGGCAACCGATTCAAGTTGTTGCAGCAGCAATGCAGCCTGGGTCCGGGTACGCACGCCCAGCTTGCGGAAGATCGCGGTCACGTGGGCCTTGATGGTCGCTTCCGACACGCTCAGCTCATAGGCGATCTGCTTGTTCAGCAAGCCTTCGCAGACCATGGTCAGTACGCGGAACTGCTGCGGCGTGAGGCTGGCCAAGCCTTCGCTGGCGGCCTTGGCCTCGGCCGAAACATCGACCTTTTCGAACGCCTGCGGCGGCCACCAGACCTCACCATCAAGCACCTTGCGCACCGCATCCTGGATCACTTCCAGGGTGCTGGACTTGGGAATGAAACCACTGGCGCCAAACTCGCGGGACTTGACCACCACGGCGGCCTCTTCCTGTGCCGAAACCATCACCACGGGGATCTGCGGGTACTGCCCGCGGAGCAGCACCAGACCGGAAAAACCGTAGGCACCCGGCATGTTCAAGTCCAGCAGCACCAGGTCCCAGTCGGCTTTTTCGCTCAGGCGGGTTTCCAGTTCGGCAATGCTCGCGACTTCGACCAGACGCACATCGGGGCCAAGCCCGAGGGTAACGGCCTGGCGCAGGGCGCCACGGAACAGTGGGTGGTCATCGGCAATCAGGATTTCGTATGTGGCCATCGATCTAAGGATCCTGTTCTGTGCCAGGCACTCGAGTGGAAGGGAAGCGCCCGGCGGGGAATCGGCGCCAAGGATGCCGAGCACGGTCAAGGGAGATCAAGCCAATCGCCCTGCCGTCTCGCCCACCCTGGCTGCCAGCTCCGTCATTATGAACCAAAGCAGGGGTTGTGCCCCTTGGACTATAGGAAGGTATGCAAACGCTGGTGGGTGTCGTCCTGCTCGTCAAGCGGTAGCCGCCGTTTGCCGCTCAGGTAATGCAGGCTGAACACATCAAGGTAAGCATCCAGCGCCTGCGAAGCCTGGCTATCGCCAGCAAGGTCCAGGCACATGGCCGCAACTTCTGCCGTACAGAAATGATCATCGCGCTTGGAGCGCCGCAGGCGGTAGCGCGACATCTGCTCGGCTTGCAGGCTCAACACCGGGAAGCGGTCCAGGTACGGGCTTTTGCGGAACATCTTGCGCGCTTCGGTCCAGGTGGCATCCAGCAGGATGAACAGTGGACGCTTGCCCGGCTCGCGCACCACCTCGCTGACCACCCGCTCCTGGGCAACGAACTCGCCCGGAAAAACGATATAGGGCTGCCAGCGCGGGTCATCGAGCAAGGCCAGCAGGCGCTCGTCAACCGCAGTGCGCAACCAGCCGAAGGCCCAGGTGTCTTCAATCAGGTCGGCAATCAACCAGCCGGTGTTGGTGGGTTTCAGCGGCTCGGTGTCGTGCATCAGCAGGCACACACCTGCGTCGGCCTGCACCCTAGGCTTCCAGGCACACAGGCAATGGGTGGCGATGACCCGGCAATCCGGGCAACGCTCGGCACGCGAGCCACGGGCGATGAAAGGCTTGTTGCTGCGGGCCAGGCGTTCGGCGCGCAGACGCGCTACCGCATGGCTCATGCCGGCAGGCCTCTGGACAGATTGGAAATGGGCACAAGGATGACTCGGAGAAAACAAGGCGGCCAGTCTACCAGAACAGGTGGCAATTGCTGTGCAGCCGGCAATGCGCTCCTTATAATCGAGTTTCTACCGTGCCGGTCCTCGCCACGCGTAATTTTACGGAACGCCGTTGACCCGCGCATGTCAAAGCGCCAGTCATCGAACCAGGAGAGATTCATGCTGCGCCTTATCGCCCCCGCCCTGAGCCTGCTGCTGGCCCTGCCTCTGGCAGCCCAGGCGGCATCCAAGCAGGATTACGACCTGAACACCCTGCTGCAGAAGGTCGCCAAAGAGAGCAGCGTCGGCACCCCACGCGCAATCAACGAGGACATCCTCGATCAGGGTTACACCGTTGAAGGCAAGGCGCTGGTCAACCACCTGAGCGTACGCCAGAGCCACGCAGCGCGCATGCAGGCCAACCCTGAGCAGGTGCGTAGCCAGCTCGGCGACAGCGTGTGCCGCAACAACGGCTTCCGCAACCTGATGTCCAAGGGCGCCGTCATGGTCTACCGCTTTACGGTCTACAAGACCAACCAGCCAGTCATGGACCAAGCCTTCGACAACGCCAGCTGCGTGGCCGGCAACAAGAAGAAGTAAGCACAGCGTTAACGCTACACCTTCTCGTCCTCATGAGCGCGCCAGCGCCCTTCAACGGCATCGGCGCGCATCTCCGCCAACAGCGCCTGCAAGTATCGCGACCGACACTCCAGCCCCGACAGCCTGCGGCGGCACTCGGCTTCAAGGCTCAGGTGATGCACCTGGGCCGCGTTCTCCAGCTGCTGGTAGAGCTGCCAGTCCACTTCGATGACCAAGCGATGCATACCGCCACCTCCTGCATCGACACGTTTCACTCTACCAGTTAACCAAACCCGTGCTGCCGATGGCCGCAGGCCGACAGGCGGCTGCGCCGAACACCTCGGCACGATCGGGCGCAAGGGTCTAGATTGAGGTCAGAGGTATTGGTGCAGAAGGAGACGTCGCATGCCTTACCATTCGAATGAACTGCTGTTCAGCCATTTCCGCGACAACAATATCGACCTGAGCAATATCGAAGCACAACTGCAACTGGTTGCCCCCAACAGCCCTAACCTGCCGCTCTACCGCGACATGATGCTGACCATCCTGCGCATGGCCCATGACGACAGCGACCGCTGGAGCGCCAAGATCACCCTGCAGGCCCTGCGCGAACTGGACCAGTCGTTCCGCACCCTGCAGCGCTACAAGGGCCGACGCAAAGTGACCGTGTTCGGCTCGGCACGCACCCCGCTCGAGCATCCGATGTACGCGCTGGCCCGCGAGCTAGGTGCCACTCTGGCGCGCTCCGACCTGATGGTTATCACCGGCGCCGGCGGCGGCATCATGGCGGCCGCCCACGAAGGCGCCGGCAGCGAGCACAGCCTGGGTTTCAACATCACCTTACCCTTCGAACAACATGCCAACCCGACGGTGAACGGTACCGACAAACTACTGCCGTTCCACTTTTTCTTCATCCGCAAGCTGTTCTTCGTCAAGGAGGCCGACGGCCTGGTGCTGTGCCCTGGCGGCTTCGGCACACTGGATGAAGCCCTGGAGGTACTGACCCTGATCCAGACTGGCAAGAGCCCACTGGTACCGGTGGTGCTGCTGGACTCACCGGGCGGTAGCTTCTGGCGTGACTGCCTGGACTTCATCAGCCGCCAGTTGGAAGAAAACCGCTACATCCTGCCCAGCGACCTGAAGCTGGTGCGCCTGGTACACAGCGCTGACGAAGCGGTTGAGGAAATCAACCAGTTCTACAGCAACTACCACTCCAGCCGCTGGCTGAAGAGCCAGTTCGTGATCCGCATGCACCATGCGCTCAGCGAAGCGGCGTTGTATGACATTCAGGAAGGGTTTGCCGATTTGCGCCTGAGTGGCAAATATCACCAGCAAGCGGATAGCAGTGCCGAGCACGAAGTTGGCAATTACAGCCATCTGACCCGCCTTTCATTCGCCTTCAACGGCCGAGATCAGGGCCGCTTGCGTGAGCTGGTGGATTTCATCAACCTGCCGGAGAACTGGGCCAAGCCGCAACCCATGCATACCACGCAGAGGGCCAGGCAGGCGCTGAAAGTGAGTTGAGGCTTCGCTGTAACAGCTCGCGTGATACCTGCAGGAGCAACCTCAGGCTGCTCCTGCACCGGATTGGTTGTTGGACGCAGACCGTCGTAGGAGCGGGTTTACCCGCGAAAGGGCCGGACCTGCTGCCCAATCTCCCCGGCCATTCGCCGCCGCAGCCGCCACCGTATTCGCGGGTGAACCCGCGCCTACAATGGAATGGAGACAGCCTGGGGCATTTGGCAAAACAGATTATCCGCGACGTGCACGTGCCACTGTGGTTTCGAGCGTCAATAATCGTCGAGATCACGCCCGCTGAGCAGACGACCGATCATGTCCATGGGGAACCCACGGTAAGCCAGGAACCGGGTCTGCTGGGCGCGGCTACGCGGATCTTGCGGGCGCTGCCCGGCAAACTTGCGCTGCCACACATCTCGCATACGCTCGCCCCAATTCACCTCGCTTTCACGCAGGGCCTGGTCGATATCTGCACGCGCCAAACCACGCTGACACAGCTCTTCGCGAATACGCGCAGGGCCATAGCCAGAGCCGGAACGATAACGAATGAAACTCTCGAGGTAGCGGGCTTCACTAAGCAGCCCTTCTTCGACGAGCCGATCGAGTTCAGGCTCGATCAACTCGTCCGAAGCGCCGCGCTGACGCAACTTGCGCGTCAGCTCGACTCGACCGTGCTCACGTCGTGCAAGCAGGTCCATGGCTGTCCGCCGGATGGCGACGGGGGTGTCGAGTACGGCAGACATATTTGGCTATCTACTGCGCAATCAATAACCGGCGTCAGCGTCGGCCATGTCATCGGCATCAGCTTCGGCAGCCGCAGCTTTGCCGGCTTCAGCAGCAGCACCCGCTTTCAGCAACTTCTCACGAATCTGCTTCTCGATCTCGGCACCAATAGCCGGGTTCTCAGCCAGGTACTTGGCAGCGTTGGCTTTGCCTTGACCGATCTTGTTGCCTTGGTAGGCGTACCAGGCACCGGACTTCTCGACCAAGCCCTGAGATACCCCCAGATCAATGATCTCGCCGTTACGGTAGATACCTTTCCCGTAAAGAATCTGGAACTCAGCCTGACGGAACGGAGGCGAGACCTTGTTCTTGACGATCTTGACGCGGGTTTCGCTGCCGACCACTTCGTCGCCTTCCTTGACCGCGCCGGTACGGCGGATGTCCAGACGGACCGAAGCATAGAACTTCAGGGCGTTACCACCGGTAGTGGTTTCCGGGCTGCCGAACATCACACCGATCTTCATACGGATCTGGTTGATGAAGATGACCAGGCAGTTCGCGTTCTTGATGTTACCGGTGATCTTGCGCAGCGCCTGGGACATCAGCCGGGCCTGCAGGCCCACATGCATGTCACCCATCTCGCCTTCGATCTCGGCCTTCGGTACCAGCGCGGCAACGGAGTCGACAATGATCACGTCGACCGCGTTGGAACGCACCAGCATGTCGGTGATTTCAAGGGCCTGCTCACCGGTGTCCGGCTGCGAAACCAGCAGGTCATCGACGTTGACGCCCAGCTTGCCGGCGTACTCAGGGTCAAGGGCATGTTCGGCGTCGACGAAGGCGCAGGTAGCACCGTTCTTCTGCGCTTCAGCGATGACAGACAGGGTCAGCGTGGTCTTACCCGACGATTCCGGGCCGTAGATCTCGACGATACGGCCTTTTGGCAGACCGCCGATGCCCAGGGCGATATCCAGGCCCAGCGAGCCGGTGGAGATGGCCGGAATGCCTTGACGCTCATGGTCACCCATGCGCATGACCGCGCCTTTACCGAATTGGCGTTCGATCTGACCCAGGGCCGCAGCCAAGGCGCGCTTCTTGTTGTCGTCCATTGAAATCCTCACGTGTTCGACTTGGCCCTGACGGCCGGAATACCTGTATAAGTAGCCAGTATTATTCCACAGGCAGACGCCCGCGCAAACCCCTGTCGTCGATTTACTCGGCACCAAGCTGTAACAAGCCGTCTAACGCGGCGATCACCGTCTGTCGGCGCACCGCCTCGCGGTCACCGTCGAACTGCCGACGCTCGCTGAACACCCGGCTACCGTCACCCCAGGCCAGCCACACAGTGCCCACTGGTTTGGCTGGCGAGCCGCCGTCCGGCCCGGCCACACCACTCACCGCCACGGCAAACCGTGCGCCACTGGCAGCCTGAGCCCCACGGACCATGGCTTCGACCACTTCCTGGCTGACTGCCCCCACCTGACCGAACAACGCTTCAGGCACCCCCAACTGGCGGGTTTTCTGGGCATTGGAATAGGTGACGTAACCGGCTTCGAACCAGGCCGAGCTGCCAGGTATGCGGGTGATGGCTTCGGCAATGCCACCACCGGTGCATGATTCGGCGGTAGTTACCTGCGCATTGAATCGGCGCAGGTGCTCACCCAGGCGGGTGGCGAGCGTGGTGATCGGGTCCATGCAGGGTGCTCCTTGAGGGCGGCTCTCTACCCTACCACCCTGCTTCGGGCTCTGGCTCAGGAAACTTTCAGGCTGGCCCGGGCGATTTCGCTGAACGCCAGTTCGTCACGCTGCCCCAGCCGCGGCAGCCCGTCAGGCCACTCCCGGCTCCAGTCAAAGCCGCCCAGCGTGCGCATGTCCTCGATTGCCGAACGCCACCAGACCACCTTGCACGCGCGCTGGTAGTCATCACCACTCATCACACTGCCGTAGAGCAACTTGCGGCCGATGCCACGCAGTTCCCGGGGTACATGCTTGAGGCTCCATTTCACCGAGAGCCGAGCCAACCACGAGGGCACCGGGCGATGTGCCGGCACCTTCAGGGCCAGAGCTGGCATCTTCGAATGAAAATGCTCGCCATGCCGGGCAAAGAAGATTTCTAGAATGGCATGCACGTACTGCTTCATCGCAAAGTAATGGCTGATCACGCCGCGCGCCTCGTTGATCGGCGCGCCATGCAATTCGAAGGAAAAGGCGATCTGCTCGATCGTATGCAAGTCACGGGCATACGGCGTCCAGTCGTCAATCCGGACGATGGCGCGCTCGGCGATGCCAACGTTGTCGCGGGTAAAGCCCATGACACCGCTGTTACACAGCCGCAAGTCATCGACCGGTGCTTCGCCCGACTCCGCAAGCCCCTCGACGAAGCTGCGGTAATAGCTGCTGCGCGAGGCCTCGGCCCAGCTCATTTCCACCTCGTCGACCAAGAATTGCCCGGTATCGACCTGGCTGAACAGCTTTTGCGGCGACTGCAGAAATACCGTATCGGTATCGATGAACACGGTCTTGTCCGCCCACTGCCCGGCCTGGGCAATGGCGCAGGCCTTGCGCCGATGGGTGTAGCCGCCGTCGCCGGCCCAGGCCTGCAAGGTCTGCTCGTCCAGTGTGATCACTTCCACCGGCCAGCCGGCAAAGGCCTGTGGCTGGTCGGTAAGCACGCGGATCACCGGCAACTCAGCCGGCTTGCAACGAGCCAGGGCGGTAAGGATGCTGAGTTTTGCCTCCAGCTGATAGATCCGGCACTTGCCATAAAGGAGGTAGATCAGCTGTTGCGTTACATAAGGGACAGGGCTGGACACATTCATCTTGCAGATCAGGGCTAGGGGCATTCGTCGAGGGGCGCGCATTCTAGAGGGTTACGCGGTGCAGCTCCACCATTGCCCGCCAGACTGCGCGCATGCCCCAAAGCACGTGCCTGCATCGCAACGAAAAAGCCTGTACCATTACGGGTTTACCATCGCCAACCAGATCCCCCCTGTAAGGCCCTGAATGTCAGATCTTTCCGCACACACACCGATGATGCAGCAGTACTGGAAGCTGAAAAACCAGCACCCGGACCAGCTGATGTTCTACCGCATGGGCGACTTCTACGAGATCTTCTACGAAGATGCGAAAAAGGCCGCGAAACTGCTGGATATCACCCTGACCGCCCGCGGTCAGTCGGCCGGCCAGTCCATCCCCATGTGCGGGATTCCGTTCCATTCGCTGGAGGGCTACCTGGCCAAGCTGGTCAAGCTCGGCGAGTCGGTGGTGATCTGTGAGCAGATCGGCGACCCCGCCACCAGCAAGGGCCCGGTGGAGCGCCAGGTGGTGCGCATCATCACCCCCGGCACGGTCAGCGACGAGGCACTACTCGACGAGCGCCGCGACAACCTGATTGCCGCACTGCTCGGTGACGAGCGCCTGTTCGGCCTGGCGGTACTGGACATCACCAGCGGCAATTTCAGCGTGCAAGAAATCAAGGGCTGGGAAAACCTGCTGGCCGAACTCGAGCGCCTGAACCCGGTCGAGCTGTTGATCCCCGACGACTGGCCACGGGACCTGCCTGCGGAAAAACGCCCAGGCGCCCGCCGCCGCGCCCCCTGGGACTTCGACCGCGACTCGGCACGCAAGGCCCTGTGCCAACAGTTCGCGACCAAGGACCTCAAGGGCTTCGGCTGCGACAAGCTGACCCTGGCCATCGGTGCCGCCGGCTGCCTGCTGACCTACGCCAAGGAAACCCAGCGCACCGCGCTGCCGCACCTGCGCAGCCTGCGCCACGAGCGCCTGGACGATACGGTCATCCTCGATGGGGCCAGCCGCCGCAATCTGGAGCTGGACATCAACCTGGCCGGCGGGCGCGACAACACCCTGCAATCGGTGATCGACCGCTGCCAGACCGCCATGGCCAGCCGCCTGCTGAGCCGCTGGCTGAACCGCCCACTGCGCGACCTCAAGGTGCTGCAAGCACGCCAGGACTCGATCCGCTGCCTGCTCGACAGCTACCGCTTCGAGAAGCTGCAGCCGCAGCTGAAGGAGATTGGCGATATCGAGCGGATCCTCGCCCGTATTGGCCTGCGCAATGCCCGCCCGCGCGACCTGGCACGCCTGCGCGATGCACTGGGTGCGTTGCCAGAGCTGCAGAACGCCATGACCGAGCTCGAAGCGCCGCACCTGGCGCGTCTGGCGGCCATTACCGGTACCTATCCGGAACTGGCCAGCCTGTTGGAGCGGGCGATCATCGATAACCCGCCGGCGGTGATCCGCGACGGCGGTGTACTGAAAGCCGGCTATGACAACGAACTGGACGAGCTGCTGGCAATCAGCGAGAACGCCGGTCAGTTCCTGATCGACCTGGAAACCCGGGAAAAGGCCCGCACCGGCCTTGCCAACCTCAAGGTCGGCTACAACCGCGTGCACGGCTACTTCATCGAACTGCCGACCAAGCAGGCCGAGCAGGCCCCGGGCGACTACATCCGCCGCCAGACCCTCAAAGGCGCCGAGCGCTTCATCACCCCGGAGCTCAAGGCGTTCGAGGACAAGGCATTGTCGGCCAAGAGCCGCGCCCTGGCCCGCGAGAAGATGCTCTACGACGCGCTGCTGGAAACCCTGATCAGCCACCTGGCACCGCTGCAGGACAGCGCCGCCGCCCTGGCCGAACTGGATGTGCTCAGCAACTTGGCCGAGCGCGCACTGAACCTCGACCTGAGCTGCCCACGCTTTGTCGACGAGCCTTGCCTGCGCATCGAGCAGGGCCGCCACCCGGTGGTGGAACAGGTACTGACCACGCCGTTCGTGGCCAACGACCTGGGCCTGGACAACAGTACGCGCATGCTGATCATCACCGGCCCTAACATGGGCGGTAAATCGACCTACATGCGCCAGACTGCGCTTATCGTGCTCCTGGCCCACATCGGTAGCTTCGTGCCGGCAGCCAGCTGCGAGCTGTCGCTGGTCGACCGCATCTTCACCCGCATCGGCTCCAGTGACGACCTGGCCGGCGGGCGCTCGACCTTCATGGTGGAGATGAGCGAGACCGCCAACATCCTGCACAACGCCACCGACCGCAGCCTGGTGCTGATGGACGAAGTGGGCCGCGGTACCAGCACCTTCGATGGCCTGTCGCTGGCCTGGGCCGCCGCCGAGCGCCTGGCCCAGCTGCGTGCCTACACACTGTTCGCCACCCACTACTTCGAACTGACCGTGCTGCCGGAGAGCGAGCCGCTGGTGGCCAACGTGCACCTGAACGCCACCGAGCACAATGAACGCATCGTGTTCCTGCACCACGTGCTACCCGGCCCTGCCAGCCAAAGCTACGGCCTGGCCGTTGCACAGCTGGCCGGCGTACCGACGGCAGTGATCCAGCGTGCTCGCGAACACCTTGGCCGGCTGGAAACCACCAGCCTGCCCCATGAGCAGCCTGCGGCCCACAAGGCCAAGGACGCGCCACAAGTGCCACACCAGAGCGACTTGTTTGCCAGCCTCCCTCATCCAGCCATCGAGAAGCTGGGCAAGCTGCAGCTGGACGACATGACCCCGCGTCAAGCTATCGAAATGCTATATCAACTAAAGAACCTGTTATAACGGCGCCCATTACAAGCTGGTAGAATCCGCCGCGGTTTGCTGGTGCTGCAGGTTATTAGCCTGGCCTGCAGCCACATACCCGTAAACCGCGCGGCCCTGAGAGGAAGGGCCGCCGCCGTCGCCTGAGGAGAGAATTAGAAATGACCTTCGTCGTCACCGACAACTGCATCAAATGCAAATACACCGACTGCGTGGAAGTCTGTCCGGTGGACTGCTTCTACGAAGGCCCGAACTTCCTGGTCATCCACCCGGACGAGTGCATCGACTGTGCCTTGTGCGAGCCGGAGTGCCCAGCGCAAGCCATCTTCTCGGAAGACGAAGTGCCTTCTGGCATGGAAAACTTCATCGAGCTGAACGCCGAGCTGGCGGAAATCTGGCCGAATATCACCGAGCGTAAGGACGCCCTGCCGGACGCTGAAGAATGGGATGGCAAGCCTGGCAAGATTGCCGACCTGGAGCGCTGATAGCGCCCAGACGCGAAAAAGGCCCTTCGGGGCCTTTTTTGTTTTCCTACGGGCAAAAAAAAGGGGCGGTTTGACCCGCCCACATTTTTTTCCGTAGTCCCTGCTTGTCCCAAACATCATCCTGATGAAATCGCTTCTTGCGATGTCCCTGGCCTTCATCCTGAAAGCCTGTGCATGTCCCTGTGCACAGTTCGAATACTAGCGGGTTCAGCCAGGCGAGCAAGCGATGGAGCTTGCAAGGTATTTCCGCGGACACATTTACTCACCGGTGAATAAACCATGCTTTTCAATGGGTTGTAAAAATTCAGCCTTTGGAAACGACTTTGATTTACTGAAGGTTGCATGGAAAGCTTACACAACGAGTAAGTAAAGGCTTACACGCGATGTTACTGGGGTAGCGCGGTACACATTTGATAGGTGTCTTGCCAGGTAGCGTCTGGGCGCCATGCCCCCCGGCAATCTGAAACGGAACCTCGCTTTTCGCCACAAACAAAAACGCCCCGAGATCATCGGGGCGTCTTTTGTTACAGCGCTAGCTACTGGAACAATGACTCGCTGGACAGACCATTCTTTTCAAGGATCTCGCGCAAGCGCTTGAGCCCTTCCACCTGGATTTGCCGCACGCGTTCACGGGTAAGGCCGATCTCCAGCCCAACGTCCTCCAGGGTACTGCTTTCATGGCCGCGAAGGCCAAAGCGGCGTACAACCACTTCACGCTGCTTGTCGGTCAACTCGCCCAGCCACTGATCGATGCTCTGCGACAGGTCGTCATCCTGCAGCAGTTCGCACGGGTCCGTCGGGCGGTCGTCGGTCAGGGTATCGAGCAGCGTCTTGTCCGAATCCGGGCCAAGCGACACGTCTACCGAAGACACCCGTTCGTTCAGGCCGAGCATACGCTTGACCTCGGCGACCGGCTTTTCCAGCAAGGTGGCGATTTCTTCCGGCGAGGGCTCGTGGTCGAGTTTCTGCGTCAGCTCGCGCGCGGCGCGCAGGTAGACGTTCAGTTCCTTGACCACATGGATCGGCAGGCGAATGGTGCGAGTCTGGTTCATGATCGCCCGTTCGATGGTCTGGCGAATCCACCAGGTCGCGTAGGTCGAAAAACGGAAACCACGCTCCGGGTCGAACTTTTCGACCGCACGGATCAGCCCCAGGTTGCCCTCTTCGATCAGGTCGAGCAGCGACAGGCCACGGTTCACGTAACGACGGGCAATTTTGACAACCAGGCGCAGGTTGCTTTCGATCATGCGCTTGCGGCCGGCAGGGTCACCCTTTTGCGACAAGCGCGCAAAATGCACTTCTTCTTCCGGCGAAAGCAGCGGCGAGAAACCAATCTCGTTGAGATACAGCTGGGTGGCATCGAGCGCCCTGCTGTAATCGATGTACTTGTGTTGCTTGAGCGAAGAGCCCGATTTGGCCCTCGTCCGAACCGAAGATACAGCAGGTTCGTCTGACACCACATCCGTTTCCAAAACGATACCCGTCTCCATCAGGAGGACGTCATCGTCGATGTCAAACTCCGGCACTTCTTTACTGAGAGCCATTGTTATAATCCTTTGCTGAGTTCGAACTCAGACTCGAGCGGCACCTTTCTCCCTGGCAGCGCTTGAGCCTGTCCCCTCTACATCACAGGAACAGGCCGGGTACAACGGTCAACGACGTGGCAGGAACTGGAGTGGATCGACGGGTTTGCCCTGGCGGCGAATCTCGAAATGCAGCTTCACCCGATCTGTGCCCGTAGACCCCATTTCAGCAATCGACTGCCCTGCCTTGACCTGCTGCCCCTCCCGAACCAACAGCCTGCGGTTATGACCGTAGGCACTGACGTAGGTGTCGCTGTGCTTGATGATGATCAGCTCGCCGTAGCCCCTCAAACCACTCCCGGCATAAACCACCGCACCATCAGACGCAGCAAAAACAGGCTGTCCCAAATCACCGGCGATATCAATGCCTTTATTCAAACTACCGTTTGAAGCAAATTTTCCAATCAGCACGCCATTGGCAGGCCAGGTCCAACCACCTACCGCGCGCTCTGCGGCTGGTACGGTAGCGACCACAGGGGCAGGGGCGGAAGGCGCCGACGTGGCCGGTTTGCTGGTGCTGGCAGGCGCCGTGGCAGTGCTGCCCACAGGCCGCCGCGTGACCGTGGTGCGGCTTGACGAGGACGGGCTGGACACCACCGTGGTGCGGCTGCTGGAACCGCTGCTGAAACGAATCGCTTGGCCCGGGCGGATGGTATAAGGCGCCTGAATGCCGTTGCGTGCAGCCAGCTCCTTGTAGTCCCAGCCATAACGGAAGGCGATGGAGAACAGGGTGTCGCCTGGCTTGACGATGTATTGCCCAGAAGTCACCGCCGGGCGCTTGGGCACGGTGTTGTTGCGGTCGACCACCCGCGCGCTGTTGCTGCTGGTGCTTGAGCAACCCACCAGAAGCGTGCCCATGGCCAATGCAATCACCAGAAGCTTGAAACCCGACCCGTCCTTGCGCTGCCGAATGACTGTGTGACCCACCCGCGCTCCCCTCATGGTGCCGAAAATCGATATGAAGACAAGAAATGCAATATTGTTGCAATTATAACCAAGCCAGCCGGTAATGGCAGACGGGTTCAAAAGACGGGCATAAAACCCCGGTGCACGCTGTGCGTTAGCGCTTCGCACCGCCTGATAGACAGGGCGAAGCGACAAGAATTCGCCACCGGCACAAAAATACACCGCGCCTCATGCCTGCACAGCTCAGATCAACAGGCCTCAGGCCAGAGGCCCATTGAGCAGCGGCACGAAGCGCACAGCCCCCAGTACGCGACGGGAGAATCCATGCTCCTCGCGCACGATCAGCATCAGTTGCTGCGCTTCGCCGGCCGGCCCTACCGGGATGACCATGCGTCCCCCGGGTGCCAGTTGGTCGAGCAGTGCCTGTGGCACTTCCGGCGCCACGGCGGTGACGATGATGCCGTTGTACGGCGCAAGCGCCGGCCACCCCTCACAACCGTCACCCCAGCGGAATACCACGTTGCGCAGGTTAAGCTCCACCAGGCGCTCTTTGGCCCGGTCCTGCAGCACCTTGATGCGCTCTACCGAAAACACCCGCTCGACCAGCTGAGCCAGGATCGCCGTCTGGTAGCCCGAACCGGTGCCAATCTCCAGCACCTTGTCCAGCGGCCCGGCCTCGAGCAACAGCTCACTCATGTGAGCAACCATGAACGGCTGGGAGATGGTCTGGTTGTGGCCGATCGGCAGCGCGGTGTCTTCGTATGCTCGATGCGCCAGCGCCTCGTCGACGAACAGGTGGCGCGGCGTACGACGGATCACGTCGAGCACCTTGGTGTTCGAAACCCCCTCTTCGCACAAGCGCTGTATCAGCCGCTCCCGGGTACGCTGAGAGGTCATGCCGATGCCACGCCGCAGCATATCGTCCTCGCGCATCAGAGCAGGCCCTCCAGCCATCCATCGAGCTGCTCGAAGGCATCATTGAAGGTGCGGTCGAGCTGCAACGGGGTAATCGATACGTAGCCTTGCATCACCGCGTGGAAGTCGGTGCCCGGGCCGCCGTCCTCGGCATCACCGGCCACGGCAATCCAGTAGCCTTCCTTGCCACGCGGGTTGACCACCTTGGTGGGCGCCGCCGCCCGCGCGCGGTGACCGAGACGGGTGAGCTGGATGCCACGGATGTGCTCCAGTGGCAAGTTGGGAATATTGACGTTGAGTACAGTGCGTGGCGGCAACACCAGGCGCGACTGTGCCTCGACCAGACGACGGGCGATATAGGCCGCAGTCGGCAGGTTGTCCGGCTGGCGCGACAACAGCGAGAACGCCAGCGAGGTACCGCCGAGGAAGCGGCCTTCCAGCGCCGCAGCGACCGTTCCCGAATACAGCACGTCATCGCCCAGGTTGGCACCGAGGTTGATCCCCGACACGACCATGTCCGGCGTCTGTGGCAACAGCCCATTGAGCCCCAGGTGCACGCAGTCGGTCGGCGTGCCGTTGAGGCTGATGAAGCCATTGGCCAGGGTCTGCGGATGCAGTGGCCGGTCCAGCGTCAGCGAACTGCTGGCGCCGCTCTTGTCTTGATCCGGGGCGATCACCGCGCACTCGGCATAATCCACCAGCGCAGCGTGCAGCGCGGCGATGCCAGGTGCGGTAACACCGTCGTCATTCGAAATCAGAATACGCATGGGCTGTCCGTCTGCCCTGCCGACACCAGATCCACGACTTCACGCACCACCACGGTGGCGAAGCATCCGGCCGGCAGGACGAATTCCAGTTGCAGGATATCAGGCTCGGGATAATGCCACGTCAGGCCGCCAATAGGGAGCCGCAGAATTCGCCGTTCGTGATCCATGCCCGCCTGGGCCAGCCACTGGCAAAGTGCCGGCTGACGTGCGCCGATAGCGTTTTCCAGCTGGGCAGGCGCAGCGCCAGCAGGTGAGGCGCCCTCCCCCCACATCGGGCCGGTTGGATGCAAGTCGAGAATCGCCAGGCGCGGGTCGGCACATTCCGCCTCACCCGCCGGGAAGAAACTGCGGCTGTCGGTGAACGCCAGCAGGTCGCCGACCTGGGCTCGGGCCCAGCTACCATCAGCAACACGCGCAGCCAGCAACTGATTGAACAGGTAGCTGCGCCCGGCCGAAAGCAGCCGCGAACGCACGTTGCGCTGTTCAGGCAAAGCCTTGCGCGCGGCCCAATCGAGGGCGTCGTGGACGTTGCCCCCCCCGTGCCCGAAGCGCTGGGTGCCGAAATAGTTGGGCACACCTTGCTGCCTGAGCTGCTCCAGGCGCGCATCCACCGCCTGGTGATCGGCAGCCAGGGCGGTCAGGCGCAAGGTGAACCCGTTGGCCGAATGCGCGCCGCGCTGCAGTTTGCGCTGGTGACGCACCTGTTTGAGCACACGCAGGCTGGCATCCTCGGCACGCGACAGATCCGGGTCGGCCTTGCCCGGCAGGTGCAGGCTGAACCACTGGCGGGTCAGCGCCTGGCGGTCCTTCAGGCCGGCGTAGCTGATGCTGCGCACCGGCACGCCAGCGGCGCGGGCAAGTCGCCGGGCGGCTTCTTCAGTGTTCAGGTCACGCTTCTCGACCCACAGCCACAGGTGCTCGCCTTGGCCGGATAGCGGTATATCCAGAACTTCGTCAACCTGAAAGTCTTCGGCAACCGCTTTGAGGACGGCGGTGCCCAGGGGTTCGCCCGATGCGCGCGGGCCCAGCAATTCCAGTTCGGTCATGCTGGCAGCAGCAGGGCGACCGAATGCACGGCAATGCCCTCCTCGCGGCCGGTAAAGCCAAGCTTCTCTGTGGTGGTGGCCTTGACATTGACCTGGTCGAGCTCGACCTGCAGGTCTTCGGCGATCAGCTGGCGCATGGTTTCGATGTGTGGGGCCATTTTCGGTGCCTGGGCGACGATGGTGGCGTCAACGTTGCCGACCTTCCAGCCCTTGGCCTTGACGATGCCGACCACATGGCGCAGCAGCGCGCGGCTGTCAGCACCCTTGAACTGCGGGTCAGTGTCAGGGAAGTGCTTGCCGATGTCGCCCAGCGCCGCAGCGCCAAGCAAGGCATCGCTCAGGGCGTGCAACAGCACATCACCGTCAGAATGGGCCAACAGGCCGTATTTGTGGGGGATACGCACCCCGCCCAGGGTAATGAAATCACCGTCGCAGAAACGGTGCACATCGTAGCCGTGGCCAATACGCATAAAAAAAACGCCCTGAATGAGTCAGGGCGTGATTCTACCTGCTTTGCTGCGGGTTTGGCGGCTTTTGGACCAGGGTGTTACACCCGCCCCAGTGCCACCGCATGATGGCGCAGGTGCTCCTCGATGAAGCTGGCAATGAAGTAGTAGCTATGGTCATAACCCGGCTGCATACGCAGGGTCATTGCATGGCCACCTTTGCGTGCCGCCTGTTCCAGCGCTTCAGGCTTGAGTTGCTTCTCGAGGAAGTCGTCACGGTCGCCCTGATCCACCAGCAACGGCGGGCATTGGCCTGCCGGGGTTTCGGCCAGCAGCACGCTGGCATCCCACTCACGCCAGCGCCCACGGTCTTCACCCAGGTAGCGGCTGAAGGCTTTCTCGCCCCACGGACAATCCATCGGATTGCTGATTGGCGAGAATGCCGACACCGAGCGGTAGCGCCCCGGATTGCGCAAGGCGCACACCAGCGCGCCATGCCCACCCATGGAGTGGCCGCTGATGCTGCGCTCGCCCGACGCCGGGAAGTGGGCCTCGATCAGGGCTGGCAACTCCTCCACCACATAGTCGTGCATGCGGTAGTGCTGGGCCCAGGGTTGCTGGGTGGCGTTGAGGTAGAAGCCAGCACCCAGGCCGAAGTCCCAGGCGCCGTCCGGATCGCCCGGCACCTGCTCGCCACGCGGGCTGGTATCGGGGGCAACGATGATCAGCCCCAGCTCGGCGGCCAGACGCTGGGCGCCGGCCTTCTGCATGAAGTTCTCGTCGGTGCAGGTGAGGCCGCTGAGCCAGTAAAGCACCGGCAGCTTTTCGCCCTGCTCGGCCTGCGGTGGCAGGTACACGGCGAACACCATATCGCAACCCAGCACCTTGGAATGATGCCGGTAACGCTTGTGCCAGCCGCCGAAGCTCTTCTGGCAGGAGATGTTATCCAGGCTCATGGCAGACCTCAGAAGTGGATCACGCTACGGATGCTCTTGCCTTCATGCATCAGGTCGAAGGCCTTGTTGATGTCTTCCAGCCCCATCGTGTGGGTGATGAAGGTGTCCAGCGGGATCTCGCCTTTCTCGGACATTTCCACGTAGCTCGGCAGTTCGCTGCGGCCACGCACCCCGCCGAACGCCGAACCACGCCAGACCCGACCGGTAACCAGCTGGAACGGACGCGTGGAAATTTCCTGGCCGGCACCGGCCACACCGATGATCACCGACTCACCCCAGCCCTTGTGGCAGCATTCCAGGGCGGCGCGCATCAGCTGAACGTTGCCGATGCACTCGAAGGAGAAGTCCACGCCACCATCGGTGAGGTCGACGATCACTTCCTGGATCGGGCGATCGTAGTCTTTCGGGTTGATGCAATCAGTGGCACCCAGTTGGCGGGCGATTTCGAACTTGGCCGGGTTGATGTCGATGGCGATGATACGCGAGGCCTTGGCCTTGACCGCACCGATCACGGCCGACAGGCCGATGCCACCGAGGCCGAAGATGGCCACGGTATCACCTGGCTTGACCTTGGCAGTGTTGAGTACCGCGCCGATACCGGTGGTGACGCCGCAGCCCAGCAGGCAGACCTTTTCCAGTGGTGCTTCTTTCTGGATCTTGGCCACGGAAATTTCCGGCAGCACGGTGTATTCGGAGAACGTCGAGGTGCCCATGTAGTGGAACAGTTGCTGGCCCTTGTACGAGAAGCGCGTGGTGCCGTCCGGCATCAGGCCCTTGCCCTGGGTGGCGCGGATGGCCTGGCACAGGTTGGTCTTGCCCGAGAGGCAGAACTTGCACTTGCCGCATTCTGGGGTGTACAGCGGGATGACGTGGTCACCCACGGCGACCGAGGTCACCCCCTCGCCCACCGCTTCGACGATGGCACCGCCTTCGTGGCCGAGGATCGATGGGAAGATCCCTTCCGGGTCAGCACCGGACAGGGTATAGGCATCGGTGTGGCAGACACCGCTGGCGACCACGCGCAGCAGCACTTCACCGGCTTTTGGCATGGCCACGTCGACTTCGACGATTTCCAGGGGTTTCTTGGCTTCGAAGGCAACGGCAGCACGGGACTTGATCATCAAAGGTCTCCAGACAGTGGATCGATTCAGTCTTGCAGTGTAATTCAGCGCCATTTGATTAATAATCAGGCCAAAGACAAAACATTATTGCCATACAGGGATAATCGATGAGCAGCCGATGGGAAGGCATCGACGAATTTGTCGCCGTGGCCGAATCGGGCCAGTTCACTGCCGCCGCCGAACGCCTGGGGGTTTCCTCATCGCACATCAGCCGGCAGATCGCCCGGCTGGAGGACCGCCTGCAAACGCGCCTGCTGTATCGCAGTACCCGCCGGGTAACCCTCAGCGAAGCCGGGCAGACCTTCCTGCAGCATTGCCAACGCTTGCAGGATGGCCGCGAGGAAGCGCTGCGCGCCATGGGCGACCTGGCCAGCGAACCCAAGGGCTTGTTGCGCATGACGTGCGCCGTGGCCTACGGCGAGCGCTTCATCGTGCCGCTGGTGACGCGATTCATGGCGCTGTACCCGCAGCTGCGCGTGGATGTGGAGCTGAGCAACCACACCCTCGACCTGCTGCATGAAGGCATGGACCTGGCCATCCGCCTGGGCCGCCTGGCCGACTCTCGCTTGGTGGCTACCCGCCTGGCGCCAAGGCGCATGTACCTGTGCGCCTCGCCGGCCTATCTTGAGCGCTATGGCCGGCCACACAGCCTGTCGGAGCTGGCGCGGCACAATTGCCTGGTGGGGAGTTCGGACTTGTGGGCGCTACAGCAGGATGGCCGTGAGATCAGCCAGCGGGTACAGGGTAACTGGCGCTGCAACAGTGGCCAGGCAGTGCTGGATGCGGCGCTGCAAGGGATCGGGTTGTGCCAGTTGCCGGATTACTACGTGCTGGAACACCTGAACAGTGGTGCGCTGGTGTCGCTGCTGGAGGCGCACCAACCGCCGAATACGGCGGTGTGGGCGCTGTATCCGCAGCAGAGGCACCTGTCGCCGAAGGTACGGCGGCTGGTGGATTACCTGAAGGAGGGGTTGGCGGGGTTGCCGGAGTATCGTTTCGGCTGACGGGATGTGCTGCATGTACTGGCCTCTTCGCGGGTGAACCCGCTCCTACGACGGCCTGTGCCCAACCACCGATGCGTATGTAGGAGCGGGTTTACCCGCGAATACGGCGGCGGCGCCAACGGTGAACGGCGAGTGGAAATTGGCCCGCAGGCCCGGCCCTTTCGCGGGTGAACCCGCTCCTACGGCGGCCTGTGCCCAACCACCGATGCGTATGTAGGAGCGGGTTCACCCGCGAATACGGTGGCGGCAGCAACGGTGAACGCTCAGCGTTTACCCGCCCAGCGCTGGCGCAACCATTCGAGATCTTCGGGCCGGGTTACCTTTATGTTGTCACTGCGCCCTTCCACCAGCCGCGGCGCCTGACCGGACCATTCGATGGCCGAGGCTTCATCGGTCACCACCACATCCGACACCAGGCACTCAGCCAGCGCCCGGTGCAACGCTCCAAGGCGGAACATCTGCGGTGTGTACGCCTGCCAGATCGTGCTGCGGTCCACGGTAGCACTCACCCGGCCATGGCTGTCGGCACGCTTGAGGGTATCGCGCGCCGGCACCGCCAGCAGGCCACCCACCGGGTCGTCCGCCAGCTCCGACAACAGCTTGTCCAGGTCGCTGCGTGCCAGGTTCGGCCGCGCAGCATCGTGCACCAGCACCCAGTCGCTGTCCCCCGCCCCCTGGGCATGCAGCACCAGCAAGGCGTTAAGCACCGAGTCAGCGCGTTCACGCCCGCCCGCCGCGCACTGGATGCGTGGGTCGCTGGCGTAGCGCAGGCCAGGCCAGTACGGGTCATCTTCGGCAATGCTGACCACCACGCCCTTAAGCGCCGGGTGGCCAAGAAAACAGTCGAGGCTGTGCTCGAGAAGGGTCTGCCCAGCCAGCTCCAGGTATTGCTTGGGGCGGTCGGCAGCCATGCGGGCACCTACACCCGCCGCAGGAATCACGGCCCAGAAGGCCGGCAAGGTATCGATCATTTCTGTGGCAACTGGAAGAGGGTTTCGCCCTCTTTGACCATCCCCAATTCGTGGCGGGCCCGTTCTTCAACGGTCTCCATGCCTTTTTTCAGCTCTAGCACTTCAGCATCGAGCACACGATTACGCTCGAGCAAGCGCTCGTTTTCGGCATGCTGATCGGCAATCTGCTGCTTCAGTTCGGTCACTTGCGCCAGGCTGCCGTTACCCACCCACAGGCGGTACTGCAGGCCACCCAACAGCAAGAGCAGAACGAGGAACAACCAATAGGGACTGCGCATCACGTTATCCAGGTTAAAAAGGCTGCCGCGTTTTTACTTCGGGGCCTCGAATAGCACGAAGCCTGGCCGAGGCCAGGCTTCGTCGACAGAAACCCGTTAGTACGTAGGAAAGTTCAGTACGAACGTTCCTACAACTTCGACTGCTGCCTTTTTACCATCTCTTGCTTAGCCGCGAAACTCGGCACGACCGCGGTAAACCGCTTTGGCGCCCAGTTGCTCTTCGATGCGCAGCAGCTGGTTGTACTTGGAAACGCGGTCGGAACGGCACAGCGAGCCGGTCTTGATCTGGCCAGCAGCAGTACCCACAGCCAGGTCGGCAATGGTCGAGTCTTCGGTTTCACCGGAACGGTGCGAGATCACTGCAGTGTAACCAGCAGCCTTGGCCATCTGGATGGCTTCCAGGGTTTCGGTCAGCGAGCCGATCTGGTTGAACTTGATCAGGATCGAGTTACCGATGCCTTTCTCGATGCCTTCCTTGAGGATCTTGGTGTTGGTCACGAACAGGTCGTCACCGACCAGCTGGACTTTTTCACCGATCTTGTCAGTGAGGATTTTCCAGCCAGCCCAGTCGGACTCGTCCAGGCCGTCTTCGATCGAAATGATCGGGAAACGCTCGGTCAGGCCTTTCAGGTAGTCGGCGAAGCCTTCGGCGTCGAACGACTTGCCTTCGCCGGACAGGTTGTACTTGCCGTCTTCGTAGAATTCAGAAGCCGCGCAGTCCAGAGCCAGGGTCACGTCGGTGCCCAGCTTGTAGCCGGCTTTTTCGACAGCTTCAGCGATGGCGCCCAGGGCGTCTTCGTTGGATGCCAGGTTCGGGGCGAAACCACCTTCATCACCTACGGCGGTGTTCAGGCCACGGGCCTTCAGGACGGCCTTGAGGTGGTGGAAGATTTCGGTACCCATGCGCAGGCCGTCAGAGAAGGTCTTGGCGCCAACCGGCTGAACCATGAACTCCTGGATGTCGACGTTGTTGTCGGCGTGCTCGCCACCGTTGATGATGTTCATCATCGGAACCGGCATCGAGTACTGGCCCGGGGTGCCGTTCAGGTTGGCGATGTGCGCGTACAGCGGCAGGTCCTGGTCCTGGGCAGCAGCTTTGGCGGCAGCCAGGGAAACAGCCAGGATGGCGTTGGCGCCCAGCTTGGCCTTGTTCTCGGTACCGTCCAGTTCAATCATGGCGCGGTCCAGCGCCTTCTGGTCGGAAGGATCCTTGCCCAGCAGCAGGTCACGGATCGGGCCGTTGATGTTGGCGACGGCCTTCAGCACGCCCTTGCCCAGGTAACGGCTCTTGTCGCCATCACGCAGCTCCAGCGCTTCGCGCGAGCCGGTAGAAGCACCGGACGGCGCGCAAGCGCTGCCGATGATGCCGTTGTCGAGCAGTACATCGGCTTCCACAGTGGGGTTGCCACGCGAATCGAGAACTTCACGACCTTTGATGTCGACGATTTTTGCCATTGTTGTAAGCACTCCAGAATTTGACGAAAACAACTTAGCTTAGGAAATTCTTGCCGTTCACCAGGCGAACTTGCTTTGGGCAGGCCTGATGAAGGGAGCCCCTGACCGACTGGTCAGGGGTGGATCGGGCGGTACTTTACCCGAGAAATGAGCTTTACGCGGTTTCTACCGTCGGAAAACTTTTCACCAGGTCGTCCAATTGCTTGAGCTGGACCAGGAACGGCTCCAGTTTATCCAGGCGCAAGGCGCATGGGCCATCGCACTTGGCGTTGTCCGGATCGGGGTGGGCTTCGAGGAAAAGCCCGGCCAGGCCCTGGCTCATGCCGGCCTTGGCCAGGTCAGTGACCTGGGCACGACGGCCGCCGGCGGAATCGGCGCGGCCACCCGGCATCTGCAGGGCGTGGGTCACGTCGAAGAACACCGGGTAGTCGAACTGCTTCATGATGCCGAAGCCCAGCATGTCGACCACCAGGTTGTTGTAGCCGAAGCTCGAACCACGCTCGCAGAGTATCAACTGGTCGTTACCGGCTTCTTCGCACTTGGCCAGGATGTGTTTCATTTCCTGAGGTGCGAGGAACTGAGCCTTCTTGATGTTGATCACCACGCCGGTCTTGGCCATGGCCACTACCAGGTCAGTCTGCCGCGACAGGAAAGCCGGCAACTGGATGATGTCGCATACCTTGGCGACGGGCTCGGCCTGGTAAGGCTCGTGCACGTCGGTGATCACCGGCACGTTGAAGGTGCGCTTGATCTCTTCGAAGATCTTCAGCCCCTCTTCCATGCCAGGGCCACGGTAGGACGTTACCGACGAACGGTTGGCCTTGTCGAAGCTGGCCTTGAACACATACGGGATACCGAGCTTCTCGGTAACCCGCACGTACTCTTCGCAGACCTTCATCGCCAGGTCACGGGACTCCAGAACATTCATGCCGCCGAACAGGACGAAAGGCTTGTCGTTGGCGATTTCGATGTTACCGACGCGGATGATCTTCTGGGTCATCGATCAGGCCTTGTTCTTCTGAGCCAGGGCTGCCTTGACGAAGCCGCTGAACAGCGGGTGGCCGTCACGCGGCGTCGAAGTGAACTCCGGGTGGAACTGGCAAGCGACGAACCATGGGTGGTCCTTGGACTCGACCACTTCCACCAGCGCGCCGTCTTCGGAACGGCCGGAAACCACCAGACCAGCTTCCACCAGTTGTGGCAGCAGGTTGTTGTTCACTTCGTAGCGGTGACGGTGACGCTCGGTGATCACGTCCTTGCCGTAGCAGTCGTGCACCTTGGAACCGGCAGCCAGCTGGCAGTCCTGTGCGCCCAGGCGCATGGTGCCGCCCAGGTCGGAAGCCTCGTCGCGGGTCTCGACGGCACCGGTGGCATCGGCCCACTCGGTGATCAGGCCGACCACTGGGTGGCCGCTGTTACGGTCGAACTCGGTGGAGTTGGCGTCTTTCCAGCCCATCACGTTACGGGCGAATTCGATGACGGCCACCTGCATGCCCAGGCAGATACCCAGGTACGGCACCTTGTTCTCACGGGCGTATTGCACCGCGGTGATCTTGCCTTCCACACCGCGCAGGCCGAAACCGCCCGGTACCAGGATGGCATCGGCGCCTTCGAGCAGGCTGGTGCCCTGGTTCTCGATGTCTTCCGAATCGATGTAGCGCAGGTTGACCTTGGTCCGGTTGGTGATGCCGGCGTGGCTCATCGCTTCGATCAGCGACTTGTACGCATCCAGCAGCTCCATGTACTTGCCGACCATGGCGATGGTCACTTCGTGCTCCGGGTTGAGCTTGGCATCAACCACCTTGTCCCACTCGGACAGGTCGGCACCATTGCACTGCAGGCCGAAGCGCTCGACGACGAAGTCGTCCAGGCCCTGAGCATGCAGTACGCCCGGGATCTTGTAGATGGTGTCGACGTCTTCCAGCGAAATCACCGCACGCTCTTCAACGTTGGTGAACAGCGCAATCTTGCGACGCGACGAAGCATCCACCGGGTGGTCGGAGCGGCAGATCAGCACGTCAGGCTGCAGGCCGATGGAGCGCAGCTCCTTGACCGAGTGCTGGGTCGGCTTGGTCTTGGTTTCGCCAGCGGTGGCGATGTACGGGACCAGGGTCAGGTGCATCAGCATGGCACGCTTGGAGCCCACTTCGACACGCAGCTGGCGAATCGCCTCGAGGAACGGCTGCGACTCGATATCACCCACGGTACCGCCGATTTCCACCAGGGCCACGTCGGCATCGCCGGCACCCTTGATGATGCGACGCTTGATTTCGTCGGTGATGTGCGGGATGACCTGGATGGTCGCGCCCAGGTAATCACCACGACGCTCTTTACGCAGCACGTGCTCGTAGATACGGCCAGTGGTGAAGTTGTTGTTCTGGGTCATGGTGGTGCGGATGAACCGCTCGTAGTGCCCCAGGTCGAGGTCGGTCTCGGCGCCATCGTGGGTGACAAAAACTTCACCGTGCTGGAACGGGCTCATGGTGCCCGGGTCGACGTTGATGTACGGATCCAGCTTGAGCATGGTGACCTTCAGGCCCCGCGCTTCCAGGATGGCCGCCAGGGAAGCCGAGGCAATGCCTTTCCCCAATGAAGAAACAACACCGCCCGTGACGAATATGTAGCGCGTCATGAAAAACCCTAGAAGTCTGCGTTAAGGCGGCCAGCGCCGCCGGAGAAAGCGAAGGAAGGCCGAAGCCCCCGATCACCTGCGTCAATCACAGTGCATCTCGAAAAACTGCCGCGCCTGTACAGCCAGGGTATACCCGGCATGGCGTTCGCTCGTCATTTCCAGAATCAGCTCGGCAAAAAACTGCTTGGTAATCGGCAACTCCTGTGTTTTCGCGGAACCCACAGAAGTTGTATCAAGAAGGGAGGGTAGTCTACCGGAATGTACCCTTCAGCTCAAACCTTGCGCGTTCGTCGGTAACTGCCAGTGCAGTTGGCAATTCGCCTGCACCAGCCCGGGCAGGTTGGCCACCGCCAGCAGGCATTCGCCGTGATACAGCAACGGCAGGCGCGAGCGCAGGAAATGCGGCACCTGCTGTTCGTTGAGCAGGCGCTTGAGGTCCCGCCGACCACGGCCGGGAACCTCCAGCATTTCCCCCCCCTGACGGTAGGCAATGCGCAACCCGCTCGGCACGGCTGCGCCAACAAGACGCACGCAACCATTGCCCGGCAACCGCAACGGCCCATCAGGGTCGGGCCAGGCCAGCGAGCCAGCCGGTTGCTGTAGCCAATCACCGCTCAACCACCAGATGCGCCCGTGGCTACGCACCAACCGTCCATCGGCAAGCCGCCAGACTGGCCGGGCATCGGCACCGGCATCGCGCAGGTCTGCCCAGCCGGCCCAGTGCCGGGTATCGGGCAAACGGGTGCGCTGGCTAAGCCAGTACTGCAAGGCATTGCGCTGACGGGCCGGCGATAACGCCAGCAGGGCGGCCAGGTCGAGGGAATCCAGCCCCGGCCAGGCGAGAGGCGCCCCTTTGCGCGCAAGCGCCAGATCCTCCTGGGCCAGCTCGTCCAGCAAACCCAGCGCCTCGCCCAGATGCTCTGCTGCCCGGGCGAAGTTCTGGCTGGCCTGTGGCCAACGTTGCTGCAACTGCGGCATCACTTCGCCGCGCAGGTAGTTGCGGGCGAATTGTGTGTCGACGTTTGACGGGTCTTCGATCCAGGTCAGCCCTTGGGCTTGGGCATAATCCTGCAAATGTTGCCGGGAACAGGTCAGTAACGGCCTGACCAGGCTGCCCTGCCCCAGCGCCCGCTGCCCCGGCATTGCCGCCAGGCCACGCAGGCCGGCGCCGCGCAACAGGCGGAATAGCAGGGTCTCGGCCTGGTCGTCGCGGTGCTGGCCGGTGAACAGGATATCGCCCGGGCCGAGCACTTGCCTGAAGGCGGCATAGCGGGCCTCTCGGGCCGCCTGTTCCAGGCTGGCGCCAGGGGAGACCTGGACGTGGATGACCTGGAGTTCAACGTCGAAATTGTCGCAGATGGCTTGGCAGTGGGTGGGCCAGGCGTCGGCAGCGGCTTGCAGGCCGTGGTGGATATGGATGGCGCGCAGCGGGGGGGAGGCGTGGTTGCGGGCGTATTCGGCCAGCAGGTGCAGGAGGACGGTGGAATCGAGGCCGCCGGAGAAGGCGACGTGCCAGGTGGGGGCGTTGAGCCAAGGAGTGAGGTTGATCATCTAGCCCTCGCTCGATTCAAGAAAGCATTCGCGGGCATGCCCGCGCCCACATGTACGGCGCAAGCCTCAAGGGCAGCGCAACCTGTAGGAGCGGGTTTACCCGCGAACACCGGCGAAGCCGGTGCCATCAATCACAAGGGCCGCAAAACGGCCCCAGGGCTAATCAGAATCAGAGGCCGTAGCTCATCAGGCGCTCGTAACGACGGGCCAACAGCGCATCGTTGTCGAACTTGCCGAGCATGTCCAGCTGCTGCACCAGATCGGCACGGATGCTTTCGGACATCTTGGCCGGGTCACGGTGGGCGCCGCCCAGCGGCTCCTGGATGACCTTGTCGACAATATTCAGGCTCTTCAGACGCTCGGCGGTGATGCCCATGGCCTCGGCCGCGTCTGCTGCTTTATCGGCCGTTTTCCACAGAATCGAAGCACAGCCTTCCGGCGAGATGACCGAGTAGGTGGAGTACTGCAGCATGTTCAGTTGGTCGCACACGCCAATGGCCAGTGCCCCACCGGAACCACCCTCACCGATCACGGTAGCGATGATCGGGGTTTTCAGGCGTGCCATGACCCGCAGGTTCCAGGCGATGGCTTCACTCTGGTTGCGCTCTTCGGCGTCGATGCCCGGGTAGGCGCCCGGCGTGTCGATGAAGGTCAGGATCGGCATCTTGAAGCGTTCGGCCATTTCCATCAGGCGACAGGCCTTGCGGTAACCTTCCGGGCGCGGCATGCCGAAGTTGCGACGCACTTTCTCGCGCACTTCACGGCCCTTCTGGTGGCCAATGACCATGACCGGCTTGCCGTCCAGACGCGCAGTACCACCCACGATGGCGGCGTCATCAGAGAAGTGACGGTCCCCGTGCAGCTCTTCGAACTCGGTGAAGATGTGCTCCAGGTAGTCCAGGGTGTATGGACGACGCGGGTGACGGGCCAGGCGGGCGATCTGCCAGCTGGTCAGGTTGCCGAAGATGCTTTCGGTCAGGGTGTTGCTCTTGTCTTGCAGACGGGCAATTTCATCGCTGATGTTCAGCGAGTTGTCGTTGCCCACCAGGCGCAGGCCTTCGATCTTGGCTTGCAGGTCGGCAATCGGCTGTTCGAAGTCGAGGAAATTCGGGTTCATAGTCATCCGTCTTGGGTCTACGGCCAGGCGGCCGGCCGGTTGATCCGTTTGGCGCCATACCTTAAGGGATCAGGCGCATTCAGGTCGAGATTAAATTTTTGTCGGTTCAACGATATTGCAGGAAGACGTTCTCACGCCCGAACTGGTCACGCAGCGCCTGAATCAGCCCATCGGCCGGATCGATCGCCCACTGCTCGCCAAACTGCAGCATGGCCTTGGCGTCGCTGCCGGTGTACTCCAGCGTGATCGGGCAGGCACCGCGATGGCGGGTGATCAGCTCGCCCAGCCACTTCAGCCGGTCGCCCTTCAGTGCGTCATGCGCCACCTTCAGGCGCAGGCTCTCGGCCAGCTTGGTGCGTGCGTCTTCCATGGTCATCACCTGCTTCACCCGCAGGCGCAAGCCCCCGGAGAAGTCGTCATTGCTGACCTCGCCTTCCACCACCACCATCGCGTCGGTCTGCAGCAAGGACTGTGCCGCCATGAAGGCATCGGCAAACAGCGATGCCTCGATCCGCCCGGAACGGTCATCCAGGGTGACGAAGCCCATCTTGTCGCCCTTCTTGTTCTTCATCACCCGCAGCGCAATGATCATGCCCGCGATGGTCTGGGTTTCGCGCGACGGCTTGAGGTCGACGATGCGCTGGCGGGCGAAGCGGCGGATCTCGGTCTCGTACTCGTCGATCGGGTGGCCGGTGAGGTACAGGCCAAGGGTGTCTTTCTCCCCCTTCAGACGCTCCTTGAGGGTGAGCTCGCGCACCTTGCGGTGGTTGGCATACACATCGACATCTGCCGCGTCGAACATGCTGCCGAACAGGTCGACATGACCACTGTCAGCGGTGTGTGCGGCCTGCTCGGCCGCCTTGATGGCCTCGCCCAGCGCCGACAGCAAGGTTGCCCGGTTGATGTCGATATTGGCGTGGTAGGCCTTGATCTCGTCATGGAAGTGCGGGCCAAGGCGGTCCAGCGCGCCACTGCGCACCAGCGCATCAAGGGTACGCTTGTTGACCCGCTTGAGGTCGATGCGTTCACAGAAATCGAACAGGTCCTTGAACGGACCGCCTTGGGCACGGGCCTCGACAATCGCCTCCACAGGGCCTTCGCCGACACCTTTGATGGCACCAAGGCCATAGACGATACGGCCGTCGTTGTTGACGGTGAACTTGAAGTCCGAGAAGTTCACGTCCGGCGCGTCGAGGCGCAGCTTCATGCTGCGCACCTCCTCCACCAGCACCACCACCTTGTCGGTGTTGTGCATATCCGCCGACAGGACCGCGGCCATGAATGGCGCCGGGTAGTGGGTTTTCAGCCAGGCGGTCTGGTACGACACCAGGCCATAGGCGGCGGAGTGGGATTTGTTGAAGCCGTAGCCCGCGAACTTCTCTACCAGGTCGAAGATGTTACCGGCGAGGTCCGCATCGATATTGTTGGCTACGCAACCTTCGATGAAACCACCGCGCTGCTTGGCCATTTCCTCGGGCTTTTTCTTACCCATGGCCCGGCGCAGCATGTCGGCGCCACCCAGGGTATAACCTGCCATCACCTGGGCGATCTGCATCACCTGTTCCTGGTACAGGATGATGCCGTAGGTTGGCGCCAGTACCGGCTTGAGGCCTTCGTACTGGTAGTCGGAGTGCGGGTAGGCCAGCTCGGCGCGGCCGTGCTTGCGGTTGATGAAGTCGTCCACCATGCCCGATTGCAGCGGGCCCGGGCGGAACAACGCAACCAGTGCGATCAGGTCTTCCAGGCAGTCGGGCTTGAGCTTCTTGATCAGCTCCTTCATGCCGCGCGATTCAAGCTGGAACACCGCCGTGGTTTCGGCCTTCTGCAGCAGCTCGTAGGTCTTGCGGTCGTCCAGCGGGATGAAGTCGATGTTGAGGTCGGGCAGGTTCTTCTTGGCCTGCTCGCGGTTGATGATCTCCATCGCCCACTTGATGATGGTCAAGGTACGCAGGCCGAGGAAGTCGAACTTCACCAGGCCGGCGGCCTCGACGTCATCCTTGTCGAACTGGGTTACCAGGCCACCACCCTCTTCATCACAGGCGATCGGCGAAAAGTCGGTGAGCTTGGTCGGTGCGATAACCACACCACCGGCGTGCTTGCCGGTACCCCGGGTCACACCCTCCAGCTTCAGGGCCATGTCCCAGATTTCACGGGCGTCTTCGTCGCCCTTGAGGAAGTCACGCAGGATTTCTTCCTGCTCGTAGGCCTTCTCCAGGGTCATGCCCACTTCGAAGGGGATCATCTTCGACAGGCGGTCGGCCAGGCCATAGGATTTGCCTTGCACCCGCGCCACGTCACGCACCACCGCCTTGGCGGCCATGGTACCGAAGGTGATGATCTGGCTCACCGCATTACGGCCGTAGGCCTCGGCCACGTAGTCGATCACCCGGTCACGGCCGTCCATGCAGAAGTCGACGTCGAAGTCGGGCATGGAAATACGTTCAGGGTTGAGGAAGCGCTCGAACAGCAGGTCGTAGGCCAGCGGGTCGAGATCGGTGATCTTCAGTACATAGGCCACCAGCGAGCCAGCACCCGAACCGCGGCCCGGGCCAACCGGTACGTCGTTGTTCTTGGCCCACTTGATGAAGTCCATAACAATCAGGAAGTAACCGGGGAAGCCCATCTGGATGATGATGTCCAGCTCGAACTTCAGGCGGTCCAGGTAAACCTGACGCTTTTCTTCATAATTGGGCGTGGTCTCTTTCGGCCACAGTACGGCCAGGCGCTCTTCCAGGCCTTCGTGGGACACATGCCGCAGGTAGTCGTCGATGCCCATGCCGTTGGGCGTGGGGAAGTCAGGCAGGAAGTACTTGCCCAGCTGTACCTGGATGTTGCACCGCTTGGCAATTTCGACGGTGTTGGCGATGGCGTCGGGCAGGTCGCTGAAGAGCTCGGCCATTTCCTCGGCCGACTTCAGGTACTGCTGGTCGCTGTAGCAACGCGGACGGCGCGGGTCATCGAGGGTCCAGCCCTCACCGATACAGACGCGGGTTTCGTGGGCGTCAAAGTCCGTCTGCTTGATGAAACGTACGTCGTTGGTAGCCACCAGCGGGGCGCCAAGCTTGTCGGCCAATGCCACCGCCGCGTGCACGTATTCTTCGTCGCGTGCGCGATTGGTGCGCTGCACTTCAACGTAGAAGCGCTCGGGGAACATGCCCATCCAGTCTTGAAGAAGCACTTCGGCTTCGTCTTGCCGACCCGCCAGCAGCGCCATGCCAATGTCGCCTTCCTTGCCCGCCGACAGGGCAATCAGGCCCTCGCTGGCCGGGGCGATCCATTCACGCCGGAGGATGACCAGGCCGTTGCGCTGGCCATCGGTCCAGCCGCGCGAGATCAGTTCGGTGAGGTTGCGATAGCCCTTGGGGTCCATGGCCAGGAAGCAGATGCGCGACAGCGGGGCTTCCGGGTCGGCACCGGCCAGCCACAGGTCGGCACCGCAGATCGGTTTGATGCCGGCGCCCATGGCCGTCTTGTAGAACTTCACCAGCGAGCACATGTTGCTCTGATCGGTGATCGCGACCGCTGGCATGTTCATCCCGGTCAGCGCCTTGGCCAGCGGTTTGATCCGCACCAGGCCGTCGACCAGCGAGAATTCGGAATGGACGCGCAGGTGAACGAAGGGAACCGACATGGAAGATCCTGTAGCAGAGCTTAACGACAAGGGCGGGATTGTAGCCTAACTGGGGGCTTTTTTTGGGGCTGCTTTGCAGCCCTTCGCGGTCACGCCCGCCCCCACAGGTACGCCACCGCTGCTCAGACCGATGAATCCTGTTGGAGCGGGCGTGACCGCGAAGGGCCGCAAAGCGGCCCCAACAGGTCAGATCAGGGAATCGGTGACGCCTTCGCGCGCTTCCCAAGCCGCCCGCACAGGGGCAAAGGAACGCCGGTGGATGGGCGTAGGCCCAAGCCGAGCCAGGGCCTCGAGGTGCACCGGCGTTGGGTAACCCTTGTGCCCGCCAATGCCATAACCCGGGTAGATCAGTTCGAATGCACTCATCTCCCGATCACGGGTCACCTTGGCCAGGATCGATGCCGCCGCAATGGCCGGCACCTGGCTATCCCCCTTGACCACCGGTGCTGCCGGCACCGCCAGTTTCGGGCAGCGATTGCCGTCGATCAGGGCCAGCTTTGGCGTAATGTGCAAGCCCTCCACTGCCCGCTGCATGGCCAGCATGGTGGCCTGCAGGATGTTCAGGCTGTCAATTTCCTCGACTTCGGCACGGGCGATGCAGAAGCTCAAGGCCTTTTCGCAGATCTCGTCGAACAGCGCCTCACGCCTGGCTTCGGTGAGTTTCTTCGAATCGTTCAGACCGAGAATCGGCCGCGCGGGATCAAGAATCACGGCCGCCGTTACCACCGCGCCGCACAACGGGCCGCGGCCCACTTCGTCAACGCCGGCGACCAGGTCTTCTACCAGGTTGAAGTCCAGTCCAATTTGCATGTCAGCGGTCCTTGAGCAGGGCCAGTACCGCCTCGGCCGCCTGATTGGAGGCGTCACGGCGCAGGGTGCGGTGAATTTCGTCGAAACGTTCGGTCTGCTGGCTTCCATCGCGCACCAGCGGCGCCAGGGTGTTGGCCAGCGCTTCACTGGTAGCGTCGTCCTGCAGCAACTCGGGCACCAGCTCTCGCTGGGCCAGCAGGTTCGGCAATGACACGTAAGGGCTTTTCACCAGACGCTTGAGGATCCAGAAGGTCAAGGGCGCCAAGCGGTACGCCACCACCATCGGCCGCTTGTACAGCAGCGCCTCGAGGGTGGCGGTACCCGAGGCGATCAGCACCGCGTCACAGGCTGCCAGGGCTTGGTGCGACTGGCCATCGAGCAGGGTCAGCGGCAGTTGGCGCCCTTCAAGCATCTGTTCGATCTGGGTGCGCCGCGTGGCGTTGGCGCAGGGCAACACGAAGCGCACACCCGGCACTTGTTGGCAAAGGCGCTCGGCGGCGTCGAGGAACAACGCGCCCAGGCGCCCTACTTCGCCCCCCCGACTGCCCGGCATCAACGCAACCACCGGCCCCTCGCCCAGGCCCAGCGCGGCGCGCGCGGCCGGGCGGTCGGCTTCAAGCGGGATGGTGTCTGCCAGCGGGTGGCCAACAAAACGCACTGGCACACCCTGCTCTTCGTAGAACCGCGCCTCGAACGGCAGCAGCGTCAGCATCAGGTCGCAGCCTTCGCGGATCTTCAGCACGCGCTTCTGCCGCCAGGCCCACACTGACGGGCTGACATAGTGCACGGTCTTGATCCCGGCCTGGCGCAGCTTCAGCTCGATGTTGAGGGTGAAGTCAGGGGCGTCGATGCCGATGAATACGTCGGGTTTTTCTTCGATCAGGGTCTGGATCAGCAGCTTGCGGCGCTTGAGCAGCTCGCGCAGACGCCCCAGTACCTCGACCAGCCCCATGACGGCCAGGCGCTCCATGGGGAAATAGGATTGCAGGCCCTCGGCCTCCATCAAAGGGCCGCCAACCCCGATGAACCGCACGTCGGGGTGGCGTGCCTTGAGGGCACGCATCAAGCCTGAACCAAGAATATCGCCACTGGCCTCACCCGCGACCAGCGCTACGCAAAGCTGGGCCATATCAGCGCGTGATGCCGCGAGCGGAGCTCAGGATCGACTGACGGAACAGCTCGACCTCAGGGTGTTGCGTGGCCGGTTCGGCCAGCTCCTTGAGCGCGTCTTCGACGGTCAGGCCCTGACGGTAGACAATCTTGTAGCAACGACGCAGCACATGGATCACCTCGTCGCTGAAACCGCGGCGGCGCATGCCCTCGAAGTTCATGCTGCGGGCTTCGGCCGGGCTGCCGAACACGGTAACGAAGGCCGGAACGTCCTTGCCAATGGCCGTGCCCATGCCGGAAAACGCGTGGGCGCCAATATGGCAGTACTGGTGAACCAGGGTGTAACCGGACAGGATCGCCCAGTCACCCACATGTACATGACCTGCCAACGCCGTGTTGTTGACCAGGATGCAGTGGTTGCCGATGACACTGTCGTGGCCAATGTGGGCATAGGCCATGATCAGGTTATGGTCACCCACGGTGGTTTCCGAGCGGTCCTGAACAGTACCGCGGTGGATGGTCACCCCTTCGCGAATCACATTGTGATCGCCGATCACCAGGCGCGTCGGCTCACCCTTGTACTTAAGGTCCGGGGTGTCTTCACCGATCGAGGAAAACTGAAAGATACGGTTGTGCTTGCCGATGCGGGTCGGGCCTTTGAGCACAACATGCGGGCCGATAACGGTGCCCTCCCCGATTTCGACATCAGGGCCAACGATCGACCAAGGGCCGACCTCGACGCCGTCGGCCAGCTTGGCCGACGGATCGATAATGGCCCGAGGATCAATCGAATTCATAGGGAGCGTTCCGCGCAGGTGATTTCTGCCGAGCAGACCGGCTTGCCATCGACAAGGGCGCGGCACTCGAACTTCCAGATCATGCTTTTACGGCTGAGGAACTTCGCCTCCAGCACAAGCTGGTCGCCCGGGAGAACCGGCTGACGGAAACGCAGTTTGTCGGAACCGACGAAGTAGTACAGGGTGCCATCGGCCGGCTTGGCATCGAGCATCTTGAAACCAAGGATGCCGGCCGCCTGGGCCATGGCTTCGATGATCAGGACACCCGGCATGATCGGGTGTGCCGGGAAGTGGCCATTGAAAAACGGCTCGTTGATGCTGACATTCTTGTAGGCACGAATGCTCTGGGCCTCGAAGTCCAGATCCGTCACACGGTCTACCAGCAGGAACGGGTAGCGGTGAGGCAGGTATTCGCGAATCTCGTTGATGTCCATCATTTCGGTGGGGAAGCCTGTAATAAGAATAGGGAGCGCAGGTGCTGACCACACGCTCCTTTTGCAATCCAAAGAGGAGCCAGCTAGCGACTGTTCACTCTTGCTCAGGGAATGGTATCAGCCTTCTGATGTCGGCAGGCCACCTGAGGTCACGGTATCGACGCGTTTTTCCAGCTGCTGGAGACGCTTGGCCATGTCGTCCAGGTGGCGGATACGCGCGGCGCTCTTGCGCCAGTCAGCCAGCGGCTGCATGGCAGTGCCGGAAGAATAGGAACCCGGTTCAGTGATCGAACGGGTAACCATGGTCATTCCGGAAACGAAAACGTTATCGCAAATATCGATGTGCCCAACCAGCCCCACACCACCGGCCAGCATGCAGTGCTTGCCGATGCGCGTGCTGCCGGAGATTCCGACGCAAGCGGCCATGGCAGTGTGATCACCGATCTGCACGTTGTGAGCGATCTGGATCTGGTTATCCAGCTTGACCCCGTCGCCGATCCGGGTATCGGACAGCGCGCCACGGTCGACAGCCGTATTGACACCAATCTCAACGTCATCACCAATGGTGACGCCGCCGATCTGTGCAATCTTGCGCCAGATACCCTTCTCGTTGGCAAAGCCGAAGCCCTCACCGCCGATCACGGCACCCGACTGGATGACCACACGCTTACCGATGGTCACGTCGTGATACAGCGTGACACGCGGTGCCAGCCAACCACCTTCACCGACCACACAGCGGGCACCGATGAAGCAGTGTGCGCCGATGCTGACGTTGGCGCCGATGCGCGCACCACTTTCGATGACCGCGAACGGCCCGATGCTGGCGCTGGCGTCCACCTGGGCATCTTCCGCCACCACGGCGCTGGGATGTATTCCCGCCTCAGCCTTGGGTTTGGGATCGAACAGGTGGGAAATCCGCGCGTAAGCCAGGTACGGGTCCGCCACGACCAGGGTATTGCCGGCAAAGCTTTCGGCATCCGCAGCCTTGAGCAGCACCGCGCCGGCCTGGCTGTTATCCAGGTACTTGCGGTACTGCGGGTTGGCGAGGAAGCTCAACTGCGTCGGGCCAGCCTCTTGCAAGGTGGCCAACCCGGTAATCTGCAGCGCCTCGGGCCCCTTGAGGGTAGCTCCGAGTACCTCGGCCAGCTGGCCTAGCGTCATGGTCACACTCATATCAACGGGCTTGGTTCATGCGCTCGATGACTTGGCGGGTGATGTCGTACTGAGGTTTGACATCGATGACCGCACCACGCTCGAGGACCAGGTCGTAGCCGCCCTTCTTGATCACTTCCTCGACAGCACCATCCAGCTTCGGCTTCAGTTGCTTGAGCATGTCGCGATCAGCAACGGCCTTGGCTTCGTTCAGTTCCTTGGACTGGAACTGGAAATCGCGGGCCTTTTGCTTGAACTCGAGCTCCAGGCGCTCACGCTCCTGCTGCTGCATCTTGTCGCCGCCCTTGATCAGGCGGTCCTGGATGCCCTTGGCACTGCTTTCCAGGCTTTTCAGCTTGGTCAGTTGCGGACCGAATTTCTTCTCGGCATCAACCGCATACTTCTTGGCGGCATCCGACTCGAGCAGGGCCATCTGGTAGTTCAGGACGGCAACCTTCATTTCGGCGAAAGCCGGGGTGGCGACCAGCGCCGCGGCCACTACGGCCAATTGAGCCAATTTACGCACGATGCACTCCTGGATAAACCGTTGTCATTAAGCAAGGGCCGACCTTAGAAGGTCTGGCCCAGAGAGAATTGGAACACCTGGGTATCGGCATCGTCCGGCTTCTTGACCGGCATTGCCAGGCTGAAGCTCAACGGGCCCAGTGCGGTAATCCAGGTCACGCCCAGGCCGACCGAACTGGCCATGCCCGAGAACCCGACCTTCTCGCAATCAGGTTTGTTGCCGCAATTGGTGTCGAACACGTTACCCACGTCCCAGAACACGGAAGTGCGCAGTGAACGCTGGTCCTTGACGAACGGCAGCGGGAACAGCAGCTCGGCACCGCCTTGCACCAGCACGTTACCACCAAACGGCAACGGATCCTGATCCGGGTCGGCGATGGTGCCTGGCTTGCCACCTGCGGCCTCGCCGATGCTCGGGGTACTGCGCGGGCCCAGGCTGCTGTCCTTGAAGCCACGGACGGAGTTGAAACCACCCGCGAAATAGTTCTCGTAGAACGGCAGGCCGGAGGTGCTGCCGTACCCATCACCATAGCCCAGCTCGGTATGCAGGCGCAGGGTGTAGTCGCTGGTGATCGGCTTGAACAGCTGGCCACGGTAGTCAAGCTTGAAGAACGACAGGTCGCTGCCCGGAACGGTGGACTCCAGGGTCAGGCTTTGCGAGTGACCACGGGTGGCCAGTACGCCTTTGTTCAGGGTCGACTCGGACCAGCCGATCGAGGCCTTGAAGTTCAGGAAGTTGTCACCTTCCTGCTCGAGGAAGTCGAAGATCTCGTCAACGGTGTACTTGCCGGTCTTGATCTTGTCCTGCTGCACGCTCAGGCCGTAGGTCAGGCGCGAGGTTTCGCTGATCGGGTAGCCCAGGCTGACGCCGGCACCGTAGCTGTCCACCGCGTAGCTGGCAACATCGACGTCGAGGTCCTCGTAATCGGTGCTGCGGTAGAAGGCGTTGTAGCCCAGGCTGACGCCATCGGCGGTGAAGTAGGGATCAACGAAGCCGAAGTTGTAACGGGTCTGGTATTCCGAACGGGTCAGGCCGATGGACACCTTGTTACCGGTACCGAGGAAGTTGCTCTGGCTGATCGACCCCCCCAGGATCAGGCCGGCGCTCTGGGCGAAACCGACGCTGGCGGTGATCGAGCCGGAGGCCTGCTCTTCGACGCTGTAGTTGACGTCGACCTGGTCGTCGGTGCCAGGCACCTGCGGGGTCTCGACGTTGACTTCCTTGAAGAAGCCCAGGCGCTCCAGGCGGGTCTTGGACTGGTCGATCAGGTAGGTCGACGCCCAGCCACCTTCCATCTGGCGCATTTCGCGACGCAGCACTTCGTCTTCGGTCTTGGTGTTGCCGCGGTAGTTGATGCGGTTGACGTAGGCACGCTTGCCCGGGTCGACCACGAACATGATGTCGACGGTGTGGTCCTGGTCGTTCGGCTGTGGCACGCCGTTGACGTTGGCGAAGGTGTAGCCTTCGTTACCCAGGCGGCGGGTGATCAGCTCGGACGTGGTGGTCATCACCTTGCGCGAGAACACCTGGCCCGGCTGCACCAGCAGCAACGACTTGACCTGGTCTTCCGGCACCTTGAGGTCACCGGACAGCTTCACGTCGCGAACGGTGTATTTCTCGCCTTCGTTGATGTTGACGGTGATGTAGACGTGCTTCTTGTCCGGCGTGATGGACACCTGGGTGGAGGCGATGTCCATGTTGATGTAGCCGCGGTCCAGGTAGTAGGAACGCAGGCGCTCCAGGTCACCGGAGAGTTTTTCACGGGCGTACTTGTCGTCGTTCTTGAAGAACGACAGCCAGTTGGTGGTCTTCAGCTCGAACAGCTGCCCCAGGGTCTCATCATCGAATACGTTGTTGCCCACGATGTTGATGTGCTGGATGGCGGCGACGGTGCCTTCGTTGATCTTGATCTTCAGCGCCACACGGTTGCGCGGCTGCGGCACCACCTCGGCGTCGACCTCGGCCGAGTAGCGGCCTTGGGCCACGTACTGGCGCTGCAGCTCGTTACGCACACCTTCGAGGGTGGCACGCTGGAAGATCTCGCCTTCGGCCAGGCCCGATTGTTTCAGGCCCTTCATCAGGTCTTCGGTGCTGATCGCCTTGTTGCCTTCAATCTCGATGCTCGACACCGACGGGCGCTCGACCACGTTGATGATGAGCACATTGCCATCGCGGCTCAACTGGATGTCCTGGAAGAACCCGGTCTTGAACAAGGAACGAGTCGAGTCCACCAGGCGGCGGTCGTCGGCCTGGTCGCCAACGTTCAGCGGCAAGGCACCGAACACACTGCCAGCGGAAACCCGCTGCAGGCCGTTGACGCGAATATCGGAGATGGTGAAGGACTCGGCGTGAACTTCAGCGATCATCAGTGCGGACATGACCGCAGTTAGCAGCAGACGTTTCATGAAGTCCTTTTATTCCAACTGGCAATAAACAACCTGCCGTCACAAAACGGCAGGTTCGCAATTGAGCGAAGCTTTATAGTCGACCCAGATCGTTGATCAGGGCGAGCAACATCACCCCTATGACCAAACTGATACCGATCTGAACCCCCCAACCTTGCACCCGATCCGACAGCGGACGACCGCGCGCCCACTCGACCAGGTAAAACAGCAAATGCCCCCCGTCCAGTACTGGAATGGGCAGCAGGTTAAGAACCCCCAGGCTTATGCTCAGGTAGGCCAGGAAATTCAGGAAATCCCCCACGCCGGACTGGGCTGAAGCGCCCGCCACTTTAGCAATGGTTATCGGTCCACTCAAGTTTTTTACCGAGAGCTCCCCGAACAGCATTTTCTTCAGCGATTCAAGGGTCAGGACGCTCATGTTCCAGGTACGCGACAAGCTCTCACCCACCGCATCCAGCGGGCCGTAGCTGATTTCGCGGAGCATGTTGGCAGGCCATTCGCCACCTTTGACGCCAGCGCCAAGATAGCCACCGACGGCCTTGCCCTCCCCCTTGCGGGCCAAGGTCACCGGCAACTCCAGGGCAGCGCCATCGCGCTCCACTCGCACCACGACCTTGGCATCCGGGCGGGCGCGCACGCGGTCGACAACCTGCTGCCATTCAGTCACTGCCACATCGTCCAGAGCCAGCAGCTTGTCACCGGTTTTCAGGCCCGCAGCGGCAGCCGGCCCCTTCGGATCGATCTCGGCCAGCACCGGGGTGATCGCCGGGCGCCAAGGGCGCAGCCCCAGGGATTGAATCGGGTCCGGCTCGTCGGCGCCCTTGAGCCAACTGTCCAGCTTGACCTGCAGCTGACGCTCGGCGCTGGCGCCCTCATCGCGCACACCAATCTGCAAGGTACCGCTCTCGCCCAGACGACGAACCAGCTGCAAATTGACCGCCGACCAACCGTTGGTCGGCTTGCCATCTACAGAAACGATTTCCTGACCTGCGGTCAGCCCTGCAGATGCTGCCAGGCTGCCACTGTCGACCGCGCCGATAACCGGGCGGACTTGCTGGGTACCCAGCATCGCCAGCACCCAGAAAAACAGGATAGCCAGCAGAAAATTGGCGATCGGGCCTGCCGCGACAATCGCAATACGCTGGCGCACCGACTTGCGGTTGAACGACTGCCCGGCCAGCGCCGGCGGCACATCGCCTTCGCGCTCGTCGAGCATCTTGACGTAGCCACCCAGAGGAATGGCCGCAACAACGAACTCGGTGCCGTGGCGGTCATGCCACCGCAGCAGCGGCGTGCCGAAACCCACCGAGAAACGCAGCACCTTGACGCCGCAGCGGCGCGCCACCCAGAAGTGCCCGAATTCGTGGAAAGTGACCAGCACACCCAACGCCACGAGGGTGCCGATAATCATGTAGAGCGCTGTCATGTCCATCTCCGAATGATGTTCAGCGGGCGGGCATTCCTGCCCAGCCCCCTCACGAACCTTGGCGGGGCTGCATCAGCGGCCGTGACGCCTCAACCACTCACGGGAAAGCTCCCGGGCACGCTGATCGGCGGCAAATACCGCATCCAGCGACGGCAGCGGCACGACCGGTTCCTGGTCGAGTACCTGTTCGATCATACCCGCGATCTCCGGGAAGCGGATGCGCCGTTCAAGAAATGCCTCGACCGCAACCTCGTTGGCCGCATTGAGCACGGCAGGCGCGCTGTTACCGGCCTCGGCAGCCTGCCGCGCAAGGCGCAGGCAAGGGAAGCGTTGTTCGTCGGGCGCCTGGAAATCCAGACGGGCGATGGCGAACAGGTCCAGAGGGGCAACCCCGGAATCGATCCGTTCCGGCCAGGCCAACGCGCTGGCGATCGGCGTACGCATGTCCGGGTTGCCCAACTGCGCGAGTACCGAACCGTCCACATAGTCGACCAGCGAGTGGATTACGCTCTGCGGGTGCACCACCACCTCAACCTTGGATGGCACGGCATCGAACAACCAGCAGGCTTCGATCAACTCGAGGCCTTTGTTCATCATGCTGGCCGAATCCACGGAAATCTTGCGCCCCATGGACCAGTTAGGGTGCGCACAGGCTTGCTCCGGGGTCACGTCCAGCAGCGCCTCGACCGGCGTTTCGCGGAACGGCCCGCCGGACGCGGTAAGCAGGATCCGGCGCACACCGACGGCACTCAGACCACGGGCGTAGTCGCCTGGCATGCACTGGAAGATAGCGTTGTGTTCGCTGTCGATCGGCAGCAGCACGGCCCCTTTTTGCCGCACCGCCTCCATGAACAGTGCGCCCGACATCACCAGTGCTTCCTTGTTGGCCAGCAACACCTTCTTGCCGGCCTCGACCGCTGCCAGCGTGGGCCGCAGGCCGGCAGCACCGACAATGGCTGCCATCACTGCATCCACTTCAGCGGCCGACGCCACCTGACAAAGCCCGGCCTCACCTTCCAGCACCTCGGTGGTGCAGCCGGCCGCAGCCAGACCCGCACGCAACCTCACCGCCGCCTCAGTGCTCGGCACCACAGCGAATGCCGGGCGATGACGCACACATAAGGCCAACAGCTCGTCGATGCGCGAATAGCCAGTGAGGGCAAACGCTTGATAACGGTCAGGATGACGCGCAATCACATCCAGCGTGCTCAGGCCAATGGAGCCGGTGGCCCCGAGTACGGTAATACGCTGCGGGCGACTCACATCACACCCCATTCGGCAGCCCACAACAGGACGGCGAAGATCGGGATTGCCGCCGTCAGGCTGTCAATGCGATCGAGCACACCCCCATGCCCGGGCAACAGATTGCTGCTGTCCTTGATACCGGAGCGACGCTTGAACATGCTCTCGGTCAGGTCACCGACCACCGAGGACATCACCAGCAACGCAGCGCCCAACAGGCCCAGCAGGATCTGACCAAAGCCCCAGTCGCGGCTGATGCCGACACCCAGGGTAATCAACAGGCTGACCGCCAGGCCACCGTACACGCCTTCCCAGCTCTTGCCCGGACTGACCTGCGGAGCCAGCTTGCGCTTGCCGAATGCCCGGCCAGAGAAGTACGCACCGATGTCGGCGGCCCACACCAGCACCATGACGGACAGGATCAGCCAGTTGCCCAGGGGCCAGTGCTTGAGCAGCACCAACCCTTGCCAGGCCGGCAGCAACACCAGCAGGCCGATCAGCAACCGACAGGCAGCACTGGCCCACAGGTCGCTGCTGCGCGGGTAGGTAAGCACCAGCCAGGTGGCCAGCCCCCACCAGATCACCGCAGCGCCCAGTACCCAGGGCGCCAGTTCCGGAAGGATGTACAGCAGCATCAGCGCCCCCGCGACCACCGCTGCATAGGCAATGCGCAGCGGCTGGGCCATCAGCCCGGCCAGGCGCGCCCACTCCCAGGCACCGAGGGTCACTACGAAGCCGATGAACAGGGCGAAATCCCCGCCATTGAGCAGGAAGAAACCACCCAGCGCGACCGGCAGCAGGATCAGCGCAGTAATGATGCGTTGTTTAAGCATTAAGCACGAGCTCCAGCCTCGACCTGCTCGCTGGTCTTACCGAAGCGGCGCTGGCGCGAAGCGAAATCGGCCAGGGCATTGCGCATGGCCTCGTGTTTGAAGTCCGGCCAGTAGAGGTCGGAGAAGTACAACTCGGCATAGGCCAGCTGCCACAACAGGAAATTGCTGATGCGGTGCTCGCCACCGGTGCGAATACAAAGGTCTGGTAACGGCAGCTCGCCGGTTGCCAGACAGGTCTGCAGCAGGCCCGGCGTGATGTCTTCCGGGCGCAGGTGCCCGGCTTGCACTTCCCGCGCCAGCCGCTGGGCAGCCTGGGCGATGTCCCACTGGCCACCGTAGTTGGCTGCTATCTGCAGAATGAAGCGGTTGTTGCCAGCGGTCACTGCCTCGGCCTCGCGCATGGCGGCCTGCAGCTCAGGATGGAAACGCGAACGGTCGCCGATGATGCGCAGGCTGATATTGTTCTCGTCAAGGCGCTTGGCCTCACGGCGCAGCGCCGAGAAGAACAGCTCCATCAGCGCACCGACCTCTTCGGCAGGGCGCTGCCAGTTCTCGCTGGAGAAGGCGAACAGGGTCAGTACCTCGACCCCGGACTTGGCACAGACTTCGATGACCGCGCGAACGGCATCCACACCCGCCTTGTGCCCGGCCACGCCGGGCAGCAGGCGCTTTTTCGCCCAGCGGTTGTTGCCATCCATGATGATCGCGACATGACGCGGCACCGAGGACGGCGCCGCTGGCTTGGTCTTTTCCATTAAAAAACCCCGGCCTTAGACGGCCATCAGGTCCTTTTCCTTGGCTTTGAAGGCAGCATCCACTTCGGCGACGAACTTGTCGGTCAGCTTCTGGATCTCGTCCGCGGCGCGACGCTCTTCGTCTTCGCTGATTTCCTTGTCCTTGGTCAGCTTTTTCAGGTCAGCCAGGGCGTCGCGGCGCACGTTGCGCACGGCTACCTTGGCATCCTCGGCAACACCGCTGGCCTGCTTGGTGTAGCCCTTGCGGGTTTCCTCGGTCAGGGCCGGCATCGGGACACGGATGGTGGTACCGGCGCTGGACGGGTTAAGGCCCAGATCGGAGGTGAGGATGGCCTTTTCGATGGCAGCGCTGAGGTTCTTGTCGTGAGCGACGATCTTCAGGGTGCGGGCATCTTCGACGGTGATCGCGGCGACCTGGTTCAACGGCATTTCGCTGCCCCAGGCGGTAACCTTGACGCTGTCCAGGATGCTTGGGTGAGCGCGACCGGTGCGGATTGCAGCCAGGTTGCGGGACAGGGCTTCGATGGACTTGCCCATGCGCTCCTGCGCGTCTTTCTTGATGTCGTTGATCATGCTTGGCCTTCCTCGATCAGTGTGCCTTCAGCGCCACCCACCACGATGTTCAGCAGGGCGCCAGGCTTGTTCATGTTGAATACCCGCAATGGCATCTTGTGGTCACGGCACAGGCAGATTGCGGTCAGGTCCATCACACCCAGCTTGCGATCCAGAACCTCATCGTAGGTCAGGTGATCGAATTTCTCGGCATGCGGGTCCTTGAATGGATCGGCAGTGTACACGCCATCGACCTTGGTCGCCTTCAGCACCACGTCAGCATCGATTTCGATGGCGCGCAGGCAGGCCGCGGAGTCGGTGGTGAAGAACGGGTTGCCGGTACCGGCGGAGAAAATTACCACATCCCCGGAGTTGAGGTGACGAATAGCTTTGCGGCGATCGTAATGATCGGTGACACCCACCATGGAAATGGCCGACATGACCAGGGCCGGGATGTTCGAGCGCTCCAGCGCATCGCGCATGGCCAGGCCGTTCATCACGGTAGCCAGCATCCCCATGTGGTCACCCGTGACGCGATCCATGCCGGCTGCGCTGAGCGCGGCGCCGCGGAACAGGTTGCCACCACCGATCACCAGGCCGACCTGGACGCCGATCCCTACCAACTGGCCAACTTCAAGCGCCATGCGATCCAGCACTTTCGGGTCGATCCCGAAGTCTTCCGAGCCCATCAGGGCCTCGCCGCTAAGTTTGAGCAAAATGCGTTTATAGCGAGGTTGGCGACCACTCACCTGCTGAGCCATTGCGAGTCTCTCCTGCGGCGTACTTTTAGAAAATTCGTGCGGGCTGTTTGCAGCCTGCTAACTGTAGCGTGGCACCGCTTCGGTGCCAGCGAAGAGGGAGTCGTATAAACCCCTCTCCGTTTTGACAAAGAGGCTGCGCGCGTGAGCGGGCAGCCTCTTTGGGGCGACAGACGGGGCTGTCTTACTGCTTGGCAGCAGCTACCTGAGCGGCAACTTCAGCAGCGAAGTCGTCGACTGGCTTCTCGATGCCTTCGCCTACTTTGAAGTAGGTGAAGGAAACGATTTCAGCACCGGCTTTCTTGGCCAGCTCGCCAACCTTGACTTCCGGGTTCATGACGAAGGCTTGCTCTTTCAGCGAGGCTTCGGCTTTGAACTTGGTGATACGACCGTTGATCATGTTCTCAACGATGTTTTCCGGCTTGCCGGCGATCTTGTCGGCGTTCAGCTGCAGGAAGACATTCTTCTCGCGCTCGATGGCCTCGGCGGAGATTTCCGACGAATCCAGGAACTCAGGGTTCGAAGCCGCAACGTGCATGGCGATGTTCTTCGCCAGCTCCACGTCACCGCCTTTCAGAACGACGACAGCGCCGATCTTGTTGCCGTGCAGGTAGGCACCGACAACGTCACCCTCAACGCGCACCAGGCGACGGATGTTGACGTTCTCGCCGCACTTGGCAACCAGGGCTTCACGAGCAGCTTCACGCGAGGCGATCAGCGGAGCGGCGTCGGTCAGCTTCTGGGCGAAGGCTTCTTCGAGGCTTTCGGCCACGAAGTTCTTGAAGTCGTCTTGCAGGGCCAGGAAGTCGGTCTGCGAGTTCACTTCCAGCAGGACGGCGGATGTACCGTCGGTCTTGACGGCGATAGCGCCTTCAGCAGCGACGTTGCCAGCCTTTTTGGCGGCCTTGATGGCGCCCGAGGCACGCATGTCGTCAATGGCTTTCTCGATGTCGCCGCCGGCCTTTTCCAGGGCCTTTTTGCAATCCATCATGCCTTCGCCGGTACGCTCGCGCAGTTCTTTTACCAGCGCTGCAGTAATTGCTGCCATTTCAAAATCCTCTTGGAAAGTTTTTCAACCATTCCACCCGTCAATCACGGGCGTTCAATTCTGCAAATCCGCTGTTTTCATTTCAGCAGGCCCATGATGCGGGGCCGATGCTGACAGCAGGATTTCAAGGTGGCAAAAAGGGGGCAAAGCCCCCTTTTTGCGTGCCAAGTAGACGCTAGCGCCTATTACTCAGCAGCAGGTGCAGCCGCTTCTTCAGCGTAAACTTCGGTGCCGCCGGCAACGTTGTTGCGGCCGCGGATGACTGCGTCAGCCATCGAAGTCATGTACAGCTCGATAGCGCGAATGGCGTCATCGTTACCTGGGATGATGTAGTCAACACCTTCCGGGCTGCTGTTGGTATCGACAACGCCGATAACCGGGATACCCAGTTTGTTGGCTTCGGTGATCGCGATGCGCTCGTGATCAACGTCGATAACGAACAGAGCGTCTGGCAGACCGCCCATGTCCTTGATGCCGCCCAGGCTGCGATCCAGTTTTTCCAGGTCGCGGGAGCGCATCAGGGCTTCTTTCTTGGTCAGCTTGGCGAAAGTGCCGTCTTCGGCCTGGGTTTCCAGGTCGCGCAGACGCTTGATCGAAGCGCGGATGGTCTTGTAGTTGGTCAGCATGCCGCCCAACCAACGGTGGTCAACGTACGGCGAACCGCAACGAGCTGCTTGCTCGGCGACGATCTTGCCGGCGGAACGCTTGGTGCCGACGAACAGGATCTTGTTCTTGCCCTGGGCCAGGCGTTCTACGAACGACAGAGCGTCGTTGAACATTGGCAGGGTTTTTTCCAGGTTGACGATGTGGATCTTGTTACGCGCGCCGAAAATGTACTTGCCCATTTTCGGGTTCCAGTAACGGGTCTGGTGGCCGAAGTGCACACCGGCCTTCAGCATATCGCGCATGTTGACTTGGGACATGATAGTTCCTTGATAAGTCGGGTTGGGCCTCCACGTATCCCAATGACCAACCCGCGAATTCTGCAACTCGGGGCACCCAGGTCATCGTGTCGACACGTGTGTGGGTTAAGTGCTGACGGGGTCGTCCCCGAAAGCGGCGCATTTTATACCACAGACCGCGAGCGAACGGAACCCGGATACTGTTGCGTCTGTCAGCACTTTTTGCAGCACCCCGGCTTTCGCGCCAGAATGCCAGCTGTAGACAACAGCATGGCCGCCTTTATCCCGACCGATCGGCGCCCTGCTCTGCTAGAATCCGGCCTTTCCCGTTTGTTCGCGCCGTGCACGGCGCCGTAGAGAGCCTGTAATGACCGTCACCATCAAGACCGCAGAAGACATCGAGAAGATGCGCATCGCTGGCCGCCTGGCCGCCGAAGTGCTGGAAATGATCGAAGAACACGTCAAGCCCGGTGTCACCACCGAAGAGCTCGACCGCCTGTGCCACGATTATATCGTCAACGTTCAGCAGGCCATCCCGGCACCGCTCAACTACAAGGGCTACCCGAAGTCGATCTGCACCTCGATCAACCATGTGGTCTGCCACGGCATCCCCAACGACAAGCCGCTCAAGGACGGTGACACGCTCAATATCGACGTCACCGTGATCAAGGACGGCTACCACGGCGACACCAGCCGTATGTTCCACGTCGGTAACGTGCCGGTCTGGGCCGAGCGCCTGTCCAAGGTCACCCAGGAATGCATGTACAAGGCCATCGAGCTGGTCAAGCCGGGCTGCCGCCTGGGCGACATCGGTGAAGTGATCCAGAAGCACGCGGAAAAGAACGGTTTCTCGGTGGTGCGCGAGTTCTGCGGTCATGGCATCGGCAAGGTGTTCCATGAAGAGCCGCAGATCCTCCACTACGGCCGCGCGGGCACGGGCATGGAGCTGAAGGAAGGCATGACCTTCACCATCGAGCCGATGATCAACCAAGGCAAGGCCGACACCAAGGTGCTGGGCGACGGCTGGACCGCCATCACCAAGGACCGCAAGCTCTCGGCCCAGTGGGAACACACTTTGGTGGTGACTGCGACTGGCTACGAGATCTTCACCCTGCGCAAGGACGACACCATCCCGCGCACTTCGGCCTGACCGCACTCCGACAGGCCACCCCACGACAGGAACGTGACGCGATGCCCCAGGTGGACCCCGAGCTGTTCGACCGTGGCCAGTTCCAGGCGGAACTGGCCCTCAAGGCGAGCCCCATCGCCGCCTTCAAGAAAGCCATCCGCCTGGCCGGCGAGGTGCTCGACAAACGTTTTAGCGCCGGCAGCGACATCCGCCCGCTGATCGAGGCCCGCGCCTGGCTCGTCGACAATATCCTGCAACAGGCGTGGAACCAGTTCGACTGGGGCGACCAGAGCGGCATCGCCCTGGTTGCGGTGGGCGGCTACGGGCGCGGTGAACTGCACCCGCACTCGGACATCGACCTGCTGATTCTGCTGGGCGCTGCCGAGCACGAGCAGTACCGAGACGCCATCGAGCGCTTTCTGACCTTGCTGTGGGACATTGGCCTGGAAGTCGGCCAGAGCGTGCGCACCGTCGACGAGTGCGCCGAACAGGCCCGTGCCGACCTGACGGTAATCACCAACCTGATGGAAAGCCGCACCATCGCCGGCCCCGAGGCCTTGCGTCAGCGCATGCTGGAAGTCACCAGCACCGCGCACATGTGGCCGAGCAAGGAGTTCTTCCTGGCCAAGCGCGCCGAACTCAAGGCCCGCCACCACAAGTACAACGACACGGAGTACAACCTCGAACCCAACGTCAAGGGTTCGCCAGGTGGCCTGCGTGACATCCAGACGGTCCTTTGGGTGGCCCGCCGCCAGTACGGGACGCTCAACCTGCATGCACTGGCCGGCGAAGGCTTCTTGCTGGAAAGCGAGAATGAACTGCTGGCTTCGTCCCAGGACTTCCTCTGGAAAGTCCGTTATGCCCTGCACATGCTGGCCGGACGCGCCGAAGACCGCCTGCTGTTCGACCACCAGCGCAGCATCGCCACGCTGCTGGGCTACAGCGATGAAAACCCCAAGCGGGCGATCGAACAATTCATGCAGCAGTACTACCGGGTGGTGATGAGCATCAGCCAGCTGTGCGACCTGATCATCCAGCACTTCGAAGAGGTTATCCTCGCCGATGAGGAAAGTGGCAGCACCCAGCCGCTGAACGCGCGGTTCCGCCTGCATGACGGCTACATTGAGGCCGCCCATCCGAACGTGTTCAAGCGCACGCCATTCGCCATGCTGGAAATCTTCGTGCTGATGGCCCAACACCCCGAGATCAAGGGCGTGCGTGCCGATACCGTGCGCCTGCTGCGCGAACACCGCCACCTGATCGACGACACGTTCCGCACCGACATCCGCAATACCAGCCTGTTCATCGAGCTGTTCAAGTGCGAAATCGGCATCCACCGCAACCTGCGCCGGATGAACCGCTACGGCATTCTCGGCCGTTACCTGCCAGAATTCGGCCTGATCGTCGGGCAGATGCAGCATGACCTGTTCCACATCTATACGGTCGACGCGCATACCCTCAACCTCATCAAGCACCTGCGCAAGCTGCAATACACGCCGGTGTCCGAGAAATTCCCGCTGGCCAGCAAGCTCATGGGGCGCCTGCCCAAACCCGAGCTGATCTACCTGGCCGGCCTGTACCACGACATCGGCAAGGGTCGCCAGGGCGACCACTCGGAAATCGGTGCAGTGGACGCGCAGAAGTTCTGCGAACGGCACCAGTTGCCGGCCTGGGACAGCCGCCTGATCGTCTGGCTGGTGCAGAACCACCTGGTGATGTCGACCACCGCTCAGCGCAAGGACTTGTCCGACCCGCAGGTGATCAACGACTTTGCCCTGCACGTGGGCGACGAGACGCGCCTTGACTACCTGTACGTACTGACCGTGGCCGACATCAACGCCACCAACCCCAGCCTGTGGAACTCGTGGCGGGCCAGCCTGCTGCGCCAGCTGTACACCGAAACCAAGCGCGCCCTGCGCCGCGGCCTGGAAAACCCGCTGGACCGTGAAGAGCAGATTCGCCAGACCCAGTCTTCAGCGCTGGATATCCTGGTGCGCGAGGGCACCGACCCGGATGACGTCGAGCAGCTATGGGCGCAACTGGGCGATGACTATTTCCTCAAGCACACCGCCGCCGACGTGGCCTGGCACACGGATGCGATCCTGCAGCAACCGGCCGATGGCGGGCCGCTGGTGCTGATCAAGGAAACCACCCAGCGCGAGTTCGAAGGCGGCACGCAGATCTTCATCTATGCCCCCGACCAGCACGATTTCTTCGCCGTGACGGTGGCGGCCATGTCGCAGTTGAACCTGAACATCCACGACGCACGGATCATCACGTCGAGCAGCCAGTTCACCCTCGACACCTATATTGTGCTGGACAACGACGGTGGCTCGATCGGCGACAACCCGCAGCGGGTCAAGCAGATTCGCGATGGCCTGACCGAAGCGCTGCGCAACCCCGAGGACTACCCGACCATCATCCAGCGCCGGGTACCGCGGCAGCTCAAGCACTTCGACTTCCCACCGCAAGTGACCATCCTCAACGATGCCCAGCGGCCGGTGACCATCCTCGAAATCACCGCGCCAGACCGCCCGGGCCTGCTGGCCCGGCTGGGGCGGATCTTCCTGGAGTTCGACCTGTCACTGCAAAACGCCAAGATCGCCACCCTCGGCGAGCGGGTAGAAGACGTGTTCTTCATTACCGATGCCGACAACCAGCCGCTGTCAGACCCGCAGCTGTGCAGCCGCCTGCAGGAAGCCATCGTGCAGCAACTGCAGGCCGGCCAAGGTAGCGACACCAGCCAGACCCGCGTGACCTTTTAACGATTAGACGATTGACGAGACCTTGCGCCGATGAACCATGCCTTGACCCAGCTTCAGCCCTATCCGTTCGAAAAGCTTCGCGCCCTGCTGGGCAGCGTGAAGCCTGCGGCGGACAAACGCGCCATCGCCCTGTCGATCGGTGAGCCGAAGCACGAATCGCCGGCGTTCGTTGCCCAGGCCATGGCCGACAACCTCGACAAGCTGGCGGTTTACCCCAGCACCCTTGGTTTGCCAGCCCTGCGCCAGGCCATCGGCCAGTGGTGCGAACGACGCTTTGGCGTGCCCGCCGGCTGGCTGGACGCCGACCGCCACATCCTCCCGGTCAACGGCACCCGTGAAGCGCTGTTCGCTTTCACCCAGGCCGTGGTCAACCGCGCCGATGACGGCCTGGTGATCAGCCCCAACCCGTTCTACCAGATCTACGAAGGCGCAGCGCTGCTGGCCGGTGCCACCCCGCACTACCTGCCGTGCCTGGAAAACAACGGTTTCAACCCCGACTTCGACGCCGTACCGGCCGAGGTGTGGAAGCGTTGCCAGATCCTGTTCCTGTGCTCGCCGGGCAACCCTACCGGTGCGCTGGTGCCAATGAACACCCTGAAGAAGCTGATTGCCCTGGCTGACGAACACGACTTCGTGATCGCCGCCGACGAGTGCTACAGCGAGCTGTACTTCGACGAGGACGCACCACCGCCAGGCCTGCTGTCGGCATGCGCCGAGCTTGGCCGCAGCGATTTTGCGCGCTGCGTGGTGTTCCACAGCCTGTCCAAGCGCTCCAACCTGCCTGGGCTGCGCTCGGGCTTCGTCGCGGGCGATGCCCAGATCATCAAGCCGTTTTTGCTGTACCGCACCTACCACGGCTGCGCGATGCCGGTGCAAACCCAGCTGGCCAGCATCGCTGCCTGGCAGGACGAGGCGCATGTGCGCGCGAACCGCGACCAATACCGAGCCAAGTACGATGCCGTGCTGGATATTCTGCAGCCGGTACTGGACGTGCAACGCCCGGACGGCAGTTTCTACCTGTGGGCCAAGGTACCGGGCGACGATGCCGAGTTCACCCGTGATCTGTTCGAAGCCCAGCATGTGACCGTGGTACCGGGGTCGTACCTGTCGCGTGAAGTGAATGGCGTGAACCCGGGTGCCGGGCGCGTGCGCATGGCACTGGTTGCACCGCTGGCCGAATGCATCGAAGCGGCGGAGCGGATTCGCGCCTTCCTGCAAAACCGCTGATCTGGCAGGGGCCTGTGGGAGCGGGTTACCAGCGCGGCACGGCCGGTGCCATTTACCGCGCTGGATTCTTCGCGGGTAAACCCGCTCCTACAGGGGCTGCAACGCAGCTCTCTTGGGATCTACTTGACTGAACCCAGGTTCGCCTCACTCATATCCAGCTCACCCAGTACTTGCCGCACCACCTCATCCCCCACCAAGTGCTGACGATGCAGGTTATACAATTCCAGCCGCTGCGCCCTCAGGGCACGCAAGCGTAAACGCCGCTCCAGCAAGTCCATCTGTGCGGCCAGGGCCTTGGCTTCAGCACTGTCGTCGTAGCTTTCCAGCTCATCCCGGTACTCAGCCATCAAGCGCGCCTTCAACTCGGTCGCCAACGTTGCCTGCGCAGCATCCTGCGGTGCGTTGCTGTCGATCACCTCTTCTGCCTCCAAGGCATGAATCGCCGCCTCGGCTGTGCGCCGCCAGGCTTCCTGCACCTCTTGGTGCAAGCGCTCGTCAGGGCTCTTGGTCACCCCGCGCAGTAATATCGGCAGCGCGATGCAGGCGCTGATCAACGACAGCAGGATTACCCCCGCAGCAATGAAGATAAGCAGGTCACGCTCCGGGAACGCTGTACCAGCCCCTATCAGCAACGGGATCGACATGACACCCGCCAGGGTGACAGCGCCGCGCACACCCCCCAAGGTCAGCAACCAGCAGGAACGCGCCGTAGGCATCAGCACCAGTGCCGGATTGCCGCGCCAGCGACGGACCACACCGATCGAGCGCCAGATACTCTGGACCCAGATGAACCGCAACAGAATCAGTGCGGCAAAGATCGCCACCACGTCCAGGCAGCGGTAGGCCAATGTCGGCCAGAGGGTCGCTTCGTGGCTGACCACGGCCTTGATGATGTCTGGCAACTGCAAGCCCAACAACAGGAAGATCAGGCCATTGAAGGCAAACTCCAGCAACGACCACACACTGCGGTTGAGCAGGCGGGTACTGGTCTGACGCGGCAGCAGGTCGAGCCAGCTCTGCATCATGCCGGCCGCCACTGCCGAGAGAATACCCGAAACGCCCAGGCGCTCGGCCAGCACGTAGGCTGCGAACGGCAGCAGCAACATGAACACCACATGGGTAGCCGGATCGTCCCAGCCCCGGGTGATCATCCACATGCGCAGGCGACCGATCAACCAGCTCAGTACCACGCCCACCGCAAGGCCGCCCAGTGCGACCAACACGAAGCTGAAGCTGGCGTCAGCCAACGAAAACACCCCGGTGATCGCCGCCGCCAAGGCGAACTTGAAGGTTACCAGGCCTGACGCGTCGTTCATCAGCGCCTCGCCCTGCAGCATGTGCATCAGGGGAGTGGGCAGGCGGTCCTGGGCAATGGCCGAAACGGCCACGGCGTCGGTCGGCGAAAGCACTGCGGCCAGGGCGAAGGCCACCGGCAACGGGATGCTCGGCAGCAACCAGTGGATGAAGTAACCGGCCCCGACCACGGTGAACAACACCAGCCCCACGGCCAGCGCCACTACCGGGCCACGAATGCGCCATAACTCACGCTTGGGGATGCGCCAGCCGTCGGCGAACAGCAGCGGAGGCAGGAACAGGAACAGGAACAATTCGGGGTCAAGGGCTACATGCAGGCCCAGCGTCGGCCACGCCAGCAAGGCACCGGCGGCAATCTGTACCAGCGGCAATGGCAGCGGGATCACACGGCCGACCAGCTTCGACAGGCTGACCAGGGTCAGCAGGATGAGGACGGTGTAGGCGGACTGCATCCGGTAAGGCTTCCTTTGTGAACCAGAAACGACAACGGGGCGAAACATCGCCATTGAAACAATATGTTAGCGGCGATCGGCGAGCTGGGGCCGCTGCACGATAGTCGCAGGTGGAGGTTGAATATGTAACATGATGATACTTAGGTTTGATGGTAGGGCCTGCCTTGAGTCTTGTAGCGCCTTTGAGATCGAGCGCCGCCAGGTTCCCGGCTTAAGACATTCAGCGCCTGCGAGATCGAGCGCCGCCCGCGCGGCGCTTCGCGGGTAAACCCGCTCCTACGTTTGTTTCGGGCCAGTATCGCCTGTGCCAGACCCGC